>ERZ827117.1588-NODE-1588-length-16284-cov-6.902767_pt1 | contig 16284 bp, 8 predicted proteins | sample MGYA00519920_ERZ827117 | MGnify/ENA primary metagenome ERZ827117 (study PRJEB31778, sample SAMEA3449260) | human gut metagenome | biome: human gut; feature: human-associated habitat; material: faeces | place: United Kingdom | collected 2010/2012 ...
GCTGCTCAGGCGCAGCGGGCTGCTCAGGTGCAGCGGGCTGCTCAGGTGCAGCGGGCTGCTCAGGCGCAGCGGGCTGCTCAGGTGCAGCGGGCTGCTCAGGTGCAGCGGGCTGCTCGGGCGCAGCGGGCTGCTCGGGCGCGGCGGGCTGCTCAGGCTCGTCAGACTGCTCGGGCTCGATGGGCTGCTCAGGCGCATAGACGAAGTAAGGCGTCACCATTGCGTAGGCATAGAAGGTCTCTTCGGTGCTCGCGCCGTATCTGCTCTCAAAGTTCTTGGAGATGAATTCGCCGAGCTGGATCGTGCCGAGCTTGGTGTAGAGGACGTTGATAACGTCATTATCACCAGTCACCTTATAAGGCTTTTCCTGCTGGACACCGGACTTGTAGCCATCGGGCTGGTACGCGTTGAGCGTCGGGGCATTAACATTGTTAAGAGTGATCGTATCGCCAACCGCTGCGGTCATAGTCTCTGTGCCAATCGGCGTACCAGTCAAATCATCCTGATAGTAGTTGACTGTCACGGTAACATCGGTCGGCTCAATTTCCTTTGCGGTCCAGTGGCCGGTCAGTGCTACGTCCTTGGCGGGCATGATGAACTGGTTGTTGCTGATCGCTGCATCAGATGTGTTCCAGCCATTGAAATTATGCGTTTCAGAGGTCGGTAAATCCGCAACCGTCACAGATGCGCCGTACTTAAAGGAGTCTTCCCCGGGAAGGGAAGGCGTGGCATCGTCGGGCGCAGCGCCATCATAGCTGTATGTCACCTTATAGCTGTTTCTGGTGTAGTACAGCTTGAGGACAAGGCTGCCTTCGGCGTCGACCTTACCGCTCTGAACTGTACCTGCAACGGAGCTATCAAAGGTGAAGCCGGTATAGCTCTTTTCCGTTGCGGTAACGTCTGTATCAGTCTTGGCATTCAGAGACTCGGTCTCTTCCAGAGTGAAGCCGCCATTCAGATTTTCCAGATAGTGCTCAACCTGGTAATCAGTGCCGTCGGCAGCGGTATAATAACCCGTCACAGTGACATCATCATCCGGCATTGTCGCAGGAAGGGAAGACCAACCGCTCCACTCATAACCGGACTTGGACATGTTGTTGTTAATCGGGGTTAGCGGTGCACCATACTTAATGTTCTCCTGCTTTGCATACTCTTCATTTGCAAAGTAGCTGCCGGTGATTTGATAAATCACATTATGAGTATTACGGGTGTAGTAGAGCTTGAGCGTAAGCTCACCGTCTTCCGTAACAGTGCCAGACTTTGTCATAGTAGAGACTTGGTCACTGTAGGTAAAGCCGGTATAGGTTTTGGGCTCAGCCTTTACTTGAGTACCAATCGTCCCCGACAGATTCGCTTCGGTATCTTCCAGCGTATACTCGTCATTATCCAAATTCTGGAGATAATGCTCCACCTTATAACTGGCTTTTGCCGACTTGAACGTTGCGGTATAGGTCAAGTTGCTGTCGATGGACGGATTATTTGTAGGAAGAGCAGGGGACCATTGATCGAACGTAAAGTCGTCGCTATTCGGTGCCGGCTCGGGGGGGGTAATATTATTATCATTCCACTTGGTTCCAGCGAGCACCGTATAGGTGGTCGTACCATTCAGAGTGCCGTTGCCGTCTGTCTTGAATTCAACAGTATACGCCGTTTGCTGCACGGTCGGAGATTCATTAAGCAGGGTTTTTGCTTCGCGGCCTGCTTCATCCTTATAGATGAGACCTGCCTGCTTGCCGTTGGTCGTCTCGTTGGTGGGATAGTTCTTCGTGCCGGCTTCCCATGCGGCGTCGGGATTCGGCTTGATGGGGATCGTGATGATCAGTTTTGCACCGGAGTAAGTGCCGTCTGTGTGTTTGGTAACAGCATTGGCCTTATAGTCAAATCCAGTAACATTGATCTCTTTGCCATCAGTAATGGTAACATCAACGCCGCTGGCAGCAATTGCATTTTTCCAACTTTGGCCGTTGCTTGCGATATCGGCCTTCTTGACCGTAATGCGGGAGTTTTCGGCTCCCTCCGGAGCATTCAGTTCAAAGTAGCTGGACAGGGTATCGCTCAGTACCGTATCTGTGCCAACGTCCAGCTTAAGGCTGGAAACCTCTTGGCCGATGCTCTGGAAAATTTTATCTAACTCACCAGCATTGGCAGCGGCAAAATAATAATTTCCAGAAGCACGAGTACCAAGGTTTACACCGGAGGAGGAATTCTTGTCATTTACTGCATTGGGATAATTCGAAGATACGCCGTGCATATATTGATTGAACTTATTGTTAGTATCAGACGGATTTGCATCTCCAAACATACCGATTGTATAAACTTTGATGCCTTTATCTTTCAGACCCTTTGCCGCCTTGACCGCAGCACCAGCAACGGCCTTGTCATAACCACTATCGCGGTTCGGTTCACCGTCCGTAAACATGATGACAACAGCGGGACGCTTTGCATCGTTGCCCTTGCGGCCGTTCAAAATGCCAGTTGCCTTTTCCATGCCATAGTCGGCAGATGTGCAGCCGGCTGCCGTTAGGGAATTTACACTACTTTTCAGCTGCCCTGCACCCGTTGTTACATCCGTCAATTCTTTAAGAACCTGCGTGTGATTGTACGTTTGAGTGAAGAGAATTCCTTCTTCATAGGTGGTATTGCCAATGCTGTCGGACTTCTCTCCTGAGAACTTGACAATTCCGATTCTGTGGGCAACCGGATCATCGCCATCCTTTTGTCCTGCAACGCTGTCGATAAAGCTGTTGACAGCTTTTTGCATGGCCTGTAATTTCGTCTGAGTTCCAGTTGTTTCATTATAGGTATACAGAACTCCATGATAGGACGTATCCCAATAACCAGAGACCTTTTCACCAATTATCTGACCGTTGGCTTCCAACCAATACTGATTATGGTATCTGCCAACGCGAGTGTGCTTATAGCTTACAGGATAGTATTTACCGTCAAGTTCAGCGTAGTAGGTTTCTCTTGCCCGATCAATATTAGAAGGTGCCCACTTATCCTTCTTTGTTTTTTGATAAGCATAAGACGTTATTTTTTCATCCATTGAGCCGGACACATCCAATACGAGGACAATATCCATTGGTACATAGGTCTGCATTGTACTCTTTTCGTCGGTGACCCACGCTTCCAACGTCAGATTTGAGCCACCGTCCGAAACAGACTTCTTGATATTTACAGATCCGTCAGTCTTTTCAACGAACGAATTCGACTGTCCGTCCACCTCTGCCGCCAGCACGTTCAGCGGCAATAGCGACAGGGTCATCACGAGGACCAGGACCCAGGTGAGAAGGCGCTTGCCAACTTTCTTCTCAGACATAAAAAAATCCTCCTTCTTCTGCCTGTACGGCGCGAAGAAGGGGGGAGGTAATCTGCATTTGGCAACCGGCTGCCGTGCGGCGCGAGCGCCGTTTAGGTCCGTGGCTTTGCGACACAGGCTTTCGCCTGCTGTGCCTTTTTCTGTACAGTTGCTCTTCTGCGAGCCGCACAGATATTTGTGTTTGCCAATATTTTATGTTCACAGTATACCAGATTTGCCCAAAAATGCAAGGAGATTTTCAAAAAATATATAAGATATTAACAGGACTAATAATGCGCAGAAAAAAACGGCGGCAGGAAATACCTGCCGCCGTGATTCGACGAATTGTGATATTTTACGCCACCGCGGACACGGCGAGCGTGTCGCTCTGCTGGGAGTAGGTCAGGGGGGAGACGCAGCCGGCGAAGGTGGTCTCGTTGATGACGCGCTTGGTGACGGCATAGGTCATGTCGATCTGGTACCAGTTGCCGCTGATGTTGACCTTGTTCCAGGCGTGGTAGTTGCTGCCGGCGTAGCCCTTGGTGAGGGTGCAGGGGATGTTCTGGCTGCGGCACATGGCGGCGAAGAGGGACGAGAGGTCGTAGCAGATGCCCTTGTTGCTGTTCAGGGTGGCGGCGGTGTCGGGGATGTACTTGCTGACCTTGCCGGAGGTGATGTCGTTAGCGAGCTTGGTGTCGTAGGTGTAGTGACCGGCGATGTAGTTGTAGATCGCGGTGACCTTGTCCATGTCGGTCTTGGCGTCCTTGCAGAGCGCGGCGGCCTTCTTGCACACATCGTCGCCGGAGGTGAACTGCACGTCGGTCGTGGCGATGAGGTAAGGGGCGTAGGCGTTTTCGATCTTGGCGTTGACGCGCTTGCTGGTCACGACGCGGTAGGTCGTGCCGGAGATGTTCTCGCAGAGGGAGATGGTGTAGGTGCCGTCGCCCTGCTCGAGGGAGAAGACGGCGTCCTTGCCGCTCGGGCAGTTTTTGTAAGACGTCTTTTCGTTGCCGTACTGGATGCCGACCTTCAATTTGGCATTGGAGGTGTAGTTGACGGTGACGAAACCATACTTGGCATTCGTGGTGTCAATGGTGGTGCCATTGGCAGCGCTGGCGTTCACAACCGTGAACATGGACATGACAATAAGCACTGCGAGCATAGCGCAGGCATGACGAAACAGCCGTTTCATACGGCGATCTCCTTTCGGTAACTGGCTGCCAGCCCTGTTCCCAGGGGTAAGGCCCTATAGCTTTGCGTCGCCGGTTTTCACCGGGTTTGCTATTATCGTTTGAGATGCGGTCGAAGCGGCTGCACCTACTCTTTTTTACGGCTCACACTATATACGCGTTCTTGACGTTTGTCAACAAAAATCTACACGATTTTTTGCACTTTTTACACAAAAATCGAATTTTGTCACTATTGTCGGAGAATGCATTCAGAATTTGTTAATATTTATGGAAAAACACACTTGCCACAAAGGGGGCCTGCGTAGTATGCTCGTAAAAATCGCAAACGCGGGTTCCGGAACGGGGCGAGCGGGCGCGGGAAAAGAAAGGATACGACACATGAAAGTAAGGAAAGAGAAGACACTGGCAACGAAAATGGCCATCTCCCTCGTCGCGGGACTGACGGCCGGACTCCTGTTTTTGTTCCTCCGCGAGCATTTGAATTCCTCCGGTCAGGAAGCGGTGTGGACGACCATCAATGATCTTTTGTTCCAGGATATCACCGCTGCGGGAGCGAGCAGCGCGCTTGGCCTTTTCTATTTGGCCGGTCAGATGTTCATCCGTGCATTACAGCTCGTGATCGTGCCGATGGTTTTCACTTCCATTACGTTAGCAATAGGACAGATCTCCGATACCAGTACGCTTGGCAGAATTTCTTTCAAGTGTATCAAAGGTTTCCTGATCTGTTCTTTTTTTGCGCTCCTGCTCGCCTGCGTGTGCGGCATCGTCTTCTATAACATGGGCGTGTTCCACATTGCGGTCGACGGGCTCGAGAGCGTTTCAGGCTCGGCGGGCTCCAATCCGCTGCTCGTCGTGTTGAACGTCATCCCCTCGAACATCGCTTCCACCTTCTCGAGCAACACCGCGGTGCTCGCCGTCGTCTTCCTCGCCGTGTCCCTCGGCCTGTGCATGAAGACGCTCGGCGAGGAGAAGACCGCGACGCTGCGCAAGCTCATCCAGGAGCTCAACGACGTCGTTATCGTCTTTCTGAACTTCGTCGTCAGCAAGTTCGGCCCCGTCGCTATCTTCATGCTGCTCACGCGCACCTTCGCATCCTACGGTGTGGAGCACCTCAAGCCAGCTGTCGCCTACGTTATCCTCACGGTCGCGCTGCTGCTCATCTTCCTCATCATCGGCTATCCCGCTTTCATCGCGATCTTCGCGCATCTTGATCCTTTCAAGTTCGCCAAGAAGATCACCCGCGTCGCGGTCTTCGGCTTCTCCACCTCTTCGAGTGCGGCGACGCTCCCGCTCAACGTCAAGACCACGGTCGAGGAGCTCGGCGTGGATGAGAAGATCGCCTCCTTCGTCCTGCCGCTCGGCATGACCATCAACATGAACGGAACGGCCATCATGCAGGTCATCGCAACGCTCTTCATCGCCGGCTGCGCGGGCTACAGCATCAGCTTCACCCAGCTCGTCGTCATCGCGCTGCTCGCACTCATCGCCTCCGCCGGTACGCCCGCGGCCCCCGGCTCCGGCGCGATCATCCTTTTCACCATCCTCTCCGGCCTCGGCTATGTGAATGATGCGGCAATGCTGGCCTACAGCCTCATCCTCGCCATCAACCGCCCCATCGAGATGCTCGTCACCGCGCTCAATGTTGTCGGCGATTCCGCCACGAGCATCTATGTCGCCAAGTCCGAGGGCGTGCTGAACGAGGACGTTTACAACGCGTAAGATCATTCAAAAAAGTGGTGTCACCACTTTTTTGAGAAAGTTTCGCTTCGCTTTGTGCCTCGCGGGCTCGACACACGCTCCGCGCAGAGTGTTTTTTCTGACGCGCGTGTCGCCAGAAAAAAGATCCAGATCATTTGCCGCCTGCGGGCGGCAAAGTCTGCGATGCTTTTATAACGAAAGAGACGCGGCGAAAGCCGCGTCTCTCCTTATATTATAGGTGTTATCTGTTACACGCTGAGCCAGTCGTCGAGGATAAGACCCTCGTTGTGCTTGGTGAGAAAGCCCACGCTCCACTCGCCGCCGAAGGCGATGAGCTTGCGGCCCTTGAAGTCCTCGAGCACGCGGGAGCCCGAGCAGAGCATCAGGTCCTTCACGTCGCACGGGCACTCGCGGATCAGGCGCAGGTGCTCGTAGGGAAGGCCGCTCATGCGCAGGTCCACGCCGTACTCGTTCTTCATGCGGTATTCGAACACGTCGAACTGCAGCGTGCCGACCACGCCGACGACCACGTCCTCAAAGCCGCTGTCGGGGATTTTGAAGATCTGGATGGCGCCCTCCTGCGCGATCTGCTCCACGCCCTTGACGAACTGCTTGCGCTTCATCGTGTCCTTGGGTGAGACGAGCATGAAGTGCTCGGGCTCGAACGTCGGGATGCCGGAGAAGCGGAACTTTTTGCCGGGCATCGTGATCGTGTCGCCGATGGAGAAGATGCCGGGGTCGAACACGCCGATGATGTCGCCCGCGTAGGCCTCGTCGACGATCTCGCGCTCGGCGGCCATCATCGTCTGCGGCTGGGAAAGGCGCATCTTGCGACCGGACTGGACGTGGAAATACTCGGTGTCGCGCTCGAACTTGCCCGAGCAGATGCGCATGAAGGCAAGGCGGTCGCGGTGGGCCTTGTTCATATTGGCCTGGATCTTGAAGACGAAAGCCGAGAATTCGGGGGAGTAGACGTCCACCTCGCCCGCGTCGCTCACACGCGGCAGCGGCGGCGTGGTCATCTCTAAAAACGCGTTCAAAAACGGCTCAACGCCGAAGTTCGTCAGCGCGCTGCCGAAGAACACGGGGGAGAGCTTACCGTGGCGCACGGCGTCCAGGTCAAAGTCACGGCCTGCGCCGAGCAGCTCGACCTCTTCGGCGAGCGTGTCGCGGCGGGTCTGACCGATCAGGTCGACGAGCGTGGGATCATCGAGCTCGATTTCCGTGATGCCGGCCTTTTTCGCGTGGCCCTCGTCGGTGAAGTGGAGAATGCAGCGCTCGCTGCGGTCGTACACGCCGAAAAATTCCTTGCCGCAGCCGATCGGCCAGTTGACGGGATAGGTGTCGATGCCCAGCTCGCGCTCGACCTCCTCGCAGAGCTCGAGCGGGTCGCGCGTTTCGCGGTCCATTTTATTGATAAAGGTAAAGATGGGGATGTTGCGCAGGGCACAGACCTTGAAGAGCTTGCGCGTCTGCGGCTCGACGCCCTTTGCGCCGTCAATGACCATGACGGCGCTGTCCGCGGCCATCAGCGTGCGGTAGGTGTCCTCGGAGAAGTCCTGATGTCCCGGCGTGTCGAGGATGTTGATGCAGTAGCCGCCGTGCTGGAACTGCATGACCGACGACGTGACCGAAATGCCGCGCTGCTTTTCAATTTCCATCCAGTCGGATTTTGCCGCGCGCTCGCGCTTGCCCTTGACTTCACCCGCCTGCGCGATGGCTCCGCCGTAGAGCAGAAACTTTTCCGTCAGCGTGGTTTTACCGGCGTCCGGGTGCGAAATGATCGCAAACGTCCGGCGGCGGGAGATCTCTTCCTGTAAAGTGGCCATGACTGCCTCCTGAAAAATACGATTTACCGGGCAAGTGTATCACAGCCCCCCGCATTTTGCAACAGAATCCTAAAATCTATGCTTGACAAAGCGAAAAATGTCTGGTATAGTACATCTTGTTCCGCGGGCGTAGCTCATCTGGTAGAGCGCCACCTTGCCAAGGTGGAGGTAGCGAGTTCGAGCCTCGTCGCCCGCTCCAAAAAATAAAGGCATGACGTAAGTCATGCCTTTATTTTTTGGCTCCAGCGGGCAGAGGGGCGAACAGGGCGCGAGCGAAGCGAGAAAACGCCCCGGTGGGGCGTTTGTCGCCCGCTGTGCGTGTCGCGGCACGGCAGTGCCGCGAGCGAGCCTCGTCGCCCGCTCCAAAAAAGGGGTCACAACGTATGTTGTGCCCCCTTTTTTGGATTCCGGCAGGAAATTAAAATGCTCGGGCGAAGTGAATTCGCCCTCCGCCAAGGTTTTGCTGCGCAAAACGCTTGTACGGCGCAAAAGCGCCGATTTTTCGGATTCCGGCAGGAAATTAAAATGCTCGGGCGAAGTGAATTCGCCCTCCGCCAAGGTTTTGCTGCGCAAAACGCTTGTACGGCGCAAAAGCGTTGTTTTTTGCTTCGGTAGGCCAGATAGATACGGGACATCCGAACTGGGTGTCCTGTTTTTATAAGAATGTTCCCTGTCAATGATTGAAAACAGGTTTTTAATTTGCTATGATACCTTCACACTTTCCATAGGGGGATAATTTGTGAAAAAAAGATTTGCTATATGTAGCACAATAGTTTTGCTGCTGCTTTTGTCAGCCTGCGGCGCACCGCAGGCGTTGGACTTTTCCTACGCTCCGGAAGGAGAAGAACTTTCTTCTTTGATGGTGGAGACTTCACAAACTCACCGTGCAGAACTGGAGCACGTTCCCTCTGCGGCTGGTTTTGCCGATGCGATTTCGGATGACCCCGCCTCGGCAGGGCTGCTGAGCGAGAGCGAGGTGGAGAGCCTTTTACGAGGTCATGCCGCGATGGAGACGGTGTCGAAGGAACAGGCGCAGTCTGATGTTTCCCTGCTGTTCCGCACGCTGCAAAGCGCTTACGGCGCTTACGAATACTTTGGGCAGGAAAAGTTTGACGCAGCGGAGGACGCTGTGACACAATGGCTTTCCTCACAGGATGATGAGATTAAAGTTTCTGCGCTGGGAGAAAAACTGCAGGAATCTCTCGCATTCATGCTTACGCACGACGCGCATGCCATGATTTATGAACCGGCGGCGGAAGAGATCGAAGCGCAGGTGCGATATGAATACTTCTTTGCCGACGACTTCTATTTTTCAAAGGATGTCAACGGCAGCTATTATATGGTGAATAACGGGGAGAGGTGGACATTGAGTAGCTTCTCCGATGAACATGTCAGCGTGCAGCCGACGCTTCTGCAAGACGGACGCATTGTTTATCAGCCGACGCTTTTTGCACTGCGGAAGGACGCCGTGCAGAGCGGTGTCACACTGAAAAATTCTTCTGGAAAAGCGAAGATCTATCGCCTTGACTGGACGGAGAGTCAGCCGCTTGATGTTGACCTCGGCACGCTGGATTACCGCCTGATACAGGAAGACGGTCTTACCTATGTTTCCCTCCGCAGCCTTGTTTCCGGCACATATGATAATATGCTTGCACGCTATGCTCGGGAAGGGGCAAAAGCACGCGGGAGCAAAGCGGTGATCTATGACCTGCGCGGCAATGTTGGCGGCTCGGACAGTTGGCCGAGAAAGTGGATACAGAGTTTCCTCGGAACACAGAACAGTATTGAGACCTCCATGCTGTATGCGCAGAAAAACAGCGCCCTTTTTGCTGCGGAAAACAGCGAGAGTCTGCTGCCGGAAGATGAGGGAACTTGCTTTGCCCGTGAAGTCCACGGGACCTGGTATGAAAATGATATTCCGATCATCGTGTTGGTTGACGATCATTGCGGCTCGTCCGGCGAGGGCGCGGTACAGCTTTTGAAAACGCTTGACAATGTGCTCGTTGTCGGCAGCAACACGGCGGGATACCAGCTCTGCGGAAATATCAGCACCTTTACATTGCCATATACCGGCATCGGTGTGCGCTTTGGGTCAACGCTTTTCCTCTATGGGGACGGAGAAAATGTCGATCACAGGGGCTATGCTCCGGATGTCTGGTGTGATCCGCAGGATGCGCTTGCTTCAGTGCTGGCACTGCTGAAAGAACAGGGGGTCGTCAGTGCAGATGCTTGCGAAACCGTGAGAGAAAAAATAGTGAAATGATGAATTTTTCGCTCATACAGGCAGAGCGGCAGCGGATAATAGAAGCAACTCAAATCGTATAGCACCCACACTTGGCAGGCATTCGATTCCGCAGGCTGCGCAGATCTTCAAACTGCAAACTGCCAATGTCGGGGGTCGAGGGGAACTTCCCTCGCGTTCTCTTGGGGGGTACAAGGGGCATTCTCTCATGCGAGAGAATGCCCCCTCTTCTGCGCGGCCACAGGGGGAGAACTTCAGCGTCCCCCTTGCGCAGCAAGCCCCTTTCATGCTATGATATTTTCACAGAAAAAGAGAAAGTGAGGAGATCATCATGACTCTCGATGAAGCGATCAAGTCCCTGATGGCTTTGCAGGCCAAGCTCGCGGCCTACGGCCACGCCATGGGCCTGCTCTTTTACGACGGCGCGACCACCGCGCCCAAGGGCACGGCGGCGAACCGCGGCCAGACCATGAGTATTTTGAGCGAGGAGCACTACAAGCTCACGACCGGTGAAGAGACCGTCGCGCTGCTCGAATTCCTCGACGCGCACAAATCTGAGCTCGACGAAAAGCAGCAGCGCATGGTGTTTTTGCTCATCAAGGACATCCGCAATATGCAGAAGATCCCGATGGACGAGTACGTCGCCTACCAGCAGCTTTTGGTCGAGGCGGATGACGTCTGGCACCGCGCGAAGGAGACGAGCGATTTTGCGCTTTTCGAGCCGGTGCTTGAGAAGATCTTCGAGACGAACATCCGCTTCGCACACTACTGCGCACCGGAAAAGGACCCCTATGACTACTGGCTCAGCGAGTATGAGGATGGGCTGACGATGGCGCAGTGCGACGAATTCTTCGCGACGCTGCGCGAGCACATCGTGCCGCTTCTCAAGAAGATCAAGGCGCAGCCGCAGCTCGATGACGCGATGCTGCACGGCCATTTTCCCGAGGAGAAGCAGGCGCAGCTTTCCGACTACCTGATGCGCACGATGGGCCTCGATTTGGACCATGTCGGCCTGTCCACGACCGAGCATCCGTTTACGACGTCGCTCGGTTCGCACTTTGACGAGCGCATCACGACGCACTATTTGGAGGAGAATTTTGCCTCATCGATGTTCTCCGTTATCCACGAGGGCGGCCACGCGCTCTATGACACCGGCAGCGCGGATGATCTCGCCTATACGGTGCTCGACGGCGGTGTCTCCATGGGCATCCACGAGAGCCAGAGCCGCTTCTATGAAAATCTGCTCGGCCGCTCGCGCGCCTTCACAGGCTTCGTGTTCCCGAAGCTCTGCGAGTTGTTCCCCGAGCTGAGCGGCCACACGGCGGAGGAATTCTACCGCGCCATCAATAAGGCGGAGCCGTCCCTCATCCGCACCGAGGCCGACGAGGTCACCTACAGCCTGCACGTCATGGTGCGCTACGAGCTCGAAAAGCGCGTGATACACGGCGAGCTCAAGGTACACGACCTGCCAGGCGAGTGGAACCGCCTTTACAAGGAATACCTCGGCGTCGACGTGCCGGACGACAAGCACGGCGTGCTGCAGGACAGCCATTGGTCGGGCGGCAGCATCGGCTACTTCCCGTCCTACGCGCTCGGCAGCGCCTACGGCGCACAGCTGCTTCGCAAGATGAGAGAGACGGTCGATGTGGACGAGTGCCTCAAGACCGGCAATTTTGCGCCCATCAACGCGTGGAACCGCGAGCACGTCTGGCAGTACGGCTGCCTTAAAAAGCCCGGCGCGCTCTTAGAGCAGGCGCTTGGCGAAAAGTTTGACCCGACGGTCTACACGCAGTACCTTGAGGAAAAGTATGGCGAAATTTACGACCTGTAAGAGCAAAATCATATCAAAAAGGCGGTATCCGACCGGATACCGCCTTTTTGTGCGTGAAACGTGGAAAGTCCATTGCATTGTAACCGTATTTCCGATACAATGGGCGGAGAGAGAAGCGGGTAACGAGCGGAGGAGAGACCGCACGCCCGCAATGAGAGATGGGAGAGCAAAAATGAATACTGCGCTGTATGAGACCTACGTTCAGATTTTGCATGAGGAGCTTGTACCCGCGATGGGCTGCACTGAGCCCATCGCCGTCGCCTACGCGGGTGCGCTTGCGCGCCAAACGCTCGGGACACTTCCCGAGCGCATCGAGCTGACCGTGAGCGGCAATATCATCAAAAACGTGAAGAGCGTCATCGTGCCGCACACCGGCGGACGCAAGGGACTTCCCGTCGCGGTCGCGGCGGGCGTGCGCGTCGGCGACGCCGACGCGCAGTTAGAGGTATTGGCAAACGTGACGGAGGAGCAGCTTCCGCTGCTGGACGAGTACCTTTTCGCGGCGGAGATCACGGTGAGCAAGTCGCCGCTGCGCTGCCCATTCGACATTCAGGTGCGTGTTTTCGCAGGCGGGGATACGGCCTTCGTCCAGATCGTCGGCAGCCACACAAACGTCGTGCGCATCGAGAAAAACGGCGAAGTGCTGCTCAACAAGCCCTTTTCCGAGGAGGCGGCCCAGCCGCCCGAGAGCCGCAGGAGCCTGACGGTCGAGGACATTATCGCCTTTGCCGACGAGGTCGATTTAGACGACGTCCGCGCGCCCATCGCGCGCCAGATCGAATATAACACGGCCATCGCTGAGGCAGGATTGACAGGGCAGTACGGCGCGGCCATCGGAAAAATCTTGCTCGATTCCTATGGCGACAGCGTGCAGAACCGCGCCAAGGCCTGGGCTGCCGCGGGCTCGGACGCGCGCATGAACGGCTGCGAAAAGCCTGTCGTCATCAACTCCGGCAGCGGCAATCAGGGCATGACGGCTTCGCTGCCCGTCATTGTCTACGCGCGCGAGCTGAAAGCGAGCGAGGAGCAGCTCTACCGCGCGCTCGTCGTGTCGAATCTTGTCACCATCCATCTGAAAACGGGCATCGGGAGCCTTTCCGCCTACTGCGGCGCGACCAGCGCGGGCGCAGGGGCCGGGGCCGGTATCTGCTATCTTTATGGCGGACGCTATGATGAGATTGCCCACACGATCGTCAACGCGCTCGCCATCAACTCCGGCATGCTCTGTGACGGGGCGAAGGCGAGCTGCGCGGCGAAGATCGCCTCGGCGGTCGAGGCGGGGCTGCTCGGCATGCAGATGTACCGGCACGACAGCCAGTTCTACGGCGGCGACGGCATCGTCGTCAAGGGTGTGGAGAACACCATCCGCGCCGTCAGCAGCATCGCGCGCGACGGCATGCGCGAGACCGACAACGAGATCATCCGCCTGATGATCGGGGAGGAAACTGTCAAATGAAGATACTTGTCACAGGCTTCACGCCGTTTGGCGGGGAGCAGATCAACCCCTCGTGGGAGGCGGCACGCCGGCTTCCCAACCGCATCGGGGGAGCAGAGCTCATCAAGCATGAAATTCCGACGGAGTTTGACGCCTCCGCTGCTGCGCTGCACAAACTTTTGACGGAGCTGCGTCCCGACGCGGTGCTCTGCGTCGGCCAGTACGGCGGCGCAAATTGCATACGCGTCGAGCGCGTGGCCATCAACCTGCGCGACGCGCGTATCGCCGACAACGCGGGTAAGCAGCCGACGGACGAGCCGGTCGTTCCCGGCGGTCCGGACGCCTATTTTGCGACGATCCCGACGCGCGAGATCGTCGACGCCCTGCATGAGCAGGGGATTCCCGCTCAGCTCTCGTACTCTGCGGGCACGTTCGTGTGCAACAATCTTCTTTACTGCGCCCTGCACGAGAGCGCGCAGCACGATCCCGCCCTGCGCTGCGGCTTTGTCCACGTCCCCTACCTGCCCGAGCAGGCAAAGGACGGCAATGCGCCGAGCGTGAGCTTGGAGCTGATGGTCAAAGCACTGGAAACCGCAGCGAAAGTGATCGTCGAAGCATAGAATTCAAAAGAAAAAGAACCGTCTGACTCCACGGTAGTTCAGATGGCTCTTTTGCATAGTTCATTCGATGTGGGAGCCTGTAACCGTACTTCGGCCCCCAGAAAGTTTTCTCGCCCCACCGATGCCTTAATCAATTGTCCCCCAAACCTTGAACACGGGGCGGCATAACAAATAACCATCAAAATAACCGATGCTCGCACCGAACCCTAAACACTTACGGAGATCGTAACTCTGTTATCAAAATAGTCTGGCATTCGTATGGAAACGACGGAGAATCTCATTCACCAAATTCGAAGGTCTCCCGCCCGTTCACCGCGTCGAGCGCGAGCTGCGCGCGGGAGAGCTCGTCGGCGGTCTTTTCATAGTCCGCCTCCACAGCGGCAATGTCGTAGTTTGCGTAGCGGTAGTCGATGATGTTCGACGGCCGGCCGTACTGCTCCTCAACGCGCTCCTTGGGAAGGCGGCTCTTCATCTCGAGCAACTTATTCTTGCGTCTCGTGAGCTGCGGGATATAGACCAGCATCTCGTCGATGGTCATGTCAAAGCCATCGACAAAATGCGTCGTGTTGAAGCAGTTGATCGCGTGCTTAAGACGGCGGATCTTTTCTTCGAGCGCTGCAAGGCGCGCCTGCGTCTCGGCGTAATCATAGACCGGGCGCACGGACGCTACGTCCTCGCCCATCGCGGCGCGGAAGTCACGGCTGCGCGTTTCCTTGTCGAGCAGCGCGGTATATTCGTCGTTCAGCTTCTTCAAGAGCTTATTTGCCTCGGCGGAAGTGTAATTCATATTGTTCTGCCCTTCTTTCTTATGCTTCAAAAATGACAGGGAATGGCAGCGTGGATCGGACTTGCGGTGGGAGATCAGAAACCGGACAATGCTCAAGCATATCCTCTGGCATAAAGGCCGATTCTTGCAGTAGAAAGCTGATCTCTGCTTAAAAACCGGAGAGGGATTCACCGCCCCTCCTAAAAACATTGACCTCAGGCTGTACGCTGCTGCAAAGGGCTGATTTTCTAAGAACATGATAAGGCAAGCAGGCGGAAAATGTCAAGATGCGGGGAGTTTCCCGGCAGGATAGAAAATTGGCAAGAACGAAGAGTTTATGATAATTGGCGTATGACAAAAAAGAGCTACCTGACTTCATTTGAAATCAGATAGCTCTTTTTCCTGGGAATAATGAAATTCTGTTGCCAAATCGTTGCCACGAGGGGCATCAAGACTCAAAAAATCCAGTGTTTACGGGCTTTTTTCGACCTCTGAAATTATTCCCACTCGCAAAATGAAACTTAATTCTAAACGCTTTTGTTTGGGGAATTTGATACCATTTGATTTTTCCTGATACCTATTATCCTTATCCTATGGGCTTGCCGAACTTTTGCTATCATTTGGCTATCAAGGAAATGGCTATCAACGGTAAAATTAGATTGGTTTCTCTGGTGGTTTACAACTACATTTTACCACGAAAGACAGGGAAATGCAATAACCTTCCTCGCTGTGGTGTATCAAGTGATCTTACTGAACATATGGCGCACCTTGTCCAGGCGGCTGTTTGGACGGCGGGGCTGGATGACCGGCTGACCGACAGCGGCCTGATATCCTTTCAGCTCTGTAAGGCATACGCTCCGCCCGTTGGTGTAAAAGGCCAGATCAGTACGGTATGCCTGTATACAGCGGGCGGGAATCTCGCCAGTAAAGACAACTTCATCCTTTTTTACCTGGGCCGTTTCGATGGTGGCACAGTATTTCGGTGCATCATGATAAGCCCTGGAAAGGTATTCCTGGGGCGCATAGAGGGTGAAGGAGAGATAAGGTTCCAGCAACTGCGTCCCTGATTCCTTCAATGCCTGTTCCAATACAATCGGGGCCAATGAGCGAAAGTCCGCCGGCGTGCTGACCGGACTATAATAAAGCCCGTATTCAAAGCAAATCTTACAGTCCGTTACGTTCCAGCCACACAAGCCTTGCTCCAGACCGTAACGGATCCCATCCATGACAGCGTTTTGAAAACTCTGGTTCAAGTATCCCAGGGAAACCCGGCTCTCGTATTGTACACCGGAGCCAAGCGGGAGCGGCGTAACAGACAGTCCGATGGATGCCCAAAACGGGTTGGGCGGCACCTCGATATGGATGGTGTGGCTGGCTG
>ERZ827117.1593-NODE-1593-length-16239-cov-3.795601_pt1 | contig 16239 bp, 13 predicted proteins | sample MGYA00519920_ERZ827117 | MGnify/ENA primary metagenome ERZ827117 (study PRJEB31778, sample SAMEA3449260) | human gut metagenome | biome: human gut; feature: human-associated habitat; material: faeces | place: United Kingdom | collected 2010/2012 ...
CAGTGGACTGTTTTTTAGTGCGCGGGAGATTCCCGCACGGGTCAGCCGCGACCTGATGAGGGAGTTTTTTGCGGGAGCAAGACATTTTGCGCGCGTGCGCATGGATTAAACCCCGATTTACAGATTAGTTTTATGCGGACAGTAAAGGGCAAGGAGGGGTCAAGCCCCCTCCCTACGAAGCTGGAGAAACGAGTGTGGCCGAAGTGAAAATATGTGCCGTTGCGAAATTAAAAAGTAACATCCGCTTGACAGTGGGTGAAATCCGGCGTAGTATGGCAGTAGTGAGTTAGTTTTAATTAACCATAAATAGAGGAGGGCAATCACAATGCGAATCTTGGTGTATGGTGCGGGTGTTTTGGGGTGCAATTTGGCGCGGGATTTTTTCCGGGCGGGGAAGGACGTTACGCTGCTGGCGCGCGGCGAATGGGCCAAAACGATCCAGACAAACGGCCTGTGTATTCAAAACTGGGTTTTCCGGGTAAAATCCACCATCCGTGTCCCGGTTGTGACAGAACTGGCACCGGATGATCGTTATGATGTAATTTTTGTTGCGGTACGTTATACGCAGCATGCCATGATTCTTGATGCCCTGCGGGCCAACCAGACGAAAAATATAGTTTTCCTGGGCAATAATGTGCGGCCGGATGAACTGGCGGTGAAACTGCCGGAAAAGAATGTAATGTTTGCTTTTGCTTCTTCTGCGGGCCACCGCGAGAAAGACAAAGTGGTGTCGGTCGATTTGAAAAAAATCACGATCGGCCAGCTGCGCGAGGCTGCGTCCAATGAGGCGTTGATCCGGGAGATTTTCTGCGGCACGGGCTACAAGGTCGCCTACGAGCCGAACATGGGAGACTATCTGCTTTGCCATGCAGCATTTGTGCTGCCGGTTGCGTTTTCCTGTTACAAAACCGACGGCGACCTCAAGCGGCTGAAAGGGGATACCGCCTACTTTAACAAGATGACCGATGCCAACATCGAGGGCTACCGCGCGCTGAAAAACAGCGGCCATGCGATTTTGCCCAAGGAGGATGCCGAGTTCGAGGGCGAAAAATACCGCAAAACTTGCGTAAAATTCTTTACCCTGATGTGCGCAACGGGTCTGGGCAAAATCTGTGCCTCGGACCACGCGATGAACGCCATTGACGAGATGAGCACCCTGAACCGTGACTTGAAAAAGCTGTTTGAAGAAACCGGGGCGTCTTATCCCGTCTGGCAGGTACTGGAAAAAGACGCCGTAAAGTACCTGCAAAAATAAGCTGCAAAAAGCAAATTGTGCGCTGATTAACAACGGTCTGCCTTAAAATCCAATGTTTTTTCCGGGCATTTTCTTAAAAATCTGCGTGAGCCGCGGCGGGTGCTTTACAATGCTGCCCGGACGCGCTATAATGCAAAATTATACAGTGCAAAGGCCGGGAAAGAGGGATGCGCGGATGAAACCGTTGATTGGATTGACGCCGATCGTGGATGCGGCGCGGGACAGTTTGTGGATGCTGCCGGGGTACATGCAGGGGCTGGCGGAAGCCGGGGGCGTTGGCATGATGCTGCCGCTGACGGACGATGCCGCCACGCTGCAAGAGCTGGTCAGCCGGGTGGATGGCATTTTGCTGACTGGCGGCAACGATGTGGCACCGGCGCTGTACGGTGAGCAAAAAGAAACGTTCTGCGGTGAAAATGATCCGCTGCGGGATCGTATGGAAACCCGCCTGATCGAGCTGGCGTTGCAGGCCGACAAGCCGATTTTTGGCATCTGCCGCGGGCTGCAAATTTTAAATACCGTGCTGGGCGGCACGCTGTATCAGGACCTGAAAACGCAAACCGGCACGGCGCTGACCCACAGCATGGACAAGCCCTACGATCGCACGGTCCATGAGGTAACGGTGCTGCCGGGCACGCCGCTGGGGGAGCTGTACGGCCCCGGGCCGATGGCGGTGAACAGCCGCCATCATCAGGGCATCAAGGCGCTGGCACCGGCGCTGCGCGCGCAGGCGGTGGCCCCGGATGGGCTGATCGAAGCCGTGTATCTGCTGGAATACCGTTTTGTGCAGGCCGTGCAGTGGCACCCGGAACACCGCTGGCAGGCGGCGGAAAGCCAGAGTATTTTGCAGGCGTTTGTGGAGTCCTGCCGGGAATAACGAAAAAATAAAAAGGTGCATGAGCCGGGTTGGCGCATGCACCTTTTTGGTTGTTGGAAAATGTACGGTGATTGTAGGGGCGATGCGAGCATCGGCCCCTACAAAACGCGTGTTGAGAATGTTTACGTAGGAAAGGGAAGAGTGTTTGCAAGGCAAATGGGTACGGGGCGTCGCGGGCGCCGCCCCCTACAAATTTTGCCGTAAGGTGTGCGATGACGGGAAAGTAGCACGGGCGGATATGGAATCCGCCCCTACGGTTACGCGAAAGGTTGTAGTAATTGCGGGGCGCGTAGGTGAGCATTCCATATGCTCCCTTGCAAAATCGCCGCCAAAATTACAACACTCCCAGCCCGGTCAGCAGGGTTTTGAGGCCAATCAAAATCAGGACAATGCCGCCGATGCGCTCGGAAGGGGCGCGGTACTTATCGCCGAACAGGGCACCCACGCGCACGCCGATAGCGGACAGCAGGCAGGTGATGCAGCCGATCAGCCCTGCGGCGGGCAGGATGTTGACCTGCATGGCGGCAAAGCTGACGCCGACGGCAAATGCGTCGATACTGGTGGCGACGGCCAGCGGCAGCATCGCTTTGGCCGAGTAGTCATCATTGAGCTTTTCGTCGCCGTCGAAACTCTCACGCACCATGTTAATGCCGATGATGGCCAGCAGTACAAAAGCGACCCAGGGGCCGAACTTGGTCAGGATCGAGGCAAAACGGTCGCCCAGGAAAAAGCCCAGCGTGGGCATCAAGAACTGGAAGCCACCGAACCACAGCCCGCAGGTCATGGCGTGGGCAAAGCTGACCTTGCGGACCGAAAGGCCCTTGCAGATCGAAACGGCAAAAGCGTCCATGGAAAGGCTGATGGCGATCAGGATCAGGTCAAATAATGTCATGGTAGTTCCTCCGTTTTGTAAGGGCACAAAAAAAGACTTATCTGTCCGCACAGAAATTGTGCTGAACAGATAAGTCTCGTCGTTTAAAGTTAAGCCAGGGGCACGCCCCATTATGTTGGCAGAACTGCACAGGCAGCTGCTCCACCGCTGTGCTGACTACTCCCTTATGTTGTTTTTGTAGTGTACCATGCAAAAGAAAGTTTGTCAATACGTTAGAAATGGCTAATTTTCCCGTAGACTGCTGCGCCCCTTGCACAATCTGTCGGTTTGGGGTAAAATAGGGGAGTCTTAAACCATAATAACGGGGGATACCTATGCAATATAAAGTTCTGGCGCTGGATCTGGACGGTACGCTGACCAACAGCGAAAAAATCATCACACCCCGCACCAAGGCAGCCCTGCGGGAAGCGGCCGCCCGCGGCGTCTGCATTGTGCTGGCCAGCGGCCGCCCCACCGTCGGCATTGAACCGCTGGCACGGGAGCTGGAGCTGCAAAAGTACGGCGGCTGCATTTTAAGCTACAACGGCGGCAAGATCATCGACTGCAAAACCGGTCACACGCTGGTGCAGCACGCATTCCCGCCGGATCTGATCGAGCCGGTGTGCACCTTTTCCCGCTACTGGAACGTCGTGCCCTTGACCTACGATGCGCACGGCATTATTACCGAAAACGCCGCCAGCCCCTATGTGCAGGAGGAAGCCCGCATCAACAAGATCCCGGTGCGCCAGGTAGAAAACTTGCCTGCCACCGTGAATTATCCCATCAATAAGCTGCTGCTGACCGGCGACCCCGTCGACATGCCCCACGTGGAAGAGCTGATGCAGCAGGAGTTTGCCGGCAAGCTGTCCATCTGCCGCAGCCAGCCGTTCTTTATTGAAACGATGCCGCTCGGCGTCGGCAAGGATACCTCGCTGGAAATGCTGCTGCGCGCCAAGGGGCTGACCGCCGCTAACCTGATGGCCTGCGGCGACGGCTGGAATGACCTGCCGATGATCCGCTACGCCGGGCTGGGCGTGGCGATGGGCAACGCCCAGGCCCCCGTAAAGGCGGCGGCCGACTACCAGACTGCCGACAACGACCACGACGGCGTAGGGCTGGCGGTGGAAAAATTTATCTTGAACGAGGAGAACTGACCTGTGAATCTGATCGTTTTTGACCTCGAGTGGAACATCGGGTATCAGCCCAAAACATTTATGTACCATGGCACCGAGCTGACGCTGCGCGGCGAGATCATCCAGATCGGCGCGGCGCGCATCAACGCGCGCGGTGACGTACTGGATACCTTTGAAGTGAACCTGCGGCCGCGTATCTTCCGCAAGCTGCAGCATCACATCGCCAAAGTGACGGGGCTGAGCCAGGGCGACCTGGACGCCGGGCTGCCGATGCGCGAGGGCTTACAGAAGTTTCTGGACTGGGCAGGCCCCGACGCCGAGCTGGCCGAGTGGGGCTTGGACGACGTGCCGGTGCTGAAGCAGAACCTGTTTCTGGTCGGCCTGGACGAGAACTGGCCCGACCGCTGGTACGATTTACAGCGCATCTTTTTGCAGGCTTATCCCCGCAAGGAAGGGGAGGGCCTGACGCTGGAAAGCGTTGTTGATCGGCTGGGCATCCCCAAGGAAGAACCGTTCCACAACGCGCTGGACGATGCGCTGTATACGGCCAAGGTCTGTCGCAAGCTGCCGCTGGCTGAAGGGCTGGCGACCTACCCGACCGAGGAAGAACTGCTGCGCGAAGCCCTGCTGGGCAACGAGCCAAACCCCGCTGCGCGGGATATCCGGTTGTTCATGAACCGCATGGAGCATGACGACTACCGCAATGTGCCCGAATTGACCGGGGCCGACTGCCCCGAGTGCGGCGCTCCGCTGACGCCCGACGAAGTATGGCTCAAGCGCGGCAATACGGGCTATTACACCCGCTGCACCTGCCCGTACTGCGGGGCGTGGTACCTGCGGTTCAAGCTCAGCCGCCGCGATGGCCTGCATTGGAGCTTTGCCCGCTGCACCGAACCCGCCACCCCCGAGGCCGACGCCAAGTGGGACAAGCAGAAAGCCGCTTTACTCGAGCGCATGAAGCGCAAGGCGGGCAGGGAATGAGGGACGGTTCTCGACCGTAGGGGCGGATTCTATATCCGCCCGCAAAAAGCACAACCCCAAATAAAAACCACCCCCGCACGGCCAAACGGCTGTGCGGGGGCGACTTGTTTTGACGATGTTTCGTAAAAATCAATAGGTGATAATAATGCCCTGATCCTGCGCATAGAAGCTGCACAGACCGCTGCACGGTACAATGCGCACGGGGGCCTCGGGCCATTTGGCCAGAATACCATGCTCCAGCAGGCGGGCGGCGGTCTGGTTGCTGCATTCGCTGATCAGCACCGGGTGTACGCCGTCGTAGCCGTCCTCGTCCATCTGTTCCAGAATTTTGGCCAGCACGCGGGTCTCGCCGCGGGTCTTGAAGTAGAAGTCGATCTTGCCCTCGGGCGTGCGGCGGCCCAGCACGCGCATGTTCAAACGGCCTGCAATAAAGCCAACCACTTTGCTGACGCGGCCGTTTTTGGCAAGGTTGTCAAAGCTGGCAAGGGAAAACAGAATGTGCGTATTTTCGGCAAATTTTTGCAGTGCAAAGCAGATATCCTCAAAGGTCTGATCCTCGCCGATGAGCTTGTTCGCCAGCTCGGCCGCACCGGCCAGTGCGCCGGAACAGCTGAGCGTGTCCAGAATGAAAATTTTCTTTTCGGGGTGCTCTTCCAGCACCATCTCGCGCGCGGCGACGGCGGCATTGTAGCTGCCGGAAAGATTGCTGCTGATGGTCAGCGCAATGCAATAATCGGCCTGCAAAAAATACTCGGCCCATTCCTCGGGGCTGGGGCAGGCGGTGGTGCTGGCACCGTTGTAGTCCGTCATGGCTTGCAGCATCTGGGGTACATTCAGGGTGGCAAGGTCAACATACTCGCGCTCACCCACACGGATTTTAAACGGTACAAGGGCGAACTGCACCCCGGCACTGGGGTGCGCCAGCTCCCGGATCTCGCAGGAGCTGTCAGATACGATCATCCACGACATAGGGCAAAAGCCTCCGTTTCTATGGCTGGGGCAGCATCGCACAATTTCCGCCTGACGGCTTAAGCACCGCTCCGGCAGCTGGTGCACCTCGCGCGCTGTATCGGCACTTAGAATTGTGCAGTGTTGCCCTTATGATTTCTATGTACTATTATTATAAAAGGTACAGGCGGTTCCGTCAAGGCATAGAGGGCAGGAAAGCGGGTTGTGAATTTTCACGGAAAAAACCTCTGGATTTTAGTGGATTTTTTTATGCCGACCCTGTATAATGATAAATATATACCTATCCTAAAGGGGGCACAGCCGTATGCCGCAAAAGGCATTGCCGTCTGTTACGGCCATCATCGTTGCTGCGGGGGCATCCCGCCGCATGGGGTTTGATAAGCTCAGCTACCGCCTGCCCGATGGGCGCACGGTGCTGGAAACCAGCTGCGCCCTGTTTGCCGCCCACCCGGCGGTGGACGAGCTGGTGCTTGTCGCGGGCGGCAACCACCCCCAGTGCGAGGCTATCGCCGCCGCCTGCCCCAAGCCCTGCACGGTGGTGCAGGGGGGCGCGACTCGTGCTGACAGCGTGCGCAGCGGCCTTGCGGCCGCCAAAGGGCAGCTCGTAGCCATCCATGATGCGGCCCGCCCGTTTGCCAGCGCAGAGATCATCACCGCCGCATTGCAGGCTGCCGCCGAGAGCGGTGCCGCCGCCCCGGCGGTGCCCGTCAAGGATACCATCAAAGTGGCGGAAAAAGACGGCAAAGTCGTTGCCACGCCGGACCGCGCCACGCTGTACGCCGTGCAGACGCCCCAGTGCTTTGACCGGGCGCTCTACCTGCAGGCGCTGGAAGCTGTCAGCGGCGAAAAAGCCAGCCTTGTCACCGATGATTGCAGCTTGTTTGAGCTGGCTGGCCTGCCTGTCACGCTGACGGCGGGCGACTACGCCAACCTGAAAATCACCACCAAAGAGGACTTACAAAAGGAGAAAACCATGCGTATTGGCCACGGATATGATGTACACCGCTTAGTCGAGGACCGCAAGCTCATCCTGGGTGGGGTAGAGGTGCCCTACGAGAAGGGCCTGCTGGGCCATTCAGATGCCGACGTGCTGCTGCACGCGGTGATGGACGCCGTGCTCGGCGCGGCAGCACTGGGGGACATCGGCCAGCATTTCCCCGATACAGACCCTGCCTACAAGGGCGCGGACTCGCTGGCCCTGACGCGTGAAGTGGCGAAGATCATCGCCGCCCACGGCTACAAGGTGGGCAACATCGACGCCACCATCCTGTGCCAGCGCCCCAAGCTTGCGCCGCACATCCCGGCTATGCGCCAGAATATCGCCGATGCGTTCGGCCTGCCGCTGGACGCAGTGAGCGTGAAAGCCACCACCGAGGAGCACCTCGGCTTTACCGGTGAGGGGCTTGGCATTGCGGCCCACGCCGTTGCCCTGATCGAGTGAACGCAACCAACCGTTAGTTAAAGGAAAGGACAGGCCTTACCCATGCTGCAAAACCAGACATTATCCGCTATCATCAGCAGCCTGCGGGCGTTTGATCTGTTTTCAGACACGCTCGATATCCTGATCATTTCCTTTGCGTTTTACCAGCTCATTCAGTTCGCGCGCAAATCCCGCGCGGGTCAGCTGGTCAAGGGTATTGCGCTGCTGGTGCTGTTCTACGGCTTTGCGGCGCTGTTCAATCTGCGCACCGTCACCTGGGTGCTGAACAACGTTGTCACCGTGGCCTTTACGGCGGCGGTGGTCATCTTCCAGCCGGAACTGCGCCGTGCGCTGGAGCGCATGGGCCAGACAACGGTCTGGGCCAACCGCCTGTTTGGCAGCCGCCGCAGCGATCCGTCCCTGCGCGGGGTATGGCAAAGCGCCGTCGTCGCTATCTGCGATGCTGCCGAGCAGCTTTCCGACACCCGCACCGGCGCACTGATGGTGCTGGAACGCCGCAATAACCTCGATGAGATCATCCGCACCGGCACGCCGATGCACGCCGATGTTATCCCTGAAATGCTGGGTACGATCTTTTACGAGGGCACGCCCCTGCACGATGGTGCAGTCGTCATCCGGGACGGTGTCATTGTGGCGGCGGGCTGCGTGCTGCCGCTTTCCAACAACCTGGATATGGGCAAGGACATGGGCACCCGCCACCGCGCGGGCCTGGGCATGAGCGAAAACTCCGACGCCATCGTCGTTGTCGTGTCGGAGGAGACCGGTATCATTTCGATGGCGAAAAACGGCGTGCTCATCCGCCGCCTGGACCGCCAGAACCTGTTCAATCTCTTGCAGGAGGAGATCGTTCCGCCCGAAGAGACCGAGGAAGATAACGAATCCATGCTGAAAAAACTGCTGCGCAAAGGAGGGAACACGTCCCATGCCGAAGCCGAATAACGCACCACAGGGGCGCAAGTCCCTCCTGGATAACCGTGTGGGATCTATCCTGATGGCGCTGGCCTGCGGTCTGGCTGCCTGGCTGATCGTGACCATCTACATCGACCCGCAAAGCAGCATCACCATCCGCGATGTGCCCATCAACTACGCCAACTCTGCCACCACCTACACCAATCAGGGGCTGGATATTGTCGAGCGGCCGGCTGTCACCGGTGTGACTGTCAAGGTCGAGGGCAATATCACCAATATTGGCAAGATGACCAGCTCGGACATCATGGTCTACCCGAACTATTCGGGCGTCAGCGGTGCGGGCAAGGTCACGCTGCGCTTGCAGGCCCGCGTCACCAATACCACCGACTATTCCGGCAACATCAAGTGTACGGTCGAAGCGCCTTATGATACGATCGACGTGATGTTTGACGAGGTCAGCGAAAAGACCGTGCCCATCACGGTGGATGCCTCCGCCGTGTCGATCGCGGACGGCTATATGCTGAACAAGACCGCCGCCGTGCCTGCCGAGATCACGCTGCGCGGCCCAACGAGCGAGTTGGATCAGATCAGCCAGGTGGTAGCCCCCGTCGTCAATGAGGATGCACTGGCCGACACGACCACGACGCCCACGACGCTGGAAATGCGCGACGAGAACGGCAACACCATCACCCCGCAGTACACCACGATGGACAGCGATTCCGCCAACGTGACGCTGACCATCTACCAGGTGCGCGAGCTGCCGCTGGAAGTGGATTTCATCGGCGTGCCCAACGGCTTTGACACCAGCAGCCTGCACTACACGCTGAGCCAGCAAAAACTGCGTGTGGCAGGCCCGGCCCGTACCGTCAGCGCACTGGAATGCCTGACTGTGACCGACTTTGACCTTGCGCGCGAGTTTGAGCTGGGCCGCGATTACCAGCGCCTGATCGAGCTGCCCGCCAGCGTCGTTTCGCTGGACGGCGTCACCAACGTAACGCTGAGTTTCGATACGTCGGAGATGGCTTCCACCACGCTGAACATCTCCAACATCCGGCTCATCAATGTGCCCAGCAACTACGATATGGAGATTTTGTCCAGCCTTGTCAGCGGCGTGGAACTCTACGGCCCGCAGGAGGAGATTGAGGAACTGTCGGCAGACAGTGTCGTGGCGCAGATCGACTGCCAGAGCATCAGCCTGACGGTGGGCCAGCAGACCATCCCCGTGACCATCCAGATCCCGTCCTCGACCCGCATCTTCGCCACCGGCAGCTACACCGTCCAGTGCGAAGTGACGGCGAAATAAAAAGTTACGCAACCCGCGAATGGCCCCCTCTGGGAGGGGGCTCCCGCGAAGCGGGTGGGGGAGAGAGTCTCCCGGAAGCTCTCTCCCTCCGTCTGCGCTGCGCGCATCCACCTCCCTCACAGAGGGAGGCATAGAGGAAAGATTTATATATGCTACTAGTCCGCAACATCCGCCTGCCGCTGAGCTGCCCCGACCCGGACGCCGAGGCAGCGGCCCAGGCCCTGCATATCCTGCGCGTGCCCGCCCGCAAGGCGGCGCACTGCGGGGTGGCAAAATTATCGGTAGACGCCCGGCACGGCAAGCCCGTGCTGGTCTACACGATGGCGATCACGCTCAAAGACGAGGGTGAGGAATCGGCATACGCCGGGGCCTCGCCCTGTGTCTGTTTCACACAGCCCGCCCGGTTTTCTTTCCCGGTGGGCGATACAGCGTTAAAAAGCCGCCCGGTCGTCGTCGGCCTTGGCCCGGCGGGGCTTTTCGCCGCGCTGCTGCTGGCCCGCAACGGTTTCCGCCCGCTGGTGCTGGAACGCGGCCCCGAACTGGACGAGCGCGTCAAAGCCGTAGAACATTTTGAAAAGACCGGTGAGCTGAACCTGAACGCCAACATCCAGTTTGGCGAGGGCGGCGCAGGCACTTTCTCGGACGGTAAGCTGACCACCCGCGTGGGTGACCCGCTCTGCGCCTTTGTGACCGACGCATTTTTGCAGCACGGCGCCCCGGCGGATATCGCCTGGCGGCAAAAGCCCCACGTGGGCACCGATCTTTTGCGCGGCATCATCCGCAGCATCCGGCAGGAGATCATTGCCCTGGGCGGTGAGGTGCGATTCCATACCGCCTTGACCGGCCTCAAGATCGAAAACGGCGCGCTGGCGGGTATCGAGACCACGGCAAGCGACTTTGCCTGCCAGCAGCTGATTTTGGCCGTCGGCCACAGTGCGCGGGATACCTTTGCCATGCTGCACAGCTTGGGCCTGCCGCTGGAATGCAAGCCGTTCTCGGTCGGCTTCCGGGCCGAGCACCTGCAAACCGAGATCGACAAAAGCCTGTACCACGCCGCTGCCGGTCACCCGGTGCTGCCGGTGGGTGAGTACCAGCTCAGTCAGCATGTCAGCGGCGGGCGGTGCGTGTACACCTTCTGCATGTGCCCGGGCGGCTCGGTCTGCGCCGCCGCCAGCGAGGAAAACGCCGTTGTCACCAACGGCATGAGCCTGCACGCCCGCAACGGCAAAAACGCCAATGCGGCGGTGGTCGTCAGCGTGGACGGCCGCGATTTTGACAATGACCCCGCCAAGGCCGTCGCATTCCAGCGCCAGCTGGAACAGGCCGCCTACCGCGCGGGCGGCGGGGGATACCTCGCCCCGGCGGAGACCGTGGGCAGCTTCCTGGCCGGGCGCGGCGAGTTGAACCTGGGTGCCGTGCAGCCCACCTACCCGCGCGGCGTGACCCCCGCCAATCTGGGTGCCTTGCTGCCGGACGAACTGAGCGGGGCGCTGCGCGAGGGGCTGATCGCCTTTGGCCGCAAGCTGGCCGCCTACCGCGCGCCCGATGCCGTGCTGACGGGTCTGGAGACCCGCACCAGCAGCCCGGTGCGCTTGGTGCGCGACAAGGAAACGCTGGTCTGCGAAGCGCTGCCCGGGCTTTACCCCTGCGGCGAGGGTGCAGGCTACGCGGGCGGCATCATGACCGCCGCCGTCGACGGCGTCCGCTGTGCCGCCGAGCTGATGAAGAAATATAAACCGTGCGAGTGATATCGCATACCCCATGCCCTGTAGGGGCGGATGCTCGCCATCCGCCCGCCCCGGCAGATGCCGGTTTGCGGGTCGATGCCAGGCATCGACCCCTACAGAATAAAGATACAAGGATACTGTATGTCTGATAATCGCAAAAACAACTACAATTACGACCTCGGCGATATGCTTGACTCCGCCGTACAGTTCGGCACGCAGGTCGGCTCGTCGGTGCTGGGCAGCATCGCCGAAGCGCTCGAACAGGCCGGGGACGCCATGACCCGCGCCACAGCCCAGCCGGACAGCTTTTCCGCCTGGAAGCGCCGCCTGGAGCAAAAATGGCGGAGCGGCGGGCAGGCCGTCGGCGTCACCTTGACGGCGGTCGGCTGGACCTTTGTCGGCTGCTTCGGCATCGCGGCGCTCGTGCTCGGCATCCTGACAGCCGTCGGCGCAGGGCCGCTGGGCCTGACGGCCGAGGAGTTCAGGGCCATCCCGATTTTGACCGCCGTATTCACCCCGGTCACGCTCGGCTTTCTGTTCATGGCCGTTGTGGGCATGAAAAAGCTCAGCTACTTTTCCCGCCTGCGCAAGCTGCTGCGCGCCGCCAACGACTGGACCTGCGACCTGCCCACGCTTGCCCGCAAGGCGCAGATCAAACAGGAAAAAGCCTACGAGACCGTGACCAAGGCCGTTGCCAACGGCGACTTTCCCAACGCGGCCATCAGCGACGATTACAGCACGCTGTATCTGGATGATTCGCTTTGCCCGGCGCACAGCCCCGCCCCGCAGCCTGCGCCCGCCCAGACCCTGACCGATGGTGAGCAGTTCAACCGTGACGGTGTAGATTTTTTGAATTATCTCAAAATCTGCCGCGGCAAGCTCGGCCCTGAAGCTGACGCGGAAATTGCCAAAATGCAGAAAACCTGCGCGTCGATTTTGGGCTTCGTGCATAACCACCCCGAGCAGCTGCCCCGGGTGCGCCGCTTCCGCGAGTATTACCTGCCCACCACCCGCAAGCTGCTGGACACGGCGCAAGGGTTAGGGGAGAGCGACACCGCCAACGCCGCCGAGATCCGGCGGGACATTACCGCCATCCTGCACACGCTGAATGAGGCCTACACCAAACTGTATGACACCCTTTTGCAGGATGTGAGCATGGACGTTTCCACCGAGATCGACACCCTGGAAGCCATGCTGCGCCAGGATGGCCTGACCCATGATTTTGACGCGGACTTTAAGGTAAAGTAAAAGATAAAAGGAGAACCCGTTTATGAACTATCCCGCCTGGCAGATCAAAAGCAACGACCCCGCCGCCGAAGAAGCACTGGCCGGGGCCGGGTGCGGGGCGCTGCTGCGCCGGGTACTGGCCGCCCGCGGCTGTACCGACCCGGCCGAAGTGCAGGCGCTGCTGGGCGCCGGGGCCGAGCTCTCGGACCCATTTTTGCTGCGGGATATGGACAAAGCCGTGGCCCGCATCGAGCAGGCCGTTGAGAACGAGGAGACCATCGTGATCTACGGCGATTACGATGTTGATGGCATCTCCGCCACCGCGATTTTGTATGAATGTTTAAGCAGCATGGGTGCGCATGTGCGCTGCAAGCTGCCCACCCGCGGCACCGGCTACGGCCTGACCCGCCCGGCGCTGGAATCGCTGGCAGAGAAAGGCTTTACGCTGGTCATCACTGTGGACAACGGCATCTCAGCCATCGAGGAAGCCGCCTGCGCCAAAGAGCTGGGGCTTGACCTCATCGTGACCGACCACCACCTGCCCGGCGAAACCCTGCCCGATGCCATTGCGGTGGTCGATCCCAAGCGGGCCGACGATGAAAGCCCGTTCAAGGATCTGTGCGGCGCGGGCGTGGCGTTCAAACTCTGCGCCGCGCTCGAGGGCTGCGCGCCCGCCGACCTGCTGGAGATGTACGGCGAGCTGGTCGCGCTTGGCACTGTGGCCGACGTGATGCCGCTGGTGGGGGAGAACCGCACCCTGGTGCGTGAGGGCCTGGCGCTTTTGCAGGACACGATGCGCCCCGGCTTGCAGGCGCTGATGGAAAACGCCGGTGTTGCGGGCAAGCCCGTCACGGCGGACACGGTCAGCTACAGCCTGGCCCCGCGCCTGAACGCAGCGGGCCGCATGGATAACGCCGCTGTAGCGCTGAAATTGCTGCTTTGCACCGATGAAGCCCAGGCCGCTGGTATCGCCGCCCGCCTGGCCGAGATCAACACCGAGCGCCAGCAGACCGAACAGGAAGTGTTCGCCGCCGCGCAGAAAACGCTGGAAGCCGACCCTGCCCGCCAGCGCGACCGCGTGCTGGTCGTCTCGGGCGAGGGGTGGCACCCCGGCGTCATCGGAATCGTGGCTGCGCGGCTGATGGAAAAGTACAACCGCCCCGCCATTGTCATCTCGCTGCAAAATGGCGAGGGACGCGGCAGCGGCCGTGCGCCCGACCCGTTTGACCTGCACGGCGCGCTGGCCGGATGCGCGCAGTACCTGACCCGCTTCGGCGGGCACGCGGCGGCCGCCGGTGTGGAGATCGAGGAAGAAAAGCTGCCCGCGTTCCGCCAGGCCATCAACGCCTGGGCCGCGCAGCATGCCCCGCGCCCCGGCGCACCTGCGCTGGATCTGGACGCTGCCGTGCAGCTTTCCGAGTTGACGCTGCCCAACGTGCAGGAATTGAGCCGCCTGGCCCCGTTTGGCCGCGAAAACCCCATGCCGGTGCTGCTGGTCTGCGATGCCGTGATCGACGGCATCTGGCCGATGGGCGCCGAGGGACGCCACACCCGTGTGCGGCTGCGGCAGGGCAATGACACGGTGTTTGCCTCGATTTTCGGCGTAGCACCGCAAGCATTTGCCTACCCGGTGGGCACGGCGGTGGAAGCCGCACTCGAAGTTTCGATCTTTACCGGGCGCAGCGGGCCGATGGTCTCGGCCCATCTGCGGGCCATCCGCCCGGCGGGGCTCGGCAACCTGCCCAGTGAACAGGCCGCCTGGTTTGAGGCGTTCCGCACCGGCGGCACGCTGGAGCCCGCCCGCGCCGCCGCGCTGCTGCCGGACCGTGCCGACACCGTGATGCTGTACAAGCGCATCCGGGGCGGGCAGGTCGTCTCGGGCGATTTGCAGCCGGTGTTTGCCGCCCAGGGGCCGGAGAACACCGGCAAAACGCTGACCAGCCTGGCCGCCCTGCACGAGCTGGGGCTGATCGAAGAGCAAAACGGCCATTGGCTGCCCGTGCCTGTCAGCACCAAGCAGGACCTTGCCAGCGCGCCGATTTTGCAAAAATTGGCGGCAGCGGTAAAATAACGGTATTGCCAACGTTCTGTAGGGGCGGATGCTCGCATCCGCCCGCCCGGCAGACGCCGCTTTGCGGGTCGATGCAAGCATCGACCCCTACACGCACCCGGTAAAAGCACAGTAAAGAGGAAATTTATTGCAAAGAGGGGAATCCCATATGGAAAACACTGAAACCCGTGAGGAAAAAATGCCCATTACCTATGAGGACTTGAAACAGGCGCTGGTCGACAGCGGCCGCCCCTATGATTTCGATATGATCGACCGTGCCTACGCACTGGCCGAAAAAGCCCACGGCGGCCAGCGCCGCCGCAGCGGCGAGCCGTATATCTGCCATCCGCTGTCGGTGGCGTCCATCCTCGTCGAACTGGGTATGGACAGCGAGAGCATCGCTGCCGCCCTGATGCACGATGTGGCCGAGGACACCCCCGTCACGGTGGCCGAGATCAAGCAGAAATTCGGCCCCGATGTGGCCCTGCTCGTCGACGGCGTCACCAAACTGACCCAGATCAAATTCTCGAACGTCGAGGACCGCCAGGCCGAAAACCTGCGCAAGATGCTGCTGGCCATGAGCCAGGACGTCCGCGTTATGATCATAAAATTGTGCGACCGGCTGCACAATATGCGCACCGGTGACGCCTGGCCCGAGCAGAAGCGCCGCGACAAGGCGCTGGAAACGATGGAGGTCTACGCCCCCATCGCGCACCGCCTGGGCATCAGCAATATCAAAGAGGAGCTCGAGGACCGCAGCCTGCATTACCTGGACCCCGTCGGCTACGAGACCATCCGTGAACTGCTGAACAAGCACGGCGACGAGTTTTTGCACACGGTCTGCCACACCATTGCCAAGCATCTGGCCGAAAACGGCATTCAGAAGGCCACCATCCGCCACCGTGTCAAGAGCATCTACGGCATCTACCGCAAGATGTATATGCAGAATAAGGACTTCGAGGAGATCTACGACGTCTACGCCGTGCGCATCATCCTGGAGAATGTGTCGGAGTGCTATAACGCGCTGGGCCTGATCCACGATATGTATCATCCGCTGCCCAACCGCTTTAAAGATTACATCTCTACGCCAAAACCCAATGGCTACCAGAGCCTGCACACCACCGTCATCGGGCGCGAGGCCATCCCGTTTGAGGTGCAGATCCGCACCTGGGATATGGACCGCATGGCCGAATACGGCATCGCCGCGCACTGGAAATACAAGGCCGGCATCACCAACGGCAGCAGCGATAAACTCGACGAGCGCCTTGCCTGGGTGCGCCAGCTGCTGGAAAGCCAGCGCTCCAGCGCCGATGCGACCGACCTGCTCAGCGATATCAAGAGCGACCTGCTGCCCGAGGAAGTGTTTGCGTTCACCCCGCGCGGCGACGTGATCAATCTGCCCGCCGGTGCCACGGTCATTGACTTTGCCTATGCCATCCATTCCGCCGTCGGCAACCGCATGGTCGGTGCCAAGGTCAACAACCGCATCGTGCCCA
>ERZ827117.1621-NODE-1621-length-15944-cov-3.658254_pt1 | contig 15944 bp, 16 predicted proteins | sample MGYA00519920_ERZ827117 | MGnify/ENA primary metagenome ERZ827117 (study PRJEB31778, sample SAMEA3449260) | human gut metagenome | biome: human gut; feature: human-associated habitat; material: faeces | place: United Kingdom | collected 2010/2012 ...
CAGAAAGCTTTGAAAAAGTTCCGCTTCAGGAAGCGGTCTGAAAAGATCAATAGTATTTGCCGTTGGACTTCATGGCACGGTCAATGGAACGCTTTGCGTCACGCTGTGCGGCATCGGCACGCTTATCGTAGAGCTTTTTGCCTTTGCAAAGACCCACTTCCATTTTCACGCGGCCATGTTTGAAATAGAGCGAAAGCGGCACAAGGGTATATCCCTGCAGCTTGCACTGCTGATGCAGCCGCCGGATCTCACTTTTGTGTGCCAGCAGGCGCCGGACGCGCATCGGATCCTGATTGAACATGTTTCCGTGGTCGTAGGGACTGATATGCATTCCCTTTACCAGCAGTTCGCCATCCTCAATATCGACCCAGCTGTCTTTCAGGTTGACCCCTCCGGCACGCAGGCTCTTGACCTCCGTACCTTTCAGTTCAACGCCGGTTTCCAGCGCTTCCAGAACGAAGTATTCATGGCGCGCTTCACGGTTTGTGGCAATGGTTTTTGTTGCCGGACGCTCCTTAGTGGGTGCCATTCCGCGCGCCTCCTTTCTCCATTGTGGTTTGTTGTATCAGTATACCATTTTTTTATGGTTTTGCAAGGGCTGTTTTTGAAGAAACTGTAAATTTTTCCCAATTCACAGCTCACCACGGCCAGAAAGTGCACGATACAAGGTGGTCTCGTCTGTGTACTCCAGGCTTGCGCCCACCGGCAGACCGTAGGCCAGACGTGTGGTCTTGATGCCCAGAGGCTTGATAAGCTTTGCCAGATACATGGCGGTGGCTTCACCCTCCACCGTGGGGTTCATGGCCATGATGACCTCTTTCACCTTGCCGTCGCCCAAGCGGGCCAGAAGTTCCTTGACGCACAGCTGTTCGGCAGTAATGCCGTCCATCGGGCTGAGCAGACCGTGCAGCACATGGTACAAGCCGTGATACTCCCTTGTGCGTTCAAACGCCTGCACATCGCGGGGCGTTTCCACCACGCAGATCACAGAAGGATCGCGTTTTGCACTGGCACAGATGGGGCAGATATCCGCTTCTGTATAATTCTGGCAGATACGGCAGCGATGGAGCTTGGTGTGGGCACCCTGAATGGCTCCCGCCAGTGCGGCGGCATCTTCGTCCGACATGCTCAGCACCTGATACGCCATGCGGGTAGCGCCCTTGCGCCCGATCCCCGGAAACTTGCTGAATTCTTCGATCAGCTTTTCCAGCGGGGCAGCAGTATAGCCCATGTTCTTCCCTCCTGCCGGATCAGAGACCGGGGATGTTCATGCCGCCGGTCAGCTTGCCCATTTCAGCTTCGGCAGTTTCGTCCACCTGCTTGACGGTTGCGTTGATGGCAGCAGCCACCATATCTTCCAGCATTTCAACATCATCCGGGTCCACAGCCTCGGGCTTGATGGTGATGGACAGCACTTCGTGCTTGCCGTTCATCTTAACAGTGACCATCTCACCGGCAGCGCTGCCGGTGTACTCGGCAGCTTCCAGCTCGGCCTGTTTGGCTTTCATATCTTCCTGCATCTTCTGTGCCTGACGCATGAGGGCGTTCATATCGGGGCGGCCAAAGCCTGCGGGCATTCTTGCTTTCATAATCGTTTCTCCTTATTGATGCAATGTATTTTTATGATCTCGTTTTCCTTGCGGAATCCTCAATGGACACATCCAACCCCAGCTTTTCCAGTGCACGAAGCGACTGCTCTGCGTTGGAGACCGTTTTGCCAGCGCTCTTTGGTTCATAGGGACCAATGGGCACCGCCGTACCGGACACATCCTTGATCAGCTTTTTGATCAGGCGCTGGCTGTCCTTGTTGGCGCGGATAAAATCGCGGAAGGTCTTGCCGCCGTCGATCAGCACGCGGGTGCCATCAAAGTAAGCCTTGGACTTGCGCAGATAGGTGTAGAGCATGGGATCTTTTTCCTGCAGCTGCTGTACCACCTGCGGCCAGTACGGATACAGCACAGTCCCTTCCTGCCCGGCATCCTGTGGCTTTTCCGGCACAGGCTTTGCAGCGGGCGTGGGTGCAGGTTTGGGCGGTTCTGGCTGCGGAACAGGTTCCAACTCTGCCGGCATGGGTGCAGCTGGCTGTGCGGCCTGCGCGGCAGGCTCGTCCCAAGGCAGCATTCCGGCCTGCTGCACGGGCGGTTCCTCCGGCAGCGGCGGCAGCTCTTCGGTCTGGACGGGTGAAGTCTGCTCTACAGATATTTCCGACGGCACGGAAGGTTCTGCCTTTACAGGTTTCGGTTCCGCTGCAGGCTGCACCACAGGAACGGACGGTATTGGCGGCTGGGTAGTCGGAGCGCTTGCAAAGGGCTGCACAGCAGTTGCCGAGGCAAACGGCTGCGGCGCTGCGGGTTGAGCTGCAGCACGGGGCGCGGCCTGCACAGGAACTGCCTGCGGCTGCTGGGGCGGTTCGGATAAGCCAAACAGTGCAAGTTCCAGCTCGATCCGCTGGTCGCTGCCGCGGGTCATATGTTCCAGCGCACTGCCCAGCGCACGGATGGCACGAATGGCCTCCCGCTGGCCAAGCTGCGGGCCTTTTTCCAGATACAAAGCCTCCTCCTCCGGCGAAACGCCGGACAGAAGGCTCTGCCCGCCCGGCAATGCTGCCAGCATCAAAGCACGATAATGCGCGATCAATTCCTCTGTCAGACGCTTGACATCCACAGACTGCTGGCGAAGCTGTGCCAGCTGGGCCAGTGCTGTGGCACCGTCCTGCGCTTCCAGTGCGTCCGAAATGCGGAACAGATAACTGCGGTCGGTCACACCTGCCATGCGGCGCACCACATCGGCATCGATTTTCGCCGTAACGCCTGCGCAGGTATCCAGAATGGACAACGCATCGCGCAGTGCACCGTCGGCCAGACGGGCGATCAGTTCCGCACCGTCCGGCGAAAGCTCCAGCTTTTCCTCACCTGCAATATATTCCACCCGGCGGGCGATATCCTCCGGCCCGATGCGGGTAAAATCGTACCGCTGGCAGCGGGAAAGAATGGTGGCGGGCACCTTCTGGATCTCAGTGGTTGCCAGAATAAAGATGACGTGGGCAGGCGGTTCTTCCAGCGTTTTGAGCAGCGCATTGAATGCTGCTGTGGACAGCATGAGCACCTCATCGATGATGTATACCTTATATTTACAGGCACTGGGAGTGTAAGCTGTTTCGTCGCGCAGGTCGCGGATATCGTCCACACCGTTGTTGGAAGCCGCATCCATCTCCACCACGTCCAGAATGCTGCCGTTATCGATGCCCTTGCAGATCTCACACTCGCCGCAGGGGTCTCCATTGACCGGATGCAGGCAGTTGACTGCCTTTGCAAAGATCTTGGCGCAGGTGGTTTTGCCGGTGCCGCGCACGCCGGTAAACAGGTAGGCATGGCCCACACGGTTTGCCGTGATCTGGTTTTTCAGCGCAGTAACAATGGCCCGCTGGCCTACCACATCCTCAAAACGCTGCGGTCTCCATTTGCGGTACAAGGCACGGTACATGGTTCTCTCCCCTTTCCTGCAAAATAAAAAGGACAGCGCTGACGGGGTTTTGTCCCCGCCTTGCGTAACTCGGCATACGGATGCAGGCTTACTGAAACGCACGAACGCACTGCTTAAGGCTGCTTGGTTCCCCACCTGACCTGGTTCACAGCGAATCCATCGTACAGGACCCGCATCCGTATGCCGAACCACGCAGCAGGCGCTGTCCGACACATCCTTCTGAATGCCAGAATATTGTACCATAAACGCAGGCAGATTGCAAGGGGTGGGAGGTATCATTTCACGGCCCACGCATGAAACGATCAAATAGGATAGCCCAAAGTCAGAAAATGTGATGTTCTCTAAAATCCAAAAAGCGCAGTACATTCTCTGCGCTTTCGCGTTTTGTACTGCGCTTTGCTTTTATCCTGTTATTTTAACGGCATTGATTTTGCAACAGCCTTTTTTTCTTACAATGCCACATCCAATGCCATCATCAGCGCAAATCCCAGCACGATGCTTACAACACCGACAGGCTCGTCGCCCTCCACGGCCTGCGGGATCATCTCCTGTGCGGTCACGCACACCATGCAGCCTGCCGCCGCGCTGAGCAGCCACGGAAGCGCAGTACTGACCCATTCGGCCAGAGCAAAGGCAAGCAATGCCCCCAACGGCTCTACCAGCCCGGAAGCCGCTCCCGCAAAAAACGCCTGACTGCGGGTGCGGCCGTTATGGGCCAGCGGCAGGCTGACTGCTGCACCTTCCGGGATATTCTGCAGGCCGATGCCAAGGCTCAGCGCCAGTGCACCGCTGATGGCATCCGGCTCCCCGGTCAATGCCAGTGCAGCGGCAAGGCCCGCCACCATACCCTCGGGCAGGTTGTGCAATGTTACAGCCAGCACCATACGTCCGCCGTGCCCGGCCCCGCCTGCCAGCAGCTGCCCGGCAAACTGTTCCACCTGCAAAAGGCCCACTGCGCCAAGCACAAGCCCCACTGCCGATGGGATCCATGCCGGAAGCGGCAAAGTCTGTCCGCGCTGGATAGCAGGCAGCAGCAGGCTCCACACACTGGCCGCCAGCATGATGCCCGCTGCCATGCCGCACAGGATGCGCTGCGTGCAGGGCCGCGACTGCCGCCGCAGCAAAAACACGCCTGCTGCCCCCAGTGTAGTGCACGCCGCCGGAAACAGCAGCACCCACGCAGTGAAAACGATCTGGTTCACGATACATTCCCCCTTTGCCCGGTGTATGTGCGCCGAAGCAAAAAGGTGCAGAAAAGCCCGTCACACTGTATTTTGTGTGGCGGGCTTTTCTGTCAGAATGCGATGGCATCTTCTTCGCTGCCAAAGGGCAGACCCGTAGCCGGATCGACCGGCGGCAGGCCAGCCTGCCCCATATCCGCCGCCTTTACGCTGCATACCACCGCATTGGCAAGCACATACTTCACCTTTGCGGTGGCAGCAGCGCCGATCTTATCATAGATGCGGCCTGCGCTGTAACAGTCGCCCAGCACGGTGTGAGTGCTGTTGGCCACATAACCCACCTTGCCCAGACCCGGCAGTTCTGCGCGGATGGCTTCGCGGTCAAAGTCATTCTCCGGCTCCTTGACCAGCTTTACCTTCTGGCCTACTGTAAACGGCTGAGTGCCGAAGCGGTAGTTGAGTCCGGTCAATGTAACATAGTACTTCATCTTTATTTCCTCCAAAACACATGTTTTATTTTCAGGGAGCCCGTTCATCCCCTGCTGTGTCTGTATTATCCACTTTTTATGTCCAATAAAAATCACTTTCAAATAACACTTGTCATTTTTTGATATTTTTGTTCAGGTTCGCTGCACAAAGTTTACCCTCTTTTCTTTCTCCGCAGGTCAACTGTCAGGTGACAAATAGTTCTTTTCCGTTTCCGGAGCCGCATCATCCTCACTTTTGCATTTCTTTATTTCTCTTTAGGGAACATGCATTCCCGTCTTGATTCAAGTGAACAAACAATGAAAGAAATTACAAAGTGATTACAACGCGGTAAAAAATTCTTTCCTGAGTCTCCCTGTGCTTCGATCAGTTTAACAAAAACTCTTTGACTTTTAGCGATAAATTATAACAAAATCGTAGATTATCATTGAAATCTCACTTCTTAGCCAAAAAAGCTCTTGATTTTTTCGCAAAAAAGACTAGAATATCCACTTGCAGAAAGGCACTTCCTGTAGGGCCTTCTGCAAAATACATTTGCGTATGGCAAGGAGATTTTAGATATGAAACTCAAGAATGTTTGTGTTGCTGTTGTTGCTCTGGCTCTGGCTGTTGGCATGACCGCTTGCGGCGGCTCTGCTTCCTCCACTGCTGCATCCTCTTCCGAGGCTGCTTCTACCAGCACTTCTGTTGCTGCTGAGGCCGATGAGAACGCTTCTTCCGCTGTTGCAGAGGAGAACGGTTCTTCTTCTGAGGCTGCTTCCAGCGAGGCCGCTTCTTCTGAGGCCGCTTCTTCTGAGGCTGCTTCCAGCGAAGCTGCTTCTTCCGTTGCAGCTTGATCGCACAGCGCCTAAATTCCAATAAAAGCTGAAGCCGGGCACAGGGAGCCATGAGTTTTCCTGTGCCCGGCTTTTTGTAGCAAAATGCGCCGGAAAGGTTTATTGGGAACCTCCCGGCGCATTTTTCAGAAGCTGTCATCAGAAGCAGGATGCCCCTCAGGCAGCGTGCAATGCTTATTCTTATATTCCCCAGAACAGGATCCCCAGTCCTGCAGAGAGCAGGATCATCCCAATGGGCGATGGTGCTTTGCCCTTTTTCCGGCGGCAAAGGGCATGCAGCCCCCACAGCAGCAGGAACACCACAATGGAACGGAGATCCGGTGCAATGCCTGCCTTGTCCGCTGCAAACCCGGCCAGCGTAGAAAGCGCCATGTTGACTGCAGTTGCCAGGATCATCGCCACCACACAGGGACGAACGCCGCCAAGAACTGCGTTGACTCCCGCATACTTCATCAGGTTCTGCAGCACCGATGCAACGAGCAGAATGATCACAAAAGACGGCAGCACCACCCCCAGCGTGGCACACAGCGCGCCCCAGAAGCCGCCCTGTGAAGCACCGATGAAGGTGGCCATATTGATGGCCAGCGGGCCGGGTGTGGACTCTGACACGGCAATGAAGCTGAGGAATTCGCCTTCCGTCAACCAGCCGCGTCCTAAGACCGTTTCCCGCACCAGCGAGATCATGCCGTAGCCGCCGCCGAAGGACAACGCACCGATCATGAGGAAATTCCAGAAAAGTTCTACATAGATCACGGCTTCTTCTCCCCCTTCCGCAGCTGCTGTACTGCATACACCAGCAGCCCGGCCGCACCGCTGAACAGGATGTAAAAAATGGAAGAGAAGGACACTGCTGCAATGGAACAGCCCACCATCGCTGCCGCAACCGTGGTCAGGATGACAATATTGAAGACGCTGTGTTCCAGCTGCTTCAGCATTTTCAGGCCCGCCGAGAGGATCAGATAGATCACACACACCTGAATGCCGTGGAACGCACTTGCCACCACCGAAAGGCGGAGGAACTGGTCAAAGAACAGCGAGATCAGATAAATGACCGCGAAGGACGGGAGACACACCGCCACCGTAGACGCCGCCGCGCCTGCCGTTCCCTCGATTTTGTAGCCGATATAGGTGGCACTGTTCACCGCCACCGGGCCGGGCGTAGACTCCGCAATTGCCACCATGTCCAGAAATTCTTCTTTTGTTACCCACTTTTTTTCTTCTACAAACTCATTTTGCAGCAGGGCTACCATGGCGTAGCCGCCGCCAAACGTGAACGCTCCAATTTTGAAAAACGTCCAGAAAAGCTCCTTTGTTTTCGACATAGCCTTCTCCTTTCTTGCGCCTTATTATATCATTTTTTGTTTTGATATGATATACTTTAATGGAATATGCTGTTTTCTTTGGAAAAAGCAGAAAAAGGAGTTTAGGATATGAAAACAAAATTTGGCATTGTAGGCTGCAGCTTTCTGGGCGGCATTGTGGCCAACGCATGGAAGAACGGTCTGCTGCCGGACTATGAGCTGGTGGGCGTGACCAGCCGTACCCGTGCTTCGGCGGAAAAGACTGCCGAAACGGTGGGCTGTGCCGTGTGTGACGATGTGGATGCCCTGCTGGCGCTGGAGCCGGAGTACATCGTGGAGACCGCTTCGGTGGAGGCTGTGCGCGCCATGGCTGTGCCTGTACTGAAAAGAGGCGTGAATCTGGTCATTATTTCCATTGGTGCCTTTGCGGACCTTGATTTTTACGAGCAGGTCAAGGCCGCTGCCGTGGAGGGCGGTGCCAAGGTGCATCTGGCAAGCGGTGCCATTGGCGGCTTTGATGTGCTGCAGACCGTCACTCTGATGGCCGAGGCGCAGAAGCTGGCCGAGACGGCAGGCATTGAGACCCACACCGGAGCCAAGGGCTTCCGCAACACGCCGGTATGGGCCGACCACCTGCTGACCGATACCGAAAAGACCACCGTGTTCACCGGCAATGCCAAGCAGGCCATTGCCACCTTCCCCCGCCGCGTGAATGTGGCTGTTGCCACCTCGCTGGCCACCACCGGCCCGGAGATCACCGGCGTGACCATGCACTCGGTACCCGGCTGGGTGGGCGACGACCACTGCATCACCGCCGAGATCGAGGGCGTGAAGGCCGTGGTGGATATCTGCTCTTCCACCAGCGCCATTGCCGGTTGGAGCGTAGTTGCCCTGCTGCGCAACCTCTCCTCCCCCGTATGCTTCTATTAAAGGAGGGCTTTGCAGATGTTCAACAAACTGGTGGCCATTGAGCCGGTCAGCCTGATTCCTTCCGCCGAGGAAGCGCTGCATCAGTACGCAAAAGAAGTGGTGCTGTACCGCGATATCCCGGCCAGCGATGACCAGATCGTGCAGCGCATCGGAGATGCAGATGCCGTACTTCTGAGCTACACCTCCCGCATGGGCAAAAATGTGATCGAGCGCTGCCCGAATATCCGTTACATCGGCATGTGCTGCAGCCTGTATTCTGAGGAAAGCGCCAATGTGGATATCGCCTACGCCCGCACCCGCGGCATCAAAGTGCTGGGCATCCGGGACTACGGCGACCGCGGCGTTGTGGAGTACGTTCTGCATGAGCTCACCGGCATCCTGCACGGTTTTGGGATGCCCATGCTGCGGGACGAGCCGGTGGAGATCACCGGGCTGAAGGCAGGCATCATCGGGCTGGGTGTGTCCGGCAAAATGATCGCCGACGCGCTGCAGTTCATGGGTGCCGACATTGCCTATTACAGCCGCACCCGCAAGCCGGATGCCGAAGCTGTGGGCATGACCTATAAGCCGCTGGCACAGCTGCTGACCGAGAGCGAGGTGGTGTTCACCTGCCTGAACAAGAACGTACTGCTGTTGGGCAAGGACGAATTTGCACAGCTGGGCGCAGGCAAGGTGCTGTTCAACACCTCCATCGGCCCGGGCTTTGACTCTGCTGCTCTGGAACAGTGGCTTGCTCTGCCGGGCACCCACTTCTTCTGTGACACCCGTGCCGCTGCCGGCCCGGTGGGCGAAGACTTCTTTGCCCGTGAGAATGTGCATTGCGCGAATGTTTCTGCCGGACGCACCAAGCAGGCTTTTGTGCTGCTGAGCCAGAAGGTGCTGGCAAATATCCGCACTGCACTGGGAGAATGATATAAAAAGGAAACGCTTCCCGGCCGGGGAAGCGTTTCCTTTTAGGCTTTATTTAAAATTGTTGTGATCTCTTCCAGATTCGCCGCAAATCGGATGCCCTGCTGGCGCTGCGGCGTGGAAAGGCCTTTCTCGATCATTTTGGCAAGCAGTGCTTTCAGGCTGTCGTAGTAGCCGTTCAGATCATACAGGATGCAGGGCGCGTCCAACTGGCCCAGCGAGACCTTGGACATTACCTCTGCGATCTCTTCCAGCGTGCCGGTACCGCCGGGGAATGCGATGAAGGCATCGCCCAGCTCGATCATCTTCGTCTTGCGCTCGGTCATGTCCTTGGTGACGATCAGCTCGGTCAGGCCATCGTGCTGCAGCTCCTGCTGCACAAAGAACTGCGGTTCCACACCGGTCACCGTGCCGCCTGCGTCCAGCGCGCTCTGGGCAAGCTGACCCATCAGGCCGCTGCGGGAGCCGCCGTACACAAGGCGGTGCCCATTTGCACCGATCCAGCTGCCCAGTTCCCGGACAGCTTCCGCCAGCGCAGGATCATTGCCCGCATTTGCTCCAAGATAGACCGTGATGTTCATGGTATTTCCCCCTTTGTTTTTTCCATTTTACCACGCAGCGGGCCGATTGAAAAGGGCCATCCCCTTGCAAATGCAGCGGCACTGTGGTATTCTTGAACGCAGAAAAAGGGAGCCTGCAAAAGCAGGCTGAGAGTGGGCTGTTTGCCCAGACCTGTGACCTGATTTGGACAATGCCAACGTAGGGAGATACTGCTGCTTCAAAGTGCGGAGGTGCCTCTTTGCGGGCATTTCCGCATTTTTTGCAAAGGAAGTTGTAACCATGAAAACTGCATTGACGATTGCCGGCAGCGATTCCAGCGGCGGTGCTGGCATCCAGGCCGATATCAAAACCATGACTGCAAACGGCGTGTACGCCATGAGCGCCATTACCGCACTGACTGCCCAGAACACCACAGGTGTGACCGGCATTTTTGAAGCCACGCCCGAATTTCTGGCACAGGAGATCGATGCCATTTTTACCGACATCTACCCGGATGCCGTCAAGATCGGCATGGTATCCTCGGCAGAGCTGATCGGTGTGATCGCCGAAAAGCTGCACACCTACGGCGCAAAGCATATCGTGGTGGACCCGGTGATGGTTGCCACCTCCGGCTCCAAGCTGCTGCGGGACGATGCCGTGCAGGCACTGACCGAAAAGCTGCTGCCCATGGCAGAGGTGGTCACCCCCAACATTCCGGAGGCTGAGATCCTTTCCGGCATGAAGATCACCGATGCGGCCGGAATGGAGGCCGCTGCAAAGCTGATCAGCGAGAAATACCACTGTGCCGTGCTGTGCAAGGGCGGCCACCAGATCAACGATGCCGACGACCTTCTGTGGCGGGACGGCTGCGGCAAATGGTTCCGCGGCAAGCGCATTGCAAACCCCAATACCCACGGCACCGGCTGCACCCTGTCCAGCGCCATTGCGTCCAATCTGGCAAAGGGCTATGATCTGGATGCATCGGTGGAGCGCGCAAAGGCCTACATTTCCGGCTGTCTTTCTGCCATGCTGGATCTGGGCCACGGCTCCGGCCCGATGGACCATATGTTTGCACTGAAGGGAGAGTTTGTGGGTGAGTGAGCAGACCTTTGTGCAGCAGCTGGTGCAGGAAAGTCTGCCTGTGTGGGAGAAATGCCTGCACTCAGAATTTCTGACCCACCTTGCGGATGGCACACTGGATGAAGCCTGCTTCAAGGGCTACATCGTGGAGGACAGTCTTTACCTGCGGGAATATGCCAAGGTGTTTGCCTGGGGTATGACCAAGGCAAAGGATATGCAGACCATCCGCACCTACTATTCCCTGCTTTCCTTCGTGAATGAGAGCGAGGATGCAGCCCGCCTGCACTATCTCAAGCACTTTGGACTGACCGATGAAGGCATCCAGAGCCTGCCGCTGCGGCCGGAGAACCGTGCCTATGTGGACTCTATGATCGAAGCCGCCAAAAACGGCGAAGGCGCAGCCGAGTGCATGATGGCCTGCCTGCCCTGTATGCTGAGCTATGGCTGGATCTTCCAGAAACTGCTGGAAGAAAAGCCTTCCGTGCAGGATACCCTTTATGGTGCACTGGTGGTGGACTATGCTGACAAGGGCTATGAGGCGGCCTGCCGCGACTGGGCCGCGTTTGCAGAAAAAGTCTGCGAAGGCCTGAGCGACGAGCGCCTTGCCCGCTGCCGCGAGATCTTCCATGCCTGCTCGGCGCACGAGCTGAACTTCTGGGCCATGGCAGCTTCCCCGCGCAGTGACCTGTAATTTTTCCTAAAATATAAAATGCACCCGGCCTGTGGGCAGAACCGCAGCAACCGGGTGCATTTGTTTTGTTCAGGGTTTCGTGGCCGCAGCCGCAGGCATGAGCCTTAGTGCCGGAAACAAGGGAGCCCTAAAACAAAAACTTCCCCGGCTCTTCTGCCGAGGGAGTGGAAAAGAAAAACGCCCCTAACAGAAGAACTCTCTTCTGTCAAGGACGAATAAAATTTGGCCTTTTATCCGCGGTGCCACCCTGACTTCATGGGCATGACCCCATGCACTTGGCGGGATGCCAACACATCCCCGGCAACTGACGTATGCCCTACGTTGCAGAATACTGTGCGGCGAAAGTTCTCCGCAGTTCCCTGCACCCTCAGCGGTCCATTTCGGGAAAATATAACGCAAAGTCACACTTTCCTTGACGAACTGTTTCCGGTCTGCTTCTCAGCTGCGCAGGCTCTCTGTACAGGCATGGTTCGCCGTTATCTCCGCTTCAACGGTTTAGTGTATTGAATTTGGCTATATTAAACCACGGATTTTTCGTTTGTCAATACCTGTTTGCAAATTTTTCAAAATCAGCCTATGTCCACAGTGGGTTCAGCGCTTCCGGCGGCTGTTCGTGCTGGAAAACTTCACCGCTTTTGCCGGCCTGCGGCGGCTGTGCAGCGCACTGTAGTAGCCAAAGGCAGTGCCGCATAAGCCGCCCACAATGTGCATGAAGTTTGCTACATTGTCGTGCACAAAAATGATATCGTACACCTGCTGACCAAAGTACAGCGCTGCAACCAGCAGCATGGTGACCGGGATGCCGCCGGAGAAGCCCGCCAGCGACGAAAGCATGATAAGCATGAACACGATGCCGGACGCGCCCAGCAGCCCTGAACGCGGGAACAGCACGCATTGCAGCACGCCGGTGACCAGAGCGGTGAACACCATGCCGCACAAAAGCGGCTTGCTGCCGTACTTTTCTTCCATTGGCGGGCCAACAACGAGCAGCAGCAGCATGTTATTCAGAAAGTGGTCCCAGCTGGCATGGCCCAGCACATGGCCGAACAGCCGGATGTAGAACAGCGGGTCCTTCAGCGAGGAGCGGTAGACACAGAACAGATGCATCGTCGTCCACCCGTCCGTCCACTGGTCGAGGAACAGCACCAGAAGTGACAGCAGGAAAAATGTGAGGATCACCGGGGAGTTGTACTGCAGTTCCAGTTTGAGTTTTACTTTTTTCATCCTCTTGTCTCCACCCAGTATTCGCCCATGCTCTGGCCGGGCTGGTTCGTCACTTCATCCTTGAGGTAATCGCCAAGGCCGCAGCTTTCCGGTTGCCATGCAAGGGCTGCTTCCACCGTGGGGTACTCCACCTCGGCGTACCAGAACTCGGTGGGCTGGCCTTCGTCCACATGGTTCACTTCCAGCACAGAACCGTCCGGCAGGGTGTAGCTGCGGCGCAGCTTCGGGATGAGAGGTTTGCCGATGATCTTGTGTTCCAAATCCTCAAACAGCGCTTTGTCGATGCTGCGCTCGATTTCCTCACGGGCAAGGCCGCCCCCAGATTTGAAGCAGAGGATGTAGTCCGTTCTGCCGCCGGTGAGGGCTTCTTCCCGGATGCGCACAGTGGGCCGCACGCTGATATAGCCCTGCCGCATGGCAAATTCCTCCCTGAGGGGCAGCCCTTCCGGCCAGCCCTTCACCATCCATTTGCGTTCGATTTCCATAATGCATCCCTCTTTCATGCGGTTTTTTGGCATTTCTTATTTATAATAACATGATTTTGTGCTATTATAAAGGGTAGATTTTTACTCCTTCTGTCTGCGAACGCGGGACGAAGGGAGTTCGTCCATGATAAGGAGAACCATATGAAAGAACGCGCTTACCCTGTGTATACCGTCAACAAACACGCCGAGGGCCTGCTGGTGGGCGGGCACCCCTGGGTGTATGAGAACGACATCCTCCATTCCCCGGAAAATGAGCCGGAAAACGGCACGCTGGCCGATGTGGTCAGCACCAAGGGTTCCTACCTTGGCACCGGCTTTATCTCGCTCAAGAGCAAGATCCGCGTGCGGCTGATCTCCCGTAATGCCAACGACACCTTTGATGCTGCGTTCTGGCGCCGCCGGGTGGAATATGCATGGAACTACCGCAAAACCGTGCTGGAGCCCGCCGACCTTTCCGCCTGCCGCGTCATTTTTGGCGAAGCCGACCAGTTCCCCGGCCTGACTGTGGACCGGTTCAGCAACATCCTCGTCACGCAGACCTTGAGCGTGGGCATGGAAAAGCTCAAGCCCGTCCTCTTCCCCATTCTGGCAGAAGTCCTGCGCGCCGACGGCCAGACCATCGACGGCATCTACGAGCGCAACGATGAGGCTCTGCGCGCAAAGGAAGGTCTTGAGCAGAACAAAGGCTGGTTTGAGCTGCCCGGTGAACCTCACCCGGCAAGCACCCAGACCGAGATCTGCGAGAACGGAGTTTACTATCATGTGGATTTCGAGAACGGCCAGAAGACCGGCTTCTTCCTTGATCAGAAGTACAACCGCCGGGCGGTGGCACGCCTTGCTGCAGGTCACACCGTGCTGGACTGCTTTACCCACACCGGCAGCTTTGCACTGAACGCCGCTGCGGGCGGCGCTGCCCGTGTGACCGCCGCCGACATCAGCGCCGAGGCCATTGCCATGGCGCAGCGCAATGCCCAGCGCAACGGTCTGACCAATATGGACTTTTTGTGCGAGGACACCTTTGAGCTGCTGCCCCGCTTGGAAAGAGAGGGACACCCCTACGATTTTATCATTCTGGACCCGCCGGCCTTTACCAAGGCGCGCCGCACTGTGGAGAACGCCATGCGCGGTTACAAGGAGATCAACTACCGTGCCATGAAGCTGCTGCCCCGCGGCGGCTATCTGGCAACTGCCAGCTGCTCCCATTTTGCCACCGAGGAGCTGTTCATCAAGATGCTGCGCGCCGCTGCAAAGGATGCGCACCGCCAGCTGCGGCAGATCGAGGTGAAGCAGCAGGCACCGGATCATCCGATCCTGTGGGGCGTGCCGGAGACGAATTATCTGAAGTTCTTCCTCTTTCAGGTAATTTGACGATTTTAAAATTGCGCCGCTTCGCTCTGCAATTCATTAAGGTATTTTTATTTTATATTTTCGTGTTTGTCGCGTCCCCGACACTTGTCAGGGCAAAGCCCTTCCATCTGCTAACGCAGACCGCTCGCCTGCTTAAAAGCCTCGCCGGGGCTTTTATTGCTGCGCAACCGCAGGGCCGATCCAAACACATTTTCACCAGAAGGGACCCCATCGAGTAAATGCATCTTTTTGCTGCGACCCCTCTTGTGAAAAAGCAGTTCAGAAAAATCCGCAGATTTTTCTGAACTGCAAACTATAAAATAAAATTTCCGCTGAATATGGCCAGAGCGCAGCGGAGCCATTTCTAAACCGTTCGGCCTGACAAAAGGCGCAAATCCCATCCGATAAGTCATACCAAGTGCGGATGCTCCAAAAATGCAGGAAGCTGTTTGTACAGAATCGTTAGATTTGTCAATTGCCTTTTTGCCCGGCAGCGGCTATAATCAAACCATAGACAGCAACGGCGCTGTGGGTCACCTCCTGACTCGCAGCGCCGTTTTTGTTAAGATGCTTTCGTACTTCTGGGTGCGGCATTGCGGCAGACCAGAATGCAGACGAAAGGGTAAGAAAAATAAGATCAAGTAAGGAGTAGGATTTATGGCAGCGAATGTTATGGAAATCTACGGCAGCAAGGTCTTTAACGAACATGTGATGAAGGAGCGCCTGCCGAGCGCAACCTATAAGAGCCTGAAGAACACCCTGCACAAGGGTGCTCCGCTGGACATTGAGGTGGCAAACGTTGTGGCCAGCGTGATGAAGCGCTGGGCCATGGAGCTGGGTGCCACCCACTACACCCACTGGTTCCAGCCGCTGACCGGCATCACCAGTGAGAAGCACGATGGCTTTGTTTCCCCTGTGGGCGACGGCACCGCCATCATGGAGTTCTCCGGCAAGGAGCTGGTGCGCGGCGAGCCCGATGCATCTTCCTTCCCCTCCGGCGGTCTGCGCGCCACCTGCGAGGCCCGCGGCTACACTGCATGGGACCCCACCAGCTACGCATTCGTGAAGGATGACGTGCTGTGCATCCCCACCGCATTCGTCAGCTACACCGGCGAGGCTCTGGATAAGAAGACCCCCCTGCTGCGTTCCATGAACGCACTGTCCAATCAGGCAGTTCGCATCCTGAAGCTGTTCGGCAAGGATGTGGATTACGTCTCCACCACCGTCGGCCCCGAGCAGGAGTACTTTCTTATTAAGAAGGAGGATTACGAGGCCCGTCAGGATCTGATCCTCACCGGCCGCACCCTGTTCGGTGCCCCCTCTGCCAAGGGTCAGGAGCTGGAAGAGCACTACTTCGGTGTCATTCGTCCCGAGGTCTCCGAGTTTATGAAGGAGTTGGACGAAGAGCTGTGGAAGCTGGGCATCCCCGCCAAGACCAAGCACAACGAAGT
>ERZ827117.1630-NODE-1630-length-15844-cov-3.098170_pt1 | contig 15844 bp, 10 predicted proteins | sample MGYA00519920_ERZ827117 | MGnify/ENA primary metagenome ERZ827117 (study PRJEB31778, sample SAMEA3449260) | human gut metagenome | biome: human gut; feature: human-associated habitat; material: faeces | place: United Kingdom | collected 2010/2012 ...
CAGAAGAAGCTTTGCCAGCAGCACCTTCATGCGCTGCCCGCCGCTTAGATCGGTCACATCATGGTGCAGCCCGAGTTCTAAGAGTCCGAGCGCTCTGGCAACCTCCTCCACCTTTGCGTCGATCGTGTAAAAATCATGCATCGTCAGGGTGTCCTGTATCACGCCGAGTTCTTCCATCATGGCATCCATCTGATCCGGATCGGCACTGCCTAACTGATCGCAGATCTCATTCATGCGTTCTTCCTGCTCAAACAGCCACGCAAACGCCGACTTTAGGACGCTCTCGATTGTCATCCCCTTCTGCAGGGTGGAATTCTGATCCAGATATCCGGTCCGCACATTTTTCGCCCACTCAACTTTTCCCTCATCCGGCATCAGTTTTCCGGTCACAATGTTCATAAATGTGGACTTTCCCTCGCCATTGGCTCCAACTAATCCGATATGTTCCCCCGCAAGCAGGCGGAATGAAACATCCTCAAAAATTGCACGGTCGCCAAAGCCATGGGTCAGATGTTCAACATTTAATATACTCATATTTTTCCTCTTTACTTTCTGTTATTATCTATATGGTACTCACGTTTTGTTCCGGCAAAACCACTATTGTATGCTCACGTTCAGCATCTTTTCCGTCTTCCGGTACACATGCCGGTACGCCGGGAACAAAAATGCGTCCGCGAAGATCCATGCGACCGGGCTTGCAAAACATGCTGCCGGAAAACCAAACAGCGGCACTAATGCAAATCCGACGAGCGTTCTCGCCGCCATCTCACAGACACCTGCTAAGATTGCAAACTTGCTGTATCCCATACCCTGGATCAGGAAACGGACGATATTGACAAATGCGAGTGGAATGTAAAATGCACTGTTGATCAATAAAAACAGGTATACATTCCCGATGACTTCCACCTCAGCGCGTTCCACGAAGAACAGTGCAAGATTTCTTCCGGTCAGCGCCAGAATACCAAATGCAAGGATCGCATATCCGATTCCAAGTATGGAACATGCCTTTAAGCCTTTTGAAATACGATCCATTTTCTTTGCACCGACATTCTGTCCGCCATAAGTTGCCATCGTCGATCCCATCGCATCAAACGGGCAGCAGAAGAAAGTTCCGATCTTACCGCCGGCCGTAACAGATGCCACTGCAACAGAACCAAGTGTATTGACTGCACTCTGTAAAATAACGCTTCCAATTGCCGTGATGGAATACTGCAGTCCCATCGGCACACCCATGCCACAGAGTGTTTTCATATAAGAGCTGTTCCATCTTCGTTCCTCTGCATCAGGATGCAGGATCTCAAACTTTTTCCAGCTGTAGATCAGGCATCCGATCCCGGATACTGCCTGTGAGATCACCGTCGCAAGTGATGCACCCGCCACACCCAGATGAAGATTTATGATAAATACAAGGTCTAACGCAATATTCATCACAGATGAGATCACAAGGAACACAACCGGCGTCTTACTGTCTCCCATTGAACGGATGATCGCAGAAATCAGGTTGTACAGATACGTTGCCGGTATTCCTGCAAAAATGATCACGATGTACAGATACGCCCCGTCGATAATGTTATCCGGTGTACGCATCAGTTCTAAGATCGGGCGGCAGAATACTACTGTGACTGCCGTCATGACCACTGCAAAAATTGCAGATAAATAAATGGCATTTACCATAAATGCACGCAGTCCACGGTAATCCCCGGCACCAAATTTATGTGCCAGTGGAATTGCAAAACCGTTGCAGACACCCATACAAAATCCGATGATCAAAAAGTTTAAAGATCCGGTGGAACCTACCGCTGCAAGTGCATCCACACCGAGAAATCTTCCGACAATGAGTGTATCCACCAGATTATAAAACTGCTGAAACAGATATCCAAACAAAAGTGGAATGGAGAAACCTAAAATCAGCTTCATCGGAGAACCATTCGTCATATCTTTTGTCATATTTCATCCTCTTTTCCCTTATATTTCCCCACAATGTTTTTCAAAAATCTCAAAAAAACTGTCCGTCTGTATACCATCTGTGGTATCTAATGTGAGTTCATCCCACATATCTTTGTTGATACTGGAATTCAGTCCCGCCACAAACTGGTTATAGACATCATCAAATGCCTCTTTTTCTCTTTTTTCCACGATATTGGACTTGTTTGCCTCTGTCAGTTCCTCATTATATTTATTCAGGCATTTAATAAAATAAAACCCTTTGCCTGCCTGGATCATAGACGACGTCTGTCCATTATCAAGATTAAACGCAACCTCCTCGACCTCTTTGGGCAGTTCATCCCTGGCCACCGTAGTCTGTATGGAAGAAAGTTCATTATAGTTATTTGCCACAGATGCAAAATCATCTCCACGCTCTAACTTTGCTGCCACATCACTTGCCTTTGTACTGTCTGCGACAAATATCTGCATGATCTCGATCACACGCGCCTCATCGTCACTGACTTCCTCATTTACACTGTTTGTCAGCGAATTATAAAGTTTCTGTGCTAATGCGTAATGCTGATAATATTCGCTGATATCGCTCTCCGTCACTTCAAGATAAGTATTTTCTTCTTTTGAAAGTGATGCATAATACTCTGCCGCCGCCTCTGATATTGCAGAAAGCTCATCCTCTGAAAGTGCAACTTCCCTTGACTGTGCAAGCAGATCCATGCTGACCACCTGGGTTAATTCTTCCATTGTGACCGCTTTGATATATTTTACCAATGAATCATCCCCGAAATCATGTTTCCAGAGATCCACACCATATGCCGTCCCGTAGATATTCTGATAATTCGTCAGATAAACCCGCGCCTCTTTCAAACTGCAGACGGTTCCCTCGATCTTGAATACCTGACGGTCATTTAATATATTCGAAACCACAATATTTTTATTTCCGATCCGGCATCCGGTCAATAACAGCGACATGCCACACAGCACAGCTGCTACCCTTGTAAATTTTCTCTTCATCCTAATTTACCCAATCTGATAGAAAGTCCTATTGTTCCATTGATTTTAAGATACTTCTTGCAACGGAAATTCCGTTTGCAGATGCCTGCTGCAATCCTCTCGTCACAGATGCTCCGTCTCCGATCGCACGCAGTCCTTTTACGCTGGTTTCAAAATCAGAGTTGACCACTACCTTGTTGGAATAGAATTTTACTTCCACACCGTAAAGCAGTGTCTCGTCGCTGGCAATACCCGGTGTTACCTTATCGAGTGCCATAATCATTTCCTCAATATCGACCATGATACGGTGCGGGAATACTAAGGAAAGATCACCCGGCACAGCATCCTTTAAAGTCGGGATCAGGTTATTCCTGCAGAGGCGTTCCTCCGTTGTTCTTCTTCCTCTCTTGAAATCACCGAATGTCTGTACTAAGATCTTTCCGTCGCAGAGCATGTTGGAAAGCTGTGCGATCTGTTTACCGTACTCGATCGGTGTCTTAAATGGTTTGGTAAAGTTTTTGGAAACCAAAATTGCAAAGTTGGTATTGTTGGTCTTTAAATCTTTCGACTTGTATGCGTGACCGTTTACCACCGCAAGTCCGTTATCGTAGTATTCTGTTGCGACCTCACCGGACGGGTTGGTACAGAAGGTACGCACCTTATCATCAAATGTCGGTGTATGGTAAACCAGTTTTGCCTCATAGAGGTTCTGATTTAAAAATTCCATGACCTCATCGCGCACCTCCACACGTACACCAATGTCTACGGTACCTACATTTGTTTCAATATCATGCTGTCCGCAGATATGTGAAAACCAGTCAGCACCCTCTCGTCCAACTGCAGAAATAACCTCTGCTGCAAGATATTCCTCATCTTTTTCGGTAATGATCCCTTTGACCTTGTTATCCTCAATGATGATATCTTTGACCATGGTGTTAAATTCCATCTCAACGCCCTGCTCTAACAGATGCTCCTGCAGTCTGGAATAGATTTTGTAGCCTTCCTCTGTTCCAAGGTGGCGGATCGGACATTCGATCAGTTTTAAGTTTGCATTGATCGCTTTTCTGCGGATCTCACGGATCTCTTTTTCTTTATCCACTCCGTAAACTTTTGTATCTGCACCGAATTTTAAATAAATATCATCGGATTCTTTTAATAATTCCACGGTTTTATCATAGCCTAAAATTTCCGGCAGATTTCCTCCGACATCCGGGGAAAGTGACAGTTTACCGTCAGAAAAAGCTCCCGCTCCGGCAAATCCGGTCGTGATGGAACAAGGTTTACATCCAACGCAGACTTTTGTCTTACGTTTCGGACATTCTCTCTTTTCGATTCGTCTGCCCTTCTCGATCATTAAAATTTTCAGATTCTTCTTTGCATGGATCAGTTCATATGCACAAAAGATACCAGATGGACCGGCTCCAATAATAATCACATCATATTGTTTCATTCTTTTTTCCTCTTACCTGTCTATTTGTCCTGTTTACCGATTTCTCACACGCATCTGTATTTTGGCATAGCGTATTCCATAAAAACGTCATTCCTACGCTTCCACGATCAGATATCTGCCGTCCGGGATTGCAAAAACTTCCTCTGCCTCTGCTAAATCCGCATTGCTCATTCCGGCAATATCTGCGCCCTCATCTTCAAAATAAGCACGGACTTCTTTGATATTTTTGCAGACAACTGCCATGCAGTCCTCTAAAAATTCTTCGGCCTCCTCCGGCGATTCTGCAACATTTTCTTTAAAAAGCTGCATCTGATGTTCCAAAAAATACTGTACTACCGCTTCATCGTACATAATAATCCTCCATTCTGTGCAGTGTAAAAATCTCATTTTTCACACTGTATTTTCCCGCTTATCTACCATGTATATGGGTCAATTCCAAGCCGGTCAAGCTCTCTGTAAATCGCTGCAACCGGAAGTCCTACCACATTATTATAGTCACCGTCGATTTTGTCAATATAAATTGCAAATTTTCCCTGGATTCCGTATGCACCGGCTTTGTCCGACGGTTCTCCTGTCGCAATATAACGCAAAATTTCACTTTTCTTTAACTGTCTGACAAAAACGTCAGTCTTTTCATAAAAGATATGTTCCCCTGCCCTGCCGGTCCGGTCGATAAACACAAAAGCAACCCCCGTGTACACCGAATGGCTTTTCCCTGACAATAAAGAGATCATGCGGAAGGCATCTTCCTCATCTTTTGGTTTTCCTAAGATTTCGCTGCCCGCGGCAACAATGGTGTCTGCACCGATGACTAAAGTATCCTGCGGTGTCATCAGCGTCCGATGCTCATCTCCATATGTTTTTAACATGGATGCGACTTCTCTCGCCTTCTGTGCTGCAAGTTCCATGACAACCTCTTTTGGCTCTTTTTTTATGATGATCTCCTCCCCCTTTGCTGGACAGACCTCAAAGTTAAGACCGATCTGCTCTAAAAGTTCACGGCGTCTTGGGGACGCGGATGCTAAAATAATCTGTGACATGGTCAAATTTCCTTTCTGCTGCATGCTTATCTGCTTCTTAACTTTGCACAAAACTCCAATCAGACTGGCTTTTGTACAATGTTTTTAAATTTTCTATACCGGGATCACTTTCCCAAGCCGGAAGGAATACAACAGTTTTTCCTTTACTTTCAGCGGATTTCCGGCTGCATCTTTCTCATTTTCATAGACTCGGTTTAGCGCTTCCTCGTAAAGTTTTAACTGTGCCGCATAACGCTCGGACAATTCCTTTTCCGTATCCACACGGTCTGTTTTATAATCAAGAAGGACAATACCGTCCTTTTCAATCCAGAATACATCGATGATTCCCTGGATCAGTGTCAGCTCTTTCCCTGTATATTCCGTTTCTCCTATATTTCCTACACGCCCCATGCTTTTTACCTTTTCCGCCTGTTCCGTGTTTTCAGCAAAACCAAACTCGTCTAACTGTTCATCCGTAAATCCCATGACAAATGGTTTCTCACGGTACAATTTTCCGTCTTTTTCAGCTGCTCCCATCCGTTTTCCAATATCTGCATTTACAAAATATTCAACCTGCGGTATGCGAATCAGTCCATGCATCTCCGGTGTGATCTGTTCTTTCTCCAGCATCCCGGCGACCTGCTCTTTTGCGGACACACCGGAAGAAAACTGGTAGCACTCCATGATGCGGTGCATTGCCGTTCCGCGAAGTGCTCCAGGGCTGGCATCCTCACTTTGCTGCTCTATTTCTCTTGCAAATGCAGGCACATACGGCACAACCTCCTCGGATTGAAAAACAGGAACTGCCTCCTCCTCTTTTTCAAACGCCTCCCGCATGGCACGATGTTTTAACTCCGACACGGAATACTTATTTTTTCTCTGCACATCATTTTCATATGCATACCGTCTGTGAAAACGCTCCGAGAACTGCTGCACTTTTTTTTCATCTGCCTGCGCAGCTTTTTCCATGCAGGCTGAACGGTTCCAGTCATCTTTGATCTGTGTTTCCAATTCTTCCTGCACCAGTTCTGCCGCCCGCATCAGACGTATCTGATATTTATCCTGACAGGATGCAGCCGCAGGCAGAATCCAGTCCAAATAACCGGCTGCACTCTCGCGTCCCAGATAAGATAACAGTTCCTCTGGAAATGCTTTTATATAGGAAAGTGTCTCCTCTGCCTTTTTCAGACTTCCGGTTAAGATCAGCTTTTCTTTCGCTCTCGTTAATGCCACATAAAGGACACGCAGTTCCTCGCCAAGATTTTCCATATCGATTTGCTTTGCGATAGCACGTTTTGCGATCGTCACGGATTTTACACGCTGTTTTCCGTCCATATAGTCAAGACCGATGCCAAGTTCCGGGTGTAATACCAGACGGCTTCTTGTATCCTGGCGGTTAAAGTTTTTTCCCATCCCGGCGGCAAATACGACCGGAAATTCCAGTCCTTTACTCTTATGGATACTCATAATGCGCACGACATTTTCGTTTTCCCCGATCAGATCTGCCTCGCCGAAATCCACATCGTATTTCTGCAGTTCATCAATATAGCGCACAAAATGAAACAGTCCCTTGTAACTGGTATTTTCATAGGCGATCGCCTTCTCCACCAGCATTAAAAGGTTTGCATGACGCCTGTCTCCGGCTGGCATTGCTGCGGCATAATCGCCGTAACCGGTCTCCTTTAACAGCAGTTCGATCAGCTCATGGATCGGTGTATCCGGCACAAGCTGCCGCAGTTTTTCGTAGGTAACATAAAACCGGTATAACTTTTCTTCGGAATCATCCCTGCCCTGTCCCGGATTTTCCTCCGCTTCCTGTTTCAGACGCTCACATTCCTCCAAAACACACTCGTAAAATCTGACATCCTTGTCTTTTAAACGCAATTTTGCAAGTTCCTCATCCGAAAGTCCTGCGATTGGTGAACGAAGCACCGCTGTCAGCGGGATATCCTGTCTCGGATTATCCAAAATACGAAGCATGGAGAGCACGGTCTGCACCTCCACCGTACTGAAATATCCTGTCGCCGAAACAGTATGTGCCGGAATTCCTGCATCATTTAACACAGCAGCAAAACGGTCTGCATATCCGCTCAGGCTTCGCAGCAGAATGACCATATCCGAATACTGCACCGGGCGCAGTTCCCCGGTTGCCTTGTCGGTCACCTTCTGCGTTCCCATAAGCTCTTTGATCCTTTTTGCAATCATCCGTGCTTCTAACAGTTTCTTATCATCCACTGCAGCATCATCCAACAGTTCATCATCCCCGTCCACCAGTAAAATTTCCGGTGTGAACATGTCCGTTTCTTCCTGATAAGAAGCTCCCGGATAAAGTGCTGCATCCGCATCATATTCCACATTTCCAAGATCGCGCTTCATGATGCGATAAAAAATATCGTTGGAAAAATCGAGTACTTCATTTCTGCTTCGAAAATTTTTATGCAGGTCAATGCGCTGCATTTTTGCATCCGTCAGGCTGTAAGTATCGTATTTTTCCATGAATAGTTCCGGTCTTGCCAGACGGAAACGGTAGATACTTTGTTTGACATCCCCGACCATAAAAAGGTTGTATTCACCGCGCTCCTCCCGTGAAATTGCACGTAAGATTGTCTCCTGCACCTCATTGCTGTCCTGGTACTCGTCGATCATGATCTCTTTGAAATTATCCCGGAACTCCTCGGCAGTCTTTTTGACTTTGCCGGTCTCCTCATCGACAAAGATATTTAACGCAAAGTGCTCAAGGTCATGGAAATCCACCAGATTTTTCCGTCGTTTTTCTGCCGTAAACGTCTCGTCAAATTCCAACGTCAGACGCACTAACTCTGCCGCCATCGGCGCCGTCTTTTTCATCTGCTCCGCCATGATCTCCGGTGATGTGAAAAAATACTGGCGGTTTATTTTTTTGACCGCATCCTTTCCCATCTCTCGCAGTTTTTTGACCAGCTCTAATTTTTCTTCGTTTCCGTCAAATCCACGGGAGGAAGCAAGCCTGTCATAGGATAAATTGCGGTAATTCTGATAAAAATCCGCAAAACTTTCACTCGCAGCGATCTCCTTATATTTTTCCAGGTCGCCCTCTAATGCTTTCGCATACATATCCGGCCCGTCATCGTCCTGCGTCAGTTTGTATGCCCGCCCGGAAAGTGCCACAAGATCCTCTGACACCCGTTTTAAGTTCTGAAGAAGCGACTGCATGAAAGCTGCGCTTTCCAAAGATGCCTCATCCTCTATGCCATAGCTTTCTGCCGCCGCAAGCAGCCATTTCTTTGGCCATGGATAACTCCTTGAAAACTCATAGAGCTGTAAGATCATGCCGGAGAGCGCCGCATCATTTCTGCCGGATGCATATCCGTCCACAAATGCTAAAAATTCCGGCGCACTCTCCTCATAATTTTTCAACAGCACCTTTGCGAGCACGTCCTCTTTTAACAGTTTCAACTCGCCCTCATCCCCGATTCTGAAATTCGGTTCGAGATCGATCTCATGAAAATGATTACGGATCACATACAGACAAAAACTGTCGATCGTCGTGATCTGGGCATTGTGTAAAAGAGAAAGCTGACGCTGTAAATGTTCGTCGTCCGGCTGTTCTTTTAAGGCATTCTCCAGTGCATTTCCGATTCGTTCACGCATCTCTGCCGCAGCCGCATTGGTAAATGTCACGATCAAAAGACGGTCAATGTCCACCGGGTGCTCTTTGTCCGTAATGATCTTTATGATACGTTCCACGAGCACCGCAGTCTTACCGGAACCTGCTGCCGCGGAAACTAATATATTTCTGTCTCTGAGTTCGATGACCTTTCGCTGGTCATCTGTCCATGTCATTCCCATGTTTTGCTCCGTTTCTGACTTTTTATTTTTGCACCTGTCACATCACATTTATTCACCGTCCGGATTTTTTCCCGGCTCTCCAATCTCTTCCCGGATATGTGCAAGGATCTCCTCACTGCTGTCAAATTTTTCAAACTGCTGATAGGAAAATCCCGGCATGCGTACATCAAATCCGCAGATCGTGTGATATGGACAGTAATCGCAGCCGCTCCTGTCTCCTAACAGGTAAGGTTTTACCGCCACATTTCCGGCAAAGATCTCTTTTCCCACATGCTCAATCTTCTTTCGCACATAATCGGACATCAGTCCAAACTCATAGGTGCTCGCCGTCTTAGATGTCGCCTTTAAGGAGCCGTCCGCTTTTAAGGCTACCGGGATCACTGTCGATGTGCCTGAAAAATCAGTATCCATCGCACCATAGATTTCCGGATCTTCATTGACCAGACCTCCCACTTTAAGCTGTTCTAGAATACTCCGTCTGATCTCCTCCTCGGACTCCTGACCATCCGCATCCACCATCGGATCTGTAATGTGATAATAAAAAATACCTGCAGGTTCCGTATCTTTTCCCTTATATTTTTTCTTTGTGAGTTCCAGTGCCACATTCATGTAGACGACAAGCTGGAGCTGCAGTCCATAATAAAAATTTAAAAGTGAAAAAGTGGTGTTGCCCGATTTATAATCAATGATTTTTACATAGACCTTATCGTCTGTCTCGTAAGTATCAACGCGGTCGATCCTGCCGCGCAGACGCATTTTTTCATCTTCACCCAGTTGAAACTGCACCGCATCCAGCCGCTCGGCGCGCGAAAATGACACCTCAAAACCGCTCGGCACAAACTTTCCTTTCCGCACCTGTAACATCAGTGCCCAGATCGTCCGTTTTGCCGTTGCCTCCATCCGCTTTAACAGGTAACTGTTTCTTGCGTCCTCGAATACGTCCCCGATCCCGCTGCCTGCGATCGCATCTTCCATGCTCTGGGAAAGCAGGGCTTCCTGCGCTTTCTCCGGGATATCAAACCAGGTATAATCCGACAGCTCTATGCCCTTTGCAAAACGCTCTAACACATCATGATAAATATTTCCCATATCCACACTCGCAAACTGCTGCAGTTCCCGTTCTTTAAGCCGCAGTCCATAACTTAAATAATGAGCAAACGCACAGGCAGCAAACTGTTCGAGCCTTGTCACGCTGTTTTCTAAGGTATTCCCATATAAAGCTTTCGTGACTGCCTTGCTGATCGCATCATCTTTATGGGCGCCAAACGCCGCATCAAAAAGCTGCATTACTTTTTCCCGTTCACCCTCATCCGACAGGTACCATGCCAAAAGTGCAGTCCATGCCTCTTCATCCTCCACCGGTTTTGTCAGCCCTTCCATCAGAAACGGCAGGGCACTTTCCGCAGTCAGTGCACCTTCTAATGTCTCCTCCTCGGACGGTTCTTCCACCGCAAGCTGTGGGAACAGTTTTAAGAGTGTCCCGATCAGATACGAACGCCGCAGTGCTTTTCCATCGGAGTTGACGCGGCAGAATGTCACATACAGCCGCTCGGACGGTTTTGTCATATTTAAATACAGGTAAAACTTCTGGATAAATACTTTTTCCCTTGCGCCCGGCGCCAGTTCCAGGTGATATTCTGCCATCTTTTCACGCTCAAACTGGGAAATAATGCCACCCTGATTCCCTGCTTTCGGCACAACTCCGTCGTTGACACCGACAAAAAATAAGATTTTTACATGGTTCAGACGGGTTCTCTCGATATCCCCGACTGTCACCGTGTCGTTACCCGGCGGGATAATACCGACTTTTGCCGCCTCAAATCCGGCATCTAAGATATCACTGTATTCCCGGATCGTCATCGTCTCATCGCCCAGCAGAGACGTCACTTTGTCGAGCAGATCCATCACGATTTTATAGATCTGGTCATATTCCTTTGCCCGCGCCTGATTGCCATGCGCCTCGAAAAAGTTTCCACGCTCCTTTAATAACTGCTCCATGTTAAGCCGTCTGATCAGACTGTATAACTCATAGGTCTGTGTGCTGACCGTATTGTCTTTTCCACGGAATGCCTCAAGCAGCGGCTTAAAATTCTCATAAACCGCCTCACGGATCTCATTTAACCGTGCCATATCCTCCAATGTCCCATCCGGCATTACAAACGTCCACGGTCTGCTCCAGCGGGATGCACCGCGGATGCCCCGTGCGAGGACATAATTTTCCAGGCGGTCGATCTCCTGTTCTGTAAGTCCATGGGATCCTGTTTCCGGCTGCTGCGTCAAATCTTCCGTTGCAGCCGGATCTGGCTCCTTGTCGGAATTTTTTGCCTCGGTCACGACTTTCGCTGCAAGCCCGCACCGCAAAAACCGGAACACACTTTCATAAGAAAAATCATATTCGATCATCTCTAAGATCGCCCGGATACACTCGATAAACGGGTGGAACAAAATATTTTTCGTCTGATCAATAAAATACGGGATATGGTACTGCTCAAAGATCTCCGGCACATAATTGCCATACTGCTGCACATCCCCTGTCACGACTGCGATATCCCGGTAACGGTAACCATTCTCCCTCGTCAGGCGCACGATCTCGCGGGCAGCAAATTTTAATTCTTCCCTCGGATTTTTCAGGGACGTGATGCGGATATGCTGCATAGATTGTTCCGATGCTTTGTATCTGTAGCTTCCCGCTCCCGGACGAAAGAGATTCTGCTCCATAAAATAAAGGTCGGCAGCATTGGCATAGCGCCTCTGTTTTCCGGTCGGCAGTACCAACGGCTCCTCCACCGGAACTTTGCACAGTTCTGCCACTTTCAGTAGCGACGCCACCGTTTTTTTACTCATGGCAAAAAGTTCATGTACACCCCTGCACTGGTAAAAATCTTCCCTGACATCCATCGTGACGGACACGCTGACCTTCTTTGCCAGCACGAGCAGTTTTTCCATCAGACGGTTCTGGATCGGTGTAAATCCGGTAAACTCGTCCAACACGATCACACTATTACGAAGCAGTTCGGACTCTTCTGCCACATCATAAAGAAGCTCTAACACTTCCTCTGCCGTGATATATCTGCCCTTTAAATACTCCGTAAATCCCTGATACATCGTGAGGACATCCTGCATTTTTAAGCGCAGTCCCTCCCCAAGCGGTTCTCTCTCCAAAAACTCTGCCAGCGCATCCGGACGGACATTATACTGCATCAGCTCTGAGATCAGGGATTTTACCTCGCCGACATATCCCATCTTATTCATATTCGCACCAAGCACTTTCAGTTCTGCTTTTTTCTGTTCTGCCACCTTGCGCAGTACAAGATTTTTTCCGGTCTCTTCCAGCACAACCACATTTTGTTTTCCAAGATCATCAAAGACGCGGTATGCGAGTCTTGCAAAACTGAGCACATCCACGTTCATGATTGCATGCTGTTTTTGCCTCTCGACCAGTTCCCGCTGTGTCTGCATGGTAAACTGCTCCGGCACAATGATTAAAAACTGCTGCTCTTTATTTTCTTTCGCCTGTTTCAGCACGGAATCATACAGAAAATCCGATTTTCCGCTGCCCGAATTGCCAAATATAAATTGTAGGGACATCTGTTTTCTCCTGAAAATTCAATCTTAAAATATTGTATCACACATTATTTCTTTTGAAAAATGTTATCCTGCGGGTTGGAGTCAAATAGTGCATTTAAACTTCTTGATTGACAAATTTTTCACACCCGAATCCTGTAATAAAAAAAATGCCGTCAAAAACATCAGCAATTACCACAGGCATCCCGATATCTGCGACCAGATAATATACCATAAACGGCACCAGTATGTCATTGAGACCATTCCCGCAATCATTTCCCTCTTTTTCTTCTCTCTTTCCATTTCCTGCCCCTTTCTGCCCTGTCATTCTATTTCGCATGTTAGTCTATTCTAACTCTTTTGTCAATTCAGGAAATTTCCACTGTCATATCATGTATCAGAAAGAATTTGCACCTGCCAGGTTAATTGCCCTTTGCCGGACGCACAACTGAAAGTTATGAAGCAGTCCAATGATATGCAATTCTTGGTGTTCCATTTTTAACATATATAATACCGCATTTCATAAAACCATTCTTTTCCATCAGCTTTTGCATGATTTGATTATCCGCATGGGTATCTGCCCTGATATTTTGAGAAATATTTTTACAATAATTTAAAACACACTGAAACAAACCATGCACCTGACCATCCCCAGCAAGTCTGTGAATAGTAAGATAAGGCTCTTCATTCAGCCAATTCCCATTCTCAATATGCTTATAAGTAGGTTCTGCACCTTTAAACAATGCAAATACCCCATGTATCCCATCTTTGTCATATATTACCCTGCATACATTCTGACAAATATCAGATTTTATTAGCTCTGCATCCGGATAAAAATGCCCCCATTGTGCAGGATTTCCGGACTTTATCATATTATCCTGTGCATATTTATAAATTTTCATAATCTGTTCAAAATCTGCCATATCAGCATTTTTCACATTCAGCATATATTTTATTCACCTCCGCAACTGCCGATTTACGAGTTTCATGATTCTTTGTCTGTTATATCGCTGAATCATTACAAACAACATATCAAACAATGCTGTCAAAATGCAAACGGAAAATTGACCTCCTCTCCTGCAGAAAAAACAGCCTCTCCTGATGTCTCTGTAACCTTGAAACTTGCGCCATCCCATCCGTTGATTTTGATGGTTCCTTTTACACTTCCGTCATCTGATGTGAAAGCCAGCTCCCCGTTTCCATTGTCAACAAATGTTCCTTTTGTTTCTCCCTCTCTGTAAATGGAGATAAGCGCTTCATCCTCTCCTTCCAGCCCCTGTCTGGTGATCAGGGAACTGTATACGCTGCCAGTCCCCTGATTGTCCACAAACAGACCGTACTTTGCTGATTTTTCCGGCATAATAAAGGATTCCCCCTTTATCTTTGCCAGCTCATTTGCAATAACATAAGCCCTGTTCTTCGTGATCTCCTCCAGATAAGAATTCTGAAGAAGCGGATACATACTGCCGTTTTCTTCGTAAGATCCAATGTCAAGCAAGGTCACTTCTTCCTTCATGTCGATCCAGTTTCTCTGTTCTGTAAGGATCTTCTCCTTTGTCTGCGGATCTGCCAGATCACTGAATCTGCTCCAAAGGTTATTTAATTCCGTATCCCATATGTCGAAAAACCATCTGGATGACAGATTCATTTCTGTCTGTGTCTGGGCTGCCTGCGCCAGCGGCGTATATTTCTTTACGATGTTCTCAATATTCTCCAATTCGTCCTGCAGTGATGCGGAACCTGATACCACATTGTCAACATCCGCTTTGATGTCCTCCGAATAGTCATAAGTAAAATCCGTTTCTTCATTTAATACGACGTCATTGTATTCTGTACTTTCTGTACTTTCTGTATTTTCTGTGCTTTCTGTGTCTTCTGTGCTTTCTGTGTCTTCTGTGCTTTCTGTGTCTTCTGTGTTTTCAAAACTGACCGAATCTTCCACCTGGGAAGATTCGCTTTCTATTCCTGTATTATTATTTTTTACTCCTTCTTTGCCACATCCGGCACAAAGTCCGGTCATTAATATTAATATCATGCTGTAAATTCTTTTTTTCATGTGTTTATACTCTCTACTTTCTGATTCATTGGGTGTTCTTTCCAGTTTTCTCTATCAGCAATTATAAATGAACATGAGAAAAAATACCAGCGGCCCCGTGAAACTTTGCATAAATAAAAAAGCAATACCTGAATTTAAAATAAACTCAAATACTGCTCATGAAACATCTAATATTGTATCTTTTTAGCCGAGGTATAACATTTCTCTCTATATTTAACCAAACTTGAAGTTACACTGCCATTTCCCATAATAATGATGAAACAAAAGGTTGAAACAAGAACATAATAACTACGACAGAACTGCATATTACATAAAAGTCACTCATTTTTGAATTTAGCAATACTCTTTTTTTTAACTACCTGTTATCCAGCGTGCAATAAAATATCTGATTATAGTCCCAACCGTATTTGTAATAATATCGTTTATATCTGTGGTTTTAAAGGTAATAATGTGATGTATTAAGAACAGATGAAGATTTGTTTAAATCTTACCGAACGGACAGCGTCAAATAACTTCCCATCTGACTGATCACTTTCAAATATCAGAATAATTTATCTCATTTTCCATATTAAAATTCCAAACTATCCACATTTAACAGAAAATACTTCATACCCATAATTACAAAGTGCTTAACTTTACATTTCCATTTCTTCTATCTCTTTTAACATAAATTCTTCGAGTTTCTTCTTGTCAGGCAAATGTAACATATACGTTGAAACAAATAACTGGTTATCCATTCCAGATAAGGCATATTCTACCATCTGAGAACCTTTATCTGTACAAAGCAGTATTCCTACTGGAGGATTATCTCCCTCTATCATCTCATTTTTCTTATAATATCCTACATAAGCATTAAGCTGCCCTAAGACTATTATAAATTCGCATAGACACAGTATCCCACAGCTCATGTATCTATGCGATTTCTTTTTTATTGTTTTGTTACTGTTCACAGGTAGGCATTTTCTGAACTGAAAATGCCGTATGATACAGTGG
>ERZ827117.1639-NODE-1639-length-15796-cov-3.404866_pt1 | contig 15796 bp, 14 predicted proteins | sample MGYA00519920_ERZ827117 | MGnify/ENA primary metagenome ERZ827117 (study PRJEB31778, sample SAMEA3449260) | human gut metagenome | biome: human gut; feature: human-associated habitat; material: faeces | place: United Kingdom | collected 2010/2012 ...
ACAAAAGTCTTCCACCGAACCACTCGCCTAGCGAGTGGTTTTCGGAATACAAAAAGCGAACCGCCTCACACGAAGCGGTTCGCTTTTTCACTGTATATAAAAAATTAAGCATTACCAAAACTCAAAAGCAGAATAACCTTTCAATATAACACCCCTTGATTATGCAAAACTATTCGCAGAACGCAACAATATTTTGTTGAAATATTATCGGTATAGCGAATATACAAGGCGGAAAAATTGCTTTATAATAACCTTGCAAAACCCAAGGAATGTAAAAGAAAGGAACAAATGCCAATGAATAAAAATACAGCGACAGAAGGATTTGATTTCTCACAGTACATTGTGTTGCAGCCGCGCCAGGGCCGCGCCGACAGCAGACGAATCTACATTAGGCAGGATAATGAGCTGCACCATAACGGGAAATTCATGAACTCCATAGACCTGGAAAAAACACATTACGTCAAGGTACTTCTGCACCCGAAAGAAAATAAGATCGCATTGCAGCTACTGGCAGAGAAAACGCTTGGCGCTGCCTACCTGGCGACAAATGGCCGCATCAGACTGCAAGATATAGTGGGCCAGCTGAAAGGCCGCGGCATAAAGGTTCCTGCATGCTTTGAAGTGGAGAAACATTCGCAGAAAGATATTTGGGAGACCACCTACGACCCGGCCTATCGTTTCCCGGAATATGGGCCGACAGAGAAACGCGGGCAAAAGCCACGGAAGAATATGGGAAAGGAGATGCTGCCCGAAAATGAGTAAATTGACAGAGACAGATATCCTTATTGCCTACGACCCGTATTTAACGGACCTTGTGCACCGCTATGCGCCGCGTATTCCGTTTTCGGATGCGTTTGCAGAAGCGCAGCAAGAACTGCTGCTCTGCATCCGCTGCTATCGTGCGGCATATCACGGGAAATTTTGGAGCGACTATGCCCGCCCTAAAATTTGTGATTGCCTTAAGGCCTTGCAAAAAGCGCAAAACGGCCGGCAGCACCGGGAACGAGTCCACCTGGATGCCCAGTTGAAAGAAGACTCGACGGAAACTTTCGGAAAACTGCTGCTGGTAGAACAGGCGAAGGTCACGCGCGTGGAACTGTTTGAGCTTATATCCCATGCGCCAAAAACGGCACGGGAAATCGGATGGATGATCGTTCAAAAATACACGCAGCCGGAAATTGAAGAAGCGCTGCATGTGTCAGACGGGGAGTATCGGCACGCGCTTGGCCAGCTCGGCGCGGCCTGGGAAGAGTACAATAAGGACACTTTATAACCGTGCATTGTGCGGAAAAGTAGAAAAAGGCGGGTACAGCGATGTTGTACCCGCTTTTCATGTGGAAGAGGTATTCATAAATCAACTTTCGTACAAATCCCGATTGTGCTATAATGAGAAAAACAAGCAGTGCGAGGTGCCCCATGCGTTCGATGAAGCCCGACAAGGACATTTACGTCCGTAAAATTTGCATCCACGCTGGGAAGCGTAAAATCCAGGCTCTGGTGCTGTCCCCCAAAGATACGCCCGAACAGGCGACGGGTGTTTTGTGGCTGCACGGCGGCGGGTACATTGCAGGCATGAAAGAAATGGTGCATATGTCGCGCGCGGTCGATTTGGTCAAGCGGTTCGGCGCGGTCGTGGTTTCGCCGGGGTATCGTCTGGCCCCGTTTGCGCCCTATCCCGCAGCACTGGACGACTGCTACGCGGCGCTTCTGTATATGAAAGCAAACGCCCCGGCGCTTGGCATCCGGGACGACCAGCAGCTGATGGCCGGCGGTGAGAGCGCGGGCGGCGGGCTGCGCGCTGCCGTCTGCATCAAAGCGCGGGACACAGGCGCGGTCAGAGTGGCATTCCAGATGCTGCTGTATCCGATGTTGGACGACCGCAACACAGAAAGCTCCCGCAACAACCACGGCCGCGTATGGAACACTCGCAAAAATCACTTTGCGTGGGCCTGCCACCTGTTGGGGCAGAACAGAAAGAACCTGCCGCCCTATGCAGTCCCGGCTAGGCTGACGGATTTTACAGGCCTGCCGCCCGCCTACACGTTCGTGGGCGACGGGGAGCCGTTTTATGCAGAAACGGTCCGCTACATTGAACAGCTCAAAGCGGCAGGTGTTCCGGCGAGCATGGATGTCTACCACTCCAACATGCACGCTTTTGACATGATGCAGCCGGACGACTCGCTGAGTCAGGAAGCGACCGGGCGCTTTAACGCGCAGTTTGCCTACGCGCAAGCACACTATTTTGCGCCGCAAGAGGAAAATTAAGACAGAAGATGGGAAAGTATGCGAGGTTTGGGAACGATCATCAATGCGCTGGCTATCGTGGCTGGCGGTGTGCTGGGTATTGCGTGCAAACGCTTTTTAAAGGAAAGTTATCAGGATACCATTATTAAAGCCACCGGCTTTGCGGTGGTATTTTTGGGCGCGGCGGGCACGCTCTCCAAAATGCTGACGGTAGGGGCGGATGGCAGGCTCAGCGTCGGCGGCTCGATGGTCATGATTTTGTCATTGGCCCTGGGGGCGCTGCTGGGCGAGTTGATCGACCTGGATGCCCGGTTCGAGCGTTTTGGTGAGTGGCTCAAACACAAGACCGGCAGCGACGGCGACAACCAGTTTGTAAACAGCTTTGTCTCTGCGTCGCTGACGGTCAGCATTGGGGCAATGGCCGTCATCGGCTCCATTCAGGATGGCATCTACAGCGATCATTCCACGCTGGTTGCCAAGGCAATTCTGGATTTTATCATCGTGCTGATCATGGCATCGTCCATGGGTAAGGGCTGCGTGTTTTCGTTCATCCCGGTGGCCGTGTTGCAGGGCGGCATGACAGCGCTGGCGGTGGTGTTGTCCGCCCTTATGACAGATGCATTGCTTGATAACATCTCACTGGTAGGCAACATTCTGATTTTCTGCGTCGGCATCAACCTGGTTTGGCCCCGCACCATCAAAGTGGCCAATCTGCTGCCCGCGCTGCTGGCGGCCATTGCCCTGACGGGGATTGTGTAAGCCGCCGTCCCTTAATAAAAAACTAAAGCCCACCCAACCTTTCCGCAAAAATCAAGAGGAAAGGCTGGGTGAGCTTTTTATTATGCCTTTATAAAGAAAAAGTCAAATCATTCCAGATTCAGCGTCGGCAAAATTTTCAAAAACTCCTGATAGTTTTTCGCTGCCGAAATCAACTGGATATTTTTCGGCTTGGCGAACATCAGGATCAGCAGGCCGTACAGGGCGTTCATGTCGGCCCGCAGTTCGGGCTGCATCACAATCAATACGATCAAATTGGCGCGGGAATCTCCCCACGCAATGGGCGCATCGTTATAAATAATATACACGCTGTTGCGCAAAACATGGCGGCTGCAATAGTGGGGGACAGCCAGCATTTCATAAAAGACCGAGGCATCCATCGCTTCCCGCGCTGTGATCTCCGCTTCCGGGTCGGCTTTTACGACCTGATCTTCAAGCAGTTTACGGCACAAAAAGCGCAGCGTGTCGGCTTCGCAGGTCAGGGCGGTGTTCATAAAAAAGGTCTCGGGCCGCATGTAGCTGCTGATGAAGGCATTCAACTGCTTGCGGCGCTTTGCCGCCTTGATCTGCTGGACCTCCTGCCGGATAAGCCTGTAATCCTCCGATTTTGGCATGGGCGAGATAAACACCATGTGCGAACTGCTTTTGATGGGAATGATCGAGATCGTCAAATCGCTGGCGGGCAGCGTGTCCAGGTCTGTGGTTTCTATCACATGGTCAATGGTAAGCGTGTTGCCCAGACGCCCCGCCAAATCACGCTTTATATTATCTGCCAACCCGCCAAAATTCGGGCAGACCAGTGTGGCGGACAGGCGGCTTTCAAACGCAATGCGGTGGTACATATAATCGGCCAGAAACAGCGCCAGAAAGCCGACCTCCTGCGCCGGGTCAGCCAGCGGGATAGATTGCGTAAAAGTCAGCATCATCTGCACGGCGGTATCCACCAAGAGGGGATGGACATTGCGCACTGTGCGCAGCAGAGTACAGGGGGTGGCAAGCTGCATCTGTTGGCGTACCTGCATCCGCGCAAAATAGTGCGCAAGATGAACGGGAAAATCCTCCCGCGTAAAATCAATAGATAACCGCTGCCCGGCCAATTCAATGCACTGCCGGGTAGCGGCAAGGTTATCATCATAAAACGCATCGCTGGAAGGATACGCCGCCGAAAGGCAGTCAGCCTTGCAGTACAGCAGTACGGCAAGATAAAACACTTCCTCCGTCGTGTAGGTAAGCACGCAATGCGCCCCGACCCGCGCGGCGATCTCAGCCGCAGCGGCACAGTCAGCACTGCCGATAAGGAACGGATACTGCGCCCGCAGATCCTCAACCAGATTGCCGCGATGAATTTGTTCTGCCTGATTCAGCATCAGCAAAAGCAGTTCGTAGCGCTGGTAGCCGTTTAGGTGCAAGCTATACTTCGTCAGTACGTCCAAAAGTGTCTGGTGGATGAACCGCACATCCAGATAGGCAAAGCCTGTTACCAGATAATCCAGCGTCAGGTGGTCGACACGTGCCACCTTTTTTACGCAAAAGTTGATGAGCCTGCGCCGCCCGGTCTCGGGGCCGGTCAGCAGCAGCACGTCATGGTGGCGGTGCATGGTCAAGCCAAACTGCCGTACAAGCCGCCGCAGGCGGTTCAGGTCTTTATCCAGCGTGCGGTCGCTGACCATCAGCTCTTGCAGCAGATCATCAACGGGAATCTTCTCATACCAAAGGAAGTGCCGCAGCGCATAGACCGCGCGGTCCGTCGGCGTGATGGGGGTGATCTCGGCCGGTTGGTGCGCCGCATACGCTATGGCGGATCCCGGCACCCAGCGATACCCCCGTACTGAGGACTCAATCATCATATCAGGCTGCTGCTGCAGCTCCCGCATATAGTTGCGGATGGTTCGTGTGGTCGTGTGCAGGTACGAAGCGAGTTCTTCGGCGGAATGCCAGCCGTCTGTCATCATCAGATAAGAGGTAAGCTGTTTGATACGCGCGGCTTTCATGGTGAATCCCTCCTCTCATTATTTTCAGTATAGCACATAGCGAGAAAATGTACAGAGGATTTTCCTATACATAGGAAAATTTGAGAGCTATCAATGCATAAAAACTTTTGCTATACTAAAGCCAACATAAGCGGTGCGCACGCTGGAGCAAATTTAAAAAGGAGAATATCATGAGTAAAAACGCAGATACAGCGCAGGCGATTCTTGACCGTGTAGGCGGCAAGGCAAATGTTGTGAACGCTTACCACTGCATGACCCGTCTCCGCTTGACGTTGAAAGATAACAGCAAGGTGGAGCAAGAGGCATTGAAAAAACTCCCTGGCGTTATGGGCTTGTACGACAACAATGGTGAGATCCAAGTCATCCTCGGCCCGGCGGTCGACAACATCTACGAGGAATTTGTCAAAATTTCCGGCGTCCATCATGAGGATGCTATCCCCGAAAACGAGGACCCGGAACTGACCGAAAAGCCCAAAATCACCCCCAAGAGCATCCTGAAAGGTATTCTGAACGCCTTCTCCGCATCCATCTCCCCGCTGATCCCACTGCTTGTGGTCATCGGCATGGCAAACGTGGTGGCGGCCATCATCGGCCCCACGCTGTTGAATCTTGTATCCGATATCGACCCGCTGTACACAAACTTCTACTATATCGGGCAGGCGATACTCTACTTCCTGCCCATCCTGTTGGCGATGACTTCGTCGAAGTTCTTCGGCACCAACCGATTTATCTCGGTGGCACTCGCCTGCATCATGCTGTACCCGGATATGCTCACAGCCATTGCAGGGGAGACCGGCTACACGGTCTACGGCATTGCGGCGCCCAACGTTAGCTACAGCGGCCAGATCATCCCGATTTTGCTCGTCGTTTGGGTGCAGAGCTACGTTGAAAGGTTCCTGAACAAATTTGTCCCCAACGCATTGAAAGTGCTGCTGGTCCCGTTTGGCACGGTGGCCATCATGCTGCCGCTGGAAATGTGCTTCCTTGGCCCTCTCGGCTTCAACATCGGCGCACTGCTCTGCGGTGCGGTCTTGGGGCTGTATCAGGTTGCCGGTCCGGTTGAAACCACGATCGTCTGTGCGGTAGTTCCTTTCCTGACGGCATTCGGCATTGGCCGCCCAATCTTCTTCGCCTGCCTGACTACGCTTATGACAACGGGCGTTGAGTTCGCCTATATGCCGATTGCAATGGTCATCAACAACTTCATTGTAATGGGCTGCTGCACCGGCTACCTCATCAAAACCAAGTCCAAAGAGCAAAAGCAGTATGCCGTCACCAGCCTGATCGCAAACGCCCTGGGCGGTGTTTCGGAGCCGACCCTCTTCGGCATCATCCTGCCCAATCCCAAAACGTTCCTGCCTATTATCATCGGCGGTGCGGTGTCCGGCCTGTACATTGGCATCATGAAAGTCGGCTACTACTCTTTCGGCCCCTCGAACGTGCTAAGCGTGATCGGCTTCGTCAGCGCCGAAAAATCCGCCAACTTTATCAACGGCTGCATTGCCGCCGCCTTGGCCTTTGTGGTAACGCTGGTTGCCATGCTTGTCCTGTACAAAGATAAGGACGAGGCTCCCAAGGGCAAATAACCTTGCTTAAAAATAAATAAATATAAAGGAGAACACGAATATTATGAACAAGAACTCTATGATCCTGGCTAACATCGGTTCCGGCTCGTCCTACCTGCCGGACATTGCTGAAATGCTCATCGAGCGCCGCGACACTCTCAAAGTTGCCGAGTGGCGCCTGATGGACATTGATGAATACCGCTTGAACTGCACCGGCAAATACGTGCAGAAAATGTTTGCCGAAGCCGGTATGCCCACCAAAATCACCCTGACGCTCGATCTTGACGAGGCCGTCAAGGATGCTGATTTCGTTATCACCACCATCCGGCCCGGCATGTCGGACGGTCGCAACATGGATGAGACGATTCCCTTTAAGCACGGACTGATTGGTCAGGAAACTACGGCTCCTGGTGGCATGATCATGGGCTTCAAGACAATTCCTGCCATGCTCAAAATCGCAAAGGCAATCGAGAACCATGCCAAGAAGAGCTGCTACCTCATCAACTTAGCCAACCCCTCCGGCATGATCGGCGAAGCACTGGAGCGGCATTCTAACATCCACTACGCCTGCCTGTGCAATGGTCCCACAGTCATCCGTACAGCCATGAAAGCTATCTACGGTCAGGAAGATCCCAACGATGTCTTTGTTGAGGTCATCGGCCTGAACCACCTGATCTGGTGCAAGGTCTTTGTAAAGGGTGCCGATGTCACTGACGAAGCCTTTGAAAAGTTGCTCGAGTGGTCTGCCGAGCATATCCCCGCGCTGCGCCGCGAATTTGTCGAACCCGCACTGGAAAAATTCATCGGTTACATCCCCATGGGCCCGTATCTGGAGTTTTATTACGACTACGATACCAACTTCAACGACTTGCAGAACTACTCTGGCAACCATTGGGAGAGCATGGTGAACCATGTCCGCAAGCATGTCGGCGATGTGCTGGATGACCTGCAAGCCCCCGAACACGCCACCCGTGCTGAGTGTGTGAAGATCATCGAGAAGCGCACCTTTGAGCTGTATGAGAAGCTCGACCCGCGCGCCTACCAGCTAGCTTGCAACACTCGCGGCGGCAAGGGCTACGGCGAGGCCGGCGTCACACTGATGAACGCTCTGTGGAACAATACCAACGAGGTGTTCAGCCCCGATGTTGCCAGCATGGGCTGCATTCAGGAATTTGACCCGCACTGCGTTTGCACCACCACTTCTCTGGTCAACGCTTCTGGTATCCACCCGATGTGCTTCCCCAAACTTCCTGGCCACATGATGAGCAAGATCTATGCAGCCAAAGAGTACGAGAAGCTCGCAGTCGAAGCTGCTGTTACCGGCAGCTACCACGCCGCACTTGAAGCGCTGGTCGCCAATCCGCTGGTCAACAGCTACTATAAGGCAAAAGACACTCTGAACGAACTGCTCGTCGCCGAGAAAGAATGGTTACCCAACTTTGCCGACGCTATCGCCGCGCTGGAAAAGGGCGAAGAGCCGAACAACTGATTTGCCATTTCGCATTCCTCTGCCGAAGCCTTTCCGCGCTAGGAAAGGGCTTCGGCCTTTTGTGATATCAGCGGCCATTGCCCCGGCGCAAAGCTGGAGCTGCTGCCGTACCACCGCTACGGCGAGGGCAAATACGCCGAGCTGGGCCTGCCCAGACCATCGGCGGACTTTGCCGCACCGACCAAAGCGCAGCTTGCCCGCTGGGAAGCACTGGCCGCACAGCAGTACGGGATCGAGGTCGTTTCCTACAAATAAGGCCGTTCATTAAGAATCTAATGCTCGAACCGCAAAAAACATTGTTTTCGAAAGCAAAGCACATGGAATGGCAAAGCTTTCGTAGGAATTGCCAAAAAAGGCTTGCACTTTTTGCACAGTCTGCTATAATGACACCATCATCACAGAACACGAACGGGACAAAGGGGTCGCGTACTTGCAAAAGTATCGCGACCCCTTTTTCCGTTTAAGCACAAAGGCGTGCAGCACCGTTGCAGGTGCCGTGCGCCTTTTGTTTTGGATGATAGAGGGTTCACTGTAAAGTATGTAAAAAAGGAAAGAGAGGGTCACACCATGAAAAAGCGTAATCGAGTTCTTGCACTTACTATGGCAGCTGCCATGTCGGCCAGCCTGTTCGCAGGCTGCGGTTCCAGCACCCAGCAGGGCGGGGCGGCTGCTTCCAGTGAGGCCCCGGCCAGCAGCACCGCCGCAGCGGATGGCGAGGAAGATAACATCATTCGTGTGGGTGTTGTCTGCGCTATGACCGGCGGCTCCGCCATTTACGGCGAGGGCGCACAGAACGCCGTTGATATGGCTGTGGAGGAGATCAACGCCGGGGACTCCGGCTATAAGATCGAAATCGTCAACGGCGGCAAGGTCGCAGACGATGCCAAGGACGCCAAGCAGGCGATGAACGCCTACAACAAGGTCATGGCAGATTCGCCCGAGGCCATCGTCGGCAGCTTCTTCTCCTCGGTCACGCTGCCCATGGCAGAGCAGGCCACCAAGGACGGCATGCTGCTGCTGGCGACCGGCGCAACCAACGCCGATGTTACCTTAAAGGGAGACACCATCTTCCGCAACTGCTTCATCGACCCGTATCAGGGCAAGATGGCAGCGCTTTTCGCCAAGGACAAAGGCTTTACCAAGGCCGCAGTCATCTACGCCAAGGACGATGACTACTCCAACGGCCTGAAGGATGCATTTATTGAAAACTGCGAGGCCAACGGCATTGAGGTTGCCTACACCGGTGAGTGCATGACCACCGACACCGATTATTCTTCGCAGGCGGCGCAGGCCGTGGCCAGCGGTGCAGAGCTTTTGTATTATCCCTGCTTCCTCGACACCGTTCCGCTGCTGGTTGGTGCAGCCCGCAATGCAGGCTTTACCGGTGCCATCATGGGCGGTGACGGCTGGGATGGCTGCGACACCACCGGCCTGGCCACCCAGTTTGATGACTGCTACTTCACCAACCACTACTCCAGCGAGGATACAGCCCCGGCTGTCCAGAACTTCGTGCAGAAGTACACGGAAAAGTACGGCACCGAAAGCCTGAATGCCTGTGCAGCTCTGTATTATGACGCTATGTACATGCTGGTTCGGGCCGCCGAGAATGCAGGCGGCACCGACACGGCCAGCCTTGTCAAAGGCATGACCGGCATGAGCTTCACCGGTGTCGGCGGCGACATCACGCTGGATGAGAACGGCGACGCTATCAAGAGCATTGCCATCAACACCTTCGTGGACGGCGCGGTCAAGTGGACCGAAACGCTTGGCTCGGACGGCGCGGTCGTTTCCAAGGCGGACTAAAAGAGAATATATTGCACCTCGGCGGGGGAAAACCACCCCCGCCCCTGTGTGTTTAGAAAAGGGGAATGGACCACAATGACTTTCTCACTGTTTTTCCAAAGCTTGATAAACGGTCTGAACCAGGGCGCGATCTACGCACTGATCGCCCTGGGCTACACAATGGTTTACGGCATCATCCGCATGATCAACTTCGCCCATGGTGATTTTATCATGATCGGTGCCTACACACTGTTTTATACCATCCCGCTTATGGTCAACGCGGGTATGCCCGCCTGGCTGGCGGTCATCATCGCCATTGCGGTCTGTGCCGTGGTCGGCGTGCTGGTTGAGATCCTCGCCTACCGCCCGGTGCGCAAGGCTGGCTCCATGTCCGCGCTGATCACTGCGCTGGCAATGAGCATCTTCCTCGAAAACCTCGCTATGGTGCTGTTTGGTGCCAAGCCGCATAACGTGCAGGCCATCTTCAGCCTGCCCACCATCACGGTTGGCAGCGTGGCCTTGCCGCTGAACGTGCTGCTCACCATCGCCATCGGCCTGGGCATCATGATCGCCTTGCAGCTTTTTGTTAAAAAAACCAAGCTCGGCAAAGCGATGCGCGCCGTGCCGCAGGATAAGGACGCTTCCACCCTCGTGGGCATCAACGTCAACAAGATCATCACCACAACGTTTGCCATCGGCTCCGGTCTGGCAGCGGTGGCGGCGCTGATGTACTGCGCAACCTATCCCCGCGTTACCAACGATATGGGCAGCATGATGGGCATGAAAGCCTTTATTGCAGCCGTGTTGGGCGGCATCGGCATCATCCCGGGCGCGATGCTGGGCGGCATCCTCATTGGTCTGATTGAAATTTTTGTCAAGCTGTTTGCCCCCGGCTGGTACGAGGCTGTCACCTACGGCACGCTGATCGTGATCCTGCTGGTCAAACCTTCCGGCATTTTGGGCAAGAATGTCGGCGAAAAAGTGTAAGGGAGCGTGAACAAGATGACGAAACGACGGCTGGCCTCTTACGGGCTCAACTTGGTTGGCGTCGCGCTGCTCTACGCGCTGATCACGCTGGCCTTTACCTTTAATGTGTTTGGCAAAAGCACCACTTACATCCAGGGCATCTGCACCACCGCCTGCTACACCATCATCATGGTCACATCGCTGAACTTGGTTGTTGGCTTTATGGGTGAGTTTTCGATGGGCCACGCGGGCTTTGTCTCGGTCGGTGCCTATGTTTCCGCCATTGTCTCCGGCGCGCTGGCCGGACGCGGCCTGTCTGACCTGGGGCTGCTCCTCGTCGCCATCCTGGCGGGCGGCCTGGCCGCCGGCATCATGGGCGTGGCCGTCGGTATTCCGGCGCTGCGCCTGCGGGGCGACTACCTCGCCATCGTCACAATGGCTTTTGCCGAGATCATCCGCGTCTGCTTCTGCAACTTTTCCATCACGGGCGGCGGCAAAACGATGAGCGGCATCCTCAAGCTTTCTACCTTTGGCCGTGCGTTCTGGATCATGGTCGTCTGCGTGACCATCATGTTCCTGTTTGTGCGCAGCCGCTTCGGCCGCACCGTGCAGGCCATCCGCGAGGATTACATCGCGGCCTCGGCCTCCGGCATCAACGTTACCTATTACAAGGTGCTCACCTTTGCGATCTCCGCGTTTTTCGCGGGCATTGGCGGCGGCGTTTACGCGCATTACATGACTGCCATGATTCCCACCAACTTCAACTTCAACTATTCGGCTGAGCTGCTCTCCGAGGTCATCATCGGCGGCACCGGCTCGCTGACCGGCTCTATCATCGGCGCGGCGTTCCTGTCCAGCCTGCCGGAGCTGATGCGTGATTTCTCCACCTACCGCATGCTGGCCTACTCGGTCGTGCTGGTGCTGGTCATGCTGTTCCGCCCGGGCGGTATCTTCGGCCGGTGGGAGTTCAGCCTGACCCGCCTGCTGGGCAGCCTGACCCACCCCAAGGCAAAAGCTACGAAAGGAGCGTGACCCCCTATGGCAGCACCCGTATTGAAAGCCCAGCATCTGGGTATCCAGTTCGGCGGCTTAAAGGCCGTGGATGATTTCAACATGGAGATCGGCGAGTCCGAGCTGGTCGGTCTTATCGGTCCCAACGGCGCCGGCAAAACCACCGTGTTCAACCTCATCACCGGCGTTTACAAGCCTACCGAGGGTTCGTTCTACCTTTGCGGCGAGCGGATGAACGGCAAAAAAACACACCAGATCGTCCATGCGGGCATCGCCCGTACGTTCCAGAATATCCGTCTTTTCAAAAAAATGACGGTCATTGAAAACGTCAAGACCGCCATGCAGGAGCATACCACCTACAGCCTGGGTGATGCGATCTTCCGCACCAAAAAGTATTGGCAGCAGGAAGCCGAGATCACCGAGCGTGCCAAGGAGCTGCTGAAAGTCGTCCACCTTTCCGGTAAGGAAGATCTAGAGTCCGACAACCTGCCCTATGGTGAGCAGCGCCGCCTCGAGATCGCCCGCGCACTGGCGACCGATATGAAGCTGCTGCTCCTCGACGAACCGGCGGCGGGCATGAACCCCACCGAGACCGAAGAACTGCTGGAGATCATCAACTACATCCGCAACGAATTTAAAGTGTCCGTTCTGCTCATCGAGCATGATATGAGCCTGGTCATGAAGATCTGCGAGCGCATTCAGGTGCTGGATTTCGGCACCACGATCGCTTCCGGCACACCAGAGCAGATCGCCAACGACCCGCATGTCATTGAAGCGTATCTGGGCAAGGACGAACCGGAGGAGGCCGCCAATGCTTGAGATCAAAGACCTGCATGTCAATTACGGCGCCGTCCACGCGCTGAACGGCGTGTCGATGACCGTCAAGGACGGCGAGATCGTCTCTCTGATCGGGGCGAACGGCGCGGGCAAAACCACCACCCTGCGCACCATTACCGGGCTGGAAAAAGCCGCCAGCGGTTCCATCACCCTTGACGGCCACGACCTGCGCAAGACCGAGCCCAGCAAGATCATTACCCTAAAGCTCGCCCATGTGCCCGAAGGGCGGCACATCTTCCCCCAGATGACGGTGGAAGAAAATCTTGAGATGGGCGCGTTCACCGACCCCACCGACATGGCCAAAACGATGGCCGATGTCTAGCGCTTCCCGCGCCTGAAAGAGCGCAAGCGCCAGCTGGCGGGCACGCTTTCCGGCGGTGAGCAGCAGATGCTGGCCGTGGGCCGCGCACTGATGGGCAAGCCCAAGATGATCTTGATGGATGAACCGTCGATGGGTCTGTCCCCGCTGCTGGTCAAGGAAATTTTCGAGATCATCAAGGAGGTCAACAAGCAGGGCATCACGATCCTGCTGGTCGAGCAGAACGCAAAAATGGCACTGGCTATCTCTGACCGCGCCTACGTTCTCGAGACCGGCACCATCACGATCGAGGGCGACGCCCAGCAGCTGCTGAATGATCCCCGTGTGAAAAAGGCCTATTTGGGCCAGTAAGGAGGGTGCGCCATGTATCCCAATTATCCGCACTTCGCTGTGGCCATTACCCGCACCTGCGGGTCGGGCGGCGGCAGCTATATCGGCAAAAAACTGGCAAAGGATTTTGACATCGACCTGTATGACCGCAAACTGCTGCGCCTGGCAGCCGAGGACAGCGGCATCAACGAAAAAATCTTTGCCGCTGCCGACGAAAATACCAAAAAAACGCTGCTGTATCGTGTATCGCAGCATGTATACGATGGCAGCTTTATCCCGCCGGAAAGCGGCAACTTTATCAGCGACCAGAATCTGTTCAACTATCAGGCCAAGGTCCTGCGGGAACTGCTGGACGAGGAAAGCTACGTCTGCGTAGGCCGCGCCGCCGATTTTGTGCTGAAGGATAAGCCCAATGTGCTGACCGTCTACATCGACGCCCCCTACGAGGACCGCATCGAGCGTGAGATGAAGCGCCAGGGCATCGGCCGCAGCCAGGCCATCCGTTACATTGATAAACTCGATCATTACCGCGAAAGCTACTACAAATACCACACCGGCCGCCAGTGGAAGCGGGTCGAAAACTACGACCTTTGCCTGGACAGCGCGGCTATCGGGCTGGACAACTGCGTGGAAGTTATCAAAAAGGTCATTGAGCTGAAATTCGGGGCAAAATGCCCGCTGTAAAACTTGGGGCGTCCTGCACGTAGGGGCGGATGCTCGCATCCGCCCGCGGGAGCATATAGAATGCTCCCCTACGAACCGCAAGGCGAACATCCTGCAAGTACTGTAGGGGCGGATTCCATATCCGCCCGCAGCGACTTGCCCAACCACAATCGTAGAATAGAGGAGGAATTGTTATGGAAGCACTTGCATATTACGATGGGAAAATTGGCACGCCAGAAGAATTGATGGTTCCGTTTAACGATCGTGTACACTTTTTTGGCGATGGCGTCTACGATGCCACGGTGGGTGCCAACGGCAAAGTCTATCTGCTGCAGGATCATCTCGACCGCTTTTATACCAGCGCCAAGGCCCTGGATATCAACATTCCGATGCCGAAAGAAGAACTCGGCAAGCTGCTGACCGATTTGCTTGCCAAGGTGGACGGCACCACCCACTTCGTCTACTGGCAGGTCACGCGCGGTGTCGAGACCCGCAACCATGTCTACGCCGAAAAGCTGCCCGGCAAGCTGTGGGTTTCCATCCGCCAGAACCACCTGAACGACCCCGATGTGCCCATTAAGCTGGACAGCGCCGAGGACACCCGTTTCTATCACTGCAACATCAAAACGCTGAACCTGCTGCCCAGTGTCGTGGCCGCACAGCACGCCAAGCGCATCGGCGTGCAGGAGACCGTGTTCCACCGCGGCGATATCGTCACCGAGTGTGCACATTCCAATGTCTCGATCTTGAAGGACGGCGTGTTCTACTCCCACCCCAACGATGAGTTCATCCTGCGCGGCATCGCCAAGACCCACATGATCCAGGCGTGCTACCGCCTGGGCATCACCGTTATGGAGAAATGCTTCACGCTCGACGATCTGAAAAATGCGGATGAGATTATTGTGACCTCTTCTTCCAACTTCTGCCTGCATGCCTGCGAGCTGGACGGCCAGCCCGTCGGTGGTAAGGATCCGGCCACGCTCAAGGCCATTCAGGACGAAGTGCTGCGTGAATACTTTGCCTACACCGGCAAAACCACGGTCGTAGACTGAAGCGGGGGTGCGTACCATGACCCGGGACGAACTGGAAAAGCGCAATGTGGGTGAAAACCTCGATGCTTTGATGAATCTTGACCCGCGCGGCTATGGCGTCTGCCGCATTCTGTACGCGGGCAGCCGGGCTTTTACCGGCGAGCCGCTCACGATGCACGCCGCCCAGGTGCTGTGCGACCATGTAAAAGAGAACGACCTTGTGTACATTTTGGTCGGCTTTGTGCTGCTGCCCCACAAGGTGCCGGAGATGGACGGCACGGTCAGCGCCATGCTGCTGGCCCGTGCGCTGGTCATGGCGTTCAACGCCAAGCCGGTCATCGTCTGCCCCAGTGACAGCGTGCAGGCCATAGAGAAATGTGCCGCCGTCGTCGGTCTGCATATTTATGAAGATCTGGACACCGTGCAGGAACTGCCGTTGAGCATGGGCGTTGTGGCCTTTACCAAGGACAAAGCCGCCGCCCCTGCGCAGGCCGCCGAGCTGGCCGCCCGCAAGCCCGCCGCCGTTGTTTCGGTCGAAGCCAGCGGCGCCAACGCCCTGGGCGTCTACCACAACGCCGTCGGCAAGGATGTGACCGAAATGCAGGCCAAGAGCGAAGCGCTCTGGAATCTGCTGCGTGCGCAGGGCGTACCCAACATCGCTATCGGTGATCTGGGCAACGAGATCGGCATGGGCACCATCGCCGACCACATCAAAAAGTATGTGCCGTTTACCGACAAAGGCGAGTGCCAGTGCGGCTGCGGCGGGGGCATTTTAAGCGCCACCGAAGCGG
>ERZ827117.1659-NODE-1659-length-15611-cov-19.537670_pt1 | contig 15611 bp, 20 predicted proteins | sample MGYA00519920_ERZ827117 | MGnify/ENA primary metagenome ERZ827117 (study PRJEB31778, sample SAMEA3449260) | human gut metagenome | biome: human gut; feature: human-associated habitat; material: faeces | place: United Kingdom | collected 2010/2012 ...
CTCTGTTCATTTTATTAAGATTTTGAATTATCTGATGTTTATCATTATTATTCAGGGGATTTCTGAAAATAATCTTTTCTCCAGCCATTACATATGAACCATTAAATGTTAGAAGCACATCAAATGTAATATCTTTGAATTTAGGAATTGAAAGATAGCCTCTGCCAGTTGCCATACAAAGCAATATTCCATTCTGGCGAAGAGAATTTAACGCCTTAACTGTTTTATCTGTCGGTTCTTTACATCCCATTTTCAACAATGTTCCATCTATATCGAAAAATGCTATTTTAATCATATATGGCTCTCCTGTACTGTATGATATAATACATTATTAAAACGTTCTCTTATCAAATCTCATATTTCTCGCTTTACCTTTTGAAAAATCATTATATCATAATAATACCATAGTTCACAAACTAAAAAAACACCCCAGAACTGAAATTCCGAGCTGTAATATACTTTTCCAAAACACCATAAGGCGCTTTAAATTGTAAATTCCATCTCTTAATTAACATTTTGGAAGTAACTACATTTCCAATGTTCATATGTGCAATGGCTATAGTGAATTATAATAAAAAGATTGTTAAATAATTGTAAAGTGATATAATAAATATAGTGTATTTGCGTGAAAATTATATACAATTGAATACATAAGAAAGGGGTTTGTAACTATGAAGAAACAAAGGAAAATATCAATTAAGGCCAGACTTTTAGGAAGCATAATGCCAGTTGTTATTGCCATCGTAGCAGTACTTGTGCTTATTGCTTATCAGGCATCAGCGGGCATAATTGAAGATTATTCACAGAATTTGCTGGAGTCATCGGTAAGTAACCAGTCATCTAAGATAGAAGCCTGGTTAAGTGAGAACCTCGCTTCTTTCCAGATGGCAAAGACCACAATAGAAAATCTTCACCCGGATGATACACAGCTAAAGGCTATTCTTGATGGATATTATAACTATAATGATAATTATCCAGATGGTTTATATATATCTGACTCTAATGGTAATCTTATAAAAGCGGATAAGTCAACTAAGAAGGAGAGCAATCCTGTACAGAGCATATGGTATAAGGAAGGCCTTACAAGGGTTAATATGGCTGTTGGTTCGGCATATAAGAACGCTGAGGGGGTTAATGTAATTAGTGCTTCAGGTATTCTTAATGACGGAACTGATAATATAAGGGTAATATCAGCAGATATGACACTTGACCGAATTACTATAATTGTCAATTCTTTCATTGATATGGATAATGCAGAGGCATTTCTTGTTGATAAGAATACAGGAGTTATACTTGCTGACAGAGAATCTTCATTAATATCACAGAAGCTTGGTGCTTCCGGACAGAGTGAATATTATCAGAAGGTAGCAGCCCAATTTAATTCTGATGATTATGATTTTACAACTATTGACGGTAATATGACGGTATTTAAGGAGGTCGATGGCACTGACTGGGTATTAGTATCATATATTCCTAAGAATATTGTACTTGCAGAGCTTATACGTTTAAGAACTATTATGATAATTGTAGGAATTATATGTATAATGGTTCTTTGTGTTCTTGTTGAAAGAATGACTAATGTGGTAGTTAAGCCAGTAAAGAATATGACTAAAGCTATCACACAGATGGCTTCTGGTGATTTTACTGTATCAGTTAATGTTAAGGGCAATGATGAGATTGCGGTTATGGGACAGAGCATACAGAAGTTTATTCAGGCTATGCGCCAGATGATAGCCCAGATTGGAGATGTATCAGTACGATTAAAGGAGCAGGCAGTCTCAAGCAAGAATGTATCAGGCGAGATGAATACTGCGGCAGATATACAGTCTAAGTCGATGCGTGAACTTAACGACACAGTTGACCAGTTATCAGTGTCAGTTAATGAGATAGCAGAAAATGTTACACAGCTTGCAGGTGTTGCCGCAGAAACTAAGAACGATGGCGACTCAGTTGATATTAAAATGCGTGAGACAGTTGAAGTGTCCGAAAAAGGACGAATGGATATGGAACACGTCAGCGAAGCACTTAACAATATTGAGTTATCAATAAGAAGTCTTGAGGAAGCTGTTAATAAAGTTGGTTCGGCTTCTAAGGAAATAGTCGATATTATTAAGCTTATAGGTGATATAGCTGATGAAACTAACCTCTTATCACTTAATGCATCAATTGAAGCAGCAAGAGCAGGAGAAGCAGGAAGAGGCTTTGCAGTTGTTGCTTCTGAGATAGGTTCACTTGCAAAGAACAGTACAGAGTCTGTAGGACACATTACACAGCTTATCACAGAGATTAACAAGCTTGTTGAAGATGCTGTAAGTCAGGCGGGGGACAGTGTTGGAGAGATTGGTGACAGTGCAGTATTAATTCATACAGCAGTAGATACATTTAATACAATATTCAATAATATTAAGGCAACCAATGAACTTATGGCAAATGTTGTTGAGAAGATTGGACGTGTTGATGAGGTTGCTACTAATGTTGCCGCTATATGTGAGGAACAGGCTGCAAGCTCAGATGAGATTATGGCAACATCTGAGTCAATGTTAGGACAGGCTAATAATATTTCTAAAAACAGTGGACAGGTGGAAATCTCAGCAGAAGAATTAGCAGCTTCGGCAGAACAGCTTTCTAATCAGGTACAGCAGTTTCATATATAGAGAAGATAAAATATCCGGAAAAGAGGTTATAGAATGAAGAAAAGATTATGTTTATTAATATGTCTGGTAATGATTGTATTAGGTGTTTCCGGCTGTGGCATTGGTACTAATACATCTTCAACAGGCAGTAAGAGCAGTGTAAAAATGTTAATGACACTGGCACAGGCTGATACCTTTAGAACACAGTTAGTTAACAAAGCAAAGGAAACAGCACAGGAGAATAATACACAGCTTGATATATTAGATGCCAATAATTCAATTGAAAAGCAGGTTGAGCATATTAAGAAAGCAGTTTCAGAGAATTATGATGTAATTCTTTGTAATATGGTAGATAAGGATACTTCATTAGAGCTTGAAGCTCTCGCGGGAGATATTCCTATTGTATTCTTTAATGTATCACCAGATGAATCAAGACTTAAAGCTGGCAAGTATATGTATGTTGGCTCAGATGAGTACACAGCAGGACAGTTTCAGGCAGAATATGTGCTTGATAAGTTAAAATCATCATCAGAGATTAATGTTGCTATAATTAAAGGACCATCAAACCATTCAGCAACTAAGGGAAGAACTAAAGCTGTTAAAGAGATACTTAATGCTTCCGGAAAGAAGATTAATTATGTATTTGAAGACCACGCTGACTGGGAGCAGACAAAAGCAGAGGAAATGTTTAATATATTCTTAAAGACTAACCAGAAATGTGATGTTGTTATATGTAACAATGATACTATGGCACTTGGTATAGTAGATGCGTGCCGTAAAGCAGGGAAAAGTAATATATTAATTCTTGGTATTGATGCGACAAGCGATGGCTGTAAGGCAATAGAAGCAGGAACAATGTCATTTACAGTATACCAGTCTGCTGATGGACAGGGAAAGAGGCTTATAGAGGCAGCTATAGCACTTGGAACAGGAAGCAGTACGAGTGGCATTGAAGGAATATCAGATGACGGCTTATATGTATGGGTACCATTTGAGAAGGTGGATTCAACTAATGTATCAAAGTATAGGTAATAAGTGATAAAAGTGATAAGTGATAAAAGTAATAAATAATAAAAGTAATAAGTGATAAACCGGTGGATTTGCTGATTATAATTTATAGTTGATAAAATGCGTGGCATAGTTAATATCTATGTCACGCATTTCATATATTCTTTATAATTATTCTTGATAAAGCTTCTTCATCAGATGGCCACTCAACATTGAGAGACGGTTCTTGTTTATAATTATTTTCTACTGCCGCTTGACTTTCTAATGGAATACGATTGGACTTTTTAGTGGTGTGAGAACCGCTGGAAGTCCAATCAAAGAAAGTTAAATTTTTTCAATCACTCTCTAGTTGAAAACATAGCGTAAATAACTGGCAGAAATATAATTATTAGTTGTAATGGTGAATCTTTCATTATAATTCCATATGCAAATATAATAACCAGACAGGCAATACTTACATATATTCCAATCTTACTCTTGTATATGTACACAATCAATGAAACTGCTGACACAACCAGTAATAACACAAATACAATTCCATATAATGTAACACTTACTGAATGAACATTTCTTTTAACAATCAGGCTTCTTATGGTCAACCCACTCATAGCCAGCGATAAAATCACAGCTATATAGACACTTATCCTCGTACTCAGCTTATATTTTTTCATCTGTTAAATCTCCCTTTATATTTCTACACTGTAAACGATATCCATGAATCCTGACAATACTTACTATAAGCAGTGCCAATACTACAATATAAATAATCAGGCTCATCATTACCGTGTCAGGAACTTTAAAATTAACAAATGCTATAATCAAGGCAAACACAATGTCGGCAGCAGCTATAAAATACCATTTATGTATATTCCGTTTATAATCTTTAATAAGTTCATTACTATTCATTCCCTTATCATTATAACCAGCATCAAGTTTATAAATGTTAATTGGCATTCTCTCATCATTCATTACTAATCTCCCCTCAAAAAAACAATTGCTTAGTTACATATATACTATACATTATTAATTTGTCGCTTTCTTTAAAAAAAATATCACTTTACAAATAGAATTTTAGATATTATGCTATTTTTATATTTAATATCATTGGAAGGAAGTAAAATGCATGCCAAGACCTATAAAAGATGGTAATAATTTTGAAATAAACAGAAGTATCGTTTATAACGGAAAAGATATTAATTTTCATATGCCATCAATGAGTGCATGTATAAAACATTATGAGATTGGTTTTCAGATATCTGGCAGTCATCATGTATACTCAACTGATGGGGAGTGGGATATTCTCAGAGGATATGTTGGAACAATACCTCTTGGATTACAGCACCAGACCTTTTATACCAGCAATGAAACGCATAACAGCATACTTATTAAATATTCATTTGATATAGCTGATTATATAAAGTCAGAAATATCTGCTGTTGCATTTAACAGATTCTACACTTAAAAATATCACATTCTGAATCAAGATGACCAGCAAGTTGTCCAGAATATTTTTGAAAAGATGCTGACTGAATATAATATTAATTCTCTATACTCAGATTCTAAATTAAAGGCATTGCTTACATATCAATATAAACATTTCCTGTATAAATGCTATTTTTCAAGATTTCAAGATATCGCTCAAATGCCGCCTTTCCATCTTCATAATCGCCTTTTAAAAAACACAGCTTAACCAGATGATACCATTTCCAAAAATGTTCTTTCGACTGGTCGGCAATCTCTTCTTGCAGACACTTTTTAGCATATTCCATATCAGAAAATTTCCGGTACTCTTTTACCCTCTCTAACGCAGTTTTCACCAGCGCTTCCATATCAACCTTAAAGCTGTCATCATCTCTGTATTCTGCAAATGGCACTCCTGCATCACCGCCATAATCGCGTGCAAGTGTCCCCATTAAGCGCCTTCGTAGATTCCCACAAAAAAGCCACCCCTACATTCAGACCTGAACCTCGCATATATGAAACTGCTTGAAATTCAACCTGAATCATAAAATAACCATTATCATCAAGATAACATCTTGAATTTCCTGCCCGAAAAAGCTTTTCCGACTCTAATATTTCCTTTGCTGTTGTTCTGATTATCTTCTCATATGACAGCATACAATTAACTCGCTGCTTATTTCGTTTTAACACTTTTATATCCATCATGGCTGCAGATTCTTCTGTCGAAGCTTCATTTGCAAGAAATGCTTAATTATTCTTGTCTATTACTTTTAAACCAACATAAAAACAACTATAATAAATTCAATATATCCTGTTCACTCCAATACTCATTAGGATATATTGAAAAGTCTTCTTTATGCTTGCGAATAATCCTTTGAGGAGTATCGGTGTTGTCATACACATGCATAATGTCACATATATCGATTAACTTTTTAATATTATTAATTGATTTATAATATCTATCACTTTTGATTTCTCTACGTCATGTCCTCCGGCAGCAACCCTTGATTTTATTCTTGCTATATTAATCTGAGGATCTATTGTAAGAACAAATACACACTTAATAAAGTATCCTTCTTTTTTAGCTTTTCTTAATATTTCCATCTTATAGTCTGATGACAATACTGTTTCAAATGTAAAATCCTCTTTCTTTTTAATAGACTCATATCGCATTTTATCAGCAAGAATTGCAGCTTCCATATTATCCATTCCAGTAGATGCAACTATATCATCCGCATTAGTATATTTACCAACCTTTTCAAAAAAAGCTGTTATTGTACTCTTTCCTGATCCATTAGGGCCTGCTAAGACAAGTACCATTGGCTTTCTATTCTGCATATTTTCTATCTCCATTTGCATATTCGATATATGCAGCCTTCTTCTCTTTATCATAACCTGCTATCGGTTTTTTACAGATTTTAGCCTTATTTATCGCTGCCTTAACTGCTTCAACTGCCCTTCTATCCATCTCACTATCAGATACGCTAAGTATTTCTTTCTCTTCTTGACGAGATATAACTTTTATTATTCTTCCATTTTTCGTGCTCACTGTTGTCATTAAAAACATCCCTTTCTAAAATAGATATAGCATAATTATTATATGGTTAAAACAACAATATTCTTCTTTATTTATTGTACCACAGTTCTTACAAAAAAATACCCCAGGACAAAAAGTCCTGGGGTGTAATATACTTTTCTGAAACATCGTAAGACGCACTGAATTGTTGAAATATTATCTCTTTGAGAACGATTTGTAGAACATGAAAATCCCATGAATTGAGGATTTGTGTCTGGTAGTGTAACATATGTGTTGTATGCGCAGCACTACCCACATATTCCCAGAACTGCTCATTACTTTAACATAATCACATTTTGCTCATCGCATAAATGTTCTTTGATTTCTTTACATCTTCCTGCATTTTTAAATATACTTGCTGGATAAGCATCTGGATATAATTTATTTTTCACTATGACAATCAAATCAATATATTTAATAACAAGTTCTTTAATAATATTTTCATCAATGTCAATATATTTTTCATCGAATGTATATTCTTTTCTAAGTTCTTCAAAAATCATATGTAACAAAAACCTATTTCCATGAACAGATATTAATTTTTTTATACCATTTACTTCGCTTTGATATGCACCATTTATTTTATCAAACATTCTGCTTACTTTGATTGTATTCCATATTAAATATGAATTAGTTGAGGGATTAAAAATTGTTTTATATGGTGCCTTAGAAATATCTTCAAAAATACTACCTACAGCTCTCTTAATTAACGTCACTAAAGATACCTCTGAATTATAGCACCCTATTGCTACAACAGCTTCATCTATATTACATATTTTATCACCAGCACTTGAATCCCCATCTTTAAACACATATTCTATCCCATCCATCATTAAATCCTTTCTATATTTTTCTTGTAGTGGATCCATAGATGCAAATGCCTTATTCTCTATCTTGTTTTGTGTATTAGATAATTTTGTGACAGTATTTCCAAAATCCTCAGCACTATTTTCTAGTGAAATAATCTGTACCATCAACTTTGCCTTTTCAACCATATCTGGATTTTCCATATATGCCTTTCCTATACTTCCTGTTGTTTGTGCTCCATTTACGATACTAACACCTTCTAATCTGAATAGCCCATTTTTCCTATCCGTAGAATGAGCTAACTTTCTGGTTATCTTATTTGCTATAATTTTTATTCCATTATTATAATAACAGAATTTCTCTGGACTCTCTTTTAAACACTTCATTATACCGCTATTTACTTCTGTATCGCCTTTAAAATATCTTATATTTTTGGCTAACAACTTGTTTCCATAATCTTTCCACCAAATAGCTACATCACTTGCTGAAATCATTCCATAATATCCCTTTTCAATTGTCCCCTCTTGAATAACTCCCCAATCATTTACTAAAACATCATCCAAAACAATCTCTTGATTAAGTGTTGCATTAGCTAAACAATTATAGACATTTTCTAATTTCACAACATCTGATAATAACAATTCATTACAATCATCATTAACTCTCTTTTTTAACGCTTCTATTCCATTATTTGCTTCATCTGGAAAATCATTATTAGATGTATAAATAATAATCAATTTTATCTGATAATCCATTGCCTTAACAGCACTTTCGATTTCAATTCGCTTTTTTATTACCTTATCATTAAATCCTTCAAAATCCATATTCAATATTTTTTCAACTCCGGATATAAATTTTAAAGAATCGCCTTGTGATATTGTACCATTTCCATCATTACTCCATTTAGCCTGAATAACATATAATATTTTGCTATTTTCATCCTTATATACAGCATCTATTCCACAGTCTTTGTACCCATCAGTTATACATTTCGCTGCAACTTCATTTTCTATACCACATTGAATGACTAATGCATACGCTGCTAGGCTTCTGCTATTAAAGCAATTTTCATACTTATCTGGTTCTTTTATATCACTCATATCAATTTCATTATGAAACATTTCTCTAAATTTAGTTGCAATTCTCGTAACCTGTACATTCATAATTTTATTTCTCCTTTAAATAAAAATCTTTGTAATTACTTCATTCTCCATATCATCAATACTATAAATAGTATCCATAACTTCAAATGTCTCTCTCAAATTTCCTCTAGCACTCTTCCATCCAATTCCATCCGTAAACCATACGAATGTAAATCCTTCTATTGTATCAGCCTCTTGCGAAAGCATCTTATAACTTCTTGCGGTTTCATTTAACTTTGAGCCTCCACTTGCATAGAAATTGGTTTCAATTGCATATATCATCTTATCAGTCTTAATGACAAAATCAAATCTCTTTGCTGCTTTACCTTGATTCGAAAGTGCCGATAAGTCAATATTCCATTTAGCTTCAATGTCCTTCAGATACATTTCTTTGAAATAATCTACATTCTTTTCAAAGCCTGCTGCCACAATGTATTTTTCAACCAAATCCTCCATCTGATGACCACCACGATTTTTACGACCATTAGAGTCCAGACCTGTTTCAATACCTAATGCATAGTCAACTAGGTTATTCACAATATGATTTGCAATCATATCAAACAATCCAGTCTTACGCATGAATACCTTGTACTGCTCCACGCTGTAATTCATCTGCTTGAAATTATATAAAAATGCACCTTCCTCATCCTGTGCATAAATCTCATTTCCACGAACTGCAAGCAATAATGGAATGCACTTTAATGTTTCTGGATACTTTGTTACAATCTTTTCGAACTCATCTTCTATGTTTTTAGAGCCTATTAATGAATTCAGAATGTTAAGCTCCACCTTGATTTCATCAACATTCTTAATTACCTTTTCAAAATCTATGTAGTAATCATAGCTTGAAATACTTGGTCTGAATTTACTCAGCCATTCATCAAAATTTCTATCTGTCATTTAGTACTTTCTCCAATCTTTTCTTAGATATTTCCATATACTCTTCATTTACATCTATTCCTATGAACTTTCGTCCATATTTGACTGCCTCTACCCCAGTAGTTCCTGAACCACAGAATGGATCTAATATAACTTGTCCTTCTTCCGTAGATGCCAATACTATTCTTTCCAGCAAATATTCCGGCTTCTGTGTCGGATGCTTACCTTCTGTCTTTTCTGATGGTTTCGTCAAAGCTCCAGTCCACACATCCTTCATCTGTTTGCCTCCATTCATTTCTTTCATTTTCTGATAATTAAAAAAATGCCGAGACTTCTTATCATTCTTCTTTGCCCATAAAATGGTTTCCGTAGAATGTGTGAAGCATCGACATGCTAAGTTTGGTGGTGGGTTTGTTTTCTGCCATGTAATATTATTGATTATCTTGAAGCCTTCCTGCTCCAATGCCATACCAATCGAATAAATATTGTGTAATGTTCCTGATATCCATATTGTGCCATTCGGCTTTAGTACTTTCTTACATAACCTAATCCACTTTCTGTTAAACTTATGTTTTTCTTCGATGCTGGTTCCACTTTCTGAGAGCTTATCCCATGAGCCTTTATTAACTGAAACCATCTTTCCACCCTGACAGGTAATTCCGTCATTACTTAAAAAATATGGTGGGTCCGCAAATATCATATCTACGGATTCTGGTTTCATTTTTGTTAGAATTTTAAACGAATCACCTGCTATTAACTGTGATTCATCAGTCTCAAAGTATAATGGCACTTTTTTAGTAAATAAGTTATCCATTATATGTCTCCTTGTTTTTCTGAACTAAATACAAATCTTTACAAACAGATGCATTATTTCTATTTAATAATTGCATATAATCACTTCTTCGCCAACTCGGTTAGAAGCATCTGAATTAATCATACGCTTTACGCTTACAACATCTATCTTATAATCCTTATTTCCATACAACTCATTTATCAACTCCGTATTATGATTTGTAAGCATACAGTAGCAGCCTCTGGCAGTTAATTCATCATAAAGTTTCGCTAATCGCTTGTGACTTTCTATATCAAACCCTTCTTTTGTGTAAGATTCAAAGGATGTAGGATTCAAAGGTGCATACGGACTGTCTATAAATACAAAATCGCCTTTCTTTGCATTCTTACAAGCCTGTTCAAAATCACCATCTATAATAGTTACTCCCCTAAGATACTCTGATGTAGCTATAATAACATTCTCATCAACGGAAACCCTGCGGCTGTTATTATATGGAACATTAAATAATCCCTTGCCATTCACACGATATAATCCATTAAAACAATGCTTATTTATAAATACAAATAATGCTGCCAGCTCTACATCATATTCAGACCGCATAAGCTTGTCATTATAATGTTCTCTGATAGAATAATAATACTTTTTTCCATCTTCCCACATATCATTATCCAGCCTGTTGACCTCTTTCAGAAAAGCATCAGATTCATTACATATTGTTCTGTATGTGTTAATCAAAGCTTTATTTATATCATTAATCAGAGCATTTGCAGGCAGTAGATCAAATATTACAGCGCCACCACCTACAAACGGCTCATAGTAATCATTATATTTTTCAGGCATTCTTTCTCTTATCTGCGGAATAAGCTGACGTTTTCCTCCAGCCCACTTCACAAACGGAGCAATACTTGAATTACTCATTTTGATTCCTCTTCTCTAGTCACTAAGTGACAAAATCTCATAAATTTATTATACTTGCTAACATAGAAAATAACAATCAAAACTTTCACTCCATGTGAATCCCATATACTTCCATTACTTCTCAAAGACAAATATATACTCATGTGCAAGAAGCAAAAAATTATTATTCTGTTTTTCCCAGTAACCAGTAGATTTACAATTATGCTGTTCTTTTATAATTATTTCTTTGTTGATAAATCCAGCACGCAAAAAACACTCCATCATACGAAACCCTAACGGAACAACTTTTCCACATTTTCTTATATCACCAATCATAACAGCACACATTTTTCCCTTTTTTAACACACGATATGCCTCATTTGCCACGTTATCCATTGCATCTATGAATGGCTTTACTCCTAACATAGAAATATCCCCTTCTATGCCTTCGCTGTACTTGATGATATCAGCATATGGTGGATGAGTGCAGATAAAATCTATATGAGCATCTTTGATAAAATTCAAATCTGCTGCATCTCCATTTCGTGTATAAATTTTTGAACTTGTATCACATTGAAATTGTAAATTTGTTTCAGAAATTGAAACTGACTGCGGATTGATATCTACTCCTACCGCATTACGACCTAGTAGTTTTGCCTCAACTAATGTGGTTCCACTACCCATGAATTGATCTAAAACCCAGTCACCTGGTTTAGTATAACGAAGTATCAGATTCCTTGGAACATATGGCGACCAATTTCCCCGATACTTTCCTGAATGCGTTGCCCAACTTCCTCTATCCGGAAAAGACCAGATTGTGGTTGGTTCAAGCTTAAAATTATTTGGTTGTAAACTTATAAGTCATGCCCCCTTTTCTTGATTTGAATACATCTTAATGCCTCTAACATTGATGACTTAACTAATTTTACCCCAGATTAATTAAAAAAGCCATCTCTTTTTTCTTTCACAATAAGTGAATTTGTATATCATTCATAGCATGAGATAATATTCACAAATAGTGAAAGAGGTGTAGCTATGCATTTTAATAATGATACTGACCTATATCGTACTATAGGTTCAAATATAAAACATTACAGACAACAAGCTAATTTAACACAGATACAGCTTGCAGAAAGGGCTCAAATCAGTATCAGTTATCTTTCTAAAATTGAAGCTTCTGGTTGTGATAAAAGTCTTTCCATATCTGTACTTAATCAGATTGCAAATGTACTTAATGTTGAAATCAATGACTTTTTTAAGGAGGTAAGCATATAATGAAATATGATGATATGCTAAATTTTGTTTTAAAACTACCATTTGATACTATGACAGAAGTATACAATAACAGTGAACAGTCTATATTAATTTTTCGTCCTAGCACACTGCCCAAGCGTTTCAAGGACTATGATGTAAATAAGAATTTTCAAATTTTTCTTAAAATAAGAGATGAAAAGCCATTCCGTCCTAATCATCTTCGATTGCTTATTGACCTAAAGCTTCGTGCTAGAGAACTTCCTCAATATAAAGAAAAGCTTTTAGTTGCTTTTGATAAAATATTTTATGGGGATGAACCATTAGATGCTATCCAGTCTCTCGACAATATTCATTTTACACAATATATCAATCCAATTGATATAACAGCAGTACTTGCTCAACTGTTTATAATTGAACAAAATATCGGATATGGTAATAAAAGCACTTTTAACCCGCCAGCTCTCTATATTCATGGATGGATACGAACCTTTATTGCTTCCGACCAAGAAATTGATCAGATTATATATCGAATTTGCAGAAACACACCACCTGCTGTTAAATACACTTGTCATGATAATAAAAACCATTCGAAGTACAATCCTGATGCAAAATTATTATGGTACCTCAATTAGCTATTTAGCAAGCTGTCAATCAATTATGGCAGCTTGCCATATATTTTTATTTTCCACTAAAAATATATGGTTATTCGCCGCATATCATACTCTATTTCAGATTTATCTTTATCCAATTTTTCTTCATAAGCTAAAGTGTCCAACGACTCCTGTTTAGGAATGACAAAATAATATTTTGAATAATTCTCTCCAAAATTTCCTTCTTCAATTCCAACAACATTATTAATAGAAATATTCACCAATTCTTTAGCATCATATTTTTCTAATAAAAGAATAAAATTATACATACATTTAAAGTACTCTACTGGACTATCTTGAATTATATAATTAATATTCCTATAATAATAGTATTCTTCACAAATTGGGTCACATACCTTGGAAATTTGAACTTTTTTTGAGTTAATCAAATCTTCCACCATATTATAATAATTGTAACTTTCTAAGAACACTTTTTCTACATGCTTCTTAAGTTCTTTTTCAAACTGTATAATATCATCAGGTTTTACAACATTTGTATCAGTTATCCAAAATACAAATTCTTGATAATTTTCTCGCACTTGTTTTAACTTTTCCTTTTCATCTCCCAACACTTTTGTCTCATCAAAATTATCCCAAAATTCAGCCACCTTTCTTTTAACTTTGTCAGTAAAAATCGAATTTTCCACTAAACGAATTAGACTTTTCTTTTTACAATTTTTCATTGCTGTAATGCCTTCATACATGCAATTAATACTAAAAAAATACTCTTCGCATATTATTAATATCACGCCGTCACATTCCTTAAGACTATTCGTAAAGACACTATACTATCACCATACTCTAAGTTATATTTATCTCTAATAGGATTTATTTGGTATAAAGCTAATTGTTTACAAAGCCTATTCGCCTCATCTTCACTAATTTCATTCCACTTATATGAAATAAAAAAATCTATTTTTCTTTTCACTGCTAATGTCTCAAAACACTCTTTCACTTTATTATAACCTCCATATACTTCTGAAATTCACAGATGCTTATATATTATTACAAAAATTTATTTCATCTGCCCATTCATATTTTTATTACATTATATCGGCAGAATCGCATATCAATTTTATGTCACATTTCTGTAATATAAAAGTCGGATGCGTTAAACCCCGGTGGTTACTAACGAATCCGACCTTTAATTAATCATTATATTTTATTCAAAGCTATTTATTATACACCTCCCACAATCTCTTCTGCTCCGCTCCAATCCTCAATATCTCCTGCAAATTCCTAGTCATAGCCTCAACATTGGCATCCATCTGTTCTACTGTTCCTGTTCTGTTACCAGCCTTAATCTCACTCTGAATTACCTCTTTGCTGTAATATTCCTTCGTATCCACATTCATATATCCATACACCGAATACGAATATCCTTTGCTTTTCTCAACAAATACCGGTGCCACCTCTCCTTTTGATGTTTTCCACCTCATAAGCCTTGGGAACCAGCAGAATCCCTCTTTTATCAGTTTCTTAAAAGCCTCCAGCAGTTTGCCTATCTCATACAGAATTCCTCTGAATGAGTTTCCTGCTTCAATCGTCTTATCCGCTTCAACCTTATTAGCATATTCTTCTATTGTCGGTGCAAATAATCTGAATGATGATACAAAAACATTGATCTTATCAAGTAATTCTGCTGCTTCATTTGCTTTGTCTGTCACACTTGCTAGCTTCCTCTTTACCGATTGAAGTTCTGACCGCTTTTCATCAAGTTCCTTAGTCTGTCTCCGTTCCACTTCCCTGTATGCAATTTGTGAAGCGGTTAATACAATATCCGCATCATGCACCTGTTCCTGTATCTGTTCCAAATGCTCTGTTTCCTGTGCTACTTTATATTCCGCAACTGTCAGATCATGATTGCGACCTTTTGATTTTTCTTTTATCTGTTCTCCAAACCAATCATTGACCTCTTTATTGGCTACCTCCCTTAGCTCATCCTGCAGCACTAGTGATAAAACTTCTTTTGTAAATACTTTCCTCTTTGAAATCTGCTTATGAAGTTCCTTTTTTAACCATCTGTCACAGGTACGCCTACTAGATAAATTAAGACATACTACTACTACCTTATTATTAAATAATGGGATCGCCATAACGAATATGTCAGAACATTTAGGACATTATAATATAAAAGTAACCGCAGGCACATACACCGCTATTTTAGATAGTTTAAGAAAAAAACTGCTGACCTTATGGAGCAGATTTTAACAGAACAAACACCAAATAAACACCAAATCTGTCTCCCAACCACTACTACGCCATACGCCACCTCGATTACGCTTACGCTTCATCTCGGTCGCGGGCTTCGCCCTATGCCAGTAAATACAAAAAGACTTCGCTCCATGCAAGCATGGGCGAAGCCTTTTCATATTTACTGTCGCATGGCTCATTGCCAACGCGAATATTATCTCTTTGAGAACTGTGGAGCACGACGAGCTGCTTTGAGACCGTATTTCTTTCTCTCCTTCATTCTTGGATCTCTTGTTAAGAAACCAGCCTTCTTAAGTG
>ERZ827117.1661-NODE-1661-length-15588-cov-3.898024_pt1 | contig 15588 bp, 6 predicted proteins | sample MGYA00519920_ERZ827117 | MGnify/ENA primary metagenome ERZ827117 (study PRJEB31778, sample SAMEA3449260) | human gut metagenome | biome: human gut; feature: human-associated habitat; material: faeces | place: United Kingdom | collected 2010/2012 ...
AGGAACACCTGGCGGAAGAATCCCACTAAAAAAGGCCCTGCCGCAAGGTAGGCAGGGCCGATAAAGAACATTATCAAGAATCCAGCTCCGCATCGCGCTTGGCTTTGATCTGGCGCTCCAGGTCAAAGGCCTTGTCCAAGACGGGGTAGATCGCCTGCATGGTCAGCAGGGCGGGGAGCCAGAATCCGGTGATGAGCAGCGCAAAACCGCTGAGGGGCCACAGCAGCAGAATGACGATCCAGTACACAAACTGCCACAAAACGCCCAGCGCTGCGCGGGGCAGGTAGCCCAAAAACAGGAAGAGCGAATTTTTCAGCATCCCGGCAAAGGGCATTTCCAGCAGCGCGACCTGGGCAAACAAAAACTCGGCCAGGCCCAGCAGCAAAAACAGGCCCACGGCCAGCAGCGCACCCGGCACCACGCCGACAGAGATATCGTAGTGGAACACCGTGAAGATCTGCATCGCCAGCAGCAGGCCGCCGATGGCCCCGGGCAGCAGCGACGCCTTCGCGTTGCGTTTCCAGGCGCGGCGGTAGGTCGCCCACCAGAAGCCCGGCTCATCGCGCAGGCTGCGCAGAATGGTATCCAGCAGGCCGCACAGCTGGGGCGCGGCAATCATACCGCCCAACACGCCCGCCAGCAGCAGCGGCACCAGCGAGTGGGTAGCGACCGCGAACCACACGCCCAGCACAAACGGCATAGCGCTGGCCAGCGCCAGCATACCCGCGAGGTAAAACGAGACAAAATCGCGGCCCAGCATTTCAAAAAAGCGGGCGGGGCCCTTTTTGCGGGGGGCGTCCGGCGATACCCCGGGGCCGGGGCGGTCAAAGTGGAAGTTGAACAAAGCCATTTTGGGTTTTTCTCCTTTGCATCCGGGCAGCTTGTCACGGATTTAACATTATTACCAGTATTGTAGCACGATGGCGGGAGAGTTGCAATGTTTTAACAAAAAAGATACGGTTGGGCGCGGGAAAGGCGGCCGTGCGGGCGCGTTTCTCTCCCCCACCGCCTGCGGGCGGAGCCCCCTCGCAGAGGGGGCCAAAAGCGATTGCCACGACCCCCACAAAAAAGGCACACCTATAAAAAGGCGTGCCTGCGTTATCAATCGTTGTGGGTGCGGGCTTCGGTGGTGTGGAGTTCGGGGGCGTAGAGGTGGTAATTGAGCAGATAACGGCCATGGGCGGGCATGCGGTAGAACGCCGCCTTGATGCGCTCCAGCGGGGTGTTGCCGTGCTCGGCGCTGCTGTTGCCGCAGATCAGCAGCACATACTGGGTCTCGCTGTAGCGGGCCAGGGCGTCGCAGCGGCGCAGGCTCTTGTTGATCAGCTCGCCCAGGTGGTCCATCATCGCGCCGGTCTCCTCGGGGTCGGTGTTCTGCGCCGGGGTGACGGTAAGCAGTGCCAGGTAGACCGGGATGCCAAAGCGCGCCTGCACGCCGCGCTGCAGGTGGTAGATCTGGCGGAAGGTTTCAAACGTGCAGTACACCGCGCCGGGGGTGTCGTCGGCGGGCAATTCCTCGGCCAAGCGGGTGATGTCATTTTCCAGGTTGCGGTCAGCCTGGCGGGCCTGGCGGGAGACAACGCCCACGCGCTCCGGCTCGACGGCATAATGCAGGCAGCCCATCGCGTTGCCGCGGCGGGTCAGCTCCTGCGCTTCGTCGTGGCGGCCCAGGGCTTCCAGCGCCTGGATCATCTCAAGGTACAAGCGCTCCTCGTAGGGGTCCAGCTCAATGGCGCGGCGGCACAGCTTGACGATGCGCTCGTTCTCGCCCTTGCGCTTGCAGGCTTCCAGCACCTGGAACAGCGCAATGCGGTACTGCGCATGCAGGCCCATGCTGCGGGACTCGACCCAGGACTCGTTGCAGGAAAGCGGCAGCAGACGCCCGGCGTACAGCTCCAGCACGCGCTCGTAACGGGCAACGGCGGCAGAGGGGTTCAGCTGGCGGCGGGCCTCTTCCATCAGGGCTTCCATCTCAAACACGTCGATACGGCCTTCCAGCGCGGGGTTCCACTGGTAATAGCCGCGGCTGGTAAGGATGCAGTCCTCCATCGCCTTCAGGCCCTCGGCTTCGATCATGTTGCGGAAGCGGTGCATGATCGCGCGCAGCGCCATATCGGGGTTGGTGGAGCGCTCGCCGTTCCACAGGGTATCCGTCAGCTCCTTGTGGGTGACTTTTTCGCCCTTTTGCAGCACCAGATACTGCACCAGCATCGTGGCCTTGCGGGACTGGTTCAGCGCGGCAAGCACCGGCTTGCCGTCCATAAGGATCTCAAATTTTCCGAGCATCCGGATCTCAATATCTGCCATGGCAAACTCTCCTGTGCATTTATATCGTTTCCTGAGGAAATCTTATATGGGCATTTAAACTAGTATACTGTGTTTTTATCCAATTGTCTAGTGGTCAGGCAGCCATTTTTTAGTTAAATTCCGGGCTGCCCGGCAGCGGGATCACGGCGGTCTGGGTGTAGATATCGGTATTGGTGGCAGGGTCGGCGACGGTCAGCTGCAGGGTCAGCGAGGTAAGGTGGACCTTGCCGGTGGCGGCATCCTTTTCCCAACCGCGGGCGTAGAATTTCAGCTTGGAGATGACCAACCCCATATAATCGCCGTTGGGGTAGGCGGTGGTGTAGGCGTAGGCGCAGTCAAGTTTGTCGGAACCACCCTCGGACGTGCGCTCATATTTCACAGTGCCATCGGTGTTAAATTCATAAAAGCGCATGTGCAGATAGCCCTGCAACTCCGGGTAGACGGCGGAATCGCTTGCACCGCTTTGGGCTGGGGGAATATAAACGTCTTTCTTTTTATTGTCCGTTTGGGATTTGCTGCTATATAGCCGGGGGACGTAACCGGCATCCAGCACTTCAACATAATTGCTTGTCGCTGTAAAGCGCAGGGCAGTACCTTGGGTCAGGCGCTGGTCCTTGGCAAACACAGTGTTGCGGGTGCTGTAGTCCGTCGCGGCATCCACAATGGCAAGGGTGCCGTCGGCGTTGGCCAGCTCGCCGCGGATGGTCTCGGTCAGGGCGTCGGCCAGGTTCTGGGCGCGGGTAAGCTGCTGCACCGAGATATACGCCTCGGCGCTGGGCTTGGCCAGCGTGACCGCCGCCACGCCGAACAGCGCCAGCAGCACCAGGCAGACCATCAGCTCAACGAGGGTCGTTCCTTTTTTATTGTTCAGCGGGGTGGTCATGGGGTGGTGTCCTCTTTGTTGTCGGCCGGGTAGTATTTGGCGTCCTTGTAGTAGCGGGTAAAGGTGTGGGCCGCGCCGTTTTCGGCGGTGACCTGCTTGGTTTGCAGCTGGACATTTTTGACGGTGAAGCTGCCGAAATTCAGCGTTGTTTCGTCGCCGGTGTCCCACGTGACGTCCTCCCCGGTGGCGGGGTAAAGCTCCCCGGTCAGGGTGTAGGCGTTATCGCGGGTGGTCTGCGCCTGCACCGAGGCCCGCCGGGCGAACCGCAGCGACACGGTGAACAGCGCCAGAAACAGCATGAGCAGCACAAACGATACCAGCACCTCCACGATGGTCTCGCCGCGCTGATTTTGCAAGGCTTGCCTGAGTTTTTTCATTCGCGGTCCTCCTTAGTCGTTCGAGGTGATGCGGGTGAAGGTGCAGGTATTGTCCGTATCCATGCTGTAGTGCAGGTACAGGGTCGACGCATCGGCCCGGGTCACAGTACGCTGCTCACGGGTAGCGATGTTGGTCAGTTTAAGGGTCGAATCATCCGCTGCACCGCTGAAACTGTACCGGGTGGCACTGTTATCCAGCGTATAGTAGTAGGTATAATTTCCCGTGTGCATATACTTCCGGGTACAGCTATAACTCTGGTCTCCTTTTGTGGCCTTGACCGTGACGCTGATTTCATAATCGCTCACTGCAATGGTCGTGCTTTCCTGTTGGTTTCGCAGCTTCTGCAAAAGTACGATTAGATTATCCGTGATGGGGTCATTATCCAACACATTGCTGCTTTCGTCCACATCATCACTGGGGTGCTTACTCAGCGTAACGGTCAACTCGTCGACTCCCGCAGGGGCTGCCAGCGTGAATGTATGGTTGGTATCATCGCCGTAGGGGTTTTCGAGCGAGTTCTTTTTCACGTAGATATGATTGATAAAGTAGCCGATGCTCTCGTCATTCTGCTCTATCAGACTGCCGTCCTGTTCTTTCGCGCCGGTATAATGCAGCAGTTCCTGGTCCAGCACATCGGAAAAGCTGGCGGCAAGCTCGTAGACGTCCTGCTCGGGCAGCTGGCGGTTGGCGTTGGAAAGCATCAGGGATGCCGCATACACAAGGGCAGCAGCCAGCGCCACAAACAGCGCGCCCAGGCACAGGACCAGTATCATGGCAAAGCCCTGCTGGCCGTGCAGCGGGTCGTTGCGTTTTTGGGGCATGGTGCGCCCTCCTTTCTGGAAAGTATCGGGGTCAGGCGGCCGGGGCGACCGTTTCGGGGGTGGCAGGCGGTTCCTCTTCCCCGGTTTCAGTTTCCGGGGCCGAGGATGCCGCACTTTCTGTGGGCTGCGCGGGCTGGGGGTCAGCCATAACAAACATCGGCAGCGCGGCTTGGTCTTGCAAGGCCAACGTCTGAGGGGGCTCACGCAGTAATACAGTCAGATGGTCCGAGTCATCGGTCTTTTCGCCGTTGCCAACGGCCCAAACTTCCACGCTCGCAGTGAACTGGTCAAGTGTGGCGGTTTCGTTGTTATCGCCATCGGCGCGTTGCGTCAAATCGGGCAGCGTAACAAGATAACCGAACGAGCCATCCAGCAGCGTCGCTTCGCGCAGGGTGGGCACGGCGGCAATCTTATAGATGGGGTTATCGCCGTTCATCTCGTGGTGGCCGGTGAGGGTGACGGGGGCCGATACAAGCGTTGTTTTGCCGGTGTCGTTCCCCTCTTCATCCAGCACAGGCTGCTCCACAATGCTCAAATCATACCCCAGCACATTGCCGTCGGCGTCCGTGATGCAGGCGTCTTTGGTGATGTTGAGCCAATCAGTGCTCTTGTCAGGCAGCTTTTCCACCTTCAAAATCTGCCCGCGGTGCTTAACTACGATCTCGTTGCCCTCGTCGTCCGTGCCCATCTCATCCTCGGGCGCGACGGTAAAGCGGATATCATACCCCGCCTTGTTGGGGCCGTCGGGCATGCTCTCGGTGGGCGTTACGTGGAGCTGATAGGTCGTGGCAAAACTGCGGGTGGTTCCGTCTTGCGTGTACTCGTTCACGGCGGGCCACTGCACGGCGTACTGGGTGATGGTAATGTCGTCGGCGGGCGTGCTCCAGGCTTTGCCTTCACCGTCGAACAGGTCGCCCTGCACGGTGGACGTTACCGCCGTCAGGCTGGTAAGGCCGTCCTTTTCGGGCTTGTCGAGCCGGATCTTGGGCAGCTGCAAGGCCTCGCCCGGCAGGTAGAACGTCCAGCCGGAGGATATTGCCGCCGACCCGCTGTTGGGCACCATGGCGCGCAGGGCGGGCAGCAGGTAGCGGTTGGCATCGGTGGGCTGCATGGTAAAGCCGTCCGTGTTGGGCGTGACCGTGTAGGACACGGTGGTGCCGCTCGTCCGGGTCTCGCTGCCCACGGTGCGGTCAGCGGCGGGGATCATCAGGGTCGCGGGCGCAAGGGCTGCGTTCAGGGCGTCCAGGTCGGCCTTGCTGTGGGTGGTCATCCAGGTCTGGGCCAGCGCGCAGGCGTTTTTATACGCTTCGGCGTCGTCAAACAGGTAGCCGGTAAAGAAGTAGCTGGCCGCGCTGCTGTCGTTGACCGTCATTTTGATGGTCAGTTCCTGGCAGAAGGTATTCATCAGCGGCAGGGCGTTGGCGGTATTTTTGCCCGTCCAATCGAACGTTACACCGCTGATTTGCGGCGCATCCGTGCGGGAAACAATGGTCTGCGGCGCGCTTTCCTCGCCGTTGGGGCTGCGCAGCACCTCGGTGCTGCCCTCCTTCGGGCAGGCCACGACGTAGAACACCAGCGTTTTGCCCTGATAGGCTTCGAGGTCGACGACCGTCTGCGTGCCGGTGATGTTGACCTGGTTCTGCTTGCTCCAGTTGTAGGGGTGCAGCTCCTCCGCAGTGCTAAGGCTGCCGTCCTCGTTTTGCACGCGCGCCCACAGTTCGTAATGGTCGACGCGGTCATCGGCCACGGCGGGCCAGATGATGCGATAGCGAAGCTGCTCGGCGTTGGTGGGGTCGTCGGGGACGAACTGGTCCGGCTGGCCGACCTGCCGCAGGCGGCGCAGCACGCTGTAGGTGGCGCTGTCCGCCGCGCCGATGACATTGGTGCCGGTGCCGGTGGTATCGCGGGTGACGCGCAGGCGCACCTGATCAAAGCGCCAGCTGCTGCTGCCGTTGGTCTTATCGGCGTCGGTCGCCAGGTCTTTATCAACATTTAAGGTGTAGCGGTAGGTTTTTGTGGTTTCGTTGTACTGCACCTTGGCATCGACAGGCAGGGCGATGGTCTCCTCGGTGGTAAGCGTATTGCCGTCGGCGTCAATGCTTTCGTTCACGCCGTACAGGGTCAGCTTGTAGCGGGTCTTTCCCGGAGCGGCTTCACCCTCCTGGGTCCAGGTGAAGGTGTAGACAAGCTGGTTGTCATCGTTGAGAAGATAGGCTGCTTCTCCCGCCAGTTGGGGGGCGCGCTCGACCCGGATCGTGCTGGTGTAATAAAGGATCTGTTTATTGCTGTTGGCGCACCCTGCCCAGGTATTATCCGCTGTCGCGTTCTTGTTGGCAAAGTAAAGCGGCGTCAGGTGGCTATACGTATAGCTGCCGTCACTTTGGCGGATAATTTCCATACCGCTGTACCATGCTGCCGGGCGATTGCTGCCGCCGATGCCAATGGCATCAACAGCTTCCTCTATGGTTGCATCCCAGCGGGTAACAACATCGCCCAGGCCACTGTTGACAGGCACGGCCACAACGACCCAGCTGTCGTAATCCGTTAGCGTGTTGGCTGGCAGATTGCTGAAGCGGAAGGTCGTACTGCTGTTGGGCACAGCCTGCTCACGCGCAGCAAGGGTGATATACTGGCCGTACAGCGCCGCACCGGAAGTACCCTCGCCGCCAATGCGGTCCGCACCGATATAACGGCCCATCAGCATAACGCGGTAGGTAGGCAGCACACCACTGACAGTGGGCTTGAAACTAAGCGTCGTGGTAAAGGTCAGATCGTCGATGGTTCTGCCGGTAACACTGACAGCCGACGCGCTGATATCTGCTAATCCGCCCTCCGCCAGGCCGGGGTTGCCGGAAGTGCCAGTTAAAGCAGACTTTGCATCAACTTTGGGCACATAAACGGTTTCGTCATATTGGGCCGAGCGCATGTAGTCATTGTCGCTCGACGTTGCCTGGGCGCGTAAAATCTGGTGGGAGCCAAGGCTATTCTGGCTCAGTACACGGGGGCTGTAGTTCGTATCGGTAAAGGTGTAGTCACTGCCCGTCTGGGTAGTGCCGCTGTAGGTACGGGCTGTGACAGTCCAGTTTTGCAGGCCCGGTGTGCCGTCGGCATTTTTCTTCATCAGGGCATTATACTCGTCAGCATTTTTCAGTACCAGCACCTGGCTGAAGCTGTTATTGCTGCTTTTCACAAGGCGCACTTCCAGCTCGGGGGCAGGCAGGGTCTTGTAGAAACTGGCCGGGGTCTGCAAGCTGGCAGAATCGCCGTCGCCCTTGGTGTTGACGCCCTTGACCTCGACATTGAAACTGCCGGTCCATTCTTCCTTGCCCTCAAACGTAAATCGTTTCTCGTAGACGTCTGACCAATCAATGAGGGTTTCGCCCTCAGTACCGTCTTCGTTGACCGCATAAACACGCAGTTTATAATAAGTAGGGTCGCCGGTGGCGGGCTTATCCCAGGTAATGGTATAGCGGCCGTAGACATTCTTTATATCGTCGCTCTTGGTCACTTTCAGGTTTTGCGGCGCACTGGGGCGGGCGGTATCCAGCAGGTAGGTATAATAGTTTTGCAGGGCTTCGTCGGTGATGTCAGCCATCGAAGCATAGTTGTTGTCACCGCTTTCGTCAAACAGCAGCAAAATTTCACCTGCATAGTTTTGGCTGGTGTTTCCGGCGCCATCCATATAGTATTTGTTCGTCAGCAAGCGCTTGCTGGCCGGGTCGTACCAGTGGCCGTTTGCTTCGCTTTCCAGCCGGATCTTGACATTGTCACTCGTGATGTCCCAACGATCAACCGTATAATCCAAGGTATCAGTTTTTGTTTCCGGGCCGCGCAGCCTTGCGCCAAAGTAAACATGATTGTTGGAAAGGACATTTCCCTTTTCGTCCGTATAAGTATCTGCCGTTGTATCGGCCGTGTTATCTATACCAGCCCACAGGCGGCGGGCCTGAATCCAGACATTTTCCTTGTCGTCGTTTCCGTATAAAGCGCCCCCAAAATCATTATTGGTCGCAGGGTCTGTGCGATCCAACTGCGTCAAGCCTTCAATGCCCCATCCGCCACTCGTTTGCCAGAAGCTGTACTTATCCATATAGTAGTTATTGGAGCCAATAACGGCATCGGATACACCGCTGAAGGTAACGGCACGTCGCACACCACCACTATAATCCCCCACCAGCGTAAAGCAGTTAGTAATCGTGGTTTTCTTCATGCCCCGCTCACTCTTATACGGGTTTCCGCGGTTGCCGAAGATACCTGCCGTGATATTACCACAATCCAGGTTATAGCAATAGTTGCGGCAGCGGTCAATATTGACTTCGACATTGGGGATGACCTCATACGGGCCAATATAAGAGAAAATACCAACGGCCATGCTCTTTGCGCTCAGTTTCACATTGGAACCGGTGACGCACTCAACAATGTTGATGGTCATGGCATCGTCTTTCTTTTGCATCTGTACCTTGCCAAAGATACCGCCAACATCGTTGGCACCTTTGGTCACAATGCGCACGCTGCCGTAGTTCCGGCATTTGTACAGATTGACCGCAGTACCGGCAACCGGGCTGTTGAAATAACCCGCCACACCACCGACGGTGCCGGAGTCTTTACCGTTATTGGAGTTGGTAGCAATCGTGCCAAAGTTGAAGCAGTTATCCAGCGTACCACCGTAGCCCAGCCAGTAGGCCAGCACACCGCCTGCATTGTTGGAACGGCTGTTGAACACCGTGCCAAGGTTGACGCAGTTTTTCAGCGTCCACAAATCGCCGGTGCGGTTTTGCTGCGTACCGATGATGCCGCCCACGTAGTTGTCGGCCTGCGTGTCCTCTTCCTTGGTAGTGTAGCGGTCGTTAGAATGGTCAATCGACTGCCATCGGTTCCAATCAAATTCCCACTTGTCGTTGGTGTCGTCGTCGTCGGTGTTGTATACGCCGCGCACAAACCGGCGCACGGCGGCAAGGTTGACAAGGCCGCTGGTGGAATCGGCGTTCGATTCGTTCTGGCCGATGATGCCGCCCACGGCACCCCAGCTCTGGTTGATATTGTCAGCGTAGACAAACCACTTGCCGCTGGCGCTGTTGGCAATTTTACCCGTTACATCGTTAAAGCCGGTAATGCCGCCCAGGTAGCCGTTGGCAAAGCTGCCGTGTGTAGTCCCGCCCACCAGCGTGATTTTCAGCTGGTTTTCGGTGCTGCTCTTGGAGACTTCATCCACGCCCTGCAGGGCCTTGAACTTCGTCACCAGCGCTTCTTCGTCGGCGCTCTGGGTGGCCTGCGGCTTGCTGCCGGCATCCCCGGTGTAGGTGGCGTTGGTCAGCACGCGGACCATGGCGTTCAGGTTGGCGTTCCGGGCGGCGGTGTCCACCTCGGTGGTGGTGCTGCCGTCGGCATCCTTTTTATAAGGCACGGTCAGCCACTCGTTGATTTTGGCAACCAGTTCCTGCGTGCCCTTGCCGCCGCTGGTGGTGATGGTGCCGCTGTTGGAGCCTGCCACGCCGCCCACAAAGCCGCCGTGCGCGGTGATCGTGCTGCGGGTGCCTTCAGTGGCAATGGTGCTGCCGCTTACCGTGCCGCTGTTGCGGCCCACGATGCCGCCGATGTGCGCGGCGTTTGCCATTTTGGTGGCGGCGTCCTGGCTGGCGCCCACGTTGGACGCGCCCTGCACGTGCAGCGTAATGTGGTTGACCGCGCAGCCCTGCACTGTACCGTTCGCGTCGTTGCTGCCAACGATACCGCCGACCGTGCTGCCGACGACGTTGATGCCGCTGCCGCCGCCGATGGTGCCCTGATAGGTACACTGAACCAGAGCACCGCTGTTGCTGCCGACAACGCCGCCCAGGTTGCAATATTTGTCCATGCTTTGGGTCAGGTCGGTCTCGACCGTAACCGCATCTTTCTCGCCAGTGCCGCCGACCGTGCCGACGTTCTCGCCCACAGCGCCGCCCGCCGTTACGGTGTTGGCGGTGGCGGTAAGGTGGGAGAGGTCGAGGGTGCCCGCTTCAACCTTGCCGTTTTTGACCGTGCCCGCGTTGTAACCGACCAAACCGCCCACCTTGGTAGCCGGGCCGTACAGGGTCACGCCGTAGTCATCACTGCGCAGGGTAACGTCCTCAATGACAGCATCCTGCGGATGTCTGGTGGCATCGGGGGCGTACTCGTTGACTGCGGCAACGCCGCCAATGGCGCTGGACGTACTGTGAACGTAAACGTGCAGCAAAGCAGCGCGGTTGATATGTCCATAGTTGTGAGCCGTGACGCCGCCAGCCTCGCCGTTAGCAGCAGTCACATGGCCGCCGACGCTCACGGAATCTATCGTGGCCCCGGCCTCGTTGCAGCCGGTAATGCCGCCTGCGTAACCGCCGCCCGCATACAGCGTATCGGTGGATGTGCTGTCATTATAATAGTTGCTGTCCTCAATAGTCCCGTAGTTGCGGCCCGCCAGACCGCCCATGTACTGGTTATCAACATGGACGCGGCCCGCCGCGTTGGTGACATTGCAAATCGTTCCCTCGTTGCGGCCTGCCGCACCGCCGCCCTCGTTGTTGGCGGTCACGCTGGTCGCGCTGGTAAGGGTAATTTTATCGGCTATGCTTCTGGTACTGATTCGACCCGTTGTACCATTCACGCCCGCTATACCGCCGACCTGGCTGGTGCCGCTGACCTGGACAGCAACCTTGCTGCCCACGCCATTGCCAACGATCGTGCCCAGGTTATACCCTGCCACGCCGCCGACGGCGGTGATGCCATCGACCTTGCCGGTGGCGCTTTCCAGCCTGATGGTGCCGGTATTATACCCCGCCGCACCGCCGATGTTCGTACCGCCGCGGATGGTAACGCCCGCCGCCGGGGCCGCATTGGTGATGCTGCCGTTGTTGATGCCCGCGATGCCGCCGAGATAGCGGTAGTTCTCCTGCCGGTTGCCCATAAAAGCGTACATGCCGCCGCCATTGATGGTGCCATCGTTGACGCCTGCCAGACCACCAGCCGCCGCAGTATGCCGTACACCGCTGTAGTTGGCGCAGTTCTCCAGTGTCGTATTAGCCGTCGCATAACCAATAATACCACCCGCAAAGTAGCCGCTGTGGGAAGCATCCAGCGCCCCCAGTGAAACACCGTCCGCCAGGATATAGCCCTGCTGATCCGCAAAATAGGTAGCGTTGCCAAAGCCCAGGATACCCAGGTTCTGGCCGCCGTTTTGGGCATTTGCAAGGGTCAGATTCGTAGAAGCCGAGTTGTAGCCGATGATGCCGCCCACGTAGGCGTTTGCATCAATATTATAGGTGTTTTTCAGCCCGGTCAGCGTGACCGTGCCGCTGCTGCCGGGCAGCTGGCGTTCCGTCAGGGCATTGCCCGTGCCAAAGGTGGGCAGCAGCGCGCGCAGGGCGTCGGTATGCTCGGCGTCGCTTTCCAGTGCGCTGCTCAGCGTCTGGGCGGCAATGACCCGGTTATAGCCAATAATGCCGCCCACAACGCCGTCGGCCACGATCTGGTCCGAGTTTTGGGCCGCCGTTTCCGCCGCCGCCGGGTTGTTGGCAGCGTCCACAAAGGCAAAACCGTCCACCGGCAGGTTGGCACCAATGACGCCGCCCACAAAGTGGGTGCCCTCGATGCGGTTCGCCTTGATCTGCACGACAGGCAGTTCGGCGGCGCAGTTCAGGCCGACCAGACCGCCCACGCAGTCACCCTCGCCCACAATAATGCCCGTCACGCCAAGGCTTGTGTTGTGCTTGTTTTCAATAAGGCCTTGCGCGTCGTTGTAACCGGCCACGCCGCCCACATAGTTGTTGCCGTACAGCACGGCACCGATTGCATTATCGTTTTCGTCCTGCCAGGAGATCTTGCCCCTTGCGCCGTTGTAGCCGGTCACGCCGCCCACAAAATCCGCGCAATAGGCCGTGTCGCCGCCGACCCGGCTCAACGTTTTCAGGCGGTTGAGCGCAATCGTATCGCTGTGGGTGATGCCGTCCATTTTATTCGTGTTATCGAGCAAAACGGCATATTCCTGTGCCGCTTTGGCAGTCTGCACACCCCAGGTGGCATCGTTTACGCCGGTAATGCCGCCCACGTAGGCTGCATCCTTGCCAAAGCCAGCCACCAGGCCGCCGTTGACCATGTGGGTGATGGTGCTGCCTGCGCCGTTGACCGAGACAATGCCGCCCACATAGCGGTTGCCGAAAACGTCGCAGTTGTTCGTGCCGCCACTAGTTTGCAGATTGCTGCCCACAAAGCCGCCCGCTAGGCCGCCTACAAAGGTGCGTCCCAGCACGGTGGTACCCTTCACGGTGGAACAATTCTCCATGCTGACGTCCCGGGCAAAGCCGACCAGACCGCCGACAAAGTCGCCTTTCAAAGGGCTGGTCTCTTTCAGCGAGCCGTCCGCATTATAACCCGCTTGCAGCAGCGCCGACAGCATGTCTTTGTCCAGCCCTTTCAGGCTGGCGCTGGTGCAGTCTTTCAGCGTCAGGTTGCTGGCATAGCCCGCAATGCCGCCAAAGAACTGGCCCAGCACCGTGCTTTTTCCGGCTTCGTCGCCGTGGTAGTTGGCCCCGGTCATCACCGTGCCGCCGTTCGTCAGACTCGATACCGTGACAGCGGCGTTGTCGGCTGTGGCATAAAGGTTGCCTGCCACGCCGCCCACAAAGCCGTTGCCCACAACGTCCGCTTTGTTGGCAACGGTCGCCAGGTCAACGGTTGCGTTGGTGCTGCCCGGTTTGGTCACATCCAGCACACCGGCCACGCCGCCGATACCCACAGCGCGCCACAGCGTCTTGCCGGTTCGGCTGGTTGCAATTTCGTTGTAACGTATTTTTTCTGCCGCATCTTTGCTGATGGACGGTTCGACACCGGGGTTTTTCTTCGCGTCGGTATCTTGCAGGCAGCCGACGACAAGCACTTTATTCGTGTCGATGTTTTCCTTATTTTTATCAACCTTGCCGACGACCAGGTCCTTCAGCTCGGCACCGCTTTCGGGTATGGCAACGCCGACGATACCGCCAAGGCCATGCGGCTCGTCCTGTATGCTGGTGCCTTTCACGCGTTCAGTGCCGACCGTGTTGTCGCTGAACGCGATGGCCGCCATAATGCGGGCTTCCTCGCTGCCCGTGCGCCGGATACTACAATTTTTCAGGCTGCCCGTATCCAGGCCGACCAGCGCGCCGACCGCCCAAATTTGACTGCGGTAGGCGGTGTCAGTCGTGGGCAGCGGCTGCAAATATTGGGTATTGTCGGCGTCGATGGGCACAGCGCCTTCCGACTGGGTGCCCGCCGCTTTGACCTCGGCGTTGACCAGCACGTCTGGGTTGTTCAGAGTGATATTGGACACAGTGCCGTTGTTTTCACCCACCAACCCAACATAGTGGTCGTATTTCAGATATTCAGCTGCGGCGTTTTTGCGTTCCTGCGCCGCCACCGAGGTGCTGCGGATCTGAAGGTTGCGGATGGTCGCCACACCCTTGGCTGTCAGCTCGGCGTTTTCGTTGATTTGCGGGATGGTCGGCCAGGCTACGACCTCGCCGGTGCGGCTGGGCACTTTGGCGACAGGTTCGGTCAGCCCGGATTCGTTCTTTTTCTCCCCCGCGCAGTAGACGGTCACGCTGCCGTCGGTCCAGTTCAGCGTAGGGTTATTTTGGGTCAATACGCCGTCACTTTCCAGCGTGTAGGTGGCGCTGGCGGCCAGGCTCATCCAGCGCAGGTTGTACAGGTGGCGGAAATATTTCAGTGCAGCGTTATTTTCCGTACTGCCGAGGGCGAAGAGGGTGTTCTCGGTGTTGGACTGCGCCTCCTTGCTCTCGGTGCAGGCATCGGCAAAAGCATCGTTGGGGCGTGCTTTTATCTTGACATAGATATCCTGCGCACCACGGACCAGCCGCGTTATGCTGAACAGCGTCGTCCTGGCCGCGGTCTGGTCATTTTCCGCCGCGCGCAGCAGGGTAGCATCGCACATGGCATCCAGCGTCAGGATAAAACGGCCCTTGCTGTAGCTGAGCGGGAAGCAGTAGGTCTCGCCGCTGTCCGTCCAGGTCTGGGTGGCCGCATTGTACTGTTTGTAGACCTTGATGCGGGCGTTCTGGTCGTAGCCTGCAACTTTACTCCATTCGATTTCCAGCTTGAACAGCGGGGTATCGCCGCCTGTGGTGCTGTAAAATTCGGCATCGTAGATGGTGTCCAGGTCGTTATACCGGCTGTTTCCGCTCCAGTTTAAAGTGAGTGTTTCGTTGTTGATGAGCTGCGGATTTTTGACCTTCAGGCGGGTCTGGCTCAGGGTGACGACGTTAACGGTGTCCTCGGCCGAGTAGTAGCCCACCAGCGAAGCCTTGCGGCGGTGGGTGTAGCTGCGGTCGTCAACAAGGGTCGCGCCGTCGGTGTCCCCGTCGGCAGAAAAGCGCATTTTTGCCGATGCTGTGTCGTAAAAAGCAGAGTATACCTGCCCCGTCAGGCTGTCGATCTCCAGCACGATGGACGCGTTGAAAAGCGACGCATCGTAGACATACGGGTCAAGCAGGGCGTGCACCTGCTGGCTGGCGGCGGTGTCGGGGGCGTCCTTGTCGTAGTACAGCGCCATGATGCGGCCATTCAGTTCCTTGGCCTTATCCTCGGCGCCGGTGGGGTACTGCGCTTGCAGGCCGTCGGCGGTAAAGTGGCCGTTCCGGGTACCGTTTGCGTCCAATTGCTTGAGAAAATCGTCCATATCGCCGCCGGTGTCCTTGCGGGTCAGGGCGATCTGCGCCGTCTGGAAAACGGTGCGGGCGTTGGCCTCGTTATGCTCAAACCGTGCCAGGCGGGTATAGGCGATCAGCCCGGCCCCGCCAAGCCCCGCCAGAATGGCCAGGATGACCAGCACGACCATCAGCTCCACCAGCGTAAAGCCCCCGGCCGCGCGCATTTTTTGTTTAACTTCCTTTATAATAGGCAGCACGTTTGTTACCTCTTAGTTCGTTGCTATGCAAAGCCGCTCCCCGCTCTCGACGGAAATCGACGCAATTCTCCAATATAGATGGTTTTATTATAGTATAACGATTACGAAGTTGCAAGAAAAATGTTTGCAAATAGATTCGCACTTTGACCGGTTGTCCCCACCCTGCGGGGACAACCTTTTATAATGGGATACTGCCCGACAGGTGTTCCTTTTGGGCACCCAAAAGGAACCGAAAAGGTGCCCGCTACTTCCGATAGCGCGCGCTTGGCGGCGCACAACGAGCGCCG
>ERZ827117.1670-NODE-1670-length-15543-cov-6.205772_pt1 | contig 15543 bp, 16 predicted proteins | sample MGYA00519920_ERZ827117 | MGnify/ENA primary metagenome ERZ827117 (study PRJEB31778, sample SAMEA3449260) | human gut metagenome | biome: human gut; feature: human-associated habitat; material: faeces | place: United Kingdom | collected 2010/2012 ...
GTGGGAACCACATCTCTCCGGCCCATGTCCCCCGCTCATAGCTCACACACGACCGTTCACCACTACACACGAAAACTCACAATTCACCATCCGTTACCAACCTGTTACCCTTGAGCCTGCACCGCCCACATAACGTCATAACCACATAGGCATATAAGGGCATAAGAAAGCCCCGGGCAAACACCCGGGGCCTGTTATCCTTATCCCTAGTCCAGCACGAGCGCGATATCCACGCTCCTGTAATGCGGGCTCCGGCACACCTTGGCGAACTGACGGGCTGCCTCGTCCGGATCGTCGAAGACGTGGGGAAATACGATCAACCTACCCGTGTCGCGCTCTACGGCGCGCACCTGCCACTGGTCGCTCGCGCGCTCGATTTCCATAGCGTCGATCATTATCGCACCTCCTGGTCGTCGAACTGCGGGCAGAATGTATAACAACGCTCGGGCGTGTAGTCCGGACACGAGACGTCGAAGCGATGATATCCGAGCAATCTTCCTTCTTGGACGGCGCGGGCCTGCTCCGTTGCCGTTGCCGGACGCAGGTCTGCGATATTCGCAGCGGATGCCGTGCAACCCTTGTTAAAGCAAACGAATACCTTTTCCCGATCGTAATTGTCGAAGCTGGCAACACGCCCCAACTGACATTTTCCGTTTCCCTGGTATATGACATAATCCCCTATGTCGAACGGGCGATAACCGCTATACTCCGCCGCTGCGATCCCAGCATTCACAGCCGCGAAAAACGTATCGTTATTGTCGCTGTACTCCCTCTGTATCGGGATGTCGTTCATATGGGCCCAGCATTCGCCCAGGCGCACGGATCGCGACACGTCGGCGATATGCTCGACTTCGCACTCTTTCATTTCGAGTTCGTAGATTTTTTCTCCGGTGTATTTGTCGACCGCGGTAACTTTCATTTCGGAACTCCAATCACTCGTTTCAACCGATGACGTAAGTATACCATAATCTGTAACATCTTTAGTCAAAAAACCTATTACAGGTATATATCATATATACTACATACGTCACCGATTGTAGGAGGTATGGAATGCTTTGGGAACCGCTCTTATGGCTGCTGCTGCTCGTGATCGTCGATTTTATCACCGGGCTTATCGGCCATACCATGAGGGAGGGCTTTTCGTCCTCCAAAGTAAGGGAAGGGCTGGCGCACAAATTTACCTATGTCATCGCCCTGGTGCTCTGCCTTATCTTGGAGAGAGTCATGGAATACTACGATCTGCCCATGGTCTACGCCGGCGCGCTCTACTCGCTCACCTATGTTTGGATCGTGATAACCGAGACGGGAAGTATCTTGGAGAACCTCGTGCTAATCAATCCCGATCTGGCCGACAACTCGTTTATGCGCATCTTCGACCGCCGCGAGGACGACCAGATAACGCAACCTTTGCCCATGATCGATCTTGATGACGAAGAGGAGGCCGGCAAATGCAACGGGTAATCGATGTGAGCTACCATAACGGAAAGGTCAATTGGGAGCTGGTGAAAGCGGCCGGCTACCACGCCATCTTGCGCGCCGGCTACGGCACCGACCGCCCCGACCAGGACGACACCGAGTTCGAGCGCAACGCGGACGCCTGCGAGCGGTTGGGCATCCCCTGGGGCGCGTACCTCTACAGCTATGCGGACAACACCACCCGCGCTATGAGCGAGGCGGCGCACATGATCCGGCTCCTGGAGCCCTACAAAGACGCGCGCTATCGCCTCTATCCCTGTTTTTTCGACGTCGAGCAGGCGGGCACGGAGGACGCGGCTGCCGGCAACGCCGTTATCTGGTGCCGGCAACTCGCGGCAGAGGGCTACGATACGGGCGTATACGCCAACGAGCATTGGTGGAGCACCGTCCTCAAATACGTGCGCACGGGGTGTCGGTGGGTCGCCAAGTGGTCGAGCCGCGCGCCGTCGGTCGCCTGGGATATCTGGCAGTGCACCGACCGGGCCGACGTGCCGGGGTGCACGGGCAACGGGGGGCGCACCGATCTCAGCCAGTCGAAACTCGATATCTCGGCGCCGCCTATTTACGACGGGCCGGAGGGGCCCGGAGATATGACGGCCGATGAGCTGGCCGACGCGGTCGAGCGGGGCGATTACGGCAACGGCGAGGATCGCCGGCGCGCCCTGGGCGGCAGGTACGACGTGGTGCAGCTCATCGTCAACCTGCGCAACGGCTCGACAGCGGGGATAGGCAAGGTGGCCGATGATGTGATCGCCGACCGGTACGGCAAGGGAGAGGCACGGAAGATCGCCCTCGGAAGTGCCTACGAACCTGTGCAAAAACTTGTGAACAAAAAACTAAAATAAAGTTGTTGCATATTCGGCGCGGATGGTCTAACATGATCTCCGCGCCGCTTTGATTGGAGGTGAGATTATTTTGGCGACGAATTACCACAAGTCCGTGAGCCGTACCGTGATCGTGACGCACTGTCACGGCCAGTGCGTGAGCGACGGCGAGTTCTATGATTTTTCGGCGGAAATGCCGGGCTGCTACACTCTCATGCGGGCCCAGGCGAAGCTCCGCCGCGATTTCGGAGATCCGTCCATCACGCTCAACAATGTGGAGTACGACGAGGCATACTACACCATGCCACTAGACCAGTTCCTGGAACTGGCGACCAGAAAGGAAAAGACGAAATGACCGACCAGCTAGCAGTTTACGACGAGACCGCCCGCGACATGGCCGCCCCCGTGGTGGACACCCAGTTCGTCAACACGTGCGACCTCTCGACCCGCGCCGGGAAGATCGCGAGCGCGAAGGCGGTGACCGGCGCGCTCTCCCTCAACGACGTGCCCGCGGGCACCGTCATCGACGTGCGGGACATCATCACCATGCCGGGAGTTCGCAAGGCGCGCGACCCTCGACTGCCCAACGTGCCCTGCGTCAACACCTATATCATCGACACGGAGGGACAGGCGTACATGAGCCAGTCCGAGGGCATCGCCCAGAGCGCCGCGCTGCTCACCGCGACCTTCCCTGATATGGGCAAGGGCGATCCCGAGGGCTGCGTGCCCGTCTACGTCCAGGTGACGCCCCTCGACGGCGGGAAGACCTACAAGACCCTCGTACCGGCCGAGTAAGCCCGGAAACGCCGAAAGCACCGGCCCCGACGGCTGTAGACGTCGGGGCTTTTTTTGATCGGAGGAGAGACCCATGGCAAAGTCGCCTAGGAGCGCCGCGAAGCAGGAAAGCGACAAGGTTTACAATCAGCGGCGCCGCGCAAAGCGCGCGCTGGAGAAGCTCATGCGCGACACGGGCGGGAGCCTCACGGCGGCCCAGCGCGGCTACAAGGCATCGCTCGAGCAGCAGATAGCGGCGACCTACATAGGGCATCGCCCGGACAAGGCGCGGCGCGAGTCGGCCATGCGGGCCGCCGATCTTCTGGGCCAGCGCGTCGCGGGCGCCAGGGCCTCGGCGGCCCAGCGCCGCGATATCATGTTCCGCTCCCAGTTCGGGGCATCGTCCCGCAAGGGGGCCGGCATCAACGGCATGACCGCCGCCCGCAACAAGATATTCATGCGGGCGACCCAGGCCGCATGGGCCGGCCGCGGCCCCGACCGCTTGCGATCCATTGCCGAGTACTACGGCAAGCCGATAGACGAGGTCTACCGACTCGTGATGGCCCGGCAGGGCGAGGCCCTGCGACGCGAGTACCGGATACGCACGGGCAAGTCGGGGGGCGCCACCGACGATCCCCGCAACAAATTGCAGTTGGAGCTGGCCGAGAACGTGGACAGGGACATGGGGAGCCCCGATTACATGGTCTATGTGGTGGCGATCACGCCGGATATGATCTGACATGATCCGGCGGAGCCATATCGCGGGCGCCTACGATACCGAGACCACCACGCTCGGCGAACGCACGGAGGCCCGCGCGTTTCCGTGCGTCTACATCTGCAACGATCTCACGGGGGTCGATCTGCGCGAGTACGCGCCCGGCGAGGGGGAGCGGATCGAGCTTTTCCGCCACCGGCCCGAGGTGCTGGAGTGGCTTGAGCGGCTCATCGACGACGGCTTCGGCCGATGCTCGACGCCCATCGTCTGCGTCTACAATATGATGTTCGACCTCGCCCCCTTGATGGAGGAGTTGGCCGCGAGCTACCAGTGCGAGGTCGTGGCCCAGTCCTCGACTCACGTCTACACCCTCGACCTCTGCTACGAGGGCACCGTGCTGTTGAGGTTGTGGGACACGTACTATCTCGAGATGGGCGGCCTGGCCGCGATGGGCCGCACGTGCGGCCTCGCGAAGGCCGTGGGAGATTGGAATTACTCGCTCGTGCGCACCCCCGAGACGCCGATAACGCCCCAGGAGCGACACTACGCCGCCCGCGACGTGCAGGTGATCCCGGCCTATCTCCGCTATCTCTTGGAGGTCAACACGTGGTTGGAGCCGGATATGCTCGGCACCCGCGTCATCACAAAAACCTCCCTCGTGCGCCAGATGGCCAGGCGCGAGCTGGGCAGGCTGCGCATCAAGACCGCCAAGGGCAACACCGTATCCCTGCGCCGCTGCTACGAGCTCAACGCCGAGGAGGAGCGCCCGCGGAACTTCCACTCGTGGGCCCTCCGGCGCGCGTGCTTTCGGGGCGGACTGACGTTCACGGCGGCGAACCGTGCCGCCCAGGTCTGCCGCGACGTCGCGAGCCTGGACGTCACCAGCATGCACCACCTCTACATCAACGGGCTCATGGTGCCGAGAAACTTCACGGTGCCCGCCCTGGACGCGCTGCAAAGGGCCTGCGAGGCCGTCGCGGCGGTCCCGCTCGCCGACGTGCTCGCCAGTTACTGGCAGCCACTCCCCTACGCGGTGAACGCCCGTATCCGATTCGACGGACTGCGGTTGCGCCGGGGGTCGGTGTTCGCCCGCGAGGGAATCGCGACGCTCGCCAGCGGCAAGCTCACTCGCAAGGCGCCGGGGGCCGACTGGGGAACCGAGGCGGGGCGCCTCGCCGACGAGTGCGCCAGATCGGCCGGCTGGATGGATCGGGGGCATAACGTCGAGATAGCTTTCGGAAAAGTAATGAGTGCCGATTGGATCGAGCTCCACGTCACGGAGCTTGAGCTTTGGACGATGGCGCAGGTCTACGAGTGGGATGCCCTGGAGGTCGTTTGCGGCGAGCTGGCGCAGCGGTGGGTGAGGCCCCCCGACTACGTCACGCTGCAGAGCCATATCCTATTCGCCCAAAAGCAGGCGCTCAAGCATATCGTGCACGGCTACCGCGAGGGCGAGCCCTACGCGGGGCCCATTGCCTCTACGATCCCGGCCCACATCGCCGACGAGCTGCGCGCCGGCACCTGCTCGGCGCAGTTCCTCGCGAGCTACTACAATTCGACGATCAAGGGCATGTTCAATGGCATCTACGGGGTGCAGGCGCAGAACACGCTCAAGCCCGAGTACCGCGTCATGGCGGACGGTACGCTCGCAGTCGATCAGGCGACCGTGCCCACGGCGGAGAACTGGGAGGCGGTGAGCGGGGAGGTCGGCAAGGTATGGTACACCTACGGCACGCGCATAGTGGGCGGCTCGCGGATGCACCTCGTGATCGCGCTCATGCTCCTTTTCGAGGCGTGCCCGCTCGCCGTGGCCGTGGGAGGGGACACGGACAGCATCAAGCTCGCCAACGCGCCGACGGATGACGAGATACTGGCCGCGCTCGCCCCGTTGCACGAGGCGGCACGGGCGGCCCTGGATCGCACCGGCGAGCGCGTGCGCCGGTGCTTCCCCGACCTCACGTGCAACTTGGATCGCGTCGGCGAGTTCGATATCGAGGGGTGCGCGGGGGGTGCCCGCTGGCCGCTCCACTGGGAGGCGTGGAACAAGGCCAGGCTGTCCCAGGCCGAGGACGGCAGCTACCATGTCACCTGCGCGGGCCTCCCCCGGCCCGAGGGGGCCTACCATATAGAGCGCTGGTGCGACGACATGGCCGCGCGCGGGCATGGCTTCGCCTGGATCGCCAACGCCGTGCTGGGATACAATGCGACCATGGACTACAGCGTTTGCCGGTACCTCCAGCGCGACCATCCGAGGCCCTGGGAGCGCGTGCGCGAGCGGGTGACGGACTACCTGGGCGGCACGTGCGAGGTGGACGCCCCGCGCTCGATAGCGCTTTTCCCGGGGGCGCGCGATATCGGGGACGACACCAAGCTGGGAAACGCCCAGAACCTGGCGTACCTCAACGCGCGGGGTGTGTTTCCCGAGGATCGGCCGCGCCTCATAGGGGCGACCCCGGACGGCAAGGGCGGCTGGGTGCCGTGGATAAGCTACGATGAGGATTACGAAAATGGGAATTAGCAGATACTATGACTGGGGGCGCACTTTCGCCTACGACGCCCCAATGACTATGGTCGTCGGCGTGCGCGACGTGGGAAAGACCTACGGTCTGCGAAAGCAGCTAATCGCCGACTATCTCAAGGACGGCGCGCGCTTCGTCCAGCTCGTCAGGTACAAGACCGAGCTGCCCATTATGTCGGGCGAGTATCTGGCGAAGGTGGGCCGCGAGTTCCCCGGGCACATGTTCAAAACCGACAACCGATTCGCCTGGTGCGCGGAGAGGGTTCCCGATGACGAGAAACCGGACTGGCGGTGCATGGGCTACTTCTGCGCGCTGACCCAGATGCAGCAGATGAAGAACACCACCTTTGTAAACCCCTACCGGATCGTGTTGGACGAGGCGATCATAGACCCCGCCCTGCAACGCTACACGTCGTACCTCCCCCGCGAGTACTACGTGCTCACCCAGGCCATCGACTCGATCACGCGCGAGCAGGTGGACGAGGATGGCAACGCCGTGCCCCGCAACCACCAGCCGCGCGTGTACCTGCTCGCCAACGGCCTCTCGATGGCCAACCCCTATTTTCACTTGCTGGGCATTCGCAAGCCGCCGCCGTTCGGCAAGCACTGGTATATGGATTCCGACGGCCGTAAGACGGTGCTGCTCGATTACGTGGAGCCCCGCCGACAGGACAAGCGGCGCAAGTCAACCACCGTCGCCGGGCGCCTCTCGGCCATGGATCCCACCAGCGCGGGAGCGCTCGACAACGAGTTTTTGGACGCCTCGGGCCTGTTCGTGGCCGAGAAGCCCCGCAGGGCCAAGCCCGCTTTCGCCATCGCCCACCAGGGCAGGCGGTACGGCGTCTGGGAGGATCGCGGCGAGGGCATGGTGTACGTCACCGACGGGGCGCCCGCCAACATCGACCCGGTGTACGCGCTCACCAACAAGGAGGGCGAGTTCAACGCGTTTCTGGCCGCGCGCAACGAGCCCGTCATGAGGTACCTTGTGGAAATGTACCGGTACGGCCTGGTGCGCGTGGACTGCGACGGCACCCGCGCGGCCCTGGGCGAGTGCCTGGGAATGTTCGGCCTCAGATAAAGAGATAGTTCGGGCGCCTGTGGTATAATGACCGTCGGCCAGGGCGGCGGGAGCGCGGGCGAGTAGCAGCGTCCGGACGCGCACCGGGGACGGTGCCGGAGCTGCGAGGTTCGCGCCCTTTTCAGCCGGCGCGCCGCATGCCGTGGCCCTCCAATCAACGCGAGGCCCCGCCTGGATGGCGGGGCCTCGTGCGTGTTGGGGTTATATGTTCTACTGGGGTGATTTTACCCAAAGCGGATAGCTGATCGATCCGCCCGCGTATGTTGCCGCGCTGACATTTTGCGCCGCGCAGAAGATAATGGACGATCCAGACCAGATAAACTGCCCGACTGGCACGCTGGATAAATTAACGACGACAAGGCGCTTGGCCGACGGGGCCGCGCACGTCAAAAATACCTGGGTGGCCACCGTCACCTGCTGCCCTGCCGTCAATTCGGGAAGGTTGACCGCATCGAGACAGGCGGTTACCATGCCGTCCTCGATGACGAAATTAAGCGTAGTGGAGATACCGCCCCCGGATAGAGTTTGCGAGTACAGGCGCGAGGTTTTCACATCGCCGCCCATGACCTTAGAGGCCACGTATTGCGCCATGATCTTATACAGATCCACGGTGGGATGCACGCCGTCCACGTTTTTAAATCCGAGCTGCCACATATAAGCGTCTTTGATTACCTTAACAGCGACACCGGACGCCGCAATGCCGGCGATGATTGCGCTGTAAAGATCGTGCATATGCGTATCGACGCCGTAATTTCGGAACATCATGGGGATTGCGATGATCTGGGCGTTGGGAAATTGGGCCCGAGCCTCCTTGATCGTCTGCAAGGCAGCACTGTACAGCTGGTCGTAAGTCAAGGGGGTGGGGTCGTTCCAATCGTTGAAACCTCCGCCAATTACAATATAATCCACATCCGCAACGGGGATGCTGATCTGCTGCGCCGCTTTTTGTATTTGATGGTAAAAGTTCATAGACGCGCCGGCCTCGTCAACCCATCCGCTGCCGGCATATGCGTAATTGTACATTGTCCAACCCATTAACTGCGACGTGAAATAAGCGAGTTTCTGCGGGTAGGACGTTGTGGGGGCCATAAACGAATCGCCGATAAATACGGCGTTGCGACCATTTTCGTCCTGTACCGGGGTTTGCTTTGACAAAGAGTCGATGCGAAGAGCCAACTCGTTGTCTCCATTGATGCGCGCCTGAGTCTCCGCCGCAATGTCCGCCATGGCCTCGGCAACCTCGCTCTCGCGCGCCTGCGTCTCCGCGTCGATGGCGTTCGCGTTGGCCGTGATTCTCCCGTCGTACGCCAGCACCTCTTGACGGTAAGCCTCGATCTGCGCGTTGTAATTGCCGGTCTCTGCCCAATACGCGGTGTTGCCGATATCGATCCCCACGGGCACCGATTGCCGGCTCGTGTAGCTGTTTCCCTCGTGCAGCACCACGGTAAGGGACTCGTATCCCTGCGTGCTGCTCCACTCCAGGGGGTCGGCGAACACGGGCACGTAGCGCGCCCCCACGTACTGTCGCACCCCCGGTGCCGGCGCGTCCGGCGAGGCACCCGCGCGCGACGCGATAAAGGCCGCGAACTGCGCCAGCTCGTCGGCGCCCATGCCGCGCACGTACTCCTCCAGTTGATTCTTGGCGTCTGCCATATCTTCCTCCTTTGTCTGCACTTCAATACGATTGGTTTTCACGACGTCAGTACGCCGTCAGCCTCCAGGCGACGGCGATGGCGCATATCGCCGCCATGAATATGAGAGCTATGAGGGGATCACCTCCGCGCATCTTCCGGCCCCTGACTTCCCGCCGGGCGGCGCTCGGCCGGGTCGGCCACCCACCGGAGGATGAGGCGCCCATAGGTGTCCTTGCTGTAATCGTGGCCGGTGTCGAATACTATCTCGTCCCACGACTGGGGTATGTACGCGATGAAATACCCGTCTGCGGAAAGACCGAAATAGACTTGGCGCGCCAACGTGTCGAAGACGTACTCGGTGTTCTCGCCCACCCACTGCTCTACCTGGGCCTTGTAGTAGTCGTCGAAGCCAGAGGCCTTGAATTGCTCGAATTCCCTTCGCAGCTCGGCGATCTGCTCGCTCCAGCCCCCCACCTCCTCGGCCGTGGCCTCCGTGAAGTTGATGGTCTTCCACAGATAATCGCAGATTTTCTTGATGCGCTCCTCGGCGCTGTACACGTCCCAGTAAAAGGGCGCGACCGGCGGGAAATCAGTGTAGGCCCACCACAGGGGCGGGAAGCTCTGGGGGCCGCACGGCCCGCACCCGCGAGAGGGGATCAACGACATATCGTCCTCCTAACTAGTAGCTGTTTACATTGGCCGTGAAGAGGCAGGAGAAAAGCGGCTCCACCTCGTCCAACAGCATCTGGTCGACCGTCCGGAACCGCTCCATGGCCGCGAACTTCTCCATGATATCGCCCTCGGTCACGCGCTCGTATTGCCGGTCGTTGCCGGTGCTCGCGTAATCCGAATTGCCCGACAGCATCGTCTGCGGGAACTCGCTGAAGATATCGCGGCTCTTGCCGTACTCGTTGGAGACCTGCAGAGGATCAAGCCCGTCGGCGGCCATCTTGTACAGCGGCTTGTACTTGGGCATGGCCTCGTTGAGCTTTTGCAAGAGCTGCTGCTTCCACCGACCGGGCGGGACGATTGCAATCTCGCGCCACCAGTAGCGCCCCTCGAAGAGCTTTTGCCAGCGGTCGCGCTGCTCCTCGTCGTACCAGTCCCAGGCCCACGACTCGTCCCACGTGAGAAAACCGTACTCCACCAGCTGTCCCAGCTGGATCGTGGATATCGCGTGCCAGTCGCGCCACTCGTCCATCTCAATCCCCATTGCCGCACAACTCCTCAAGATCGTGGGCCCATGCGTAGTTGTCGCTGCGCCAGTCGCGGGCCCAGTCCACCGTGACGGGGGCGTCCCAGATTCGGGACAGCTTCTCGCAGGCCCGGCGGCGCGCCGATAGCGAGTTGAGGCGCATGGCCTCGCTCGGGCCGGTCTCGGCCAGTATCTCGTCATCGACGCGGCGCTCGGTCTTCTCTAAGAGCTGGTCGAAGCCCAAGAGCTGGAAGACCTGAGCCCAGATATTGCGCTGCACCGTCTGGACGCCCTCCGCGATAAACGGGGCGTCCGTCTTGATGCACGTGATATTGTTGACGATTTCCTTAAGGACGTTAGTGCCCAGGATGGCCGGCTCGCCGTTGGCGTATTGCCGGTAAATGCTCTCGGCGTCCGATTGCAGTTCCTGGGGCACGGTGAGGATCAGGGGGTGATGCTGCTGCTGCATGTTGACGTCCACGGTGCGATCGCACAGCGCCAGGCGCCGGGCGAAGTACCGGAGCTTGTAGAGCGTGGACACGCGCAGATCGTTGTCCCAGATAAATACGCCGTTGCGCCAGTCGCACGGGAACTGGTACTCGCCAGTCTGGCCCCGCGCGATCCAGGCGCGGGGATTGTCGTACATATTGGGCGCGCCCTGCTGCACGGCCATGAGGGAGTACAGCGAGCCGTTGCTGACGGCGAGCGTGGCGCAGCCCTCGGCGAGCAGACACCATTCCAGGTAGCGCGCGTCGCACGTGTCCGGCAATCCGCGCCACTCGAAGCGGCTCATGGCGATGGCCATCAGCTGATCCTCGTAGATCATGGAGGCGTCCCGATCCAGCACGGACGCCTCCCAGAACACGGGCAGCCCGTGGGTGGGATCGAGTCCCGCGTTCTTAGCCTTGGCCATGGTTGCTCCAAACGTCCACATTGCCGATTTCCTCCGGCACGCTCCAAACCGTCGTGCCGGCGACGAGTATATCACGGATCGCGCCGGCATCGCCCTGCGACACGCCCGACCCCGCCGGCGTCACCCACACGTCGGTACACTGCCAGTAGCAAAAGTGCCGCATAGGCTGCCAGTCGGATACGTCCCACGGTTGGCCGAGCGCGTAGCCGTACCGGGCGAACTGCCCGGCAGCCGCGCGTATGGCCCCATCGGGCTGCGTGCGCGCCTCCACGCACCACATCATGGGGCGCGTCATGGCGGTGTCGCCCCCCGAATAGGCGCCGCACTGCACGGGCGCCTGCAATCCCTGGCCCTTGTAACCGTTGGAGACGGCCGAGGCCGCGACGTCGCGGGAGCGGGCGGCGTTGGCGTCCGCAGTGGATTTCGAGCGCGCTATATTGTCCCGCTGCGTCGCGGCGCTGTTATTCGCCTGTGTCCGCTGCCCCGTATTGTTGACGTCGAGCACTGCCGTCGCGGTATGCTGCTGTTTCGACAAGTTTATTTTGTTGAGGTGATTCGTCTCGACATTTCTATCCGTATTGCTGGTGATTGTGGCCTCCACGATCTCCTGGCTAGTGGCGATGGTAACTCCGAGATTGACCGATTGCGCGTTGAGCATCGAGGTCCCGGAGATGGCATAAGCGGGAATGTCCGCGATCCCCTGGATAACTCCCCCCACGTCCATATTGACGGCGCTGCCCAGCGCGGAAAGGCCCATTTTAGCCACGTTGATCTGCCCGGCCGTTGCCTGAGCGCCCACCAAATTCATGTTGGTCGTGGAAGCAGCTGCATTTGTGGCGTTGGTAATAGTTTTGCTGGTAAGATTCGCATTATTGGTCAATATGTTGTTAGTGATGATGGTATTGTCGAGTACTACGGTCTCCATATCCTGATTGAGCTCCAACGCGCTCTCGCTTGTGGAAATGGCCGTGCTCAGATTTGCGAGCTGGGCCGTTACATTGGCATATGCGTTGGTTGCCGTGGTATCGTTGGCCGCCAAGGCGCTTCGGTAGGCCGCCTGATAGGCCGCCTGCGCCTGCAAGCGCCCGTAATAGTCCGCGTACTGCGCCCGCGTGTGCGGATCCAGGTAGACGGCGAATGTCGGCACGCCCCAGGTCGTGAGCGTCATAAAGGCGTCGGCGTCCAAATCGCACGTGAGCGGCGAGGCGTTGGCGAAGCTGAGGGACGAGAGGACGCCCGCGCCTATCCCCGATATATAAGTGTCGATAGCGAGCGCGGGAAACGTAAGGGCGATGCAGGCCATGACCGATAGCGTCCCTTGCGTGTCCTCCACGTGCACGGGCACCTCGCGCCCCGCATGGTCGCGGAATACCAGCTCGGCGTAGGGATAGGTGTAGAGCTTGGCGAAATCGGCGTAGAGAGGTTCGTACTTGAAAAGTCCCTTTTCCAGCTCGGCAAGCTCAAGCTCCGTCCAGCCGCGCGACCAGAGGACGTAGACCTCGTGGCCGAATACTGTGATCGTGGCGCTGTAGCTTGTGAGAGATTTTGGGACGAATGCCACGCACCCGATAGTTTGAAACGCCTGGGGAGCCTGGATTTTCATATCGGCGAGGAAACCCATGAGTTGCGAGGTCTCCATGGCGAACGAGGGGAGGGAGGGAACCCCGTTGTGGTAGGTGATCGGCTGCACCGGCACGTTGATATCGTCGCCCGCGTAGCTGCCCCAGTCCTCCGACGGCGCGCCCGCCATGAACACGATGGCGTAAACCTCTCGGTTGACTACCCTCGACACGCGGGAGCGCTGGACGGTGATAGACCCGTAGGACTCGTCGGGCGCCGTGAGGTACTTGCAATTGCGCACCGGGTCGGCGAGGTACTGGGCGGCCGTTACCGCCGCCATGGGCGCGTGGCCGCGCGCGAGGATCATCCCCGAGACCTCCACGCTGCAAAAGTACGTGCTCCACACGTCCAGGGTCACGTGCAGCTCGGTGGTGTTCGGCGCCAGCTCCTCGCAACCGGCCACGAAATAGCAGTAGCGGGCGCGCGAGGGAGCACCGCCCGGCACGGGGAAGTCCGGGTAATCCACCACGCAGTAATTGCACTGCGTGGCGACGTTGTAGGGCACCGGCACGCGCACGAACCCCTCCGGAGAGGTCATGAAACGCGTGGGCTCGCTCACGGGGTGGCCCTTCTGCGCGTCCAGCCACGCATCGCGGGCCTCTGCCGACTCCCAGGCGATGGTGTTCACGTACCCAAAATCCCAGGGCACGGAAAGCATCTTTATATGGGCATTGTCGCGCCACTGCCCGTAGTCGTAGGTGCTCGCCGCCCGGTAGGGATTGACGTTGGCGAGCCCCGGAAAAGGAGTGTCCGGCAGGTGGGGGAATGACTTATCCACCGTTTTTTTCCTCCTCTCGTGGATAAAGAGAGGGCGGGCCCGTCGCCCGCCCTCGAAAAACGTCGGCAGTGCCGGGGCGCTTACTCGCCCTTGCCCTCGTCGCCGGTGGCGGCCGTCACCGTCAGCGTGTGCGCGGCGGTGTACTTGGTAGTCGCGGCCGAGGGATTGACGTACACGGATTTCGCCGTGACTGTCACCGAGGCCCCCACGGGCACGTCGTCGCCGATATGCAGCACGCCCCAGGCGTCGACGTAGTTGTCCCAATCGGACAGCTCCACGGCCTCGGTCTCAGCCGCATCTTCCGACCCCGTTGCGACCGTGGCCGTGACGGTGTAGAGCGCCGCGTCCGGCTCCACGGCGATCTCGGGCACGTCCGGCGCGATGGTGCCGGTGAGGTTGACGGCCAGCTGCGCCGTGCCTCCCTGCTCGATGGCATCCGGGCCGGTGATCGTCATGCCGGTGACGGTCTGCTTGACGACCTGCGCGGTCGTCCCGGCCTCGGTGGTGAACAGCACGGCCGGCACAAAGGGGCTGGCGCTGATGACCTCCCAATGATGCAGCCAGTACGTGGTGCTCAGGGTCTCGGGATTGTAAAAGCTGGTGGTCTCGTAGAGGTAATCCTGCACCACGAAGAAATCCTCGGTGGTGAGCAGCGCCACGGCCCCGGGGATCGGCAGCTCGTCCACGAGGATCTGGCGCACGTTGACCTCCGCCTGCTCGACGTGGAAAATCGAGGCCAGCACCTCGACGGAGAGCACCGCCGCCGTGTCGACTGTGGTGATGAGCACCAGCTCGTCCGGCTTGGCGAATACCGGGATATCCACCTTCGACGCGTTGTAGAGGGACGTGGGGAAGGCGAAGCGACCCACCATCTGGCGCACGGCCGTGAGAAACGCCTTGCCGGTCTCCTCGTCCGTCGGCGCGGCCGTGAGCCCGAACTTGAAAAATCCGTACTCGTCTTCGTAGGTCGCCAGAACCTGGAGCATTGACCGGTATTCATCGTAATTGTCGCTGTTGACCGGAGCGGTCATAAAACCGGCCGCGATTCGATTCAGCCCGTTCTGCTCGACTACCGACATGCGCAGCTCGGCTTCGTTGATGGTAATCGGGTATTTCATCTCACGATTGACCTGATGGTACGCCACCGCCCCGTCGGGCTCGTACTTCTTGAGCAGCGTCTGCGCGTCGTCGGTGTAGGTGTGCCCCATCACCCAGGCAAAAGCGATCTCCTGGGTCGTCGCGCCGAAGTTGAGGCGCGGCCCCTTGAATACGGCGAGCGGAGATTCCCAGGATTTGGCGCGCGCGATGGTGTAGCCGATTCGCTGCACCAGGAAATCGGTGAACTGGTTGCGCAGGTTGGACGCGTTGGGCGCCCACAGCGCGCGCTGGGTCTGCTCCAACGTGGAGATCACCGGGTTGGGGATGCGCTGCTGATAGTCGTTGGTTCCCTCCAGCCAAGCGCGCGCGAGGATAGTGCTGTTGTTGACGGCCATGCTGTTACCTCCTTAAATATCCAAAGCCTCTGCCAGGTCGTCCCAGGACGCCTCCAGGAAATCGGCGTCCACATCCGGATTTACCGTTTCCGTCGGCACCTGCTCGCGCTCGCTGGCCGTCTGCGAGTCCATGGGCGCGGCCCCGTTGTCGACGGCAATGGAGGCGACGGTGCCCATGCGCTCCTCCAAGCGGGCGAAGCCCTCTTTGATTCCGGACTCGATGCGCTCCAGTCGGCGCACGAGGTCACGAAACTCGTTGATACGGTGATCCGCCTCGCCCTCCTCGATTCCGGTATCTCGGTCGATATCCTCTTGCAGTTCCTCGTCCATGATATGACGCTCCTTTCGTATGCGGTCGAGATGATGGGATTATAAGGCTTGGACATTATATGTTTCAAACACATAAGGACATAAGGGCATAAGCTCATAAGGCCAGACGGCGAGGAGTTCGCCCCGTTCTTCGGGCTGGCTTGGTAGATCGAAATCGAGCGCGCTCGTGCTGGACTAGGGATAAGGATAACAGGC
>ERZ827117.1693-NODE-1693-length-15301-cov-7.437361_pt1 | contig 15301 bp, 30 predicted proteins | sample MGYA00519920_ERZ827117 | MGnify/ENA primary metagenome ERZ827117 (study PRJEB31778, sample SAMEA3449260) | human gut metagenome | biome: human gut; feature: human-associated habitat; material: faeces | place: United Kingdom | collected 2010/2012 ...
CTTTTTCTCAAAATATGTCTGTTTTTTGTGTATAATTTGCATATTTTTTAACGGTTTTTATTAAAAAAATAACTGTATTTTTGTGTTCTTCAAAAAAATTCTTCTTAAAGTAATTTTGTGAAATGGTACCCCTTGCCCTTTTCACGCGAGATTTCAAAATTTTTCCGGAGTCATGCCCACATGCCCGTTCGCCATTCAAGAAAATTTCGCAAAAATTGACCGGGGGGGGTATTACCAACGCTCCCGGCTCACAAGTTTCTTTTTTCTTTTGAACTTTTGAGGCACTCTGCCATGTCTGATGTTGTGACAACGAACGCACAGACTAATAAGATTGTCATTATCCAGTGCAAGCTCCGGATGCTCCTTCAGTTCCTGTATGTGATGTACCTGCTCCGCCCTTGCTATCTTCTTTTCTTTCTCAGGCAGCCATTTTCCTTTTGCCACAGCCTTTTGGATTCTTGCCCTGCAGTCCTGACACTCAAAGCGATCCCGCTTTAATATCTCTATTCTTTTGGTTTGCCATGCCTTACTGTCATAAAACTTCTTTGCTTCTGTATCTGTCATTATTCCAAAATAAAAAGGACCGGCCCTTTTGCCAATCCTTTATGCTTACACTATATCACACATCAAACGGACAAAACGGACAACTTTATTTATTTTCTTTCTGAGACTGCTGCAGATATCTGTCATGTTGCTTTCGCGCGCTCTCGGCTGTAATGCCTATCTTCTGTGCCACTGTGTTCCAAGAATAGCACCTGACATGACGATACAACATAATCTGTCGAACGACTGTGTCGTCTATTGATATAATCCATGAGATAATTCTGTCCTGCTGCTGATTGAGCTTTCTCTTCTTGGCTTCAATCAGCTCTCTTACACTCACAGCCTTAATTGCCAAGTCTGCCATCTGGTCACTGCTTCCAGTTCCCGGAGTGAATGGCAAGCCTGTAATCTGCATTGCTTTTCCTTCTGCTTTGCTTTCAATCAGCTCCAGTTGTTCTTCCCACATCTTGATTTCTTTTTTGATATAATATACGCTTGTTAATTCTTTCTTCGTCATTTGTCACTCCTCAATTCCGAACCATGCGAGCATAGATATAAAATGCTGCATTGATACCGTTGTACTTGACCTCCGCATCCAGGAACTTGTAGCCTGGATATGCTTTAGTGAGTTCTGTCTCTAATACTGTGTGGTCTTTGGCCATCCTCTCAACACGTCGCTTCTTGAACTTGCTGTAGCTCTTTGTCGGCTCCGGTGGCTTCTTTAAGTTCCTTGAGCTCACCCACCGCTTAGTACCGTGTGGATTTCTTGATATATATTCTCCTAAACCTGTGATGAGAAAATCATCATTAGGTGATATTCTTCGTGTGTTTGGTCTGTCGCATTTCTTCCAGAGCGATTCCAGCTCGTCTCTGTCCATGCCGTCTCCGGTCATGAGAATATGAAAGTGTGGTCTCACATACCCATCAAATGCGAGCACATATATGTACTTGATATTTTCCAGTCCTTTTCTTTTTCTCCGGTAATTTATCTTCGCGATAAAATTCTTGATATCTTTTCTTGCTCTCTCTTCGTCTGCCGGGAGCTTGTCATCATTCCACCCGAACGTGCACCATAGGTCACCTTTTCCAAAGTTGATATTCGCAAGTCTTATCAGATACCGCCTTGCATTTTTGTCATTCAGATTTCTTTGAGCTTTGCTTGATGGTCTCTTTTTGGTCTTCGGCATGTCACTGAGTCTTGGGTAGCTTGGGTATATCCGAGCTTCAAGGAGAGTGGTCTGTGACTTTATGTTGGTGCACTTCGTGGTGGCTGTTCTGTACAGGCAGTTTACCTTGCCCTCTCTGAGGAGCTTCTCAAGCCTCTCCTCCTCGGTGTCATCTATGTATTTTTTGAAAGCCTCTTCGTAGTCGTAGTTGTCGTATTTTTTCATACTATGTACTCTTAAATATAAAAATCCCTCATATGTTAATACCCATTACAAGGACGATAAAGAATTTTTACCTACTATATTATGTTATGGGTTTACTGCTGCCTTTGTGCTGCTCTTATCTTTCTGTTATATTCGGCCTGATACAGCAGCTTTTTGTCTGTTGTCAGAACGACTCGTTTAAGAGTTGTCTCATACTTTTTTAATTTTTCGCACGTTTGTTCCCATTCTTTCCATGTTTCTTTTTTCACGCTATCTTTTTTCATGATTTTTCCTTTCTATATATGTAGAGACACAGCCTGCTTGTGCAAGCTGTGTATACATGTCTTATAGTATTTGCAGGCCGGTGTGCAGTCGATAGAATCAAATTCACACTTTTTGGGTTTTATTGGCTTTATGTCGCTCAATGTTCTGCTCTTCAACTGCTGCCTCCTTCGGCTCATATCCCATGCACTTTATTGGTCTGCTTGGTTTGCCGCATTTTTCATAATATTTGCAATTCTGACATTCATTTCTGTTCATTGTGTTTCGTCCTATTTGGTTTTGTACTGATGCAAGCGATATATATCTAATTTTGTCCATCTTGGTGAGTTCAGTTCTTCCGAATACCAGTCAATCATATTGGGGTAGTTTTTTTGCTCCAGTTCTTGTACCATTTGTAAAGTGCGTACCATGCCATGCTACTTTTCCTTTTCTTTCTGAAGCTTATCGTATTCCCTAAGCAATAACAGCCCTATTACAAACTCTGTTGTTCCAATCATAGTGAACGCTAAGAGCATCCCATATACTATTAAATCTATTCCTGACATATTATTCTCCTATTCTGCTTCTGACCGAAGCCATTCTTCCCACTTGCTGTGTTCTTCTTTGCATGGTTTGTATTCACATTTTTCATTTCTTTTCCTGCAATAAACATAATCGTCATCATTTTTCGTATAACAGTGTTGACAAGTTCTGCATTTTTCAAAGAAGTTTTCATCTTCCATCACCGCTCTCCTTATCCGGAAGTTTGGCTAGTTTCCACGGTGTACACCTATTGTCACTCCACGATGTTGATCCATTGTTCCAAACGTAAACTCTTCCATTCTCATATTTCGCAAAATATCTTTTAGCCCACTTGGAAAAAATATTATCTCTTACCAGTATTGGTGTATCAACTGCAACTTTTGACCAGTCAACAGGTCTTGACAGTGTGCTTCTATCACTCAACTGCTCCACTACTTTATCCACATCATAGTCGGTTGCCTCTTCCTCTCTGATATTCACTATGTTCTGACAGCCACAATGTGGGCAGTCGAATGCCTCAAACGTTTTTGGTAGTTTTGCCAAGGTTCCAAAAGCTGCTACTTTCTCTGTCGCTAAATATTTTTCTTCTTTCTTTAATTCGAATTCTTTTTCACATATTTTGCACTTCATATTATTATCCTCCGAGGTAAAGGGAGCTGGGTAAGGGCTCCCTTGTGTATAAATGGCTTACAAATCAGTTTCGTGATATAAATAATTCGCATGCCTGGTTTCTTTCGCTTTCGCAGGTGTTTCAACCTATAGCTCATAGTGTGGTGTCTCTATCCAATAGAAATCCACTCCTGAGAGGAGTCTTAAGACCTCAAGCTCCAGCTTGTAGGCAGGACTCGTGAAGCATATTCCGACTGCCATCTCGTCGTTGTATGAGATAAGCCAGTCACCATGCACGGCAAAGGTGCTTGGTGGATTTTCGTTTTCACGGCACTTGTCCGGGTTGACTATGGCCAAGCGTGCATCGTTGATGAGACGCACCCCGCCCGGTGTTTTAACTACCGACATCATGTTATCGTTCTGCATGATTTTAATCGGTGAGATTAGTGCTTCCTTTGTATCCTCCGCCATGTCCCACAGGAGAGGCTTTCTTTCCGTTTCAAACTGTGGGTCGTGTCCTTTCTGGTATGTCATGAACTCGCCCTTTTCCGGTGCAAGACCGCATGTCTTGATTACGGTACCTAAAAATTCCTTTGTGATTTTTTCTTTGTCGGCTTCCACCATCCATCCGGTACCGTTCAGGATGTACATACCTTTCTCTGTGAGGCCAAACTTGACGCCCCACGTTTTGTAATCAGCTTTTAAAATTTTTTCTAATTTTGCGCAATCTATAAACATTTTCTACCTCCTAACTTGGTTCTTTCCCATATCTTCAAACGCTCTGGCCATGCTCTCCGCAACTCTTTGGAGCGTTTTGAACATCTCTGCAAATGCGTCTCTCAGGCCGTTTCCGATTCTTTCAATATCCTCCGGTATGAGATTGTATACTTTCATTGCCCCATTTCTTCCGGTGTATACTTCGTTACCGCTGTTTTTGGGGAATTGTGACCGTGGATTTTTTTATACTGTTTCTTTGCCTGTCGTTTGTTCATTTTGTTCTCGGAATCTTTTGCAGGCTCTCGCTCGTCCGTTTCTCACTTCCGATGGTCTGAGTATCCTGCATATTCCTTTCTTCCCTCCTCTCGGCCCTTTTCTGATCTCTTTATAGTTTTCACATTCTTCACAATGTCGTTTCTTCTCGTCTATATCCTGCCTTGTTAGCCTTGCATACTCATTCATGATTTTCTGCAATGTACAATTCTCACACTCTTTTTCACATCCGTTCTCACATGGCATATCTACATAGTCAACTTCCTCAGTTCCTCCACTCGTTACCGGATTTGTAAACGTGCAATACTCTCTTGGCGCATACATATCTCCGTAAACTCTTGTCATCTTTATCATCTTGCGTCCTCCATCGGTTTTCCGAACCGGTCAACTTTTTCGCTGAGCCATTTGCGTAGATTCCATATATTTGCCAGATCTGTCACTAGCAACCGGTGGCTCTTGTATTCATCAGCCATATATTCAGCCATTCCCTGCTCTGACAGCCTGTCCATATACTCTTTTCTGGTGCCATATACCGCCTCTATGACTTCTGTTTCTTCTGTCTGCTCTCTCTCGGCCGTTTCCGGTTCAGATTCTGCTGTTTGATTTTCTGCATCTGAGCTTTCATTTTCTCCGGTTTCATCATCCTCAACCTCCTCTTTTTCTAGTGTTTCCGTGGATTTTTGCGCGGGCGCAATTTGTTCTGCAAGGCTCTTTTCTCCTGTCTGTTCCTCGGGCCTGTCTGCAGGCTCTTTATTATCTTCTCCGCAGTCTGTATCTCTGTCGGTGGAATCATCCTTTTGCTCTTCTCCTGCTCCAGGAGCCGGCTCATTATCTGCCACGCTTCCCGATTCAGTCTCTTCGACCTCATCAGTGCCAGCTTCTCCAACTGCTGCATTGTCATCCTCTGACTCAGGAGTTTCTGCTGTAGTATGCTCTCCTGTCGGCTCATTTTCCTGTGTTTCATCGTCTCCTCCAAAATGGTTCTGCCACGTTCTGGTGCCTGCTGCATCCTCATCAAAGATGGAGCTCATACGCTGATAGAATTCCCACCATGACATATTTTTTGGCGTGTCTCCAAACTTCTTGATTGTGACGCGATTTTCGTACATCATCATAAAGTAAAGACCTTTTTTGAATGAACGGTTTCCGGCCGGATTTACAATTTCTGCAAATCGGCTCATTGACTCCTCATCAAACTCGTTTGAGTACACCTCGTTGAGGATATCCTTGTTCTCCTCAAAGAATTTCTCTATCAGCTGGCTTGTGTTATCTGCCACACCTTCTGTAGGCTCGGTCTTGTTAAACCTCTTGAGCTCTCTTATGTCCTCTCTTGATGTCTCGGGCTGTACCATCTGCCGGTCAGAGTCAGGGAGCTTGAGCATTTCCTCAAGCTGGCTTCTTCCAAGGTCCGTATACTCCGGCCTCAAGTGTTCTGAATATCCGTCAATCGAGTATTCACGGTTGATGCTCATGAATCGGCTTGTGGTGGATGCCTCAAGTCCGTACTCAGCCTTAGCAAATTCTGCTATGCTCTTGTAGCCATCATTTTCATAAAGTCTTTGGTCGTCAATCTGTCTGAGTGCATAGCCTATTCTCACGAAGCTCTGCTTCACTCCTATGAGTTCCTGCCTCAGTTTTTGTTTCATCTGCACCCAGTCATCTAGTGTCATCTGCACGTATTCCATATATCCTCCTATGCTATAGCCATTGCCGGCATATCTGCCGTAGTCGCTGCCGGCATGCCTGCTGTCCTCAGTGTTCCTGTCACAAGCATTCGTATGTAGCTGTTGAGCCACTTCTGTATGTTCTCCTGGTCAGGCTTCTTGTCGTGGGCTCCGTACCACTGCAGTATGTTCGGTACTTCGGAATCAATCTCGACAGTGACGTACTGCATATTTGGTGTGTCCTTGAATCTTAAGAAAAGTATGTACGTCTCTCCCCGATTGTGTTTCCCTAAGTAGTTATCTCCTCCGACACAATGATGAAGTACTCGCCCCTCTGTTACTATTTCCTCTGCTGACTTTGCCGGTCTGATGATGTATGTATCATCCTCGTAGTAATATTTATTTCTCAGCTTCCTATAGCTGTGTCGAATGTTCGGGAAGCGCGCCGCAACATCCTTCAGATGTTTGTCCAGTTCTTCCTTGTTGACCTCTTCCACCATCTTTTCGTGGGCTTCATCCAGGTCATGCGGGAACTGATATACCGTGTTGGTCAGATCGTAGCCTCTGTTTTCTCTCATGCTCAGGTAATCAGCATATGTAGAAGCCATGTGTCTGATTCTGTATACCGACCGACTGCAGCCTCCGTAATCACAGCATGCATATTTCTTTATGCGGTTTAAAAATTTCTGCAATGTCATGTATTTCTTTGCGAGCGCGACCTGTGTGTATGTGAGTCCGGTCTCTGCCAGCTGCTGTACCTGTTCATCTGTCCAGTTCTCCATGAATCTCTTTTCCATCTGCAAAACCCTTAGCAGTCCTATGTCTCCCTTTTCCTTAATGAGCAGCTTGAGCTTTTCCTTTCTGATGCCGAGAAACTCATCCGGTCTCGTTGCTGTTTCATCCTCAATGATTCCATATTGGCATTTGATAAGCTTCTCAGCTACTCCTATCAGGTGCATCTTCACAAGCATTTCAAGCTGTGGTGTACGCATGTAGCACTCAAGGTACTCAACCGGATTGCATGTACTCATCAGGCTGTCTGTGTATTCCTTCATAGCACTGTATTGAAACATGGTCCCTGTCATCTCATCATATGTCTCGGGAAGTATTGGCCCGGAATTGATTCTGATGCTTGATAAACCATACAGATTGCAGTCATCCCAGAAGTCTTTTCCTACATATGGATCATGCTTGTTGTAGTCAACCTGTACCTTTTTGCCGGGTTCGAAATATGCCCTTGCCAGTTCAACCCCCGACAGCTTTTCATAGGCATTGTACATTTCATTGCCGTTCTCGCCGGCAATGAAGCCGAGTGTCCACTCTTTTTCCACCTGTATGTACCTCATAACAAAGCCATTGTCTTTATATTTCTGGCCAAGAAACAGATACTGGGTTTTTCTGATGCTGCTTTTACTTTTCCTTTGCACTTGTACTGCCCGCGTGCGCCACACATAGGACATGTGCCGAAGCTGTTCTCTCGCGGCTCTTCTATGTTTCTCTCAAACTGGTCCTCGTATGCTCCACTGCTTTTCCATCTTGCAGTGGTCACACCGCCACACTTACTGCAGGCTATGTCAGCCCGGCTTCCATGCTTCTTGTAATATAGAAAGTGCTCATCATGGAAATACGCATGATCAGCTCTGTACAGTATTGCTTTTTCAGGTAGTGCCTTGGTGTTTGCCTGTCTGTCCTTCAGTGCTTCCTGGCGTCTCTTGCGCTCTCGCTCTACTCTGTTTATCCTTTCTGTTGATGTGATGTCGGCCTCGTATCTTGATATGTGCTCCCACCACCAAGAAGCATCGAAAAGCTTGGTGCCGCAAAAGTTCTTTATCCTCTCAAGGTCTTCCGGGCTCTGCAGTATATTTTCATCTGTCAGGATTCCCCCGGTGTGTGTTTCCATCCATATTGGTCTGTAATATGAAACCTGCTGGCGTGTCCATACATGTTTGTCCGGCCAGTATGTGCCGAAATCCTTCTTGGTGAGTGTGATTCTCACCACAGGAATCTTCTTTGACTCCTTTTTATTTTCGTACACCTCAAGGAACAGGTGCCTTTGATGTCCTATGTTCTTGACTGCGGTAACACCAATGTACTTCACGGATTTTATTCTGCTTATTTTTTTGAGTCCTAGGTATGGTATTTTTTCTATTGTTTTTTTCTTCATCTGTAGTGCCTACTTTCCCATGTAGTAGTCAGTGATTATCTTCTTGGCTCTTGCCATACCCGGGATGCCGAGCGTGACTTTGCTCGCTGATACACCTGCTGCCTTGATGATATCCTTGTCCACCGTCTGCTGATTCTTGAAGGACCACATCAGGATGGCGGCTATACAGCCCTTCAATGTTTTGCCTTTCTTTCTGACGTTGTGAGCTAAGAGCTCATTCTCCATGCACTGGCCTCTTAGGTACTCCACCCAGTCCTCCATAATTTCTTTCGGTTTAAGTTCTGCTGCCTCGACATCAATCTTGCCGAGTGCCGCCGTGAGCTTATCGCACAGCTCCGGGATTTCTCCGTTGGTGTATAGGTCCACGAAATCAGCCTGTATTCCATTTTCTTTTGCCACTACCTTGAGGGATTCTATATCACCCTCGTTAAGCAGGTTTTCAGCGAGCTCGTTAATCTCACTGAACGAATCAAATTCTCCAAACTTATCAAACATATGGTTTCTCCTTTAAAAAACTCCATTTATCGTATTTTCGTTCTGTATCTGTAAAATCCGGATAAAACGCATCCAGATATGCTCTGAACCTGCCGAGCATCTCTTTTCTGTTTCCACTGCTGCCATTGTCCATCATATGATGGTGGTACCGGCATCCGACTGCTCCGTTCTGCCTGATACCAAGTCCCATGGATGAGCGTGGTATGTAGTGCATGATGTCTGTTATATCCATCTCAGGGACTGCTGTCGGTGGCATCTCATAGCCTATCTGGCAGAATATGCACCGATAATTGTCACGCTCTCTTATGGCAGTACGCTCTTTTTGTGAAAATTCAAGATATTTTGTATATTTAGGCATATGGATTTTTCCTCTTTTTGTGTTATAATATTTTTATAATTTTTTCTTTTAGTGTTGTTTTTTTATGCAGAGTCCGGTCAGGAAATTAGATTTTCCCGACCGGTCTTTTTTATGCCTCAATCTGCATAATATATGGTGTGTTGCTCTCCATGCGCTCATCCACATCCTGAAGCATGATATCCGTCAGCTCCTTGAGCGTGTCGAACATGCTGTCGGTGATGAGTCTCTTGTCGTGTCTTTCCTTCACTACTCCGATTATGTAGCCAGCTGTAAGTGCAGCTTCCTTTACATCTGCGCTCTCCTCAATCTTTCCGATCATGCCGATGCACTTCTTAAATTCCTTGTACTGTTTCATTCCTGCTGTGTGCTTCTTAAATAATTTCATGGTTTTTCTCTCCTTATGATGCTGCTTTCTGTTCTTTTGCCACCTCTGATGTCATGATGCCGATATCAAGTGGCTTCTCTGCCTTGATGGCAGCGTTTAACTGTTCTGCTGTTTCAATTCCAAGTTTTTTGAGTGCCTCTTTAAGTTTGTTCTCCATAAGTGACCTCCTAATATACCCAAATCCTCATTCCGATTCTGCTTATTACTTCTTTGAGCTTGAAATCTGCTTTCTCCGTCTTTATCACCTTCCTTTCGCCGGAAATCTTCTTACTAAGTCTCTTGCTGCCATCTGAAATGCCTGTTCTCTCTCGTCTCCTGTGGCTCTGATGACCTCCCGGCCGTTCTGTAATATTTTGATTATGTGCTCACCGTCTTTTTCCCTCAGTGTCATTGAGAGATGATACCGCTTTTGACGAGGCGAATACGCACTATAAAATAGGTCTGTCAGTGTTTTCAATCCTTTTCAATCCTTTCTCTCTTAAATGCTACTTGCATATTTACTTCCTACAGCCGTATACTTTCCTTACAGGCACTGCCATGCCGAGTAAATGAAAGGTAATCTTGCAAATGAAACTAAATAATGATTGTATTCGTGATATTCTTTTAACGCTGGAGGAATTATGTACATTCGAAAATAAGTTCACCTATGATATAGAGTCTCAACCTCCACATTTATTAGCAAAATACTCACGTGAAGAAGTTCTCTATCACATTCGCCAATGTGAACATTCTGCCCTGATATTAAAACCGCTTTATTGCTATGGTGGCGATATAGTAGAAATTAGTGATCTTTCACCATCTGGACACGAATATCTTGCTAATATCCGTTCCGACAATATTTGGAACAAGACAAAAAAAGTTGCTGGTGAAATAGGTGCTACATCACTATCCGCAATGGTTCAAATCTCTAGTCAGATAATCACTGCTATCATAAAATCACAGTTTGGGCTTACATAAATCCTTTATCACATGCTCTATCACAAATTTCTTGCACTCAACCATCTCCTCTTTTGATGGCTGAGTGTTCGTCTTTTGTATGATCCATACAATCAACGCATATTTTGTCCACTTATTTTCAAGCCACCCTATCAAGCAAGTTATCAATGCTATGATGAATATTAGTTTCAATTTTTCTCACGCTCCTTCCTAAATCAGATTTCTCCCCCGGGCTTACCGGAGCACCGCACGAAATGGATCTATTATGGTTCACAAGAGGATTTGTTGTATATGGGTAGTTTTGCGGTGCTCCGGCAAGCCCGGATATATTTTTTATTGATTCAGCATGCACTTCACTTCTGCCTTGAGCTCGACAAGGCTTGCAAGGTACGCTGCTTCTGTGAGGATTTTTTCTCTCTTGAGCTTTTGATACTTCTCCTCGTTCCAGTCCTCTCTAGTGTTTATGCAGAATCTGTTGTATTCTTCCTCTTTCTTGCAGTTCATCTCATCTGCTCTATCTATCTTGGTGAGGATCTTCTCAAGGCTGAGTGCTTCTTCCTTTGTCATGGTCTTTTCCTCCCTCTGTATTCTGTGTATTAAATCTTTCCTTTTTCTGCTTTCCAGTCGTATACTCTTCTTACAGGACGTTGCAGCGTCCGAGTAAATATATAAGTGAGGTATTTTTATGTCTTTAACACCTTCTGATGTCATTCAATTAATTGGTATACTTGCATCTCTCATTACAAGCGTTATTGCTATAATTATTTCTGTATTAACACTCAAACAAAACTCTAAAATGATTGATGAAACATCACGTCCTTATGTAGCCATATACGCTAAAACCACAAATTTCCAATCGCCACAATATTATTTAGTCATAAAGAATTTTGGACAAACTGGAGCAACTATATCTTCAATAAAATGTTCTCCTGATATCACTCCATTCTCTATTCGAAGTGATCACATTCCATTTTCCAATTTTGCAGAAACGTATATTGCTCCCGGCCAATCATTTATATGCAATGTTAAGGCAAGGGAATTCTGTTCACAGAAAGAAATATTTTATTTCGATATAACTTATATTGGAAATGGAAAGGAATACCATGATACATATCCTATAAATCCAAAAGCAGATGCTGATTTAGTACATGTAAGAGCAGCTACTGATGGCAAGGAACTTCGCAGTATCTCATACTCTCTACAGGATTTAGTTGAAAAGCAGCTATAACTCGATTCGTTTTTCTTTCACTCTCTCTTTAATCCGATCTGTTATAAATTCAAGTGCTTCTACTGTTTGGGCTTCCTCTGGGAGTCCTTTTTTTATGGTTTCAATTACACTTTCTACAACCAGATTGACTTTATCCTCATCCAAATATGTTGTGTTTGCAGTTTCAAAATCATTTTGAATTATGTTTAGCATTTCTCACTCTCCTTCCCCCTGCATCCTGTCCAGCAACGTTTCCCCCTGCAGTCTTCATCTCTTTTGCGTCTACACCAAACTCTCGCATCTTCTCTTCAAGCGGTACAGGTGCATGGTCTTTCTTGGGGTACTGCTGATATATGCTCTCTGCAGCATAGAGTCCGTACCGGTAATAGCATTTCACTGCCAGCTCCGGTGTGATAGTTCCTTTTCCCTGTACAGTGCACCTGCTCTTGTCCTTGTAGGTGAAAAATATTTTCCACATGGTCTTTTCCTTTCTTAAATGCTACTTGCATATTTATATCTAACTTTTCTAAGGGGAGGTTTTTCCTCCTCTTATCTCGTCTAATATTTCATGCAATAATGCGGTCTGGTACATTATTTCCTTTCCTATAACAGAGTCCGGATCTATACATACCGACTTTCTTTTCTTTTTTACTTTTTCTCTCTTGATTTCATCTCTTTGCGTTTCTGCAAACTTCGAAATTTCTTTATAAATTTGATTTCCCATATGGTTTTGTCCTTTCCGTGCTATTCTCTCCTTGTGATTATTCCTTTAATCGCTTAATAAAATCATTATTGCAATTATTAAAAACGGGAGAAAAAGTATTACTTCTGTCATGGTTTTGTCCTTTCTCGTATTGAATCTAACTTTCACCGCCAACTCCGGTGTGATAGTTCCTTTTTCACGTACAGTGCACCTGCTCTTGTCCTTGTAGTTGAAAAATATTTTCCACATGGTCTTTTCCTTTCCTTGTTTCTTACCAGAGGACCTTTAAAAGTCTTGCCCTTGTGTTATATGGTTGATTGTTATTCAACCTTTTCTGCAAAAAAAATTTCATCTCTGATCTCATTAGTTAGATGAAGTATTCCCTGCATGGCAATTATCTCTGAAGCTTTAAATTCTGTCTCATTATTAAGTTTCTTATATAAGCCTTCTCTTGTTATTCCCAGCTTTGATGCAATGGCTGTAATTGTAATTCCTGATTCAGAGATAATCTCATTAAGTTTCTTGCTGTCTGTCAAAATAATGCCTCCTTTCTCGTTGAATATCATTCAACCTATAATCATAATATACCCGCGTTGATTGTGTGTCAACTCTTTTTTACATTTTTGTTGAATTTAATTCTCACATATGTTATCATTCATTTAGAAAGTAGGTGATTAATATGACTATTCAAGAGGGAATCGGTAAACGTATCCGTTCTCTTAGGGAATTTAATAAACTATCTCAAACTGAACTTGCAATTAAAGTTGGTTATAAAGACAAAACCTCTATCGCAAAAATTGAGGCAGGAAAAGTAGATTTACCACAAAGTAAAATTTTTGCATTTGCTAAAAATTTAGGAACAACACCATCTTATATACTTGGAGATAACGAATTCCCTAACCATGTGGAAGAAAACCACTCTTTTATTAATGATAATGATAAAACGATTCTTGATAAGTACCGCCAGCTTAATGATGAGGGTAAGCAACGGCTTCTGGAGCGTGCCGACGAGCTTATTGAGCTGGGCTATATTGCAAAAGGGGACGCACTAAAGGAGGCCTGAAATATGTTATTAATAAAAACATTATAGAGTTAGAGTAGTCTTATCAATAGTTTGTGTATTCGAAAATACTTTAAAAATTATTAAACGAAGAAGAAAATTTTAATTATACAAAGGAGGATTTCATATGGCAATAAAAGATAAATCCCAAAGACAACCTAAAAAAATAGCCTCAAAATTAAGTTATAAGATTAGTTATATCATTTCACTGGTTATAGCAATTATACTTTTAGCTTTTGGTCTTCTTTCTATACCTGCTGTAAGCATAAAATTTGGTATAATCTTCATTTTATCTGGTTTACTTTTTCTATTTATGTTTAAATCATATAGAAAAATCTACAAAAATTATGATTACCATAAAGAAAATGGTCTCAATAATTATGGAAAAGCAAAGGCTTCTGAGGGCAACAATGTTATTGAAAATAATATTGATATTTCCAATATTCCAGAAATAACAGTTGATGATATTACAGAATCACATCCACTAGAGAAGAAAGCTTACGAGTTTAAAGTTGTTGGTGTCACCTTCAAAACAGGGCGTAAAAGCCGACAAACAGCCCTACGACATATACACTTCAATGATGAACCTTACGAAACAGTTGATATTCAGATCAAAGAATATGACTATGAAGGTGAACTTGCTCTTGGTGTATATGCTAATGACTTTCAGGTTGGAAATATTGCCAAAGCCGATATCAATAGAGTTTCTTCTCTATTATCTGATGATTATACAATATACGATTATAAAATATATGGTGGCGGTGATAAAAATTGGGGAATGTCTATTACATTATCCAAAATTGTTAATAGCTAGGAGGAATTTATATGGCAATGATTAAATGTCCTGAATGTGGAAAAGATTTTTAAATTCATATTTTTGCGCCGGCGCAAATTTTAATCTTATTTTTAATATGAATACTTGACAAGACTAATTCATATGCTATAATGTAGCTAATTAGCGAATGACTGCTGTGCGGTCGCAAAATTAGTCTTGGTTTATTCCAAGGCTTTTTTTGCGTTTATGAGGATTTTACAATGAATAAACAAATAACTTATACTGACGTATATAGTCAGCTAGAAAAATTAAAATCTCAAAATCTTATAATATCAGATGAGGCTTTTGCTATTAGTGCTCTTTCGAGATATGGTTATTCAAACCTAATCAAAAGCTATAGAGAACCATACATAATCAGGTACAATGATTCTATATATTATAAGGATGGCGTTACTTTTGAGCAAATTTTATCTTTATTTATTTTAGATAAGAATCTGAGAAACTCTGTCATGGCCGCTATGCTGGATCTGGAAGAGTTCATTAAAGAAGCTGCTGCCGATGTAATTTCAAAATCATTCGGTACTGCCTCTGCAAAATATCTTAATTATAGGAATTATGCTAATAAGAAACGTAGAAAAAAGAGATTTACACTTTCTGAAACTTTAGAAAAGATAAAAAAGGCATTGTATTCAGATAAAGATCCAATACACCACTATATGTCAAAGTATGGTGATGTTCCACCTTGGATACTCTTTAAGGGGGTATATTTTACTACAATTGTTAATTTTGTCGGATTCTTTAAAACTCCTGAGCAAAATGAAATGATATCCCATTTATACCATGACCACTACGATTTTATTTACGATGATTCCATGAAAAAACTTATGATGGATACTCTTTTCATTTGTATTGATTACAGAAATATGTCCGCGCATGGCGGTCGTATTTATAACTATCAGAGTCGCAATACCCTGCGAAAAGACGAGATTTTTCATGCGGATTATGGTTTAATGACCTCTGGTTTTAGTGAATTGCTTTTTATATTAAGTTTGTTATCATACACAACACCTTTTGACCGACTTAATAACGCTCTTCAATATGAACTCAATCGTCACTGCTCCCTTTTTCCTGATGACAGTGAATATCTTTCTAAAGTATTAAATATTGATATTGTTAAAAAAGAGACTCTTCATTAGGATGTGTGGTATAGAAAATCGGCTCAAAGCCGCATAAAACTT
>ERZ827117.1694-NODE-1694-length-15283-cov-4.866759_pt1 | contig 15283 bp, 12 predicted proteins | sample MGYA00519920_ERZ827117 | MGnify/ENA primary metagenome ERZ827117 (study PRJEB31778, sample SAMEA3449260) | human gut metagenome | biome: human gut; feature: human-associated habitat; material: faeces | place: United Kingdom | collected 2010/2012 ...
TATCGAGAACGGCCAGTGCGTGCTGGTCCGCCGTGACACCCGCGAGAAGCAGTTTGTCAAGTTTGACGAGCTGGCCACTGCCATTCCTACCGCCATGGACGCCCTGGCCAAAGACCTGTACGAGCGTGCCCTGAAAAACCGCGAGGCCCGCACCTACAGCGCCACCACGATGGACGAGGTCAAGCAGCTCGCCAAGGAGCACACCGGCTTTATCAAGACGATGTGGTGCGGCGACCTGGCCTGCGAGGAAGCCATGAAAGAGCAGGCTGGCCTGTCCAGCCGCTGCATGCCCTTTGCCCAGGAACACCTGAGCGATGTCTGCCCCGTTTGCGGCAAACCCGCCCAGAAGATGGTCGTTTGGGGCGTTGCTTACTAATTGTACCCACAAAAGCGGTGCCGTAAAAAGCGCCGCTTTTTCTGTAGTTTTTGTACGGTGAAGTTATGTCTGTACTGGTTATAACATTGGGGCTGTATATGCTGGGGCTGCTGCTGGCGGCCATCGGCAGCCGGTTGGCGGGGCGCTGCACCACTTGGTGCTGTGCCCTGCTGGGCCTGCCCATGTGGGTCGTGGGCGGCACGGTCGCGCCGTTTTGTCTGGCGCTGCCGCAGCTGATGCTGGCATTTTTGGCCGCCGGTATGGGCATCACCGGCCTGGCCGTCGGCACGGCACTGGCCGGTGCCGTTACCAACGTGGGGCTGGCGCTGGCGCTCTGCCTGCTGGGGGTCAACGGCCAGCCCGTGGTGGCTGACTGGCAGGAGTTTTGCCGCAAGTGCCTGCTGCTGGCCGCCGCCTGCGGGGTGCTGGCCCTGTTTGTGCGCGACGGCACCCTGAGCTACACCGGCACCGGGCTTTTGATGCTGCTGTTCGTCATCTTCATCCTGTCCAGCATCGTCTACCAGCACCAGTTTATTTATGGCGAGCGGTACGAGCCGATCTCCACCGCTGCCGATGCCCCTCTGCCCCAGGCGCAGGATTACGGCTACACCGCCCACACGATGGCTTTCCCCGTGATGAGCCTGGGCAACTCGCTCAAGAATCTGGCCGGGGTGCTGGGCGGGCTGGCGCTGCTGGCCGCAGGCGCGCAGGCGCTGGTTTACAGCGCTACGACGATCGTCAACCTGACCGGGACCATCCAGGCGCTGTGGGCGGCGACCCTCATCAGCTTTGGCTTCTGCCTGCCGCTGCTGGCCGAAGCACTGGGCCACCCGTTTGGCTCCGTCTGGAAGCGGTTCGACGCACGCTGCCGCTTTTACCCGGCTGACACGCTGCCCATCCAGCTGTTGAACAGCGCCATTCTGAACCTGACCCTCGCGCTGCCCATATCCAGTCTGATGTACCGCCACCGCCTGCCGGTGGGCGCGCAGTTCCGCACCTACGAGGTGCCCGCCTGCGCCGTGATGGCGCTGCTGCTGCTCATCGAGCCGCTTTTGCGCCGCCGCCTGCACCGCTGGCAGGGTGCCGCCTGCCTGGTCATCTACTTTGCCTACTTGGCGGCGGTCTCCTTCGTCCCCCGCGCCGGGGCGTAAGCCTAAAAGCCCCCCTCGCAGAGGGGGCCAAGCCGTTTTTCAACAAAAAAATCCCATGCAGATCTTACCTCTGCATGGGATTTTTATTTAATAGGTCGTCAGCGTCGTGCCGACAAAGTAGTGGGTCAGGATATCGCGGTAGCCCCAGCCGTTGCGGGCATAGCCGATGGCACCCCACTGGCTCATGCCGCAGCCGTGGCCATAGCCGTACACATCAAAGATGAAGCAGTCGAGATCGGCGTTGTAGCTGACGGTGAAGCACTGGCTGCGCAGGCTGCGGCCATCCACGCTCTGGCGGGCCAGCAGGTTTTCGCGGAACCAGCGGCCGCTGACCGTGCCGACACCGGCGTCCGGGCCGACCTGGATCTTGGCTACCCAACCGTACGCGTTGGCAGACTGGATGGTAAACCAGTTGTTGGGGTCAACGCCGGAAAGGTCGATGTCCATCACGTCCTTAATGCGGTCCTGCAAGGTCTGGCGGGAGAAGCGGGCCGTGCCGCTGGAATTGCCGTTGGTGTTCCAGTTGGAGGCCACCTGCTGGTCGTAGGGGCTGTCCACAGCTTGCAGCCAGGCGCGGTCGTTGCCCCAGACCTCGGCGGCCGAGGCCGTGCCGGTGCTGGCCGAAGCAAAGTACGGCGTAAAGCAGACCTGGCCGTTGTAAGTCACCAGCACATGGGCCACCTCCTGCGCGGCAGCCAGTGCCGCCGCGCCCGGCTCAGCGCCCAACACGGACGGATAGCCGGACTGGCTCAGGATCCAGCAGTGCGTTGCCACGCACTGGGCCTTGTAGGCTTCGGCCGGGGCGCTGGGGCCCAGCTCGTTCTGGGCTACCATGGCCAGGCAGCGCACAAGGTCCATCGTCTGGGCGGTGCCGTTCATCGTCACGTTGATGGTCTCGCCCTCGGCGCTGCTGCCGCTGCCGCCGTTATCGGGCACCGGGGTCGCGTCGGTGCCGCTGTCGGTGCTGTCGCTGCCGGATCCATTGTCCGCCGGGGCCTCGGTGGGGGCAGGCGTGGGGGTGGCGCTGGCGTTTGAAACCTGGTCGACCGTGATGGTCTGCTCGGGCAGGGTGCCCTCGGCGCCTTTGTTCAGGTCGGTCTCGGTCGCGTTGGCCGAGCCTGCCACGTCGGTCAGGCCCGCCAGCAGCTTGTCGGCGCTGGCAAGCAGTGCGTCGGTGCGCTGCTGCATCTCACTGGCGGCTTGCGCCAGGTCGGCGGTATTATCGGCCGTGTCGCCGCTCTGGCTGCTGCCGCGGTTGGCGGCGGTGGCGGCGCTCTGCTTGGCGTAGCGGTCGATGCTGGCCCCCAGCAACGTGCTGACAGCGGGCATCGGCTGGTTCTTGCTCTGGTACTGCACGGCGGTCAGCAGCGGTTCGTCCGCCGCCGTGATGGCCGACGTGTTGAGCACCTCGGCTTCGCCGTCCTCGATGAGCCGCCCGGTCACGCAAAGCTGCACACCGGCGTCGTCGCTGGGGGCGGTCAGGGTCAGGAAATGGGACGCGTCCCCTACCTCGACCTCGGTATCCCACAGGCTGCGGGCCTGGATGCCCGCCACAAAGCTGAGGTAATCGTAGTAGCTGGAAAGATCGGTGCTGCCGTACAGGTCAAACGCGCCGTCGCCCTGCTCGGCGGGGTCGTAGTAGTAGACGGCCAGCACCTTGCAGCGGTAGGTGCGGCCCGGCAGGTAAAGCGTAAAGCCGCTGTTGGCCTTGATGCCGTCCTCGGTGGTAAGCGGGGTCAGCAGGGCGTCGGTGGATCGCAGCACCGTGTTGCCGGGGGCGGTGTTGTTCAGCGCGCTGGCCGTGGCAAAGTAGGTCCGGGCGCTGTCGCTCTCAGCGTTTTCGGCGGTGGCGGTGTCCGCCGCGTAGACAAAGCGGCCGTCCATGCCGGGGAAGCCGAGGTAGCCCACCACGCCGGGCAGCTTTTCGGTGCCTTTGGCAAGGTAGCTTTCGGCGGTGTTGTCGTACAGGGCGGTGCCGTAGCTCTTGGCGGCAGGGCGCGCGCCCAGGTCGTGGCTGATGAACCACCACAGCGCCGCGCCGCCTGCGGCCAGCGCCAGCGCCAGCACGACCAGAATGGTAATGACCATCCGGCGGCGGCGCTTCTCGGTCTTTTCGATCATCGCTAGGCTATGGTTGCGGATGCTGTTGGTCGGCTCGTCGCTGCGGCTTTCCTGTTTGCTGCGGCGGCGCGGGCGCGGGGCGGCTTCCTCTTCGGTCTCGCCGCTGTCCTCGTCGTCGGCAAACAGGCGGCTGGCGGCCTTGGTAAAGTCCTCGGCGCTCGTGGTGCGGCCTGCGGCGGCATCGGCTTCGTCCGCCGCCTGCGCAGCGGCCAGCGCTTCGGGGTCCAGCTCAGCCGAGAAATCCGGCACATCATCGTCCAATATGGACGGTGCCGGGGCTTCCGGCTCGGGGTCTGCCAGCGGGGCCGGGCGGCGATTCACCCGCAGGCTGCGGGCCGTGCGGGCTGCCTCGGGCCCTGCGGTGCGGATGTTCAGCGGGTCAGCGTTATCGGCGGGCTGCCGCGCTTCCGCTTCCTGTTCCAATTCCGATTCAAACCGGATGGTCCCGGTCGGCTCCGACACCACAGGCGGCGCGGTGTGGGTGCGCGGCACGTTCAGGTGGCGGGTGCCCTCCGGCGGTGCTTCGGGCGCAGCCGGGGCGGGCGTTTCCACAGGCGGCGGGGCGACCGGCTCGGCGGTGTCAAAGTCGAGCATCGGCTCAAAGTCCGCCGTGCGGTCAGGCTCTTTGGTGGGCGGCGTGCGGCGGCGCAGCGAAAAGCGCACCGTATTGCCGCGCTCGCGTCCGGCCTCGGACACGATGAGCAGCGGCCGCTCCCGCCCGGGGCGGAAGATGATGCAGGAATCGGTCAGCCGCAGGCCCAGCACGCGGCGGCGCAAAAGGTCCAGGATCTGGTTGCCGATGGTCGCATCGTTCAGATCCGGCGGCAGTGCACAGGCGGCAGCACCGTGGTTGTCGCAGATCAGCACAAAGGGGCACTGGCCCACGGTGGCGGGCATGTACGCGGCGGCGAAGTCCGCCCCCGCCGCCTGCATGGCGGCCAGCGCGCGGCCTGCGGCGGCCTGCACCACATCGCCGGGGAATTTTTTCAACAGCTGGGGCGGCACGACGATCTGCTTTTGCTTTTTGGGGTCGGCATAGCTCTCGGTGCCAAAGTCAAACACGGCTTCGCTGTGGGGCAGCGGCTGCAGCAGTGCGCCCAACAGGCGGCCGGTCGTTTCGTCCGCCGCCACCAGCAGCTTGCGCTTTTCCAGCAGGGTATCCAGCGTCGCCTGGGCCAGGCTGGTCTCGCCGGTGGCAAACACATCATCGCCAAATTTGCCGCGCAGCCGCTGCACCCATTTTTCGCAGTACTGCTCGGCCATGCTGCGGTTGGGCGCACTGACCTGCACGCAGACGGCAAACTCGCCGTCGCGTTCCAGCAGGCGCAGCCCGGGGCAGCCATCGGCCCGTGCCTGACGCAGCACTGCCGAAACCTCCGCCGCCGTAGGGCCAAAGACGCGCAATATTCTAAGCTCTGTGTTTACCATGGTTTAAACCTCTGTTACATATCCATTGTTTCTGCCGGGGTATCCGGGGTGACGGTCAGGCTGTCCGGCACGGGCAGGCCCAGTGCCATGCGGCGCAGCATGTCCAGCGCGTACATGGCGGCGCGGGCGCGGATGACGCTGCGCTCGCGGTAGCCGCCCAGGGTCAGCCGCATCACATACCCGGTGTTGGTGCGGGCGTCGGCACCGGCCAGGTAGACTGTGCCCACCGGCTTGTCGGGCAGCGCACCGCCGGGTCCGGCAATGCCGGTAATGCCCACGGCCAGTTCGGCCCCGGCGGCCTTCGCCGCGCCAAAGGCCATGGCCGCCGCCACCGGGCCGGAAACGACGTTGTACCGTTCAATCAGTCCCACCGGGACACCCAGCAGCTTCTGCTTGGCGGCTTCGGCGTAGGTGACGAACCCGTAGCCGAACACCTCGCTCGAGCCGGGGACATTGGTCAGCCGTTCGGCGATCATGCCGCCGGTGCAGCTTTCGGCTGTGGCGGCGTGCAGGCCTTTTTCGCGCAGCACGCGCACGACGGTGTATTCCAGCGCGGGCACGTCCACATCGTAGGCGGCATCGCCCAGAATGCGGCGGAACTCGTCCAGCCGTTCCCGGCAGGCGGCCTCGGCGGCTTCAGGGGTCGTTTCCCGCGCAGTTACGCGTATTTCACACTCGCCGGTCTTGCAGTAGATGGCGGCAGTGGGGTTGGTGCTTTCAAACAGCGGGGCCACCTTGCTGGCGATGGCGCTCTCGCCGCCCAGCACCCGCAGCGTATGGCTGTGGATGGTGCAGTTCTGGCGGGCCAGCAGCAGCGGGCGCACCTGCTCGAGCCACATGGCTTTCATCTCGCGCGGCACGCCGGGCATCAGCGCGGCGCAGTGGCCCTGCGCGTCCTCGAACCAGGCGCCGGGCGCGGTGCCGTGGTCGTTGATGATCTTGTGGCCGTTCGTCGGCACCATGGCCTGCTTGCGGTTGTTCTCGGTGGGGCGGCGGTTGGTGCGGGCGAAGAAGGCCAGGATCTTGTCCCATTCCGCCTCATCAAAATGCAGCGTATCGCCAAAGGCTTCGGCCACGGTCTCTTTGGTCAGATCGTCCTCGGTGGGGCCTAACCCGCCCGAGAAGATCAGCAGGTCGCTGCGGCCTTTGGCCTGTGTCACCAGCTCCCGCAGGCGGGCGGGGTTATCGCCGATGACATGCTGGTGCAGCACACTGATGCCCAGCTCGGCCAGCTCACGGCTCAAAAACTGCGCATTGGTGTTTAAAATATCGCCCAGCAGCAGTTCGGTACCGACGCAGATGATTTCAGCGGTCACAGCAGATCATCCTCTTCCCCACCCATACGGATGTAAATTTTCTCGACATTTTCCGCCGCTTCCGCTTCCAGCGCCAGCAGGTCAGGCATGCCCTGCTCAGCCGCCAGGATCTCTTCCATCGTCGGGTTGGTCTTGGGGTGCGGCGGGGTAAAGATCGTGCAGCAATCCTCGTACGGCTCAATGGACGTTTCAAACGTGCCGATCTTGCGCGAAATTGCGATGATCTCGGTCTTGTCCATGCCAATGCAGGGGCGCAGCACGGGCAGGCTCTGCGCGGCATCGGTGCAGGCCAGCGCCGCCATCGTCTGGCTGGCGACCTGCGCCAGACTCTCGCCGGTGATCAGCGCCTGCAATTCCAGCTTGTTGGCTACACGCTCGGCAATGCGCAGCATGCTGCGGCGCATCAGCACGGTAAACAGCACATCGGGCGCATGGTCGCGGATGTACTCCTGCGGCTTGGTGTAGGGCACGACGAAAAGCGTGCAGTTGCCGGTGTACTCGACCAGCTCGCGGGCCAGGTCGCGCACCTTCATTTTGGCGCGCAGGCTGGTGTACGGCGGGCTGGCAAAATGGATGTGATGCAGCGCCAGGCCGCGGCGCGCCATGCACCAGGCCGCGACGGGGCTGTCGATGCCGCCGGAGAGCAGGTTCAGCGCACGGCCGCTGGTGCCGACCGGCAGACCGCCCGCGGCTTCGACCTTGGGGCCGTGCACGTAGGCGGAATGGTCGCGGATCTCGACCATCACCTCCAGCTGGGGGTTATGCACGTCCACACGCAGGTGGTGGTGCTTGTCCAGCAGGTAAGCGCCCAGCTCGCGGCAGATCTCGGGGCTCTTCATCGGGTAGGTCTTGTCGGCACGCTTGGCCTCGACCTTAAAGGTGCGGATGCCGCGCAGCGTTTCGCCCAGGTAGGCTTCAGCGGTCTCGCAGATGGCATCAAAATCCTTCGGGCACTCGACCGCGCGGCTCATCTTAACGATGCCAAACACATGGGACACACGGCGGAACGCCTCGTCCATGTCCAGGCCGTCCTCTTTCGGCTCAATAAAGACGGTGCTCTGCGCCTGGTAGACCTTGAACTTGCCCAGCGGTTCCAGCCGCCAGCGGATGATCTTGGCCAGGCGGGCTTCAAACTTGCCGCGGTTCAGGCCTTTCAGGGTCATTTCGCCCTGGTATGCTAGGATGATCTCTTTCATATATAGATACGCCTTTCGTTGGTGGGTGTTACGCTTTTAAATATGCTGCAATTCTTTCAGGCCGCTGCGCAGGCCGTCCAGCAGGGCGTCGACGTCCTCGGGGGTGTTGTCGGCGCAGAGGCTGACACGCAGCGCGGTACGGATGGTCAGGTCGTCGCAGCCCATGGCCTGCAGGGTGTGGCTCGGCTCGCCCTTATCGCAGGCACTGCCGCCCGAGACAAATACCAGCCGCCCGTTGAGGTAGTTGATGAAGGTCTGGCTGTTGATACAGCCGGTGGAGAAGTTGACCACCTCGTCCACGGCATCGGCGGGCGAGTTCAGCGTGATGCCGGGCAGCTCGGCCAGGCCCGCGCGCAGCTGCTGGTTCAGTGCGTGGATGTGATTGCCCTTGGTGCGCAGCCGCTGTGCGCCCTTGGCCGCCGCCAGCCCCAGGCCCACGATGTAGGGCGTGTTCTCGGTGCCGGGGCGCATGCCGCGCTCCTGATGGCCGCCGATGTAGGGCGGGTGCAGCGTCTGGCGCTGGCTGTCCCGCACGAACAGCGCGCCGATGCCCTTGGGCGCGTGGATCTTGTGGCCGGAGACAGACAGCGTGTCGACCCCGGGCCATTTTTGCAGGTCGATGGGGATACGCAGCCAGGCCTGCACCGCATCCACATGGAAATGCGTGCGGCTGTTTTTGGCCTTGATGCCTTTGGCCAGGGCGGCAATGTCCTGCCGGGCACCCGTCTCGTTATTGACAGCCATGCAGGCCGCCAGAACGGTGTTTTTGTCGATGGCCGCCAGGAATTTTTCGGTGTCGATATGGCCGTCACGCTCGGGCGCGATCTCCACGACGGTGAAGCCTTCCTCCTTTAATGCGCGGATGGGCAGCTGCACGCTGGGGTGCTCAAAGCCGGTGACGACGATCTTATTGCCCCAATGGCGGCGGGGCAGCGCCGCACCGTAGATGGCCATGTTGTTGCTCTCTGACCCGCATGCGGTAAAATAAATTTCGTCGCTGCGGCAATGCAGCGTTTTGGCAATGCGGGCGCGGGCCGTTTCAATGCCGTCCTGCGCGGCCACGGCGGGGTCGTACAGGCTGCTGGGGTTGGCCCAGAGTTCCACCAGCGCGTCGTGGATGACCTCGGTAACAGCGGGGTCCACGCGGGTGGTGGCGGCGTTATCCAGATAATGGAGCTGCGGGTCGGAAAGCATAGACATTCCTCACATTTTGAACAAAATTATACAGGATAAATTATACACGCCCGGGCCGCAAAAAACAACCGTTCCCGCAAAAAAAGCCGCAATAGCCAAACTTGTATCTTGACTTTTGGCAAAAGAGCCGCTATAATAAAATAGTTTCCTGTGCCGGTGTGTTGGAATTGGCAGACGAGACGGACTCAAAATCCGTTGGTGGTGACACCGTATGGGTTCGACCCCCATCACCGGCATTCCTTATACCTAAGCCTTTTAGCGGCTTAGGTATTTTTTGTGTGGCAGACAGGATTTCGGCTTGTCTGCCATTTTGTCTGCCACTTTTACCCCAGATGGCAGACAAAACGGATTCAATCTCCGCTGGGCAGAGTGGCTCTCTCAAGCAATTTTTTGCTTGGGAGATTTCTTTTTTTCGGAAAGTCCGCCAAGATTGATTTTGCTGGCAATCATGTTCGCAGCTTCCATCTTGCTGTCCACGTCAATGTGGGCGTAAATATTGGCCGTGGTGGAAAAGCTGGAATGGCCCAGCCACATCTGTACCTCTTTCATTGTGACTTTGTTCTTGATGAGCAGACTGGCACAGGAGTGGCGGAGGTCGTGATAGCGAATCGGGCGGAAACCGTTTTTCAAGAGCATTTCGCGGAAAACCCGTGTCACATAGTCCGGGGTCACAAGATGACCCATATCGTCCACGCAGATGTAGTCTTTATACTCTTTGCAGTAGCTGCCGCCGCAAAGTTTTATTTGCTGTTGCTGGCGCTTTTGGGCTTTCAGCAAAGCCTGTTCAACTGCGGGAATCAGCGGTAAACTGCGAAAACTGGCCTTGTTTTTTGTACGGCACTTGGAAACGTCCACCATTTTGCCATCCACATTGATGCGTTCAAAGGTGCGTGAAATCGTGACGATTTTCCGTTCAAAGTCGATGGCCGACCATTGCAGACCGATTACCTCGCTACGGCGCAATCCATAGAACGCAGCAAGCATGACAGGAAGTTCCATTTTGGTATTTGCAAAAATAGGCAGCACTTCCATTAATTCATCCGCTGAATAATAGCTGGCAACAAAGTTGTCTTTTTTGGGGCGCTCCACTTCGGCAGCAGGGTTATAGGGAATCAATTTGAGCTTTGCCGCGTCAGATAAAGCCTTGCGGATGTTGGCATGGTAATGAAGTACGGTGTTTCCGCTTACTCCGCGCTGGTTGATTTCATGTGTGTAGAACATTTCAATATCCAGCACTGTGATTTCGTTCAAACGTACTTTCCGTTTAGCAAAATACGGTCCAATCCACGATCTGACATTCTGGCAATAGCCGGAATAAGTAACTTCTTCCCAGCTTTTGCGTTTCCATTGCAACCAAAATTCAAGGTAATCCGAGAACAGCATACCCGGCCAAGGTGAATTCCATCTTTCATCTTCCGTTTTGTTTTGGCTTTTGGGTTGACGCTCGTTTACACCACGCACTTCCTCTCCGGCATTGGCTTCGCGGATCATCGTCAGGAGCAGCGCCTTGGCCTTGGTTGCATTGCGGTCAGTGGACAACCCTGTACTCAGCGTTTTGCGGTTTCGCTTTCCTTTTTCATCTGTGGGCAGATTCAGAACGACATAATAGAATCCGTGTTTTTGCGTAAGATAGCCTGTAACTTTCGTTTTCATTGCGTTGCTCCTTTCCGACTATCTGACGGTAATGGTGACACCTATATGATAGCGGATATGCGCTTTTTACTCCACGCTGTCGATTGTCGCATTGACAGTGTTGCAATCTTCGGGTGTTTCGTTCTGCAAAAAGCGAATTACGTTTACCTTGGGGATGCGGTAACTGCGTCCGATGCGAAATGCCTTGATTTTCCCTGCATTCAGCATACGATATGCCGTTTTCTTACTCACGGGCCGCGAACCGCCCAGCATCTCGCAAAGCTGTGGTACATCCACTACATCGGGGTATTTTCGGAAAATTTCTCGCTTTCCAAATGGTTCTCCCATAATCGTCAACTCCTCTCAAAAATAATTGCGGATTTAATTCCACAAGCATGGCGGTCACCTGTGGAAAACAAGTGACCGCCATAATCTGAAATTAAATTGTATATCCTATTCGACACTACTTCCCGGATATAGGGCAGACCATTGACCCGGCTGCTGGAGCAGCGCCCGCGTCCTGTACCACATTGTTGGCAGTACCGCCGATTCCTTGAGGGTATCGCAACGGTGCGTATCATAATGATCGACCCTTTCATCGCATAGGCGGTGTTCCACGCCGCCCCTCTGAGCGCCTGTGAGCGCGTTTATAGCGACAGGAATATCCTATCATAGCTAAACCGCTGCACACGCCTTAGAGTCTGCTTGCCGTCGCTCCGTGGGTTGCGGCAAGATCGAATTTATGTAGCCAATGGTCTGGTTATTCTGCTTTCAAGGTTCTCTCAAGGGGAGAGGGCCTTTCAACACCCTCTATAACTTATATACTCTGCAAAAATAAAAACCTTGAGGGAAAAATTAAAACTATTTTTCGCGCTGCTCACATACGAAATTTGGAAACCGCAATCAGAAATTCAATGACCTGTGTTTGAAACAGATCTTCGTCAAAGCGGCCATTTACAAAGCTGTAACTGCGCAGCAATGTGTAGTAGCGCTCATACAGCTTTTGGATAGCGGTGTGGTTGGCTTTCTTGGCCTGTGCCAGCAGTTCTCTATATGCTCCCATCAGTGTTCCCCCATTGCCTTGCGGATTTTATTGATTGCATTGTGTTTGTGCGTACTCACGGTGTCAGGCTTGATTTTCAGCTTCGTCGCCGTATCGGCAATCGAAAGCCGGTCAATGTACAAGCAAATCATAACCTCACATTCTTTCGGGGAGAGCTTGTGCAAATAGGGCTTGATAGCCTCCCACATCAGTTTGGCTTCTACTGCAGATTCCAAGGATTCCTCCCGGATGGAATCTACGTGTTCAATGGTTTCGGCAGCATATTCATAGGAACATTCCACCTTTTGAATCTTCTTCAGATGGCGGATATAGGTCAACCTGCGGTTCTTCAGCACCGTGGCCAAATACGCGGTAAACTGCGCGGCCAGTGCGGCATCCTCACCATAAATCCAATATTTATTGGCATCCTTTTTTCTGGACATATTTACCTCCAAAATTTTGAGTTTCATTGAATAGAAGCTCAAAAAGGAGGTGCACGAGCGCAATAAAAATATCGTTTCAACGTGCATATTCAAAAAGACAAGCACGAAAAAGGCCCGACAACCAATTTGGCTGTCGGGCCTGAAACGTAATGTAACTATACTTACATTGTATTTCGGTGCGTAAGGGTGGCCCAGTGCAAGGGGCTATGCTTTCTACACTATTGTTGTAAAATGTACAGCTTGCGCTGTGCTTTTTCACCAAGGCATCCAGAATCCCGGTGTTCAACTTATTGACCTCGACGTAGAGTAAAAAACGCCCGCGCTTTTCAGGCGCGGGCGTTATAAAAAGGAGAAAACGCGATTTTGCATTACGCAAAACGCAGAAAAAAGAGCATCAAATATCTATCAGCAATATTTCTCAATGATTTTCTGCATAACATCCCAGCTTTTCTCCATGTCGGCGGTCAGTTTGAACTGGGTTCGGGCGCGGTTGAGGTTTTGAGTCTCGTAGTTGATGTGAAAGTAGTGGTCGCCCTCCAGATAATCGGCGAGGAAGCGCATACCACATTCCATCGTCATCAGTTTGGCACCCCACGGCAGGGTCTGCTTTTCCAGCGGGGTGAACGCTTCACCTGCTGCCTGCAAGAAGCCCTTGGTGTAAATTTCAAACAGTTCCATGCTGAAATTCACTTTCGAGAGGTCGGATTCATCCTCGGCGCAGTGGTTAGCGCCAAAACGGATTGAATCGCCAAAATCGTTCGCGGCCAGCCCCGGCATGACAGTGTCGAGGTCGATAACACACAGCCCCTCCCCAGTCGTTTTGTCGAACAGGATATTGTTCAGCTTGGTGTCGTTGTGGGTGACGCGCAACGGCAGTTTGCCCGCTGTCAGCAGGTCCACCATAACATGATAATCCGCTTCACGGGCGCGGACAAACTCAATTTCGCGCTGCACCTGTGCGGCGCGTCCCATGCGGTCCTCAGCCACAGCACGCTGGAAGTCCGCGAAGCGTTTTGGTGTATCATGGAAGTGAGGAATCGTCTCATGCAGGGTGTTTGCCGGGTAGTCGGCAAGCTGGTGTTGGAAATTGCCAAAAGCAACGGCGCTTTGGTAAAAATCTTCGGCGGACTGCACCTGCTGCAAGCAGACGGTGTTCTCCACGAAGTCATAGACACGCCAACAACCGCCGTCGGCGGCCTTATAATAGGGCTTTCCAGCTTTGGTCAGCGCAACATGGAGCGTGGCACGTTCCGGGTCAGCCCCGCGCTGTTTGGCCTTTTCGCGCAGAAAATCCGTTACACCGCAAATGTTTTCCATCAGACCGTCCGGGTCTTTGAATGTATCAGTATTGATTTTTTGCAGAATATAGCGTTTTTGCGTTGCTTGTTCGGTGAGAGCATACGTCTGGTTGATATGCCCTTCGCCATAGGCGATTGGCTCGGACACCGGGCCGTTCCACGCCCACGCGGCTAAAATCTTGTTCATTTCATATACATCCTCTCGGTTTTGTATCAGGCCGTGATGCTGTACAACACAACGCCTGCCACGGCGGCACCCGCCATAACCTTGATTGGGCTGGGCTTCCACTTGCGCAGGACGAAAAAGCCTGCAAGGAAAATTACCAGCGCCATCAAGTCAAAGCTGCTCAAATCTGCTGGAAGAGTACGTTGGCCGTATAGTGCCAGAATCATCAACGAGATACCGGCAGAGGCAATCATAGCGATTACAGCGGGGCGCAGCCCTGCCAAAACCCCCTGCACAATGCTCAAGCCACGGAAGCGGTAGTACACATAAGCCAAAGTCATCACAATGACACAGGATGGGAAGATACAGCCGATAGTGGCAATCAGCGCTCCCGGCAGCCCAGCCACCTGAATTCCCACAAAGGTTGCCGCGTTAAGAGCGATAGGGCCGGGAGTCATTTCAGCAATGGCCATAATGTCGGCAAACCCCGTCATTGTCAACCAAGGGTGAATATCCACGACTTGGTCTTGAATTAAAGGCATGGCTGCATACCCGCCGCCGATGCTGAACAGGCCGACTTGAAAGAAACTCCAGAACAGTTCCAGATAGATCATTCCTCGACCTCCTTCTTTTGCAGATACAGCGTATCCAACGCACCAATCACACCGCAGACCAGAATAATCAGGATAATGTTCACGGAGAAAAAGCGAGTCGCCACGAAAGCCGCCAGCATCACAGCGATGGGCAGCAGGCGCTTCTTTTTCAGAATGGGCCATGCCATATTGATGACTACATCAAAGATGACTGCCGCCACACCGGCCAGCATACCGGCCATAGCCATGCTCACATACTTGTTGGAGCGAAATGCTTGGTAGAAAGCAGAAATGATGGAAATGATAATCAGCGGCGGCAGTGCTGAACCAACTACGGTAATCAATGCACCGGGGATTCCTGCCACATGGTAACCCACCAGAATAGAGGCATTGATGGCGATAGAGCCGGGGCTGGACTGGGCTATGGCCGTCAGATCCAACATTTCTTCCTCCTCAATCCAGTGCAGTTCTTTCACAAAGCGCTCCCGCATGAGAGGGATAATGACAAACCCGCCGCCGAATGTACACGCGCTGAGTTTAAAGGTAGAAAGGAACAACTGCCAATATTTATTTTTCTTGTCCAATAGAATCTGTCTCCTTTTCAGCGGTACATCTGCACCGCACGGGCCATTTCACGCATTCGGGGTTCAGCGTAGGCAAAAAACTTTTGCAGTGCCTTGCAATAGTAACTGCGTTGGGCTTTGTCTGCTGTATTACGGTCACGCTTGCAGCCGCCGTGACATAGGTTTACCCATCTGCATTGCTGACATTCTGCGGGGACATTCCGGCCATCCTTTATAAAGATGCGCATTTTCTCCCCCAAAAGCAACGATTGTAAAGAGTCATTTTGAATCGTTCCGAGTTTGTACTCATCCAAACAGTAAAAATCGCACGGGTAAACAGCGCCACTGCCCTCCACAACCATGTAAGAACCGCACGCGCCGGTGGTGGAGCAAGTTCCCGTCGGTGCGCCCATGAGCAGTTGTATATAATCTTCAAACAGGCGAACACTGACATAGACACCTGTTTTCCAGTCACGATACCATGCGTCAAACAGGGCGCACAAAAATTGCGCGTACAGTTCCGGCGAAAGAGAGTAATTTTCGATTCCTCGCTGCGCGCCCAAGGGGTCTAAGCAAGGGATGAATTGGAGATAGCGCACACCCGTTGCTTTCATAGACTTATACACACGTTCCGCCTTTTTAGCCAGACGCTTGGTGACAACACATAAAAGGTTGCACTCGATATGATACTGCTCCAGCAGTTTGATCATCTGCATGACCCTTGTCCATGTTCCGTCGCCGGAAACATCTGGGCGCAAAGCATC
>ERZ827117.1696-NODE-1696-length-15269-cov-4.817208_pt1 | contig 15269 bp, 14 predicted proteins | sample MGYA00519920_ERZ827117 | MGnify/ENA primary metagenome ERZ827117 (study PRJEB31778, sample SAMEA3449260) | human gut metagenome | biome: human gut; feature: human-associated habitat; material: faeces | place: United Kingdom | collected 2010/2012 ...
CGCGCCGCCAGCGTTCGTCCTGAGCCAGGATCAAACTCTTTATAAATGGTATTTATCACTCATAAAGTGTTAAATCTCGTTCACTCAGACACAATCGCTTGCGTCCTGTATGAATTACTTGTTTGCCGATCTCTCGGCTTTGGAATTGTTTTTCGTGATTTTCCATCACGTTTAAGGTTCCACAAGTTTCAGTATTGTTCAATTTTCAAGGTCCTGCTTGCTCTCCTCTCGGACAGCTCAATCATTATATCAAAGGTCGTACTTTTTGTCAAGCACTTTTTTCGATATTTTTTTGAGCTTTCCAAACGCCTTTTTAAAAGCTTTCCACCCGCACGCTGTCCGGTTCCCCGCTGCGTTTTTGCTGGTACATCGCTTTTATTTAGCTTTTGAAGAGCTGCTGTCTTGCGCGACAGCTTATTTATAATACCACACTTTCGCCTAAAGTCAACACCTTTTTCAAAATTTCTTTCAAGTTTTTTCAAACTTCTTTTTTAGTCCTTCCCAATATCCACGCAAGCATCCTCCGGGCCGCAGTTCGCACACCAAGCCAAAAGCAAATGTTCCCCCTGCCGCCAATAGCATCGCCAGTGCAGAATGCTGTAAATGCAGCAAGCAGCCGCCCGCAATTACTGCAGCCGGTACGCTCCACCATATACAGTAAGTCTTCAGCTTAACGGCACTCCCCTGCATCCAGCGGCAGACATACCAGTATTTCACCACCCCTTCCAGCAGCGCCTGCACACAAAGTGCATACAGCATCACCAACCGGCTGCCCCGCATAACAAACAGCAGCACCAGCATAACCCCCAGTGCAGCTTCGCGATACAGGTTATCTTTCTTTTCGTTACCCGTCATTTGCAGCACCCCGCTGCAGGGTCCAAGTGTCGCAATCAAAATAAACACCAGCGCACATCCAACAAACTGTTTGGTGTAAGGCAACAGCTCTTCCGCCAGAATCGACAGCAGCACCTGCGGATAGCCCACCAGCACAACTGCCATACTGCCGGCAAATAACATTTGAATCCGCATAATGGACGCATAGCACTGCTTGATTCCCGCTTTATCCCCTGCATGATACATGCGCGAAAATTCTGGCAGAAACACTTTTGCTGTTGGACCAGAGATGAAGTTGACAAGCTTTTTTACCATCAGCACTACACTGACAATTCCCGCTTCAAACGCGCCTGTGAAAAAGTACTGCAAAAGGATTGGCATTTGCGAAATCAACGCCTGTATCAGATCCGCCCGTTGATAGCTCCCCCATTTGCGCAAAGAAAGTTCCTTCGAGATATCCCTCCGGGGTTCTCTGTCCCGCTTTATCAGGAAAAGCACCAGGATTCCCGCGTACTGTATCACATACAGCGCCAGCAGTGTGCCAAGCGAGAGTCTTTCCGTTTTATATAAAACCAGTGTTCCCAATACAAGGAACAGTCTTCCCAGCACATACTCTCCGAATAAGGCACATCCCGGCTGGCCTTGCGCCATCATTGTGCTGCTATGGTCCATTACCAGAAGTTCCATCCCGGTAATTAGTGCTATGACCGTGTAACCGCCCCGTCCTTTTTCCAACGCCAGTACCAACGCTAATGTCGTCAGGACTGGCAGCACATAACAGCTGTAATATTTTGCCTTGAACCGGCGCAGCTCTGTTCCCTTATTTGATAAGTAAAAAGTATTGCATTTCGTAATACCGGAAAACAATACCCAGTACACAAGATCCGCCGCACTGACCCAGGTAGAGTAAGTTCCGTATCCCGCAAGGCCCAGCATCCGGGTGATCATAACCTGCAGCAGCACTTCCAGCACTGCACCAAGCCCTTTTAATATTACACTAAGTAGAAAAACGATACTCAAAATATTTTCTCCATACCAGAACTATGCTGCCCAGAAAAACTGATACGGCATCGTCCCGCCAATATTATTTATCAGCAGCCGCAAAACATATTGGAGGCCCGCCGCCACTGCCAACCATTGGATTGTCGCAGCCCGTCTGCGCGGGCAGTTTATATACTCCAACATGCGTGGAAGCAATACGATCAGGTACGGCCCAAACAACGCAGCCATCCGCGCCGCAGAGGCTAGCCCAAGGTTCAGCCCGTACAGCGAAAGTGCCGCCATTGTGAGAAATAGTCCCTGCGGTTCCTTGGATTCCAGCTTTTTGCATTCCTCTGGTGTCATTTTGTAAAGAACAAAGGCAACCAGCAGAGCATAAAACGCACCAACCGCAATGGATTCCATTCTGCTGTTGCTCTTCGTAAAATATTTTGCCAGCGCATAGGGCAGCAAATTTGCCACGCGCCCCGCCACAACCGGATATGCTGCGCCCAAGATGCAAGCTGCCATGGTGCAGTACAACACATGGCGATATTTCCACCGCCGGTTCACCAACCAATACAGCGGCAGAAAGACCACTGCACTTTTGTGGAACGATACTGCCATCAGAATTTGCAAAAAGTACGGCGCAAGTTTTCGCTCCTTGATCCAGTGGAATGCCGTATAACCCAGTAAAATTGCAATCGCATTGCGGGCCACATTCATTTCTGTCTGATAAACACCCAGCGTAAGGTAAAGCCAGATACTCAGCATAGCATTGGGGGATTCCCGCCGCAGCCAGCGGTAAAGCAGCGCTATAATCAGCGCACTGTTTGCCACTGTAATCCACTGTGGCGCAGACAAATAAATGCTGAGGAGCTTATTCAGCAGGCGGTACCCAGGTTCCAAGTCCAATTCCCATGTCCGGCGGGGCGTTGGGTAAAGCTGGGCGGTAAACAGTTCTTTCCACGAAATCTGTGGGAATTGTTGATAAATGCAGACATAATACTTGGTATCGACACCAACAGTCTGTGCCCGCATTGCCATAAAAAACCACAGCACCACACAGGACATGGCCAGTGCTACACGCTGCGCGCTCCTGCCCTGCCGCCGTGCCAACACGCAGAGGCGCGCCGGGTAGGCAAGCAGCAGGCAAAGCACAAGGTAAACACTCATTTTTTCTATCATGCTATTTCAAAACAGCGCCAGCCGCACCTGGTAGACGGCCGCGTTGATCCCGGCAGGCAGCAGCGCTGCGCACCCAAGCCCTGCACGCAGCAAAACATTCCGCAGGTTCGGCCTGCCGTTCCAACTGCTCAGCGCCCGCTTTGCCTGGTGTTTCTGCCCTGCAATCAGGCTTGTATAAATATAAACTGTCATCTTTAAATCGTATTTTCTCTGGATCGCCGCAATCTCGGCTTTGCTATGGTTCGGATTCTTCAGTTCCTCTTCCAAATCCTGCATAAATGCCTTGGCGTGGGCCACTTTTACCCGTGTTCTGGCGTTGGCTTCTGCCCCACGGTTATAATCCACGCAAACACGGGAGGCATAGGCAACACACGGGTTATTTCTCGCCAATCGCGCCCAAAGATCCAGATCTTGCCCGATTTTTTCACCCAGCCGGAACCCACCCGCCGCCAACAGTGCCGTGCGCCGCACCGTTGTGGCGGAGGTCCAGACAAAGTCATAACCCTTGCCCAGCGTTTCCCAGTAGCTAGGCAAACAGCCATTCGCCTGCGGCAGTCTGCGCGATTCCTTACAGCGGCCATTGGCGTAGATAATGCGGTAGGCCGTAACAAAGATATCACTTTGGGGATATTTCTGCACGATGGTTTCGATATTTTGCAGATAATCCGGATGCCAGGTATCATCAGCATCCAGAAAGCAGATGTACTCCCCCGCCGCCAGCTCAATGCCCTTGTTGCGTGCAGCGGAAACGCCCTGATTCGCCTGCTGTACAATCCGGATTTTATCTGACTGCACTGTTTTGCATGCCTGCAAAGAGTGGTCCGTTGAACCATCATCCACCACGATCACTTCATAATCAGGGAATGTCTGTGTCAGAACGGAGCGCAGGGTGCCGGCAATGTAATGCTCCTTGTTGTAAAGCGGAATCACCACGCTGTATTTCATACACAGCCCCCACATTTTCACTATCTTTTATGATTTCATAAGGTGCTCTACGTATATCTTAGCAGTTTCCTTAAACGATGTATAGATATTTTGGGTATATTTATAAGTGCTTTTTCTGATTTTTATCTAAAATATCAAAAAATCATATTTTTGCCAGAATAGGCAAACTTCATTTCGGCTGCATACACACAGTCAAAAGGTTTATCACATCTTCCCGGGAATTTCCATCAAGCTGCGTATTGACTATCGAGCTTTAAAAGAGTACGATAGTGCGGACAAGATGAAGGAAGGGATTTGTATGGAAGTTAGTCTTTTGCTGATGGAGCAGATTGCTCAACTATTCATTGTCCTGCTGATGGGGTACATTGTGGTCAAGGCCAAATTACTAAAGCCCTCTGACAGCAAGGTGCTCTCTGTTGTTTTTGTGTATCTGATTATGCCTTGCGTAGTTCTGAATGCGTTTCAGATTGATGATACTCCTGAAATTCGTGCTGGGCTTCTGTATTCGATGGCGATTGCCGTGGGGATGCACGTTGTCTTTCTGGCGTTCGATACAGTGATACGCAAGCCGCTGAAATTGGATGCAGTCGAGAGAGTCAACATCATCTACAGCAACGCGGCAGCATTGGTCATTCCGTTGGTGCAAGCTTTACTTGGCAGTGAGTATGTTGTATACTCTTGCGCCTTTGTCATCGTGCAGTTAATTTTACTTTGGACCCACGCAAGTGCCTGCCTGCAAAGGAGTACCAAGTTGGAATGGAAAAAGATCCTGACCAATGTCAACCTGCTTGCGATTGTGGCAGGAGCGCTCTTGTATCTGTTACACATTTCTTTGCCAGCGCCAATCGTGAGCACACTCAGCAGCGTAGGAAATATGATTGGACCTATGGGAATGCTGCTGGCCGGCATGGCAATCGCAGAGGTCCCGCTGAAAAAGGTATTTTGCACACTGCGGAACTACCTCCCTGTTGTGCTTCGTCTGCTGGTGGTTCCTGTAATTGTTCTTTTATTGCTCCGGGTGGTACATGCAGCAGGTTGGATTTCCGATGGCAAGGCAATTTTGATGACAGTTTATCTCTCTGCCATCACACCCTCCTGTGCAACTGTCACTTCCATGGCTCAGCTGTACAATCGTGATGCGGCACATTCAAGCGCACTGTATGTTCTCAGCACGCTTTTGTCAATCTTCACCATGCCGCTGATGATCGGTCTGTTTGAAGTACTGATTTGAAATTTCTCATACAAAAAGCCCCTTCCCGCTGCATTCACAGCCAGAAGGGGCTTTTCTATCGTGTATTCAGTCTGCCGCAGGGTACCCACGGCAATCGTTGGCAGTTGTTATTGCTCAACAGGGGTTGCCTGCTGCCCGCCGGAACCCGGCGCACGCAGTAACATTTTGCCAACTGCTAATTTCACGCTATTTTGTTGGGAAGATCTCTATTACAGCTCAGCGAAGTACTTAATGGTACGAACCATCTGGCTGGTGTAGGAGTTCTCGTTGTCGTACCAAGAAACGACCTGAACCTGATAGGTGTCGTCGTCGATCTTAGCGACCATGGTCTGGGTGGCATCGAACAGGGAGCCGTACTTCATGCCGATAACGTCAGAAGAAACGATCTGATCCTCGTTGTAGCCGAAGCTCTGGGAAGCAGCAGCCTTCATAGCAGCGTTGATAGCTTCCTTGGTGACGTCCTTGCCCTTAACGACAGCAACCAGGATGGTGGTGGAGCCGGTGGGAACAGGAACACGCTGAGCGGAGCCGATCAGCTTGCCGTTCAGTTCGGGGATAACCAGGCCGATAGCCTTGGCAGCGCCGGTGGAGTTAGGAACGATGTTCTGAGCACCAGCACGAGCGCGGCGCAGGTCGCCCTTACGCTGCGGGCCGTCCAGGATCATCTGGTCGCCGGTGTAAGCATGAACGGTGGTCATGATGCCGGAAACGATCGGGAAAGTCTTGTTCAGGGTGTCGGCCATAGGAGCCAGGCAGTTGGTGGTGCAGGAAGCAGCAGAGATAACCTGGTCATCCTTGGTCAGGGTCTTCTCGTTGACAGAGTAGACGATGGTCTTCAGGTCGTTGCCGGCAGGAGCAGAGATAACGACCTTCTTAGCGCCAGCAGCGATGTGAGCCATGCTCTTCTCTTTGCTGGTGTAGAAGCCGGTGCACTCCAGAACAACGTCAACGCCGATCTCGCCCCACGGGCAATCCTTAGCGTCCTTAATGGCGTAGATCTTGATCTCCTTGCCATCGACGATGATGGAATCCTCGGTAGCTTCGACGGTGTGCTTGTTCTCACCGATCTTGCCCAGGAAAGAGCCCTGAGCGGTGTCGTACTTGAGCAGGTGAGCCAGCATCTTGGGGCTGGTCAGGTCATTGATGGCAACAACTTCGTAGCCCTCAGCCTCAAACATCTGACGGAAAGCCAGACGGCCGATACGGCCAAAACCATTGATAGCAACTTTAACAGCCATTGTTAAATCCTCCCAAGATTTTTGTTGTACCCGGCAGCCCGGTTGCCCGCTCTGCCGTATGCTACTATTGTACCCTATTCTTGCGAAATCTGCAAGAGGGCTGTTATTCATTTAACAGGATTTTTTCAAAAAAATCATGATTTTTTTTGGCTGGAACCATTTTCCACCCGTCCGCCGGGCCGTTTTGCACAGACTAACAGCAGCCAACCCGCAAAAAGCCGCAAAAAGGAGGTGCCCCATGGACCACTGCGCCGACAGCCTGCCCCGCCTGCGCCTGGCCGAAATGGCCGCGGCCGGGGCCGATGTGCGCCCCCAGCTGCGGCTGCTGATGCTGGCCGAGGGGCTTGCCGCGCAGCCCACGCGCCGCGCCCTGGACCTGAACGCCGAGACTGCCGCCCTGTGCGCCGCTGCCAACGAGTCCGTGCGCCGCCGGGCGGGCTGGCTGTATTTCGTCCCCGCCCCTGCCCCGCTGCCGGTGGCCCTGCCGCGCAGCCTGTGGCAGACGGTGGTGCTGTGCATGCTGCGCAGTGCCCTGCCCGCAGGGCGGGCCGTAGTTACACTGCACGCAGGGCGCGGTGCGGCGGTGGCGGTGTTCCGTGTGCAGGGCGTTTTGCCGGGCAGTGTGCCCGGTGATACCCTGCCCCTGCTGCGGCGTGCTGCCGCCCTGACAGGCGGCCTTTGCGTGACTGCCGGGGCTGGCTGCGGTGCAGGCGAAGCAGGCTTGTCTCCGCACTTTGCTGCCGCCCTGCGCCTACCGCTGGCACCGCGCCCCCCTTTGCGCGAGCCGCCCGCCGCCGGGGCCCTTTTGCAAGACCGCTACAGTCCCCTGCATGTTTTGCTGGATGGGTTTACGGTGTAGGGGCGGTTGCCGTTTCCGCCGGAAAGCATTGTTTCTTGCACCAGGGCCGCCGGACAAGATTTCCGGAATTTCCGGCAGAATTTCCGGCAAAACAAAAGGCCCCCGGCTGAAGCTTACGCTTTAACCGAGGACTTTGCTTGGAGCGGCCGACGAGGCTCGAACTCGCTACCTCCACCTTGGCAAGGTGGCGCTCTACCAGATGAGCTACGGCCGCATAAAAAAATCACCGAAGATTGTTCGGTGATTTTTTTGTTGGCTGCCCCAGTCCGACTTGAACGGACGACACCCTGATTAACAGTCAGGTGCTCTAACGGATGACACTGAGATAATATTGGATTATTCTCTCTTTATCCAAAAACGCATGCCCTCGTATTAATTTAACAAACTGATAGCTATATTGGTCACTTATTTTCTTCGAATCTGAATTTTCCTGAAGGTGCGGACGGAGATGAGTTTGCATTATTTGAATTCGAGCAATTGCTTATAATACTAAGCAGATAATAGCATGCCGTTAACAAGCTTAAAAAATAATAAATCAACACTAACAATCCAAAGAAAAAAGCACCGGAAGGAATATGATTTGCATTATCAATAACGGCTCCCGCAGTAAGAAATATCGCTATCAGTGTGATGGCAACAGTGATGTTCTCAGCAATTCGGAAGTATAGTTCTGGTTTTGCTTTGCTCGTGTTAATTGCTCTCATTAATTTCGTCTCATTCAAAGTTACCATAATTGAGAGGGAAGTCAGAATGAAGCCAGAAAATGTTGCAGCAATTGAGATTACCGCATTTAAGAGGAATTCAAAACGGTGAATATACATCGGATGCCATCGATAAAAAGAGCAAATCAAAACGGCCAAAACAAACGAGGGGAAAATATGTAAAAAAAGGACTTTTTTATTCGACACATCAATTCCCCCTCTTCATATTATGATTTCAACTAATGGGCGTCCATATAGATGGCTTTACATGCCGCGTAAAGGCGCTCATGCGTGATACGATTATCTCGCGAATAGGTAATCGGCACAATGTAACGGCAAACTGTGTTGAGCAGATCTATCGTTTCAAATTCCAAATCATCTAAATCCAGTTCTTCATCGGTTGCATTTGATATGGAAACTTTTAATTTTGTGGTTCCTGAATAGCAAAAAGCATCTTTGATTATGGACGCAGACTTATCAGGGTTCAACCGTCCCATGCGAGATCTTCCGCATCCAATCGTGATGCTAAGAGTATTACCACCTGCATCTTGGATATTCTGAAGCAATTTCCTTAAGGAAGAATTGGTATCTACTTCGTCTAAGTTTTCAACAGAGGCGGTTAAAATTATTTTTCGATATTGGGCAAGCGGTGTGATTTTATTGGTATTTCGGTCAAATGTTTTTATTGAAAACAAGACATGGGTTCCCTCTGGCGAAAGTTCAGATAAATACGCCTCAAGATTCCGAATACTAATACCATACCGATTGCGTTGCATATATAAGATTGTCTCGTTGGGATCATATAATAGTGTTGTAGACTCTGCAGGATATTGATGATCATCTAGTTCTATGAGCTCATAATTTCCAAAATCATCTGCTATCCCCGGAAGCATTTTATCCCGCAAATGGAGTATTTGTAATTCCCATATATTTAAGGCTGAATCATATTGACATACATGGAAAATATAATAGTCACCATTAATTTGCTTACGAGTCTGGGTAAGAGAAGCTAAATTGGCGATATTCTTGAACAATGTGTCTAATTGATATGTCCTTACTGTCGCATTCCCCTCATCGTCTCTGAATGTTGTATATTTCGGTTGCAGATGATCGAAGGAGATGCTCTTTTTAGTAATTGTAGGCATAGCATGACACCTTTCTTTTCACTTCATAAATTATATCTATATAATATATTATACTATATAGTACCAATTTTCGCAATCGGCATTATGATAATTCTACGTAAGTGAATCATTTCAGAAGTCTTTAATGCCTTGAATCTGTGTACTCCTATTTGATAAAGCTCGCAAATAAACCAAAGTATGAGAAATTTTCCATTGTTCGGTGATTCAAATCCTTTTGTGTCGCCGCTTTAGTAAAATTATTGCCGACGCATAATAGCGGCTTGTGAATCCTTCCCCAAAATAGCTTGATTTTGCAGCCTCGTTTTACTTCGCCTCCAGCTATGTGACGACAAGACATCATCTGTTTGTGATCGATGCCTGCGGGATGGAACTCGATACCCTATCTCATGAAGAAATATAGCGCCATCAACTACTATATATAGCAGTTGATGGCGCTATGCTGGTAGGTGCGTATACACTTTTAATGATATTATTATGCTTCAAACGCAGCACGAACCGTAGCCAACGAACGCCCCTCCTTGACCGCCACCTGGTGCTCGTAGGTCACGCGAGTGATCTCTTCCGCGAAAGCGCGTTCTTTCGGTGTGGCAGTTGCCCAGTCGATGTTGTACTTACGGCAGACCTTGAAAAAAATGTTATAGAATTCATCTCTTTGTGCTGTCTGAGGTCTAAAGTATTGCGCCGCGTTTTTGTTGCGTTCGCTTTTTACAATTTCCATATATGCTACTCCTTTCATTCGAGATAGCTTAAGAAAATTCTTTTTGCCGCCTCACCGGAAAGTAGGAAACGTGGGGCGTTGGCATCATCAAAAGATGGTAACAACATTGCACCGTAATCCCGTTCATAGTGTTCTGCTAGTTCAGGCGTTTTGGCTTCAAAAGTAACATCACCGCCAAAATCATTGTCAATTGACAGCTTAATGCCAAATGCAAGGAGCACACGCCCAATGCCTTGATACTTACGATTGCGTCCGGCTATTGTAGGATTGCTTTCCGGGTGACTCTCAATATATGCGATATGAACCACGATAGCTGTAGGCAAAATCTCATAAGCACCTAATGCTACCAGTTCGCCATCTATTGTTTTTACTGAGTATTTCAGGTAATCCGGGTTAGAAATGAAATCTGAGGTCCAGTCTGTTTGCCACAAAGGTTGTTGGTTTGTCTGTTCAGCATCTGCTTTCGTCATTTTCTGGATACGGACCTTGCAGTGCTCGGTGGAATGGCCATATAAAATATATGGTTTGAACTTTGCCACGTTACGCACTCCCTTTCCTTATTTAGTATTTTACCATATTACGGCTATTTTATCAACTACTCATTTTGTCTGATAGACTCATGTTTTCTCATGCAGTCATCTTTTTCACCTGTCTAACCGCCTTTCTATGCCTGATATCCGTTTTCTCAATCAGGTACCCAACACCATAGTCAATCTTGCCATCAAGGAATTGTCGGTAGTTTGCATCCAGTACCAGCTTGATTTCGTAGCTGCGTTTTACCTCGATTCGGCTGTATAGCTGCGAGACGATCATCCTTTTGCGGTCAATGTCCGCAAGGCGGAATTCTGCGCTCCATCCCATGAATCGGTCATAGTAGGTGGAAACATTGGCGGTCAGGGTGCTTTGGCTCTTTATCTCCATTTCCAAAGCAGCAGCTTTGTTTTGGAGTTGTTTCCGCTCGGCAGCTTTTTCATCGATCAGTCTGCTGAGCAGGGCCTCGCTGAATCGACTCTGCCCCATGATGCAGCGTCCGACCTCTGTTTCCAGCGCTTCCTGCTCCTTGGCGGCGTCGGCAACGGCACACTTGGCAGCCGCAAGCTGTTCGCTTAAGGTCTGGATTTTTTCGGCCATCTGGCGCTCGATAGCATCATCCTTGGGAATCACCTGAATCATGTCCATGATTTCATTTGTGACCCGGATAACAACTGCATCAATGCGTTCAGCAAGGTAAAGCCGCTGCCCATCGCACTGGATGCGGTGGTTGGCACCCTTGTAGCAGACATATTCAGGCTTACTGCGCTTGGCTCCTTCGCCCGGACAACTGGGGGCCATCCGGCTGCCGCAGTGTCCGCAGTATAGGTTGCCACCCAGCAGCATACCGTTATTGCTTCGGCGGGGGACGCTTCGCCATTCTGCGTTGATTTTCTTTCGCTGTTCTACGATGTTAACGGCCATCTGGAAAGTTTTGTCGTCAATGATTTGCAGTTCGGGCAGGTACGGGGATGTCACATCCTTAGTAACGAGATAGCCAAGGTACTGTCTGTCGGTCAGCATACGGTTGATGGTCATACACTGAAACTTTGCACCTTTCTTGGTGCGGTATCCTCTGGCGTTCAAATCGTTGGCGATGGTAAAGGAACCGTCACCCTTGTTGACGGTTCTATCAAAAACCTCCTTGACGATTTCGGCTTCTTCCGAGTCAATTTCCAAGTCTTTAACAGGCTTATTCTTTTTGTTCAGCCTGCCCTTATCCACGGCGCGGTAGCCATACCGCACCGGGCCGCCGGTGTATAAGCCCTCACTTCGCAGCTGATCAAGGCGGGTCTTGATGCGGATGGACGTTTTCTTGGACTCGCCCTCGCTCTGCCAATAACGGATATAATTGATCAGCGAGTCGGTGTGGCTTTCGAATTTCTGCTCGCCCTCGTTGACGCTGAAAATGCGGATGCCCTGTTTGGCAAACCATTCGACAACAAAGGGAGTCTCGTCATCTCGGCGGCCCAGGCGGTCAAACATAAATACCAGCAGAATATCAAAGCGATGGTTCGCGGCATCCTCTCGCAGTTCCTGAATGGCGTCGCGCTTGTTGGCGGATACCTTGTAGCCGGACACACCTTTTTCTTGCAATTCTTTGATGATTGTCCAGCCCTGTTCCTCGGCAAATTTCCGACATTCTATCTTTTGCATAGGGATATCATCGTGGTCAACCTGTCCTTTTGTGGAAACACGGTACAGACATTCTACGCGTGTCATCGTTGATTCACGCTCCTTTCTCTACCACAAAGCATACTGATAACGCAGCACAAAAGCTATCACCAGATCCAACGAAGATATCTGCAAATCACGTCCACTTTTTGACCCTTTGACTATAAGCATCCTTTAGAGATTTTACGATATTCTGTATGTTTTTCCCTTGTGATTCATCTTTGAAGCAAAGCGTGACCTTGTTGCCGTTCACGGTAGTACGGAACACACGGTCGTAGCCGTCATATACACCCAAATCTTCATAATGCAGTTTTTCCATTGCAATTTCTCCCATAAACAGAAAAAGCGTGGGGCGCCCGCCAGGGCACCCCACATTGCTTTTTTATCGATTTTTGTAACAGCCGACCCTCCAGCCCGGTCAGATACAACTCGTATCGCAGGTTGGTGCGTGTCGTTATCAGCACCACACCATAGTGCTGCAAGAAGCACAGAATAAAATAAAGGACCGCTATGTCATGGCTGATCCGGTCAAGGCTTTGCACCATGACGGCATTAACGCGCTTCTGCCGCACAGCCTTGAGCATGGTAAACAGGGCAGGTCTCCACAGTTCATTGCCGAATTTCTGCTCCATGCTGGAACCGACAATGATGTAGTCCCGTCGGTCAGCTTCGTGCATAACTTCTTCCAGCTGGTTTTCCAATGCGGGCAGGTTCGGCATAGCACTGCGGGCGTATGCCCAGACTTTGTATTCTGCCATAGCCGCACCTCAAAACTGATCCATCAACGGAAGCCGAACATCGAAGCGCGGCTTGCCAAAAGAAGCCCGTGTAAAGCGGTCTCCGGCGAAGCGTTCCAGCCCGTAGTTGATAAGTTCAGTGTTCAGGTCGCATTCGGTAGTAATAAGGTAGACATCCCGTCTGCGGAAGATCTCAATAACTCCCACCAGCAGGTAGCTGTTACGGCTAATTTGTTCCAGGTCTCGCACAATGACGGCTTCGACCAGGTTGTTTTCAACCGCATCCAGCATGGCGCGCAGGCCGTTGCGGTCCTTCAGCGTATTGCCACTGCAATGGTCGAAGGATGTGCCACGCACCAAAAAGCCGTGGCCGGCCGCTTCATCGATTAGGTCATAGAGACGATCAAAGGCCGTCTGTGTGTTTTTGGATGCACACCGCACATAGATCCACGCCGGATGATCTTGTCTATAGTTCATCGCTTGTCCCTCTCTCCCAAAAAGTAATCCGGGCGCTTATGCTCCCGGATGAATCGCTGCACATCTTCAATTTTTCCAGTGCTTGGACACTTGGGCAAGGCGGCCAGTACAGCATTATGGTATTTGCCACCGACCCCGGCGCGTTCGTCCAGAATGGCTACCACGCAGGAGTCGCTCTCCGTTCGGATGGCCCGGCCAAAGCCCTGCCGCAGTTTTTTCTGCATTTCGGGGATGATCTCGGCCTGGATGTAATCGCGCAAGTTCGGGTACTGCTGGCGCTCGTAATCGCTGACCGGGTCAGGGATCGGGAACGGCAATTTTGCAATAATTAGCAGGGACACCATATCGCCGGGAAAGTCGATACCTTCCCAGCAGGCACCAGCTGCAAGCAGTACACCGTTGCCGGATTCTTTAAATTGCTGGATACAGCGGTTCTGCCCGCGGCCAGCCTGGAACACGGGGAACGCCAAACTCCCGCCCAGTGCATCATAAACATGGCGCATCTGGCGGTAGGATGTGAACAGCACCAGTGCATGCCCATAGCAGGCTGCCGTCAGCAGGCTGATTTGGTCAGCCAAGTACAAATTTTCAGGGACATTTCCTGCTCGTCTGGTCGGGAAGTACAGCAGGCAGTTTTTCTGATAGTCAAAAGGCGAGTCCACCTGGAAATGTCGTAACGGCTTATATGTGGCCAGGCCCAACCGTTGCTCAGTATGACTAAAGTCTCCGGCAGCAACCAAGGTGCCAGAGGTTAGGATGGCAGGCTCCCGCGTGTTCCACAGCGCGCTGCGAAGTAGCTGGGGCACCCGGCTGCTGGCTGCGCAGAATGTCGGCTGGCCATTCGTGTCGTACTCTATATAAAGGATGCGTGTTGGCACCACCAAAAGAAAAAGCCGAAGGAAACTTTCTGTTTCTTCCAGCCTGTTCCGCAGGTGGCGCGGCATGTCCAGCCGCCCGCCTGCGTTTTGCAAAAGTGCGATGCAATCGGTCAGCGCATCGCGGCGGAACGGCGTGAGCGTAAACGGCACGGAGACTTTTCTTCCCAGCCCGGAAAATTCTTGTGCGTAGGAAAGGAAAAGCGTCTGAAAAGCCGATTTTAATAAACGAGAATTTTTTGAAAAGTGCTCTTGTTGTAATAAACGGCACAGCTCTTCTATGTCATGCTCCGAAAGAGTCTCTGTGTACATCTGCCGCGCAGCATCCGGCAATTTATGGGCCTCATCTACGACCAACGCCTGATAGCTGCGAAGCAATAGCGGACGATCTTCCAAACGATGGGAAGCGTCCGCCAGCAGATAATTATGGTTGCAAATTTGGATGTCGGGTTTCATGGAATCCCTCAAATATTGCAGATAGCGGCAATCCTCGCGCAAGGAGCAATCTCGCGGACAGGATTGCGGAACGCTGATCCTGCTGCGGTCAAACCGAGAAAGACCAGGAATATGGTCCAAGTCCAAGACATGTTCTGCCATGCGCAGGCTTTTCAACTGGCGCTGACTATGATGGTTAATTTGCGCCTGTCGCTCCAAAAGCCGGGCATCACAGGCAAAGCGCTCCTTGCCTTTTCGGACAACAGCCGTGATAGGCGTTCCGATGATACCCTCATCCAGCAAAACAGCAGACAAATGGGGCAAGTATTCCATCAAAATGGCGTCCTGCAAGGCAACGCTGGAAGTCGAGACAACAATAGGCAGCTTGACCCTGTCGGATCGGTGCATCTGCCAAAGGATGCAGGCCACAAGATAGGCCAGTGTTTTGCCAGTTCCTACGCCTGCTTCACACAGAGATATTTCCTTATTATATAAGGTATCCAGCACTTCATGGCAAAGTGCAATCTGTTCCTCGCGCACAGCCATGCCGTGCTGTGGGAGAATTTCTCGAAAAATCTGTTCAGCCATGCGGTGGGATTCTGCATAACCGGTAGGGTAAATTTGCATAATTTGTACACCCCTGTTTTTCATCCCGTTTAAAGCAAAATGATGGGCAGCAGGCGCTTGGGGTCCTGCTGCCCAC
>ERZ827117.1710-NODE-1710-length-15134-cov-3.754029_pt1 | contig 15134 bp, 15 predicted proteins | sample MGYA00519920_ERZ827117 | MGnify/ENA primary metagenome ERZ827117 (study PRJEB31778, sample SAMEA3449260) | human gut metagenome | biome: human gut; feature: human-associated habitat; material: faeces | place: United Kingdom | collected 2010/2012 ...
ACAGTCCTCAATTTTCGCCATTCTGCATCACCCATATACATTTTATAGTTCATGGACGATTGGCGAAATGATGCAAAGCGCATTGTTGCTAAACTTTATTGTTCATAGTTTGAGCATTGTATTCTCTGGAAAATCGAAATATAATAGAATATGGAGGTGTGAGCATGAAAATCTTCATTATAGAAGATGAACCGGCAATCCGCGAGGAACTTGTTCAGCTTCTTCAAAAGTACGGCTACCAATGCGACAGCAGCGATGATTTTCACCACATTGTGCAAGCTGCTCTTTCCTCAGGGGCTAACTTGATTCTCTTAGACATCAATCTGCCCTATCAGGATGGTTTCCAAGTGTGCAGAGAAATCCGGCAGAAATCCAATCTTCCTACCATTGTACTTACCAGCAGAAACAGCGATTTTGACGAGTTGATGAGCTTGAACATCGGCGCAGATGATTATATTGCAAAGCCGTACAATGCACAGATTCTTTTGGCGCGAATCCAAAAACTTCTGGCTCGGACCTATGAAGTACAGGACAACATCGTTCTCACGCACAAAGGCTTGACCTTAAATTTGCTCAAGGCGGAAATCAGCTATCAAGGGAACAAAAAATCACTTACCAAAAATGAACTTGGGATTTTGCGCCTGCTTATGGTGAATAAGGGCAACATTATTCCCCGTGACGCTATTATTGATGAACTCTGGCAGAGTGAACAATTTATAGACGAAAACACATTGAATGTCAACATCGTTCGGTTACGAAAAGCACTGGCCGAAATCGGTCTGCCGGACTATCTGGAAACGAAACGTGGTTTAGGGTATTGCGTATGAAGTTATCCGAGTATCTGCTTGACCGTATCTTTTCCCTGATTTGTATGCTGGTGGCTGCACTCGTGCTGCTTGCGCTCCTCTGGCTGATTGAAACACCTGCTGTGTTTATTCTGTTTGCCGAGGTGATTTTACTTGCAGCGTACAGTACAGCGCTGCTGTATGATTTTTTCCGCAAGCAGAGTTTTTATAATCTGCTTCAAAAAATGACAGAGCAGATGGACATAAAAACTCTTTTAGGCGAGTTAATGGTACCGCCTCATTTTTTAGAGGGGCAGATTTTGGTGGACGTTCTGCGGTGCTGCAACAAATATCAGAACGACCAGCTTGTCTGTGCAGAACAGGAGAACCGTGAATATCGGGAATACCTTGATTCATGGGTGCATGAAATCAAAACGCCTATCACCTCTGCCCGGCTGATCGTTGAAAATGAAAAGAATCCCACCACACTGCGAATTGACGATGAACTGCGGAAAATTGATGCTTATGTGGAGCAGGTGCTATATTACGCCCGCAGTACCGATGTGGAAAAGGACTTTAAGGTGGAGAAAACCACCTTGCAGGCATTGGTGTACGCTGCGCTAAAAACGTACTCAAAGCCGTTGATTCAGGTCGGTGGAAAGCCGGTTCTAAAGGATCTGGATATTCCCGTGGCCGCAGACAGCAAGAGCTGCACCTTTGTGATCGGACAGATTCTGTCCAACGCTATCAAGTATCGGAAAGATAATTTACAAGTTGAATTTTCAGCCAGAGCAGAGAAAAACACGGTATCTCTTTTCATTTCCGATAATGGCATTGGTATTTCTGCTGCTGACTTGCCGCGCGTGTTCGACAAAGGCTTTACCGGTGAAAACGGCCGCCGTTATTCCAAATCAACCGGCATTGGTTTGTACTTGAGCCAAAGGCTATGTCGAAAAATGAATATCTCACTTTCTATTTCCAGCGTTCCGGGACAGGGAACGACTGTGACGATGGTTTTTCCTACGGAAAGCTATTTGCAGGCGGCGGGGCTGTAAAGCCTCGCTTTTTTCAACCTTACATTTTGGTAATACAAATGTAATCCAATTTAATGGCATCGGAAAATTCCTTGTGGTAGAGTAAAAGCACAAAAGCAAAGTGCTTTTGAGAAAGGAGCCTGACCTATGGGCGATACGATCTTACGGGTGGATGACATCCAAAAATTTTACGGTAACAAAGGCAACCTGACAAAAGCCATAGACCACATTTCTTTTTCTGTTCACAAAGGAGAATTTCTCGGCATCATGGGTGCTTCCGGCTCTGGCAAAACCACCTTGCTGAACTGCATTTCCACGATTGATGCCGTCACCAGCGGTCATATCTATGTAGAGGAAAAGGATATCACGATGCTGCATAGAGCACAGCTTGCAGATTTCCGTGGAAAAAAGCTGGGGTTTATTTTCCAGAATTTCAATCTTCTGGACACCTTGACCGCCTATGAAAATATCTCTCTGGCCCTTTCCATCGCAGGTGCCAAACCCAGTGAAATAGAACAGTGTATTCCACAGATTGCCCAAGCGCTGAACATTCAGGATGTATTGGGTAAATATCCCTATCAGATGTCTGGCGGTCAGCAACAGAGAGTAGCTGCCGCAAGAGCGATGGTGACAAATCCCGCCATCGTACTAGCAGATGAGCCGACCGGCGCACTGGATTCCAACTCTTCCCGAATGCTGTTGACAATGTTGACCGAATTGAATGAACGGCTTTCAGCAACGATTCTCATGGTAACGCATGACGCTTTTTCTGCCAGCTATTGCAATCGCATTTTGTTTATCAAAGATGGGCGGGTGTTCAACGAACTGCATCGTGGGACGGATACGCGCAAAGAATTTTTTACAAAAATTCTGGAAGTAGTTTCCGTCTTGGGAGGTGAACAGAGTGAACACATGTAAGCTGATTTTCCGAAATGTGTGCAAGAACATTCGTGACTATCTGATTTACTTTCTTACGCTGACCCTTTCGGTCAGTTTGTTCTATGTGTTCAATTCCATTTCTGACCAGCCGGCTTTTTCCAATATGGGCATGACCGGCACGCTCTTATATCGTCAACTCGGCATTATGCTTTCTACGCTTTCCACTATGATTGCGGTTGTTCTGGCTTTTCTGATTCTTTATGCCAATCAGTTTTTATTGAGACGTCGCAAAAAGGAATTAGGCGTGTATATGATGCTCGGCATGAAAAAAGGGCGTATTTCCCGGTTGTTTGCAGGCGAAACGCTTTGTGTTGGCATCATTGCGCTGGGCACAGGATTGCTTTTGGGCTTTTTCTTTTCGCAAGGGTTTTCTTTGATTGCATTGCGGCTTTTTGCAATCAATCTTGAAAAGTTTCGGATCGTGTTTTCAGCCGGAGCGCTTCGCCAGACCGTGTTGTGTTTCACAATCATCTTTTTTATCGTCATGCTTTTCAATATTCGGTCTGTCACCAATGTTAAATTGATCGACCTATTGACGGACGGCAGAAAAAACGAAAGTATGCAGACTGAAAACCGTATCTTGCCGGTTTGTCTGTTCCTGCTCTCGCTGCTTTGCATCGGAATTTCTGCCGCGCTGTTCAACAAAAACGGGATTCTGCCATCGCATGAAAATAATCTGTTCCAGTTGGCAGCGGCGGCATTGGTCGCGGGAACTTTTCTGCTGTTCTACTCGCTGTCAGCCGTTTTCATGCAAGCGGCAAGTGCAAGGAAAGGCTTTTACCTGAAGGGTCTGAATACGTTCCTTGTCCGTCAGATTGGCAGCAAAATCCGAACCAATTATCTTGTGGTAACGGTTGTATGCGGATTGCTGACCATCACGATCTGCGCCGTGTCGATTGGCGCGAGCACAGCACTTGCTATGAACAAAATGTCCCAATCTGCAACGCCCTATGATTTGAACGTGCTTTCCAATGTTTCTGTTGATGGGGACAGAGATATTGCTGCCTACCTCGCCGCACACGATATTACCATAAGCAACTACGCCAAAGTCACAGAGCAAATCAGTGTTTACGAGGCCGATATGACCTACTCTGAACTATTTGAAGGACAGAAAGTCAGTTTTTGGCCAATTGATGAAAAAGTTCCTGACAGCAAGGTTTCCGTAATCTCCATTTCGGACTTGAATCGTGCCTTAACCATGCAGAACAAAGCACCCATCACGCTGAACGATGGCCAATACCTGTTGAACTGCAACTACAATGGAACGTATCGGTATGTTGCTGCTGCATTGCAGAGCCACCCGGAAATCACGGTTGGCGGGGCGACTTTACAGCGTGCAGAAGATAAAGTTTTGCAGGAAACATACGTTATGACTTCGGTTGGTAATAATGACCGCGGCACCTTGATTGTTCCCGATTCCGTCACCGCATCACTTGAAAAAGATGTAAATGCGCTTTTGGTGCAATATGAGCCTAATGCAGATTCCAATGAAATTTTGCAAAAGATGATTCCGATTGGATTGGATAGTACACACGGCTATCGGTATGCCGAAAAGAATATGATGTATGAGACATTCTACGGCCTCGATGCCTTGGTGAGCTTCCTTTGCTGCTATATCGGGTTGGTCTTTTTGCTGATTTGCGCCGCACTTCTAGCGTTAAAACAGCTTACCGAAACGACCGACAATGTGTATCGTTATGGCTTGCTGCAAAAGCTGGGGGCAGGCCGCAGGCAAATCAATCATACGCTTTTTGTGCAGACAGTCGTGTTCTTTGCCATTCCGCTAGTCGTCGCTGGCGTGTATTCTGCTTTCCTGATTGGCAAAGCAATGGCTGTGGTGGAAGAATTTATGAATATCCATATCGCAACCAATATCGGACTGACAATCGTTCTTTTTCTGCTTGTCTACGGAAGCTATTTCCTTGCAACGTATCTTTCCTGTAAACGTATTGTCACAGAACAGCGAGAATTGGAGGTCTAAACTATGTTGCCCGAAAATGTAAACTGGAATGCCGTATTGCAAAGCATCACCGACACATGGCTCCCTTTAATTGGTATGGTCGCCGCAATTATTTTAGTTGCCATAATCGTCCATGTGGCACAAAAGAATAAAAAGTAAAAACACCTGCCGCACGACGGCAAAAGAAAAAAAGCCGTCGTATAGCAGACATATCCGTGCGCCCATTTTGAACCGGCGGCTTTTGAGTAACTCAAGGCCGCCGGTTCTTTTTGCTTATCAAAGCGTTTCATCGTCCGTATGGCGGCCACTAGGAGGATGCCGCCATGCGCCTGATATTCTATCGAACGCCTAGCTTTGAACTGTCAAAAAAAGCCTTGCTCCCGCACAGGGTCAGCAGGGCTTTTACTATGTACTATACGATGTAGCTACTGCGCGTTTCGTGCTTTCATTATGCCCGGTTGGCCGTTTTCGGTCTGCTGGGCTTTTCTATTGCCGCCTGAAAAGCTGCCTGTTTCAAAAATATTTTTGGAAATTTTCAAAAAAGCGGGCAGAATCGGGTGTTTCAGGTGTCATATTAGCGGAAAGGGAAAAATCCACCCAACATCCCCACAGAAAGGGGGTGAGAAGATGGAGGCTATCCCTCACAACGATGGCGAACAGTACCGATTCGATGCGTTCTGCAAAGCGGTGCTGCGAAATGAGGCCCGGAACTATCACCGAAACAAAAAACGCCTGCTTGACCGTGAAAAGTCATTCAGCGTTCTTTCGTTGGAAGAACTGGGGCAGCTCACGAGTGTAGACCATATAGCACGATTCACACTGTCAGAGGTGTTGTCCGTCCGGCATTTCAGATGGCAGTCGATGATGATTGGTTACACAAAAATCCATTTGAATTTCAGCTTGCCACAGTCGTTGTAAACGACAGCGTGACAAGAGAGGCAATTACACGCAAACAGGAGAGAGCTTTTCTGAATTATGTTCGGGAGAGCGGGTGTTATAAAAAGTATTATGGCGCTATCTATATCCTGTTCAAGACGGGCCTGCGGATTTCAGAGTTCGTGGGGTTGACGCTGTCCGACATTGATTTGGAACATCGGAAAATCAATGTGGACCACCAGCTACAACGGACAATGGATATGCGGTATGTGATAGAGGAACCCAAGACCAGCTGTGGTAAGCGGGTGATTCCTATGACGGATGATGTGTATGTGTGCTTCCGGCGCATTATTGAAAATCGGCCTCGTCCCAAGAATGAGCCGATGGTTGACGGTAAATGCGGTTTTCTCTTTCTTGACCAGAACGGGAACCCAACCGTTGCAATGCACTGGGAACACTACTTCAACCACATTTGTACAAGCTACAACAAGCTCTATCGGGAACAGCTGCCCAACATCACACCTCATGTTTGCAGACATACGTTTTGTTCCAACATGGCCAAAAGCGGTATGAATCCCAAAACTCTGCAATATCTGATGGGACACTCTGACATTGGCGTCACCCTGAATACTTACACTCATGTGCAGTACGATGACGTGGAAACAGAGATGAAACGGGTGGTAAATGCCGAGTAGTAAATTGCATTTTGAGCCTGAATTTACTACCATTTTTACTACTGTTGCGAGAAAAGATATGCGATTTTATACTACTTTATGCTATGAAAATGATAGTAAATAGACGGCGGTTGAATTTCTTTGGGCGTTGGCGAATGCCGAAAAATCTAGGAATCAAGCCACTTTTCGGGAGAATTTGAGGGATGAAAAAAAGTCTTGTTTATTTGCCACGGCGGCATTATAATGGCAGTATCAACGATACAATCAAAATAAATGGGAACGCTCTTCTTACCGCGTGAAAAAGGGCACCAAAAGCAACAGCCACAGCGGGCTTGCCCGTTGTGGCTGTTGTATTGCTTCTGCGTTTTGATTATGATAGGGCAACACCGCATAATTCTAAGTGCCGATACGGCGAACGAGGTGCCGCAGCCGCCGAAGCGGTGCTTAAGCCGCTAGGCGGGAATTATGCGGTATTGCCATAGGGAAAAAATGAAGCAAACCGTATGCTTATAAAGCGAACGCCATTGCATCTCCTGGCGCAAGCCCCCCGTCACTCAATTTTCCACCGCCATTGCGATCTGCTCGCGGGTGATGGGCAGCTCATAAAAGCGTTTGTGGGTGGCGTGGTAGATGGCATCGGCCACGGCGGGCAGCGGGGTGTTGATGACGACCTCACCGATGGACTTTGCGCCAAACGGGCCGGTGCCCTCGTAGCTGCTCTCAAAACTTACGTCAATATGTCCAATATCAGTGCGGCAGGGGATCTTGTACTGCATCAGGGAGCTTTCGCGCGGCATGCCGCGGTCATTGTAGGTCACATTCTCGGTCAGCGCCATGCCGATGCCCTGCAAAATGCCGCCCTCAGCCTGCACGCGGGCCAGGTTCGGGTTTACAGGGGTGCCGCAGTCAACCGCGGCCACATAGTTCACCACCTGGGCTTCGCCGGTTTCCAGGTCAACTTCCACTTCGGCGGCGCCAACCATAAACGGCGGGGGCGAAATCTCCGAGCTGTGGGTCACGGTGGCTTCCAGCGCCACCGTGTTGCCGCACTGGGATGCCGCTGCAATGCTGGCCAGCGGCACGCGCTGGGTGCCATCCTCGCTCGTCACGGCATCGCCGGTAAACAGCACGGCGGCTTTGTCCAGCCCAAGCAGCTGTGCCCCCAGGGTGCAGATCTTATCTTTCAGTTCCAGCGCACACTTTTCCACGGCCTTGCCGGTCACATAGGTTGTGCTGGACGCATAGGAACCGGAATCATAGGGGGAAGAATCGGTATCTGCGCCCAAAACCGCAATGTTTTCCAGCGGGCATTCCAGCACTTCGGCAGCGATCTGCGCCAGGATCGTATCGCAGCCGGTGCCCATATCCGCTGCGCCGATGGAGAGGGTATAGAACCCGTCATCGTTAATTTTCAGCGTGGCACTGCCCACGTCCACATGGTCGATGCCGGAGCCCTGCATGGCCATGCCCATGCCAACAGCACGCACCTTGCCGTTGCCGATCTCGCGCACGGGGTACTTATGGTCCCAATCCATCCTGTCATGCACGGTTTTCAGGCAGCGGTCCAGCGCACAGCTAGTGTTGACCTGGCCATAGTAGGCGGGCATAACATCGCCCTCATGGACAATGTTGCGCTGCCGGAGCTCGAACGGGTCCATCCCCAATTTGTCGGCCAGCTCATTCACAGCGGATTCCACCGCAAACAGACCCTGGGTTGCGCCGTACCCGCGGTACGCACCCGATGACATGTGGTTGGTGTAAACAACATCGCTGACAAAGCGGAACGCTTCGGCCTTGCCGTACAGCGGGATGGATTTGTGGCCCGAAAGCCCCACCGTTGTGGGGCCGTGCTCACCGTAAGCGCCGGTGTTGGAAAGGGTGTGCAGGTCAATGCCCTTGATGATGCCGTCCTTTGTTGCGCCCAGCCGCACGTGCATCTCCATCTCATGGCGCGGGGTTGAAGCCGTCTGGCTTTCAAAGCGGGTATAGATGATCTTGCTGGGCTTCTTCGTTTTCCAGGTAACAAAGGCAGGGTAAACCTCGCACACTGACGTCTGTTTTGCGCCGAATCCGCCGCCGATGCGCGGCTTGGCAACGCGGATCATGGATTTGGGAATGTGCAGGGCGTTTGCCAGAATACGGCGGCAGTGGAATACGATCTGCGTTGAGCTGAGCACATTCAGCCGCCCGTAAGCATCAATGCTGCAATAGGTGCGGAAGGTTTCCATCATGGCCTGCTGGCAGGCGCGGGTGTGGTAGGTGTGGTCAATGACCACATCGCACCCAGCCAGCACCGCCTCAATATCACCCTCGCCGGATTCATCGTGGGCGCAGAGGTTGCGGTTCTTGTCAGCTCCGATGCCGGGAACAAGGGCTTCCCAGTTATCCTCCGGGTGCACAAGAGTGGGGTTATCGAGCGCTGTGTGGAAATCCAGCACCGCGGGCAGAACTTCATATTCCACCTTAATCAGCTTCATCGCCTTATCGACGCATTTTTCGTCTTTGCCCGCAAGAATCGCAACAACATCCCCGGCAAAGCGGACATGGCGGTCGATCACAAGGCGGTCGTAAGGGCTCATTTCGGGGTAGGTCTGGCCCGCCTGGGTGTAGCGGCGGGCGTTCTGGTCCACATCTTTCCAGGTGTAAATCACCTCCATGCCGGGCACAAGCATGGCGCGGGAGGTATCAATATTTTTGACGATCGCATTGGCGTGGGGGGAGCGCAGCAGCTTGACGATGAGGCAGTCCTGCGGGATAACATCATCCATGTACACAGGCTGGCCGGTTACAAGCTGCATGGCGTCCTTCTTGCGCACAGGCTGGTTCACAGTTTTCATTGGGCAGCCTCCTTTGATTTTTTCCACGCCAAAAAGTTCTGGATCCCGCGCAGCTGGCCTTCGTACCCGGAGCAGCGGCAAAGGTTGCCCGCAAGATATTCCTTGATCTCCTCCTCATTGGGGTCGGGGTTTTCGCGGAAAAGGGCCAGCGCATTCATGATAAAGCCGGGGTTGCAGAAGCCGCACTGCTCGGCCCCCTGGTCAGCAATGAACGCGCCAAACTCAGCAGCTTCCTCCTGCAGGCCCTCCAGCGTGGTAACGCTGCGGCCATCCACCCGCGCCGCCAGTACAGAGCAGGAAAGCACCGGCTTTTCGTCCAAAAACACGGTGCACAGCCCGCAGTTGGCGGTTTCGCACCCGCGCTTGACGCTTTTGCAGCCCAAAGAGCGCACCAGATCAATCAGCAGGGTATCGGGGGCGATCTCAGCAGCTGTTTTTTTATGGTTCAACGTAAAATGAATTTGCATCAGAGCACCTCCAGGTTCCCCAGTGCCTGTACGGCACGCTTGACAAGCACCCCCACCAGATGGGTGCGGTAGGCGGCACTGCCGCGCAGGTTGCTGCCGGTGGGCACCGCAGCCTGTACGGCGGCGGGCAGCTCATCCGGGGCGGCCGTGGGGCAGACAAGCATGGCTTTCATGGGGCGTGCACCGATGGCAAAGCGGTAGGCTCCATCCGCCGTGCGTGCAGCAGCGCAGGTCAAAATCGGGAAGTCCGTCTGGGTGGCCCGCACAGACTGGTAATGCACTGCAAGCCCCGGCGTCTTTTTTATGTAAACATGGGTCAAAATATCGCGGTCATAGGGCAGGGCGGCAAACTGTGCAATGGGCATCCGGCCCGCTTTGTACAGCTCCACATCGCAGTCCAGCGCCAGCAGCAGCGTTAATACGTCTGAAAAGCCAAACCGCCCGTACACGCTGCCGCCCACGGTGGCGCAGTTGCGGAACTGCACCCCCACAATATGGCGCACGGCCTCCCGCATGGCGCCGTTGGTGGCCGCGTTCAGCGCGGCGTGGGTTTCCAGGCTGCGCAGCGTTGCCATGGCGCCAATGGCAAATTCGGTATCGGTTTCTTCAATGGTATCCAACCCCAGCGCAGATAGGTCAATGGCTGTGCCAACGCTGATTTTTTCCATTTTCAGCCACAGCATCCCTCCCAGCACCCGGTTCGGGCGCTTCTGGTTCAGCTGCCATGCTTCTTCCAGTGTGGCGGGGCGGGCATATTCTCGAATCGTTATCATAGAATGCTCTCCGTTTTTGGGTAAAATCATACTTTTGTGTATAACCACTTTTATTTTACCACAAATTCTGCTATAATTCCGTTGTTGTTTGAAAAACACAACGGAATATTGGTTTTAGAGGGAAGTAAGAAACATGAAAATGACCAAAATGACCGCCCTGCTGCTGGCCGCCGCTATGGCACTGACAGCCTGCGGCAGCACCGCTGCTGCCAGCAGTACCGCAGCCAGCGAGGCTGCTTCCGTAGAGGCTACCGCAGCCCCGGAAGCCACTGCAACGCCGGAAGCGCCTGCCGCCGATGAAACGGCGGTTGCCTATCCGCTGACCGTTACCGACCAGCTGGGCCGCGAAGTTACCATTGAGGAAGAACCCAAAACCCTTGCCAGCGGCTACTACATTTCCACCAGCCTGCTGATTGCGCTGGGTGTGCAGAACGAGCTGGTTGGCGTGGAAGCCAAGGCCGACAAACGCAACATCTACAGCCTGTCCGCCCCGGAGATCCAGTCCCTGCCCAGCATTGGCACCGCCAAAGAGTTTGACCTGGAAGGCTGCGCTGCGCTGGCCCCGGATCTTGTCATCGTGCCCGCCAAGCTCAAGGATTCCATCCCCCAGATGGAGGAAATGGGCCTGACCGTGCTGGCTGTTAAGCCGGAAAACCAGGCCGACCTGTTCGGCGCAATCGAGCTGCTGGCCCAGGCAACCAACACCGTTGCCCGCGGCGAGGAGCTGGAGATGGCTATTGACAGCAACCTGGCCGCCCTGGCCGAAGCCGTTGCCGGCACCGATGCCCCCAGTGTTTACCTGGCAGGCAACAGCTCCGTGTTGGAAACCGCAGGCCCCGCCATGTATCAGAACACGATGATCGAAAACGCCAACGGCACAAACGCCGCCAGCGTGGAAGATACCTACTGGGCCGAAGTTTCCTATGAGCAGATCCTGGATTGGAACCCCGATTACATCATTCTGGCATCCGATGCAGAGTATGACGTTGATTCTGTTCTGAACGATGCCGCCCTGGCGGACTGCACCGCCGTCAAGGAGAGCCATGTTTACCAGCTGCCCCACGCTGTTGAGGCTGTGGATTCCCCCGTGCCGGCCAGCTTCCTTGGCAGTGTTTATCTTGCCAGCGTGCTGCACCCGGAGCAGGTGACCGAGGAGTATTACCACGCCGCTGCCGATGAATTCTATGGTAGCTTCTATGGCTTTACCCCCGAATCTTATGAATAATAACCGCAAACGCACGGCACTGTGCCTTCTGGGCGCAACGCTCTGCGTTTTTATGGCCTTTGGTGCGGCACTTTATTTCGGCCGTTATCCCATAACCCTGCAGGCACTGCTGGCGGGGGACGCTATGGCAGTGCGCACCTTTACGGTACTGCGCCTGCCCCGTGCCGTGATGGCGCTGGCGGGCGGGTTCGGTCTTGGCGTGGCGGGCTTTGTGTACCAGACTGTTTTCCGCAATCCACTGGCAAGCCCGGATATCATTGGGGTATCGTCGGGGGCCAGCGTTGGCGCGGCATTTGCCATCTTGTTTGTCTCTTCGGGCACGCTGGGCACCACGGTATGCGCCTTTGCGGGCGGGCTGGCAGCGGTATTTCTCTCGCTTGGCCTGGCAGCCGCCGCGCCGGGGCGCAGCAAGATGAACCTGGTGCTGGCGGGCATTGCCGTACACGCGCTGGCGCAAACTCTTTTGATGCTGCTAAAGCTGACCGCTGACCCGGAAAAAGAGCTGGCCAGCATTGAATATTGGATCATGGGCAGCCTGGCGGGGGTAACGCAAAGCCGGGTGTGGTTCCCCATTCCTATGGTTTTTACCTGCTGTGCGGTGATTTTTGTTTTGCACCGTCAGGCGATGCTTTTATCCGTGGAAGAGGATGAAGCGCGGCTGCTGGGGGTTCCGGTGAGGCGGATGCGTTTTCTGCTGCTGACATTGGCAACGCTGGTGGTGGCCGCGGTTGTCAGCGTGACTGGGCTGATCAGCTTTGTCGGGCTTCTGGCACCCCACTGTGCGCGGCTGCTGGCGGGGCACAACCACCGCTCCACCAGCCTGCTCAGCGGGCTGGTGGGCAGCACGCTGCTGCTGGCGGCGGATACCATTGCCAAAACGGTGGCGGCAACCGAACTGCCGGTCAGTATCTTCACCTCGCTGCTGGGTGTTCCGTTTTTGCTCTATCTTATTATAAAGCTGGGGAGGGAGACGCGGTAATGTTCACTGTGGAGAATCTGGCCGTCCGTCTTGGCGATAAGAACATCCTGCAAAATGTTCATTTTACGATAGATACCCCCGGCCAGCTGGTGGGAATATTGGGGGCGAACGGCAGCGGAAAAACCACCCTGCTGCGCGCAGTGGCCGGGCTTTTGCCCCATACGGGGTGCTGCCTGATGGATGGTGTGCCGCTGGAAAGCCTTTCTACCAGGTGTCTGGCACAAACGGTCAGTTACATCCCGCAGCAAAGCGGAATTTCGGTGTCCATGTCTGCACGGGAAGTTGTGCTGATGGGCTGCAACCCCCGCCTTGGCGTGCTGCAAAGCCCCACCGCTGCCATGTGTGCGGCAGCGGAAGAAGCCCTGCGCACGGCAGGCCTGGCGGATAAAGCCGAGCAGGACTACCTGACGCTGAGCGGCGGCGAACGCCAGCTCTGTATTCTGGCACGTACCTTTGTGGAGGATGCGCCTTTGCTGCTACTGGATGAACCGGACAGCGCCCTGGACCTTGCCAACCGCAGCCATATGGCGGCGCTGCTGGCAGAATTTGTGCATGCAAGCGGCAAAACAGCGCTGATCTGCCTGCATGACCCCATGCTGATGCTGGACTGGTGCGATACGCTGATCGTGCTGCAAAACGGGCAGGTTGGAGCCATGCTGTACCCCAGAACCGACCCGGTTGAAGCACTGCAATCCGCGCTGGCAGCAGTATACGGCCCGCTGGAACTGGTGCCCGTGACCGACCGCACGGGCCGGGTGCGGCTGGCGCTGCTGCCGTTGTGAGGAAAGAAAAATGAAACCGAAGATTCGTGTGATGCTCTGCGATGATATCGGCGAGCGCTTTTTTGGCGAAGGCCCCTGCCGCCTGCTGCACCGGATTGAAGAGACCGGCTCACTGCGGGCGGCGGCACAGGCCATGGGGCTTTCTTACTCCAAAGCGCTGCGCATGGTCAAGCGGGCGGAAAAAGAATTGGGCTTTGCACTGACCCGCAAAACCATTGGCGGGCGCGGCGGCGGGGGCAGCACCCTGACGGATGAAGCCCGCAATTTTATGGAAAGGTATGAGGCTTACCGTGATGCCTGTGTACAGACTGACCGCGAGCTCTATTATGAGTTCTTTCCGGGTGAGCGGTAAGCGCCACCTGCTGTTGACCGGCGGGCGCGGTACGGGAAAAACCACTCTGCTGCGTGCGCTGGTGCCATTGCTTTGCCCCGGGGCACAGGAAATTACCACAGCAGCGTACCCTGCGGACCGTGTGGAAATTCGAGAAAGTGTGGGCGGAAAAATAGCGGTGATCGGCCGCTTTGACCCAGCACTGCCCCCAGGCGAAAACCGGATGCGCCCCGTGGCGGACGGCTTTTTGCTGCTGGGAGTACCCGCCCTGCACCGCATGGCGGCAGGGGAGAGCGAATGGGCGGTGCTGGATGAACTCGGTTACCTGGAAAATAGCTGCCCCGAATTCCGGCAGGCAGTGGAAGCGCTGCTGGATGCAAAGCGCGTTCTCGCTATTGTGCGTAAGCAGGATACCCCATTTTTAACCGCACTGTGCGCCCGGCAGGACGCTTTTGTGGTGGATTTGGACGATCCCGCGCCCGCTCTCGGCTGCGTGGTCATGGCGTCCGGGCTGGGGCGGCGGTTCGGCGGAAACAAGCTGATGGCGGATTTTTGCGGTGCACCGCTGATCGCCAATGCGCTGGCTCTAGCCGCCCTGCCGCTGCTGGCCTGCCGCATTGTCGTGACCCGCTCGGAAGAGGTTGAGGCGCTCTGTAACGCGCAGGGCGTCCCCGTTCTGCGCCACGCGCAGCCCTACCGCAGCGATACGGTCCGGCTGGGGCTGGCGGCATTGCTGGGAAAAGAGCCCGCTTTGCGCGGCTGCCTGTTTCTGCCGGGGGACCAGCCGCTGCTCACGCAGCAAAGTGTGGAAGCACTGGCGCTGGCAGCGGCCCCCGATGCCATTGTGCGGCTGTGCGCTGCCGATGGCACCCCCGGCAGCCCAGTGCTGTTCGGCGCGGATTATTTTTCGGAGCTGCTTCACCTGCCGGATGACCGCGGCGGCAATGCCGTTGCGCGGGCCCACCCCGGTTCCGTCTGCCTTGTGTCCGCCCGGAACGATGCCGAACTGAGGGATGTGGATACGCGGGAGGACCTGAACCAGCTGCGTCAGCTGACAAACAGATAAAAATACCGTGCAGTTCAAAAAAGCTGCACGGTATTTTTTATTTCATCACCTATTATATGATTGTAAACTGGCAGGCCCGCATGGCATCCAGCGCGGTCTGGTGGCTCTGGGGCGTTACCCCGGCGCAGCAGTCCGACAAAACTTCGATCTCTGTTTCCGGGAAAGCTGCACGCAGTACCATGGCGTTGCTAATCACGCAGATATCGGTGCAGTAGCCATCTTGATACTGTACGGTGTTATTGGTTCGATGGCGACAGTGGATTCTGCGCTTTTTAGTAGTAGTGCAATTCGTGTGATAAAGATGATTGTTCTGTCTCTCCTCTATATTTCGCTAAACCCATCTTTAGCGAAATTGGCAACACCGCACAATTCCCGCCTTGCGGCTTAAGCACCGCTCCGGCGGCTG
>ERZ827117.1715-NODE-1715-length-15109-cov-2.994952_pt1 | contig 15109 bp, 13 predicted proteins | sample MGYA00519920_ERZ827117 | MGnify/ENA primary metagenome ERZ827117 (study PRJEB31778, sample SAMEA3449260) | human gut metagenome | biome: human gut; feature: human-associated habitat; material: faeces | place: United Kingdom | collected 2010/2012 ...
ATATCAATCCCATTCCTCGCAAATAGACATAGATATTATAGCAGATTCTCCATAAAACCACAAGTAGCGTTCAAAATATTGTCGGTCACTATTCTAAACGCAGTACCTCTTCCATTACTATCCCGACTTTATGACTTCTTGAATGCTATCTGAAAAGGAAAAGCCGCTGTGCAGCATGGTGTGCACAGCGGCGGGGGAATTTGTGATTACTCGCGGATCTCGATGCCAAGCTTGAACTTCAGGTTACCCAAAATCTTCTTGACGCAGCGGTCGACTTCATCGGCGGCGAAGGGCTTGTCGCCGGGCTGGAAGTAAAGGCTGAATGCCATGCTCTTCTTGTCAGCGCCGAGCTTTTCGCCGCGGTAGATATCGAACAGCTCGACCTTGGTCAGCTGCTTGCAGGCACGCTGCATCTCGGCGATGAGGGTGCCGCACTCCATGCTCTCGGGTGCAACGAGGGCCAGGTCGCGCTGAACCGGGGCAAACTCGGGGATCGGGGTGTAGTGCAGGCTGGCGGGAACCAGGGCGTGGAATGCGACCCAGTCGATCTCGCCCAGGTAGATGTTCAGGTTGGAACGGCTGTCCTTGGGCAGCTTCAGCTCGGCAGTGACATCGTTGGCCAGCTTGCCAAAGACGCCGACGCGCTCGCCTTTGCACAGGATGTAGGCGGCGATGCCGGGATGCAGCCAGGCGACATCGGTGGCACGCTCGACGGTCAACTCGACGCCAAATGCGGAGCCGAGACCCTCGACAGCACCCTTCACGGAGAAGAAGTCCTCATCACTGCCCCAGGCGGCAAAGCCCAGGTGCAGGCGCTCTTCCGGCAGCTCGGTGACGGGCAGCTGCTTGGGAATGTAGATATTGGACAGCTCGAACAGGCGGCCCTCGGCGTTGCCTTTGCGCAGGTTGTCAACAACAACATTCAGCAAAGACGGTGCCAGCAGCGGGCGCATGATGGTCAGGTGAGAGGAAATCGGGTTCAGGATGCGGATGACCTTGCGCTCGGGGGCGTCGGCAGCGATATGCAGCATATCCAGGTCGGCGTCGGCGTAGAACGCGAGAGTCTCAGCCTCGTAGAAGCCCTGGGCGCACATGGTGCGCTTGGCCTTGGCCTGGGCTTTCTGCTCGGCAGTCAGACCGCCCGTGGTGACGGTGGCGGCTTTCAGGAAGGTGGGCACGATATGGTCATAGCCGTACTCACGGATGACTTCTTCGGCGAGGTCGGGCTCGCCGACCTCGATGTCCTCGCGCCAACGGGGGGCAACGACCTGCATCGTGTTGCCGTCGGCTTCGAGCGTGACCTCAAATTGCAGGCGGTGCAGGATGTCGAGGATCGCATCGGTGGGCACGGTGATGCCCAGGATGGCGTTGATGCCGCTGATGGTGGCGGTGAAATGTTTGCCTTCACGCGGGGCACCGGCGGAGCAGTCGAAGTGGGTGGCAGTGACTTCGCCGCAGCCCAGCTCCTGGATCAGATGCAGGGCGCGGGCCATGCCGAGCTCGGTCGTGTACTCAGAGATGCCCTTTTCGTAATGGCTGGAAGCGTCGGTATTCTGGCCCAGGCCGCGGGCAGTCTTGCGGATGTTGTCGCGGGCGAACTTGGCGCTCTCGAACAGCAGCTGGGTGGTGGTGTCCTTGATCTCACTGTTCAGGCCGCCCATAACACCGGCCAGTGCAACGGGCTTGGAGCCGTCGCAGATGACGAGGTTGTTCGGGGTCAGCTTGAAGCTCTTCTCGTCCAGGGTGGTGATCTCCTCGCCATCCTTGGCGCGGCGCACGATGATCTGGCAGCTTTCCAGCGTGTCCATATCAAAGGCGTGCATCGGCTGGCCGATTTCCAGCATGACGTAGTTGGTGATATCCACGACATTGGAAATGCTGCGCAGGCCGCACAGGGCCAGCTGGCGCTTCATCCAGCGCGGAGAGGGGCCGGGGGTGATGTTGTGCACATAGTGGCCGATGTAGCGCGGGCAGAGGTCCGGGGCTTCGACCGCGATGGACAGGCGGTCGTCGGTGGTGTCGGACACAGTGTAGTCGGTGGCAGGCATCTTGAGGGGCTTGCCCAGCACAGCGGCAACCTCGCGCGCGATGCCGAGGACGCTCTGGCAGTCGGCACGATTGGCGGTGACGGAAATGTCAAAGATGTAATCGTCGAGACCGACAACTTCCTGGATCGGGGTGCCGGGTACGGTATCTTTGGGCAGGTCAAGCAGGCCGTAGACCTCGGCACCGGGGTACAGGTCGTCATTCAGGCCCAGTTCTTCGCCGCTGCAAAGCATGCCGTTGGACTCAACGCCCATCAGGGGCTTGGCCTTGATCTTGATGCCGCCGGGCAGCGTGGAGCCATCCAGCGCAGCGGGGGTGTGCATGCCCTCGTAGACATTGGGGGCACCGGTGGAAATCTGGATATCGTGGCCGTAGTCGCCGCAGTCCACCTTGCAGATGTGCAGGTGGGTGCCCTCCTGGGGGACACACTCGGTGACAACGCCGACGACGACCTTGCTGATCTCGCCGCCGAGATCGATCAGTTCTTCGACCTCAAAGCCGCAGCCGAAGAGCTTGTCCTCCAGCTCCTGCGCGGTGACGTCGATGTCAACATACTGTTTTAACCAGCTGAACGGTACTTTCATAATCTGTACTCCTCCCCCATCAATCCTCGAACTGCTTCAAGAAGCGCAGATCGTTTTCAAACATCAGGCCGATGTTGTTGATGCCGTACTTGAGCATAGCGATACGCTCGATGCCGATGCCGAAAGCAAAACCGGAATAGACATTGGGGTCAATGCCGCAGTTTTCCAGTACGCTGTGATGCACAACACCGGCACCCAGAACTTCGATCCAGCCGGTATGCTTGCACAGCGGGCAGCCTTTGCCGCCGCACTCGAAGCAGGAAACGTCGACTTCGACGCTGGGCTCGGTAAACGGGAAGTAGGACGGGCGCAGACGGGTCTTGACCTCGGGACCAAACAGGGCCTGCACGAACTTATCCAGCATGCCCTGCAGGTCGCACAGGGTGATGCCCTTGTCTACGACCAGGCCTTCCATCTGGTGGAACATCGGGGAATGGGTGGCGTCCGAGTCAGAGCGGAACACACGGCCGGGAACCAGCACCTTGATGGGGGGCTTTTCCATGTCCATGACGCGGATCTGGCCGCCGCTGGTCTGGGTGCGCAGCACGATATCGTCGGCTACGTAGAAGGTATCCTGCATGTCGCGGGCAGGGTGGTTCTTGGGGACGTTCAAGCGGGTGAAGTTGTGGTCGTCGTCCTCGATCTCGGGGCCTTCAAAAATTTCAAAGCCCATGCCGGCAAATACGTCGATGATCTCGTTCTTGACGAGGGTGATGGGATGCAGGTTGCCGTTGGGACGGACCTTGGCGGGCATCGTGATATCGACAGTCTCAGCGGCATTGCGGGCAGCCAGCGCGGCCTGCTCGACCTGGGCGGACAGGGCCTGATACTGGCCCTCAGCCCACTGCTTGAACTCATTGATGGTCTTGCCGACGGCGGGGCGTTCCTCTTTGGGAACATCGCGCAGGGATTTGGTCAGCCCGGCGACAGCACCGTTTTTGCTCAGGAATTTCTGCCAGAAGTCCGACAGCTGTGCCTGATCTGTGACAGCGGCGGCAGCTTCTTCGATCGCCGCGCGCAGCTCTTTGATTTTTTCTTCCATAGTACACCTCTGTTTGTGGGTCTTGCGGGACAAAACAAAAAAAGGCTTCGTCCCTGCGTGTATCAGGGACGAAGCCTTGTAAAGCAAAACTCCGCGGTACCACCCGTGTTCCGCGCATAAAGGCGCGGCACTCTTTGTCTGCCGGTAACGGTGCAGAGCCGTTGCGCACTACTAAGCAGGCAGCTGTTCACGCGCACCACTCGGGAGCGAACTTCGGCGCGGGGGCTTGGGAACGGCTTGCAGCCGGTGACCGCTCTCTCTGGTCCGAAACGAACCGCGCGTACTTTCTCCGTCGTTGTGTTTTAACGAATACGTGTTTAGTATAGCGGTTTCGGCAGAATTTGTCAAGGGCTGCTTAGTTGTCGCGGCGGCGGCCCAGCAGGCGCACCACATACAGGAAGATGTTGATGAAGTCGAGATACAGGTTCAGTGCGCCGATGATGGATGCCTTGTGCAGCATGGCAGCGTCGCCAAAGTAGGCGTAGTGGTGCTTGAGCATCTGGGTGTCATAGGCCGTCAGACCCATGAAGATAAACAGGCCCACGGCGCAGAGCAGCAAATCACCAATGCCGAAGCCAAAACCCAGCAGGCTGAACAGCCCGCCGACCAGAGAGCAGACGATCATAGCAATCAGACCACCCATCAGCTTGGGGCCCCAGCCGATCAGGCTGCGATTGGTGGTGGCACCGTACACGGCCATGACGCCGAAGTAGACCGCACCGACCAGGAACGCCAGCACCAGGCTGCCCAGATCATAAAGCAGGAAAATGGAGCAGAGGTTAAGGCCGTTGAGTGCCGCATAGGCAAAGAAGATGCCGGTAGCGGTGCTGGGCTGCAGGCTGGTGACGCGGGCAGACAGTACACCGACCAGAATCAGCTCAGCAATGCAGGTGATAAAAAAGACACCGCTGGAGATAAAGGCGTAGACCAGGCCGGACGTAACAGCACCGATGGCCACTGCGAAAGTGACCATCAGGCCCGCGAACATCCAGCCGAAGGTCTTGGTCATATATTGATTTAACGTTCCAAACGGACTTTCAGCGTAAGAAATATCATTGTAATTCTCATACATAGTTGAAATCCCCTTTCTGTATGAAGTATTATACTAGTGTTGGGATGCCAATTCATCACAAAATTATGAAGAACTATGGATAAAAGGTGAAAAATGTCTGATTTATACGGGATCTACCTGCATATCCCCTACTGCCGGGCCAAATGCCGGTATTGTGATTTCTACTCGACCCCCGGGGCGCGGGGCGTGCCGCAGACCTATGTGGACGCTTTGCTGCGGGAGCTTGCCAAAAATGACCGTAGGCCCGATACGCTGTATTTTGGCGGCGGTACGCCGGCGTTGCTGACACCGCAGCAGGTGGAAAGCCTGATCACAGCGGCAAATCCCCTGCCTGGGGCGGAAATCACACTGGAAGCCAACCCGGATGTGGTGACACCGGAAAGCCTGACGGGTTTTCGTGCGGCAGGCGTGACACGCATCAGCTTTGGGGTGCAGAGCGCCAGCAACGCCCAACTGCGGCGGCTGGGGCGCACCCATACGGCCGAGGGCGCTGCGCAGGCCCTTACCTGGGCGCGGGAGGCCGGGTTTGCGGAAATTTGCGGCGATATTATGCTGGCCCTGCCTGAATACAGTAATGCCGAGTTTGACGCAACGCTGGCTCTTTTGCAGCAGGGCGGCTGCACACATATTTCGGCCTACCTGTTAAAAGTAGAGCCGGGCACGGCTTTTTACCGCAACCCGCCTGCGGGCCTGCCGGACGGCGATGCGGCGGCAGATTTTTATTTATATGCGGTCGACCAGCTGGAAAAGGCCGGGTATAAGCAGTATGAGATCAGCAACTTCTGCCGCCCCGGCCACGAGGGACGGCATAACCTGTTATACTGGGATTGCTGCGATTATCAGGGCTACGGCCCTGCGGCCCATAGCTGTGTGGGCGGTGTGCGCAAATACTGGCCCAATGACGTGCAGGCGTTTATCGACGGCACAGCTGCCGAAGAAGTAGAGGGCAACTGCACGGCGGAGGATTTTTTGCTGATGCAGCTGCGCCTGCGCAAAGGGCTGGACCTGGCCGAATATGCCCGCTGGGGCGGCCGTTTTACGGCGGCACAAAAGCAGTTCATCTGCCAATGCGTGGCGCACGGCTATGCCGAATTTGACGAAAAAGCGCTGTGTCTGACCCCTGCCGGCATGGTGGTGCAGAACGCTATTTTAACCGAATTGATGTAAAAAATGCAGCCGCTGCCTGGTAAATAGGCAGCGGCTGTATGCGTTTTAAATTTCACGGATGGGCCAGCCGAGCAGCTCGGCAGCGGTGCGGTCGTGGGTGACAAGGATCGTGGGCCGCTCCCCTGCCAGGCGGCGGGTGGCGGCGGCTGCGTCTCGCACAAGGTCAGCGTCCATGCCGGTGAACGGCTCATCCAGCAACAGGGTCTGGGCATCACGGCACAGCAGCGCACGCAGCAGCGCGGCGCGGCGCTTTTGCCCGCCGGAAAGCCGTACTGCGGGCAGACGCAGGTCAGCCTCGGTAAAGCCGAGGGCTTGCAGCTCGGTGCGGGCCTGCGCAGCGGGCAGACCGTGGCCGGTCAGCACCAGATTGTCCACGGCAGTCAGGTGGGGGCAAAGGCGGTCCTCCTGAAAAACAGCGGCGGGCGTTTCCACACCGGTGACGGGGCCGCTGTCGGCAGTCTCCAACCCCAACAGGATACGCAGCAGCGTGGTTTTGCCGCAGCCGGAGACACCCATTAACACCATCGGACGGTCGACCGTCCAGCTGAAATCATGCAGCACGGCGTGAGGGCCGAAGCTTTTGCAGAGGTTTTGAATGACGATACTCATGCCAGCACCTCCCCGCAAAGGAAGGCTTTGACAGCCCGCAGCAGCCGGGCAGCTACGGTAGACAGCAGCGCCGAGAGCAGCACAATGACCAGCGTCCAGGCAAACACGTCGGGCGTGGACAGTGTGATTTTGGCGCGGTAGAGCGCATCGCCGACGGAATGATCCGGCAGGCCGATGACCTCGGCCGAGACGCCGCTTTTCCAACACATGCCCATGGCGGCAATGCAGCTTTCGCAGAACGACGGGAAGATGCCGGGCAGCCAGATATACCGCAGCCGGGTAATGAGCGGCAGACGGTATACGCGGGCCATCTCCAGCAATTGCGGGTCAGTATCGGCAATGCCGCCCAGCACACCGGCGTAGACCACCGGCAGCACATGGGTGAAGCTGACGACTACCGAGAGGTTGGCGCTGCGCACCCACAGCAAAGCCAAAATGACAAAACTGGCGACCGGCATGGCACGGATCAGCTGCATAGCAGGCTCGATAAAAATACGGATCCAGCGCCAGCGGGCACCCAGTGCGCCCAGCAGCAGCCCGCCGAGCACAGCCAGCAAAAAGCCGGTCAGGATGCGCAGTGCGCTGAACACGATGCGCTGCCAGAATACAGCTGTAGGCGCCAGCTGAGCCAGCGCCTGCAACGTCTGTATCGGTGTGGCGAGGAACAGCCCGCCATGCCCCAGAGAAACAGCGGCCAGCTGCCAGACTGCGATCCACGCGGCCAGCGCAGCGGCACGCTGCCAAAATTTAACCGGCATAGTAGAAATCGTCAGCCGGCATGGTGCCGCCCACACTGGTGGGGTCGGCATCGAACAGGACCTGATAGTAGGTGGTCAGGTCGGTCTTCATCTGATCGCCCGTCTCAAACACGATGTTGCACTGGGGCAGAGCTTTCTGGGCCAGGGCGGCCTTGGCAACGATGCCGTACTCCTCGCACAGAGCGGCAGTGCCCTCGAGGTCGGTGTTGGCAGCGTCCACGCTGGCCTGGTAGGCGTCCATAAAGGCGGCGAAGCGGGCGGGGTCAGCGTCAACGGCATCCTTGCGGACGACCAGCACACCCGTAACCAGCTTGGAACCGGCGACCTTCTGCCATTCCTCGTTCATGTCCAGGGCAACGCGCAGGCCTTCGACCTGAGCCAGAGCGCTGGTCACAAAGGGCTGGGGCAGCATGGCAATGGTGGCTTCCCCGGCCTGGACTTTGCTCAGGGCCTCGGTGGCTTCGCTGCAATACTCAATGGTCACGTCGGTGTCGGGGTCAAGGCCATTCTCAGACAGCACGTAGCGCAGGACATACTCCGGCGTGGTGCCCTTGCCGGTAGTAACAAGGGTCTGGCCCTTGAGGTCGGCAACGCTGTTTACGGTTTCGCCGTTCTCGACAATGTACAGCACGCCCAGCGTGTTGACGCAGGCGACTTCAACGGCACCGTTGGTTTTCTGGTACAGGGTAGCAGCCAGGTTGGCGGGCACGGCGGCAGCGTCGATATCGCCCTTGACCAGCAGGGGCACGACCTCGTCGGCGGCACCGTACATGTTGAAGTCGATGGTGTCGGCGGCATCGTCAGCCGTCAGCATATTGACGAGACCCATAGTGGTGGGGCCTTTCAGGCCAGCCACACGCAGGGCGGCACTCTCGGCAGAAGTCTCCGGGCTGGCTTCTTCCACGGTGGAGACAGCCTCGCTGGAAGCGGGCTCGGCAGCGGATTCGGCAGCGGAAGATGCAGATGCACCGCAGCCAGCCAACGATGCGCAGAGCGCAAAGGCGGCAGCAGCGGAAAGAATACGTTTGAGTTTCATGATTTTTTTCTGTCCTCTCTTTGTAGATGCGATTATGAAACATCTCTTGCTTTTGCTGCCCTACTATACTATAATAAATACAAAATGTCTGTTGCCCGTGCAACATTTTGAGAGAGGATCCTGCATGGACTATACCCCCTATTTTGCTACACTGCGCAAAACCAGCCTGCTGCGCGGCATGACGGATGCGGAACTGGCCGCGCTGATGGCAAGCCTGGCCCCCCGCGTACGGCGCTATGATAAAGGCGAGCTGCTGCTGATGGCTGGCTATGAGACCAAAGAAGTCGGCATGATTCTGGAGGGTGAGATCACCGCCACCAAGCCGATGCCAGACGGCACGCCCGTTACCATGGCGCGCATGGGCCTGGGCGGTGTGTTTGCCGATGTACTGGCGGGCGGCCGCAGCAAAAGCCCCGTGAACGTGACGGCAGCTTCGTCCTGCTTGGTGCTGTACCTGCCATGCGCGGCCCTGCTGCGCCCGGACGGGGAACCGAACGCCGCCCAGTGGAAGCTGCTGCAAAACTGGCTGGAAACGATCAGCAGCAAATATTTTGCGCTGGACCGCCGCCTGGAATTGCTGTGCTGCAAAAGCCTGCGCGGGCGCATCGGCCTGTGGCTGCTGGAACAGCGTGAGCAGACCGGCAGTGACACCTTTACCACTACGATGACCCGCGCGGAACTGGCCGCCTACCTGAACTGCGACCGCAGCGCGTTAAGCCGCGAGCTGGGCCGCATGCAGGAAGACGGCCTGATCGAGCTGTTTCGCAGCACCTTTAAACTACCCGACCCGGAACGGTTGGCGAATGAAATGTGAGGAGTCCCTATGCCTTTTATGAATACCGTGCGGGCCCGCTGGAACGCGGCACGCAATTGGCGGCCAGAAAAAGAGAAACGCTGGCATTATGCCTTTTTGATCTTTAGCTGGGCCTGTTTTGTTTTTGCCTGCTGGCGCACCTGGCAGGTCGTTTATGGGCGGATGTATTATTTGCTGGATTCTGATATGTCCAGTGAGTTGGTTTTGTCCCATCTGCTGCGGCAGGAACATAAACTGGTAACGCAGGACTGGTTTTATTCGACCGAGCTGCGGGTGTTCAATATCCATTGGGCCTTTACCCCGCTGTTTTTCGTGTTTGACAACTGGCTGAAGGTTCGGCAGATCGGTACGTTTATCGTGCTGGCGCTGATGGTCGCGTCCTGTGCGTACTTCTGCTGGCAGGCGGGCATACGGCAGTTGTTCCCGCTGGTTGCCGCGCTGATGATGACGCCGGTCAGCGATGCGTACTTTCGCATTTTGTTGCTGACGATCAGCTACCCGCCCTACATCACGGCAACGTTTTTCACGATGGGGCTGCTGTTCCAGTACATGAAAACACCACGCCGCCGCACACAGATGGTGCAGTTGGTCGTTCTGACAGCATTTGCGGTGCTGCTGGGCACCAATGGGCTGCGCCAGCTGCTGATCTTGTATCTGCCGCTGTTTCTGGGCGCGCTGCTGCTGGCTGTGCTCCGCTCTCCCGCGCGTGCAAGCGACACCCTGCCGGAACTGGACACCCAGACGGGCCGGATGCTGCTGGGCAGCACTCTTGCACTGGTGGGCGCAGGTATCGGCTGGCAGATCAACGCTAAAGTACTGCGCCACATCTACCACTACACCAGCCAGGAAGGCGTACAGTTCAAGCCCTTTGAGGGGGCGCGGCTGGAACGACTGTTCACCGGTTGGCTGGAAAGTTTCGGCTACCAGGACAGCGGCTATATCACCTCGTCCAATCTGTTTTACAATGCGTTCTGCTTTTTGGCATTGCTGGTGCTGATCTGTGCGCTGGTCTCGCTGGTGCGCCGCCCGCAGAGCTACACCCTGCCGGAAAGGCTGATCTATATCATGGCGCTGATTGCGTTTGTGATCTACCATGGACTGTATCTGTTTACCGATATGGTCTACTACACACGGTACAACATCCCCATTGTGGTGCTGATGATGCCGGTGGCGGTCGATTATCTGTACCGCCTGCCGCGCTGCCGCTTCTGGCGTGGTGCGTGCATCGGTGTGATGGCGGCGCTGCTGCTGTGGTGCGGCAACGACTACTATACCAAACTGTGGCCGCGCAACATGACCGGCAACCACGAGGAAGCCGTCGCCGCCCTGCGCGTGGCCGGGTACACCGAAGGATATGCAACATTCTGGAATGGCAATATCATGGTAGAGCTTTCCAACGGTGCGTTTGATATCCGCGTTTGGAACCCCGGTGAGCAGTTGCAGGATCCTGACAATGTTTACCAGTGGCTGCAGGAGACTGACCACGTAGGCACACACCCGGAAGGCCCTGTCTTTGTATTTTTGGAAAAACACGAATTGCAGGATATCCTGGGTGAACACCCCTTGGATAAGGGCACAGTTGAGTTTGAAAACGAAAATTATATTGCCTACGGCTACCCAAGCTACGACGCCATGCGTGCTGACTTTTTTGATTAAGCGAGGAACGAAACGATGAACAACCGGAAAGAACCCATCCTTTATATTGTGATCCCCTGCTATAATGAGCAGGAAGTGTTGCCTATTACGGCGCCGCTGTTTTTGCAAAAGATCAACGCCTTGGCGGCGGCGGGCAAGATCAGCCCGGACAGCCGCGTGCTGTTTGTGAATGATGGCTCCAAGGATCGCACCTGGGAGATCATCAACGAACTGGCGGCCAGCGACGCGCATTACGTGGGCATCTGCCAGAGCCGCAACCGCGGCCACCAGAACGCTGTGCTGGCGGGCCTGATGGAAGCGAAAGACCGCTGCGACATTACCATTTCCATCGACTGCGACGGCCAGGATGATATCAACGCCATGGACGGCATGGTAGACGCCTACCTGGACGGCTGCGATGTGGTGTACGGTGTGCGCAGCAAGCGCGACACGGATACCTTTTTTAAGCGTTTTACCGCCGAAAGCTTCTACAAACTGCTGAACGCCATGGGGGCCGAGGTGGTCTACAACCACGCAGACTACCGCCTGATGAGCGCGCGTGTGTTGCAGGAATTTGCCAAATTCAAGGAAGTAAACCTGTTTTTGCGCGGCATGGTGCCGCTGGTGGGCTATAAATCGACCAGCGTTGCCTACGAGCGCCACGAGCGCATTGCGGGCGAAAGCCACTATCCCCTGTCCAAGATGCTGTCGCTGGCGTTTGATGGCATTACCAGTTTGTCCATCAAGCCCATCCGGTTTATTACCGGGTTTGGCGTGATCGTGGCGCTGATCAGCTTTATCGGCGTGATCTGGGCGATGGTAGAAGCGATTCTGGGCCTGACGGTCTCCGGCTGGGCCAGCATGACCAGCATCATTTGCTTTGTATCCGGCGTGCAGCTGATCTGCTTGGGCGTCATTGGCGAGTACATCGGTAAAATTTATATGGAGACCAAGCACCGCCCGCGCTATATCATCAGCGAAACGACCCCGAATTTTGAGGATGCCAAGGAGGACAACGCATGAGCCGCCAAGTATGGAAAGGTTCTACCCTACTGAACCCGGAACCGCCGGTGCTGGTAAGCTGCGGCAGCCCGGAAGAGCCAAACCTGATCACGGTAGGCTGGTGTGGCACCATCTGTACCCAGCCGCCGATGCTGTCCATCAGTGTGCGGCCGGAACGGTACAGCCATAAGCTCATCAAAGAAAGCGGCGAGTTCGTTGTGAACCTGCCCACCGAAAGTCTGGTAAAAGCCATTGACTGGTGCGGCGTAAAAAGCGGCCGCGATGTGGACAAGTTTGCCGCCATGCACCTGACCGCCGCCCCTGCCGCTAAGGTGGGCACGGTGCTGCTGGAAGAAAGCCCCGTCAACCTGGAATGCAAGGTGACACAGGTTATCCCGCTTGGCAGCCACGACCTGTTTTTGGCCGAGTGTGTGGCCGTGGATGTGGACGAAAAGCTGCTGGATGAAAACGGCAAGCTGTGCTTGAACAAGGCAAAGCTGATCGTATATTCCCATGGGGACTATCTGGCACTGGGGCGCAAACTGGGCAGCTTCGGCTACAGCGTGCGCAAGAAAAGAAAGCCGGTAAAGAAATGATTTTTGCGGGCGGATATGGGATCCGCCCCTGCATTTTACATACGAGCATATTACAAAGAAAAGCCACCGAAGCAAATGCTTCGGTGGCTTTTCCGGTTAAAGGATGCCCTTGCTTTTCAGTATGCCGATGCCGACTACTGCGACAAGAGCGATAACGCATACGACGATGAACGCATCAATGTATTTCAGAGGGACTTTGGAGAAATTCTCGTAGAAATTTTCAAAGGCGTTCAGCTGGCTGCGGTCGGGACGGTCCGATTTTTGTTCGGGTGCCTCGGGGGCAGCCTGCGGGGTGTTGGTTGTATTCTCGGTGTTTTGCATGGTAGATTACTTCTTGGCCAGGTACTTGCGCAGGTCAAGGGCAACGGCGATGACGATGACAAGGCCCTGTGCAATGTAGGTGTAAGCGGGGTCGACACCCAGGAACTGCAGGCAGATCTTCAAGACTTCGAAGACCAGAACGCCAACCAGAACACCGGAAACCTTACCAACGCCGCCGTTGGTGGAAACACCGCCGATGGTGCAGGCCGCGATAGCTTCCAGCTCGTAGCCGTTGCCTGTGTTGGTGGAAGCGCCGCCAGCCTTAGCGCCGACGAGGAATCCGCCCAGAGCGTACATGCAGGAAGCCAGGATGTAGATGCGGATCAGAGAAGCGGTGACATTGACACCCGCGACCTGGGCAGCGTTCTCATTGCCGCCGATAGCGTACATGTACTTGCCGTGACGGGTCTTGTTGTACAGGAACCAGAAGAACAGGCCTACGATCAGGGCGAAGATCGCCAGAAACGGGATGGGGCCGATGGTGCCGCTGGCAACGGTCAGGTAGCTCTGCTTATAACCGCCCATGGGCTGGTTGTTGGTGATAACAGAGCACAGGCCGTAGACGATGGTCTGCATGCCCAGGGTTGCAATGAAAGGGGGAACTTTCAGGAAAGCAATGATGCAGCCGTTGATGGCGCCGAAGATAGCCATGACAGCCATGACAATCAGCAGGGCAACGGGCCACGGAATATCAGGCATCCAGGGCAGCATACGGGCGGAATAGTCGACGCTCTGCAACAGCATAGCAGAGAAGCAAGCTGCCAGACCGACCTGACGGCCGGCGGACAGGTCGGTGCCCTTAGTGATCAGGCAGCCGGAAACGCCGCAGGCGATGATGAAACGCGGGGCAACGTTTAACAGCAGGTTTTTGCCGTTGGTCATGGTAAAGAAGTTCTGGGTCGTAGCACCTACAAACAACGCCAGCAGAGCGATCAGGATGATGATGGCGTTATTGGAAAGGAACTTTTTTACATCGAATTTTTTCTCCATTTTCGGATCTCCTCCTTATTCAAACTGGGTGGCGAGTGCCATGATGTTCTCCTGGTTGGCCTTGTCGCCGTCGATAAAGCCAGTGCAGCGGCCGTCGCACATGACCATGATGCGGTCAGACATGCCGATCAGCTCGCTCATTTCCGAGGAAATCATGATGATGCTCTTACCCTGTTTGGCCATCTCCGCAATGATGCAGTAGATCTCGTACTTAGCGCCAACGTCGATACCACGGGTGGGCTCGTCCATGATAAAAATATCAGGATCGTTGGCCAGCCAGCGGGCAATCAGCACTTTCTGCTGGTTGCCGCCGGACAGAGACTGAATCTGCGTCTTGGAGGACGGGGTCTTGATGGAAAGCTTGGCCACATTATCCTGTACCAGCTTTTCGATTTTGCCGTCATCCAGCATGATGCCGCCGATCAGGTACTGATCCAGCGAAGCAATGGAAACGTTGTCGGCGATGGAAAGAACACCCAGGATGCCGGTTGCGCGGCGGTCCTCAGTCAGCATGGCGATGCCGTTTTTGATGGCGTCGCGCGGCTGCTCGATCTTAAGCTCTTTGCCTTTGTAGGTGATGGTGCCGCTGGTATGGCAGCGCAGGCCGAACAGACCTTCCATCAATTCGGTACGCTGGGCGCCGACCAGACCGGCCACGCCGAGGATCTCGCCCTTGCGGACGTTGAAGTTGACATGGCGGAAGCTCTTGGGGTTGATGGAGGTGAAGTCTTTGACCTCAAAGACGACCTCGCCGGGGATGTTTTCGCGCGGCGGGTAGAGGTTGGAAAGCTCACGACCGACCATCTTGGTAATGATCATATCGGTGGTCAGTTCCTTGGCTTCCCAGGTGCCGATGTACTGACCGTCACGCATGATGGTGACTTCATCGCTGATGCGAAGAATTTCGTCCATCTTGTGGCTGATATAGACGATAGAAACGCCCTTGGCGCGCAGCTCATCGACGATGGTGAACAGCGCTTCGACCTCGGCTGCCGTCAGCGAAGAAGTAGGCTCGTCCAGAATCAGCACCTTGCAGTCCGCAGAGACTGCCTTGGCGATCTCGACCAGCTGCATCTGGGAAACACTAAGGCTGCCCAGCCTGGCGTGCGGGTCGTAGTTCAGATGGACTTCTTTCAGGACACGGGCCGCATCGGCGTACATTTTATCGTGGTCGATGACGGTGACGGGTCCGACTTTCTTGGTAGGATAGCGCCCGACGTAGATGTTTTCGCCGATGGAGCGCTCCGGGATGGGCTGCAATTCCTGATGCACCATCGCAATGCCGCGGTTCAGTGCATCGAGAGGTCCTTTGATCTCGACCTTCTCGCCCTCGTAGATAACTTCGCCCTCGTCCATGTGGTAGATACCAAACATGCACTTCATCAGGGTGGATTTGCCGGCACCATTCTCGCCCATCAGCGCATGGACGGTACCGGG
>ERZ827117.1724-NODE-1724-length-15013-cov-3.119000_pt1 | contig 15013 bp, 15 predicted proteins | sample MGYA00519920_ERZ827117 | MGnify/ENA primary metagenome ERZ827117 (study PRJEB31778, sample SAMEA3449260) | human gut metagenome | biome: human gut; feature: human-associated habitat; material: faeces | place: United Kingdom | collected 2010/2012 ...
GCTACGGCCCCGGGCGGTTCAGCTTCAACGTCAAGGGCGGCCGCTGCGAAGCCTGTGAGGGCGGCGGCATTTTGCAAATCGAGATGCACTTTTTGCCGGACATTTTTGTGCCCTGCGATGTCTGTAAAGGCAAGCGCTACAACCGCGAAACGCTGGAAGTCAAATACAAAGACAAGCGCATTTCCGACGTTCTTGACATGACGGTGGAAGAGGCTTGCGTCTTTTTTGCCAACATTCCCAAAATTGCCCGCAAACTGCAAACGTTGCAGGAAGTCGGCCTTGGGTATATTCAACTGGGGCAGGCCGCCACCACGCTGTCCGGCGGCGAAGCCCAGCGTGTCAAGCTGGCCAATGAGCTGGCCCGCCGTGATACCGGGCAAACCGTCTATATCCTGGACGAACCCACCACCGGATTGCATGTAGCTGATGTGCACCGTCTGGTCAAGGTTCTGGACAAGCTGGTGGATGCCGGCAACACGGTCATCATCATCGAACATAATCTTGACGTCATCAAGCGCGCCGATTATATCATTGATCTTGGCCCCGAGGGCGGCAGCGGCGGCGGTACGATCGTTGCCACCGGTACGCCCGAGGAAGTAGCCGAGAATCCCAACTCTTTCACGGGCCAATACCTCAAGCCCATGCTGGCCCGTGCCAAAGAACTGCAAAAAGCAAGCGAATAACCGCTAAGCACAAACAAAACAGCCTGCCAAAAACACGGCAGGCTGTTTGTTTTTATTTGGTTGGGTTATCCTGTTCGGTCAGCTCGGTTTCCTGGGAGCCGTCCGACATGGTGCTGTTGTTGGCTACTGGGATAAACCGCTTGGCAAACTTGCCTTGACCGCGGCTGCGCACATAAAAGTAGCCGATGATGGAAAACGTCAGCGCACCGATGAAATTGACGAACAGATCTTCCATCGTATCCAGCAGGCCGATATCCAGATATCCGCCCAATCCCAAGGCCGTCTGGGTGCCATCCGCCTGCACGACGATCACATCGGTGATATTGCGCAGCACCACCGGATGGTTGCCGCCGGTGGGGTCCAGCATGATAGAACCGATGCTTTGCACGACGGTGTCCTTTTGCATGTCCAAAAAGAAAAGCTGGTCCATCGTACACTCAAAAAATTCCCAGATCACGCCGACTGTCATCGAAAAGCAGAACGCCACGATTGCCAGATACAGCGGCGACAGATGAAACCGCGCACTGTTGTGCCGGTTCAGAATATCCAGCAGCGAGAAACCGATCGCCGCGCAAAGGAATCCGTTCAGCGTATGCAGCACCGTATCCCAGTAGGGGAAGGTAACGTAGTACGCGCCGATCTCACCCATGATCTCTGCCGCATAAATAAACAGCAGGATGATAATTTCCAGCGTGTTGGGCAATGCGATGTCTAGCTTGCGTTCCAGCATGCTGGGCACCATAAACAGCAGCAACGTCAGCACGCAGAGGAACACATTTTCAAAATTGCGGTTAAAAATCTGCGCCAGCATGACCAAAATGACCGAGGCACGCAGCAGGATATACACCAGCGTGACCGAGCGTTTGGTGCGCCAGACGTCCTGAAAGGCTTCACGCTTTTGCTGTTTTTTGCTTTCCATTCATTCTCCTTTAGTCCAGGGTAAAATCTTTCGGGTCCAGTTCGGGCAAAACCTGGCGGTGCGGCACGCGCATCAGCGGGTCGTAGCTGAACTTGCGGCAGCAATAGTACGGGGATACCACGCCTTTTTGCTTGCACAAAATCATTTTTGGGTCCGCTGCCGGGGCCCCGTGCAGGCAATAGGCGCAGGCGGGGGCAATTTTACTGCCGTAGTATGGTTTTCTAAACATATCCTCACCTTATCGCGCAAAATTATACTTATATTGTATTATAAAAGTTTTTATATCCTTTGTAAAGTAGTACGCCAAGAAAGACTGCCGCCACCATGGCGGCATCCGGCGGCAGGCGGCACATCGGCACCACACGCGGGGCCAGCGAGGTGAAAACAGCCTGTTCCTGCGGCAATACCCAAAGCAGCATCCGTACCAAGAACGGAAAAATAGCAGCGTGCAATAGCCGGCTTACCAGCAACGCTCGTATCGGCACCTGCCCTTGTAGCAGCAGCCGCAGCTGCCCCCATACCGAGAAGCCCAGCAGGCTCATAGCCAGGCAGATGCCATAAAGCGCCGCCTTGCCGCCCAGGGCTGCAAACGCCGCACACCCGGCTGTGATCTCGCACACAGCGCTGACGCAGGCGGCGGCAATTTCCGGCAGGGAAGCACCTGCCAGCAGCACCGATGCCGCCACACGGAAAAAGATCACGCAGCCGCAAAGGTTCAGGCAGTTCGATGCCGCAGCCGAGATGGCACCGGGCATGGAAGCTTCTTTACCTTGTGCAGAACCCGCACGCCGATCCCTGACCGTTTCCGCCTTTGGCAGCAGCGGCAGGCAAAGCCCTGCCGCCAACAGATTGGCCGCCAGTTGCAGCCCGTACAGCAGTGCCCCCAGCGCTGTGCTGCCTAACAGCAGATTGCCAATATAGCCCACCACGAACCCGGGGCCGGAGCAGCACCCCAGCAGCATCAGCAGCGCAGCGTCCCGGGCCGAAATACGGCCAGCCGCCCGCAGCTGTGCCGTCAGGCGGGCACACACCGCATACCCGCCCAGCCAGGCAGCCAGCAGCGCCGCGGCGGCGTCCTTGCTTTGCAATCCGAGCAGACGCGCCAGCGGGCGCAGCAGGGCCGTGGGCAGGGGAAGCCCCGCCAACAGCTCACACACCACCATAAACGGAAACAGCGCCGGGAGCAGGCTGCCCACGCACAGCCGGGCACCATCCGCAAAGCCCTGCGCCGCCGCCTGTGGGCGGCACAGCAGCCCCAGGCAGAGCAGCACCAGCACAGTCAGTTCCAACCGCTGCCACCGGAAAAGATGGTTCATAACTCGCAGCCCTCCGCGTATATTGTTACTGAAATTGGGACTTTTTACAGGGGGGCACGCCGATGAAACCGCACAAGTCGATTAAACGGTACCCCCGCCGGGCGCTGCCGCACCCCACCGATTTATTTGCCCAGCCGCCTGCTGCCTTTTACCGCCTGCCGGAATTTGACCTGCGCGGCAAAAGCCTGCTGACGCGCGGATGCCGCCGCGTGCTGGAGTTTACCCCCGAGCGCATCTGCCTGGACATGGGCAGCTTTACAGTAACATTTTATGGCGCGGCGCTGCAAATAGAATCGTTGGCAGGAAAAAGCCTGATCCTGACCGGCAAGATTCGCCGCATTGATTTTGCCAACAAATGGGGTGAGGAACCATGAAACTGACCCGTCTGCACGCTGCCGACAAGCTTACCTTTACGCTCACCGGGCCGGAGGTGCAGCGTGCCTTAACGCTGGCAGCACTGCACGAGATCCGGCTGCTGCACATCCGCGCTCTGCCCGCCGGGCTGCTGGCGCAGGTTGCCGGGGTCGACTGGCTGCGCCTGCAAGCTTTGCTGCAAAACGGCCCGTGGACGCTGCGCCTTTTGCAGCGGCGCGGGCCGGGCGGACTTTTGGAGCGGCTTGCCCTGCGCCCCGGTCTGCCGATGGGGGCTGCGTGGGGCTTTTTGCTCGTATTGTTCTTCAGCCGCTTTGTCTGGACGATCGACTTCGGCCCGCTGGACTCCGAAGCCCAGACCCGGCTGCGTCAGCTTTTGGCGGGGCAGAACATCTGCGAGGGGACACTTTTGACGCAAGACATTCTTGCCCGCGCCCAGACCGCTGCGCTGCAACAAAGCGACCGCTTCGGATGGATCAGCCTGAATTTTACCGGCGCCCGTTTGTTTGTCGAGAGCACAGCGGCTGAACACCAGACTGTAGAAGTCGCCCCCACACAAAGTGCGCTGTACGCTGCCGCAGCGGGGGCAATCACCGCCATCGAAGCCGAGAGCGGCTTTTGCGCTGTCACCGTCGGGCAGCAGGTGCAGGCGGGGGACCTGCTGGTCGATGTCCAGCGCCTGGACCGTAAGGGCAATCCTGTGGTACAGGGGGCGTCCGGCCGGGTACTGGCACGTGTAGAAAAAAGCTATCACGCCGCGCAGTCCTACTATACGACCCAAGCCGTCCTGACCGGGCGCAGCAGCACCGTGCAGAGCTGGCAGCTGCTGGGGCGGGAAGTCTACCGCGAGGAGCCGCCCGCCGCCTGCACCGGCCTGACGGAAGAAGCCTGGCTGCCGCTGCACCTGGGTCGTGTCACGCTGCCCGGCGTGCTGCACCAGACGACCACGCGGGAAACCGCTGACACGCCCTGCCATTACAGCGAAACCATCGCCCAGGCGCTTGCCCTGCGGGACTGCCGCGCGCAGCTGTACCGGGAGTTCCCGGACGCGGTCATTGAAGCCGAGCGCCGCAGCACAGTGGCAGGTGATGAGGCCGCAGAATCGACCGTAACCTACATTTTTTGTGCGAATATCGCCAAAAAGCGTTGATTTTCGGCATTTTCTCCTTTTCTTTGTCTGCACGTCAAAAGACGTTAGAAAATTTTGTGCAATATTCACAGTTTCTTTTGAGAAAAACTGTGATATAATCTAAATGTGGAAATGTAGTAAACAGGGAGGATCACCATTTGGCAGAACGTTCTATTGAACTGGACAGCATCGAGCTGGCCGCCGCGATTTTCGGCAATTGCGATCAGAACATCCATCTTTTGGAAAAGGAGTTTCACGTAACCGCTGTATGCCGCGGCTCTGTGCTGCGCTTCAGCGGGGCCGAAGCGGATGTTGACGCCGCTGCCCACGCCGTGGACGGTATGGTCACCCTGATGGAAAACCACACCCCGCTTGAAGAACAGACGGTGCGCTACTGCATCAGCCTGGCCCGCGGGGGCGAGGAAAATCGCCTGCGCGAACTGACCGGCGATTTTGTCGCCGTCACCGCCAAGGGTCGCCCCATCCACCCGAAAACTCTGGGCCAGAAAGAATATCTCGCCGCCATCCGCAGCCATGCCATCACGTTCGGCGTAGGGCCTGCCGGTACGGGCAAGACCTATCTGGCCGTTGCAATGGCTGTCAAAGCGTTCAAATCCAAGGATGTCAGCCGCATTATTCTGACGCGGCCCGCCGTGGAAGCAGGCGAGAAGCTTGGCTTTTTGCCCGGCGACCTGCAAAATAAGGTCGATCCCTATCTGCGCCCGCTGTACGACGGTCTGTTTGACCTGCTTGGCGCAGAAACATTCCAGAAGCTGTTTGAAAAGCAGGTCATTGAGGTAGCACCCCTGGCCTACATGCGCGGCCGTACGCTGGACGATGCGTTCATCATTCTGGACGAAGCGCAGAACACGACGCCTGAGCAGATGAAGATGTTCTTGACCCGTATGGGCGTGGGCAGCAAGGTCGTTGTGACCGGCGACGTGACCCAGGTCGACCTGCCCGATAAGGTGCGCAGCGGCCTGGTAGATGCCTTGCAGGTGCTGCGCGATGTGGACGGCATTGCCCAGGTGCGCCTGACCGAAAAAGACGTTGTGCGCCACCGCCTGGTGCAGCAGATCGTCAAAGCCTATGAAAAAGCCGCGGCTGGCACGCCGCGTTGAATTTAATAAACACAGGAGGTTGATCCCTATGTCCAATAAGGTGCTGATCACCAATGATCAAAATGCTGTAAAGATCCCGTCGGGGCTGCGCATCCTCATCCGCCGCAGCTGCAACGCCGTGCTGGACTTTGAAAAGTTCGACGGTCCCGCTGAGATCAGCGTTACATTTGTGGACAACAACCACATCCATGAGCTGAACAAGCAGTACCGCAATAAGGATTCCGCCACCGATGTACTCAGTTTCCCCTTGGGCGAAAACGGCGAGTATGATATCGACGAGGACAACGGCTGCAAACTTTTGGGCGACATCGTCATTTCGATGGAGCGCGCCATGGAACAGGCCGAGCTGTACGGCCACAGCTTGCAGCGCGAGGTCGCGTATCTGACCGTTCACTCAATGCTGCATCTGCTGGGTTATGACCACGAGGCTGGCGGCCTGGAAGCTGTGCGTATGCGCGAAAAAGAGGAAGCCGTACTGATCCAGCTGGGCCTGCCGCGCACGGTCTCCTACACCAGCGATGAGATCTGATCTCGCGCGCCTTGCGCGCGGCTTTGTCTACGCATGGAACGGCATCTACGCAGCCATCAAAGAGGAACGGAACTTCCGTTTTCACCTCTGCACTGCGCTGTATGCCTTTGTGGCCGCTTACTGGGCCGGACTGAGCGCCGTGGAAACAGCGCTGATTGCATTGTGCGTGGCGGCTGTTATGGCGTTGGAACTGATGAACTCCGCCGTAGAGCGTGCCGTGGACAAGCCCGATACCACCCACTGGTGGACTGCCGGGGCCGCTAAAGATATGGCAGCCGGGGCTGTGCTGGTAATGGCCGTCGGCACCGTCATTGTAGCTGTCTGCCTGTTTGGGCCGCGGCTGGGGGTGCTTTGGGGCGCCTTTACCGCGCACTGGACCCGCCCGGCGGGGTTCTTTTTCACGCTGATTTTATTTTACAAATTCATTTTCCGTTCTTCCAATTCAACACAGAAAGGCGAACAACCGAATGGCAAAACCGATTCCTGAAATGCCCAGCAGTGTCTTTGTAGCGCTGGTGGGCCGGCCGAACGTGGGCAAATCCAGCCTGACCAACTACCTTGTGGGCGAGAAGGTCGCTATCGTGACCCAAAAGCCGCAGACGACCCGCAGCCGCATCACCGGCGTTATCACCAAAGGCCCGGTGCAGTATGTGCTGATGGACACGCCCGGCATCCATGCCGCCCGCAACAAGCTGGACGCCCGCATGACCCAGACTGCCGCCGCCAGCCTGAAAGACGTCGACGTGACCATGATGCTGTTTGAGCCCGCCGGGGAACTGACCGACTCGGAGTTGACCATGATCAAAGCCCTGCAAAAGGGCGGCCCGGCGATTGCTGTCATCAACAAGGTCGATCTGCTCGATAATTTTGCCGCGCTGGAAGCCCGCAAACAGCAGATCCAGGAATTTGGCTGTTTTGACCATATCGTCACGATCTCTGCCAAGGATGGCACCGGCTGCGACGATCTGTTCGCCCTGCTGAAACCTTACGGCAACGAGGGTCCCCATTATTTTGACGACGACGCCTTTACCGATATGCCGGAAAAAGAACTCGTGGCCGAGCTTGTGCGCGAAAAAGCGCTGCTCTTCATGCGCGAGGAGATCCCGCACGGCATCGCCGTGGTGGTCGAGCGTTTCAAAGAGCGCCCCGACAAGGATCTGATCGACATTGATGTGGACATCTACTGTGAGCGCAAGAGCCACAAGGGCATGATCATCGGCAAAGGTGGGCAGATGCTGAAAAAGATCGCATCTGCTGCCCGCATGGACATTGAAGAACTGCTGGGCGTCAAGGTCAACCTGCAATGCTGGGTCAAGGTGCGCGAGGACTGGCGTGATAACGAGCAATTGCTCAATTCGCTGGGATTTGCCAAACCCTGATCGGCTCTGCGCCCCCGGTAAGACAACTTTTCCGTCTCCCGTATGGTAGGATAAGGCCAGAAGGGAGGCGGCCGCCATGAAGGACCCCGCCGCGGACTGGGCACGGTTTGTGCAGTCCGGCAGTATTTACGACTATCTCAACTACAAAGCTGGGCAGCTGACGCAGGAGGACGCTTATGCCAATTGCAACAACGGGGCTGATCCTGCGCCAGGTCAAGGTGGGGGAGGCGGATCGCATTCTGACGATCCTGACACCTGACCTGGGCGTTATCTCTGCCTCGGCCAAGGGCAGCATGCGGCTGAAGAACAAGCTGTTCAGCGCCACCGGGCTGTTCTGCTATTCAGAGTTCAGCCTGACCAGCGGGCGCAGCCATTATTTTATTGATACCGCGCAGATCAAAAACGTTTTCCACGGCATTTCTGCCAGCGTGGAGGGCATGGGGCTTGCGTCTTATATGGCCGAGATCGCAGGTGAGCTTTCGCCCGCACCGCCGGAATCCGAAGCGCAGCTGCGCCTTTTGCTCAACTGCCTGTATATGCTCAGCGAGCAAAAGCGCCCCGTGCGGATGCTGAAAGTCATTTACGAGCTTCGCTCAATGACGCTGGCCGGGTACATGCCCGATGTGCTGGCGTGTTCCGGCTGCGGGCAGTACGACGGGGGAGAGTTCTACCTTGACCCCGTTGAGGGCAACCTGCTGTGCGCCGCCTGCGCCGAAAAAGCCCGGCATATCCCCAATCTGGACGAAGGTGCGCTGTACGCGCTGCGGCATATCTGCCTGGCTGAAGATAAAAAGCTGTTCTCGTTTTCTCTTTCAGAAAACAGCTTAAAGCAGCTTTCCCGTGTGAGCGAGCAGTATTTGCTGGCCCACCTTGAACACAAAATGAAAAGCCTGGATTTTTTAAAAACTGTACTCGAATAAGGAGAAACACTATCCCCTATGGATACCGCATATAAAAAGACACTGGAACTGGACAAGGTCCTTGCCCGGGCGGTGCAGCTGTGTGCCTGCCGCGAAACCAAGGAAATGATGCAGGCCTTGCAGCCCTGCGAAACGCCCGAGGATGAACGCTATGCCCTGGAACAGACCAACGCCATCAACAGCCTGCTGATCAAAAACGGCAGCCCGCGCTTTGGCTCTGTCTCTGAGGTGCGGCGCGTGGTTTCCCATGCTCAAAAGGGCGGCATCCTCTCGATGGGTGAACTGCTGGAAATCGCCGCCACACTGCGCAATTTTGCAGGACTCAGCCAGTGGTACGGCCTGAGTGAGCATGACATGATGCCCACCGACGACCTGTTCTACTCGCTGGCCCCGCAGCCTGTGTTGGAGCGGCAGATCTCTGACAGCATCCTTTCGCCCGAAGAGATGGCCGATACCGCCAGCACCACGCTGGCCGACCTGCGCCGCAAGATCCGCCAGACTGAAGATTCCATCCGCACCAAGCTGGATGCCATCATCAAGAATTCCACCACTAACAAATTTTTGCAGGACGCGGTCGTCTCGCTGCGTAATGGCCGCTATGTTGTACCCGTGCGTGCGGAGTACCGTGGCGAGGTCGGCGGCGTCATCCACGATGTTTCTTCCACCGGCGCTACCGTCTTTGTCGAGCCCACTGCCGTGGTCGAAGCCAATGCCCGCATCATGCAGCTGCGCGCACAGGAGCAGGAGGAGATCACCCGCATTCTGTCCGCGTTCTCGGCACAGGTCGGCTCGTTGGAACCGCAGTTCAGCTACAGCTATGACGCGATGCTGAAAATCGACCTGCTGCTGGCCAAGGCCCGCCTTGCCATCGAGCAGGGAGCGTTTATGCCCGCTGTCAGCGATACGATCCGCTTTAAGCTGAACAAAGCCCGCCACCCGCTCATCGACAAGAAAAAGGTCGTGCCTGTGGATATTGCTTTGGGCGATGAATATGACACGCTGGTCATCACCGGCCCCAACACCGGCGGTAAGACGGTCTCGCTGAAAACGGCTGGCCTGCTCAACGCCATGGCGCAGTATGGCTTCTTGATCCCCGCGCATGAGAGCAGCGTCGTCTGCAACTTCCGCGAATACCTTGTGGACATCGGCGACGAGCAGAGCATTGAGCAGAGCCTTTCCACCTTCTCCGGCCACATGAAGCGCATCAGCGGCATTCTGGACCTAGCCGGGCACGGTACGCTGACCCTGCTGGACGAGCTGGGTGCCGGTACCGACCCCGCCGAGGGTGCTGCGCTGGCTGTCAGCATTCTGGAACAGCTGCGCCGCCAGGGCAGCCTGCTGATGGCTACCACCCACTATGCCGAGATGAAAGTCTACGCGCTGGAAACCCCCGGTGTCGTCAACGCCAGCTGCGAGTTCAACGTCGAAACGCTGATGCCCACCTACAAGCTCAGCGTCGGCGTGCCCGGCAAGTCCAATGCGTTCCTCATCAGCGCTAAGCTGGGTATCCCGCAGAACATCATCGACGCCGCCCGCAGCCATATGTCCAACGACGACAAGCGTCTGGACAGCGTACTGGCCCAGCTGGACGATTTGAAATTGCAGCTCAAAGAAGCCCAAGGCGACGCCGAAAAGGCCCGCTACGAGGCCGAGCACGCGCTGGAAAGCGCCGAGAAAAAGCGCGATGACCTCATCAAGAAAGGCGAGCAGGAGCTGGAAGACGCCCGCCGCCGCGCCCACGAGCTGATGCAGAATGTCCAGAACGAGGCCTACGCCTTGACGGACGAGCTGCGCCGCATCCAGAAAGACGAAAAAACCAGCGCCGCGCAGCGTGCCGTCCGCGCCCGCGAGATTGCCCGCAAGGACACCGAAACGCTGCTGAAAAAGACCGATTCCAAGCCCAAGCCCGCCCGCGAGTTCGTACCGCTGAAGGAGGTGCAGATCGGGCAGGAAGTGCTGATCGCCGACCTCAACCAGCTGGCAACCGTCACCGCGCGGCCTGACCGCAACGGCATGGTGGAAGTGCGTGCCGGTATCATGAAAACAAAAGTACCCCTTGCCGGCCTGTGCGCGCCGGACAAGATGGATAAGCGCCCTACCCGCGAACCGCGCCGTTCCAGCACCCGCGTGCAGCATGGAGATCAATCTGCTGGGCTACACTGTAGATGAAGCCCTGGCCGAAGTGGATAAATTCCTGGACAGCGGCATGCTGCGCGGCCAACAGACGCTGTATATCATCCATGGCAACGGCACCGGCGCGCTGCGCACAGCCATCCAAAAGCATCTGCGTACCCATAAGGCAGTCAAAAGCTTCCGTCCTGGCCGCTATGGTGAGGGCGAAAACGGCGTGACCGTCGTCGAATTGAAGTGATTTCCGACACTTTCTGGGACAAACGCCTGTTTTTGCCTATAGCGCCGCAGGGGTGTGCCATGATACACTTTTGTGTATAGAAACCTGTACCCTGTGCAGAAAAAACGAAAGCGAGTGAACCGCTTTGAGTCTGGATTATAATGCAACCCGCAGCTTTACCATGACGCTGGCCCACCGTGCGGTGGGGGATATCCGCCGTGGGGGCTTCCGCCAGCTGCGCAATTATGTAGATATGTGCGCTTCGCTGGCCAAACGGCCGCAGCAAAAAGACTTTTTTGCCTACGCGCAAAAGGCCTTGCAACGTACTGACAGCTGCTACTACAGTCTGGTGCACAACCTGCTGGATACCGTGGACGAGGATCGGCTTTGCACAGTCGGCGTCAACATGGGCTTCGGCGGACTGATTTACGGTGCCAGCGAAATGAAGAAACAGGCCGATGCGGACGGGCAGCTGTTTTCCTGGATCACCGCTGCCCGCTGCGGCGACCCGAGCCTGCCCGCGCTGGTAGCAGAAGCTGAAAAGAAAAACAGCTTTGTCTGGGTGTTGGACGCAACCGAAAGCGACCCTGCCGAGGCCGTCAGCCTGGCAAAAGCGTTCCCTAAGTGCGCGTTTGGCGTGTTGGCTGCACCTGAATCCTTAACGCCGGACTGCGTTGCCAAACTGGCCGAGTGCCTTAACCTGGCGGTGCTGCCGCTGCTGCAAAGCCCGGAGCTTACACCCGACGCCTGCCACGCCGCCCGCGCGCTGAAAAGCCAGAAAATGCTGTATATGCTGACGGTGCTGGTGGATGACGCCTGTGCTGAGGACGCCGTGCAGGATGACTGGATGGAGACCGTCGCGCAGGAAGCCCGGCTGTGCATGTACGCCCGCCGCCCCGGCATCTCGCCGGAGAAAAGCGAAGCTTTACGCCGCAGCATCGTAGCTGGCCGCTTGGAGACCGGCAAGCCGGTATTGCTGCTGGATTGGGACGGCGATATTTCCTATCTCAATCACCGTATCTCAGACCACGCCGTCTGGGGCAGCGCCTTGCAGCCGGGGCAATCCTTCCCGCTGCAGCTGCATATCGGGGAATGACCCACAACACTGCATAACAAAAGCCGATTCCTTATCGCCGCAATGCGACAAATAAGGAATCGGCTTTTTGCTATTCTTGTAAGGGCTTCCGGGAATCCCCGTGCTATTTGCCCGGCTCATGCATTTCAAGCAGTTCGCCGCGCAAGATCAGCTCAAGCTCTTCTTCTGAGAGCAGCGGCACACACTGCGACGGACGGACCGCAGTAGCTTTCATTCCCCCCAGCACCCACGGCTGTAAAATGCCCATCAGGGCACCCGCAAAAAAGCGGCCGACCATCAGGTTTTCGTCCGCACCAATGCCGGGGCGCAGTTCTTTGGCGCGCTGCATAAAGATCGAACACAGGTAATCAAATATGTACTGCTGCAAGCTGTTCTGACCGTTGTAGGCCAGGGCGTTGCAGTAAAACACCTTGTTCTCCAAAAGGTAATCTTCCACCGCTTCCAGCAGCGCGTTCCAGCTGGCGTAGGCCGAGCGCTCGACCAAAAACTGGGTGACGCCGCTTTGGAAATACCAGTTTACCAAATCATACTTATCCTCAAAATGGTAGTAAAACGTGTTGCGCCCAACCCCGGCGTGATCTACGATATCGTTGACCGAGATCTTTTCCAGCGGGGTGGTCGTCATCAGATCCATTAGACTTTGAGCCAGCAGACGCTTTGTCTGATTTGAACGCGGCATGGCAAATACTCCTTGTAACGGGCAAAATCGTATGGTTGTATTATACCATAATACCCCTGCATTTTGCAAATTTCTTGAGGGGTGTATGGATTATTTTCCCGATTTTTTGCGTGGGATAAGTTGGGACAATTCTTAAAATCTGTTTGGATTCGCGCTTTTTTGCGCGCGTCTGCCGGATTCAATCGCACAAAAAACGGTATTTGCCCATGTACACCGGCGCGAAAAAAGGCATAAAATAGTTGCATCACCAAGAGATAAAAGGAGCAGACTATTATGGCAATGAATAAAGTGGTTCATGCGGCACAGCGTGCAGCCTTCAGCGCTGCGATTGACGCTGCCATCAACGCTGTACGCGGTAAGGGCCCTGAAAATATGGCCGAGCAGGCCGTCAAACTGGTCAATCTGGCTCAGCCTTTGCTGACCCACCGTTACCCTGATGCAGACTGGAACAAGGTTCGCGCGTTCGTATCCGACCCCAACAGCAAGTGGATGCAGTACGCCTACCGTGCCATCAACGAGATCGACCCTCACATCCTGAAGATGAACACCCTGAACCTGGTGTACGAAGGCATGTTTGCCGGTTACAACTACGTCATGGAGCTGCGCGAAAAGTACGATTGCAACATGCCGTGGATTCTGCTGTTTGACCCCACCTCTGCCTGCAACCTGCACTGCAAGGGCTGCTGGGCTGCTGAGTACGGCAACCGCCTGAACCTGAGCTTTGAGGATATGGATCGCATCGTCACCGAGGGTGAGGAACTGGGCATCCACTGGTATATGTGTACTGGCGGCGAGCCTACCTGCCGCAAGGAAGATCTGTTCAAACTGGCCGAGAAGCATCAGAGCTCTGTTTTCCATCTGTTCACCAACGGCACGCTGATCGATCAGGCATTCTGCGACCGCGTCAAGCAGTTGGGCAACATGGCGTTCTTCATCTCCATTGAGGGCATCGGCGATGCCACCGCCGTGGTGCGGGCGTTTATGACCGCGTCATGCACGCTATGGACCTGATGAAAGAGAACGGCCTGCTGTTCGGCACTTCCATCTGCTACACCAGCGCCAACTACAAGGCTGTTACCAGCGATGAGTTCATGGATATGCTGATCAGCCACGGCGTGCGCTTCAACTGGTACTTCCACTACATGCCCATTGGCGACGGTGCCAATGTTGACCTGATGCTGAACGCCGAGCAGCGTGAGTATATGATTCACCGCGTCCGCGAGATCCGCGGTTACACCGGCGGCAAGCCCATCTTCTGCATCGACTTCCAGAACGACGGCGAGTACATCGATGGCTGCATTGCCGGCGGCCGTCAGTACGCCCACATCAACCCGGCTGGCGACGTGGAACCCTGCGTCTTTATCCACTACTCCAACGCCAACATCCATGACAAGAGCCTGCTGGAGTGCTTGCAGCAGCCTTTGTTCAAGGAATATCACAAGGGCCAGCCATTCAACCACAACCATCTGCGTCCCTGCCCGATGCTGGAGAACCCCGAACTGCTGGGCGAGATGGTCAAGCGCAGCGGTGCCCACAGCACCGATATGCAGCAGCCCGAATCCACGAGCGATGTTTTCCGCCGCTGCAAGCCCTATGCTGACCAGTGGACCCCGTCCGCTGACCGCATCTGGGCCGAGGAGCATGCCAATTGCGCCAGCTGCGCTTCCTGCTCGGCCTGCGCTTCCAAATAAAACCGCATAAAATCATCTTTTCAGCGGCCTGCTGTATTTCGGTACAGCGGGTCGCTTTTTTGTGTGTTTCATGGTCTGCGCATTTTCTACGCCTGCGGCGCATATACTGGAAAACGCCGCAGGAAGGGGGCCGCGCATGAAAACGGTGATTTATCTGGATGTGCTGCTCTTGGTCAATTTTCTGGTGGCGTATCTGCTGCTGCAAGCCGCCGGGGTGCTGACCGGCCAGCATGCGCCTTTTGTGCGAATGCTGCTGGGCAGCGCCTGTGCGGCGGCATCCGCCCTGATTTTATTTGCGCCGGAACTCGCGTACCCGGCACAACTTGCCTATAAGCTGGCCACCGCACTGGCCATTACCGCACTGACGTTTGGCTGGCGCGACCCGCTGCGGCTGGCGGCTGCGGCCTGCTGGTATGCAGCGCTGAACATTCTGCTGGCAGGGCTGGTGTTCCTGGTGATTTTCGAGACAGGCACCACACTGTTGCAGACGGGAAATCTGGCCGTTTACCTGCGGATATCGCCGCTGCTGCTGTTGGGGCTTTCCGGGCTGTGCTGCGGTGTAATCGAAGCCGGGCTGCGTTTTTTCCGTCGCCGTCCCGCCCGGCAGGAGACCGTCGGACTGGAATTTGAGCTTTGCGGCACACGCATCCACCTGCGCGCTGCGCTGGACACCGGCTGTCATTTGACCGATCCCATCACCTGCATGCCAGTGCTCGTCGTAAGCCTGGCCGATGCCGGTTCGCGCCTTCCGCCGGAAATACGGCAGTACCTTACCGGCTGGTTTGCCGGGAGTGAACAGACCGCCCCGCCCGCCGGGGCACAGCTGCGG
>ERZ827117.1726-NODE-1726-length-15000-cov-18.660020_pt1 | contig 15000 bp, 11 predicted proteins | sample MGYA00519920_ERZ827117 | MGnify/ENA primary metagenome ERZ827117 (study PRJEB31778, sample SAMEA3449260) | human gut metagenome | biome: human gut; feature: human-associated habitat; material: faeces | place: United Kingdom | collected 2010/2012 ...
ATAAATGTCTTGCAGGTGTTTGAGCCTAATACTCTCTGTTCTCTTGTTCATGGGCGTGAGCGATGATGCGGAGTTCGTTTCGGTAATTCTCTATGATATGTGCAGTCTCTCCTAAAATTCGTTTGATCTTGCTTTTTTGCGATGAGCTTAAGAAAAGATGCTCCTTTGTATATGCTGTTTCCCGCTCGGAGATTGTTTTATATTCCACTTCCATTTGATGCAGCAAGTCGATCACTTCCTGCAATGTAAATTCGAACGGAGTGTTGCCATCCTGTTGTGCAGGCAAAGGATCACAATTGTCATAACATAGTAACGGATATTCCTGATTGTTGACGAAAACAGACCGTCTTCCTTTTCGGAGGGAATAGATATTCTTTTGCGCGATATTTCTGTTTTTTACAAAATCGTAGGCTTTCAGGATTTTGTTGACCGGACGGAATTTATCCTGCTGGATATAAAACAGCCGGTTGCTGTCTTTCTTCAAAGACTGGTAATCGGAAGCAAAAATGAGTAGATTTCCGGTAATGTGATAACCTTCTATGCGATGATAGAAGGTGTCTACGACCTGGATTCCCGGATCGCTAAGTTCACGCAGGCTGTGTTCGGACTTCATGTTTTCTTTCAGTGTGTCCAGTTTTTGTTCCAGCCGTTTTTCTCCTAACAGATAGGTGTTGATGCCTCGTGCTATCGACTGTTCTACAATCTCTTCGATAATGGGGAGCTGCGAAATTTCATCCCATAGGCAGGCGCTCATCAACAGGCAGTCGGAGAAATGAATTCCCGGAGATTCATTCAGATAGGCTGATGTGCGGAGCAGACCTACTATTTTCTTCCAGCGGCGGTCGGATACATAGATGGGAGGGGTGTTTTCATCCCGTCCTGTATTATATTGTTCAATTTCTCGTTTGATATTGTGAATCAGCTCGAAGATGGTATAGTGAATGCCTACTTTTTCGCTTTCAGCTTGTATCTGATTGTATAATTCATCGTTTACTTGGAGTTTTTCCGGGATTTCAGGTTCTATCTTCCGCGTAGAAGAAATCATCTGATCGAACGCATATTCCTGTTCGATACATCCGACAAACTGACGGATCAGGAAACGGTCGTATAAAGCTTCCAGTCCTTCACCTTTTGCCGGCAGTTCGTTGGAAGCGGCAATTAATGCTTTCAGGGGTACACGCACTGTAAATTGTCCGTTGCGGTATATCTTTTCATTGATTACCGTCAAAAGGGAATTTTGGATAGCAGGGCCGGCTTTCCATATTTCATCCAGAAAGACGATTGATGCTGTCGGCAGGTATCCTTTTGTGATGCGTTCGTACGTATCTTCATCCTTCAATTTTGAAATGGAGACGGGGCCGAATATTTCGTCCGGTGTACTGAAGCGGGACATCAGATACTCAAAAGCATCTGCGTCTTTAAATGCCAGTTTGAGCCTGCGTGCTACCAAACTTTTAGCTACTCCCGGAGGGCCCAGCAGAAAGATACTTTCCCCTGCCATGGCGGATAGCAGAGACAGTGCGATGGTATGCTCTTTTTCGAATACTCCCTCATTGAGAGACTTCAATAATTGGGTGATATGTGATTTGATAGACTTCATGCGACGGATAATTTCATGTGTTGTTAGCAAGAGGCAAAGATACAAGAATTCTTTGAAATAGACTTCGCCGGAGGGATTTACTCCTAGATTTAGGCAATTTCCTCCTGATAAGTAGGAGTTTTCAGTTTCATGGGGAAAATTCATTCTCTACTTTTGTTCTATCGAAAGATAAATGATATATAATAATTAGAGAACCATTAAAAATAAAGGAATATGAAAACGAGCACATTTAAATACTTCGGTTTGGCGTTGATGGCTATATTGATGGTAAGTTTTACCTCTTGCGAAGTGGAAATAGACAGTTTCTATGATGATGATAATAATGGTGCAGGGTACTATAACCGTTCGGCTGATTTATGTAGCCGAACCTGGGTTAGTTTCTACCGCGACATGGACGGTAACTATTGCCGTCAGGAACTGGATTTCTTTTTAGACCGTACCGGAATCGACTATATACGGGTGGAATATCCTAATGGAACAGTCGATCAATATGAATATAATTTCCGTTGGAGTTGGGAAAATTATGCACAGACTTCCATTCGTATGTCATACGGACCGAATGATGTTTCATACCTGGATGATGTATATATCGGTGGAAACAGATTGAGCGGTTATCTGGACGGACGAAATAACTTTGTGGAGTTTCAAGGGAAAAGATGAGACGTGAAACAAGATGAAGCGTAAAGCAGGAAGAAACGTGAAGCAGGAAGAAATAAGAAAAGGTTAAGAAATTAGGAGAGATAAAGAAATTAGAAAAAGATAAAGAGATAGGTAAGCGTAAGGAAGAAACAGGTAAAAAAGCATCTTTGGAAGGATAACACGATGCGGGTAAAAAGAGAAAGGATAAGATTGTTAAGATAGAAATATAACAGATATTAGAAACAAAATAACAGGTAACAGTGTAAAAGGGTAATCAATAAGATTTCAGGATATATGAATCAGGGTATAATTGGGGCGCGAAATGAAAGCTTAAAAGTTTTGAACCGGACTAAATAGTTTTTATCTTTGCGCCCTATTAGTTTTTATATACATGGAGTGGTTATATAGTCTATTCATCGAACATTCTGCCTTACAGGCTGTTGTGGTACTTTCACTGATTTCTGCCATTGGTTTGGGCTTGGGAAGAGTGCATTTCTGGGGAGTTTCCCTGGGAGTCACTTTTGTTTTTTTTGCGGGTATCCTGGCCGGCCATCTCGGGCTTTCGGTCGATCCGCAGATGTTAAACTACGCAGAAAGTTTCGGACTGGTCATTTTCGTTTATTCCCTCGGGCTACAAGTCGGTCCCGGTTTTTTTAGCTCTTTCCGTAAAGGTGGGGTAACGCTGAATATGTTGGCGTTGGGAGTAGTTCTACTGGGAACGTTGTTGACGGTGGTGGCTAGTTATGCAACGGGTGTCTCTCTTCCTGATATGGTGGGCATCCTTTGTGGAGCAACGACAAACACTCCGGCATTGGGAGCTGCGCAACAAACTCTGAAACAGATGGGAATAAACAGCAGTACGCCTGCTTTAGGATGTGCGGTGGCCTATCCGATGGGAGTAGTCGGCGTAATTCTTGCCGTTTTATTAATCCGTAAAGTATTGGTCCGCAAAGAAGACTTGGAGATAAAAGAGAAAGACGATGCGAACAAAACTTATATTGCAGCGTTTCAAGTACACAATCCTGCTATTTTCAATAAAAGTATCAAGGATATAGCTCGTATGAGTTACCCGAAGTTTGTCATATCCCGTTTGTGGCGTGACGGACATGTCAGTATTCCGACTTCAGACAAAATTCTGAAAGAAGGCGACCGTCTGCTGGTGATAACTGCGGAAAAAGACGCTTTGGCCCTGACGGTACTTTTTGGTGAACAGGAAAATACGGATTGGAATAAAGAGGACATTGACTGGAATGCGATTGACAGCGAATTGATCTCGCAGCGTATCGTTGTCACCCGTCCCGAACTGAATGGTAAGAAACTCGGTGCACTCCGGTTGAGAAACCATTACGGAATTAATATCAGCCGTGTTTACCGGTCGGGGGTGCAACTGCTTGCTACTCCGGGATTGATACTTCAGTTGGGCGACCGCCTGACAGTGGTGGGCGAGGCTGCTGCTATCCAGAATGTGGAGAAAGTATTGGGAAATGCCGTGAAAAGCCTGAAAGAGCCCAATCTGGTTGTTATATTTATCGGTATCGTGCTTGGTTTGGCACTGGGGGCTATTCCTTTCTCTTTTCCGGGTGTCAGTACTCCTGTGAAGTTGGGATTAGCGGGCGGACCGATCATTGTCGGTATCCTTCTGGGGACTTTTGGACCACGGATACACATGATTACCTATACCACCCGTAGTGCGAACCTGATGTTGCGTGCCTTGGGACTTTCCATGTACCTTGCTTGTTTGGGACTGGATGCCGGAGCTCACTTTTTCGATACCGTATTCCGTCCGGAAGGCTTATTATGGATTGGTTTGGGAGCCGGATTGACTATCATTCCAACAGTGTTGGTTGGATTCGTGGCCTTCAAGATGATGAAGATCGATTTCGGTTCTGTATCCGGTATGTTGTGCGGAAGTATGGCAAATCCGATGGCACTGAACTATGTAAACGATACAATCCCCGGCGACAACCCATCCGTAGCCTATGCGACTGTTTATCCGCTATGTATGTTCCTGCGGGTAATTATCGCCCAAGTGTTGTTGATGTTCTTGTTAAATTGAGAATAGTATATTGCTGGATCGTAATTAGTAACTAGTAAATTGTAAATAGTAAAATAGTAAATAAAATGACTGCTCAAAGTAACATAACTCCTGAAAGCATTGTGGGCGATCTCCGTTACCTGCAACTGCTTTCCCGAAGTTTTCCTACGATTGCTGATGCTAGTACGGAAATAATCAATCTGGAGGCTATCTTAAATCTACCTAAAGGGACAGAGCATTTCCTGACTGACATTCATGGAGAATACGAAGCTTTTCAGCACGTACTGAAAAATGCTTCAGGTGCGGTAAAACGTAAAGTAAATGAAATATTCGGCAACACTCTCCGCGAGGCTGAAAAGAAAGAAATCTGCACGTTGATTTACTATCCCGAAGAGAAACTTCAATTAGTGAAAGCACGTGAAAAGGAACTGGATGATTGGTATCTGATTACCCTGAACCAACTGGTGAAGGTCTGTCAGAATGTATCTTCCAAATATACCCGTTCGAAGGTTCGTAAATCGCTGCCTGCCGAGTTCTCTTATATTATTCAGGAATTATTGCACGAATCTTCCATCGAGCCGAACAAGCATGCCTATATCAATGTAATTATCAGCACGATTATCACTACCAAGCGTGCCGACGATTTCATTATCGCGATGTGCAATCTGATTCAGCGTCTGACCATTGATTCTCTCCATATCGTAGGCGATATTTACGACCGTGGCCCTGGCGCGCATATCATCATGGATACGTTGTGCAATTACCATAACTTCGATATTCAATGGGGAAATCATGATATTCTCTGGATGGGTGCAGCTTCCGGTAACGATAGTTGTATTGCCAACGTGATACGTATGTCCATGCGCTACGGCAACCTGGGCACGCTTGAAGACGGATACGGAATCAATCTGCTTCCATTGGCTACTTTTGCAATGGATACGTATGCCGATGATCCTTGCACCATCTTCATGCCGAAGATGAATTTTGCCGACGCTCATTATAATGAGAAGACTCTGCGCTTGATCACTCAAATGCATAAAGCCATTACCATTATCCAGTTTAAGCTGGAAGCCGAAATCATCGACCGTCGTCCGGAGTTTGGGATGACCAACCGCAAACTGCTGGAAAAGATTGATTTTGAGCGTGGCGTCTTTGTATACGAAGGAAAAGAATATGTTTTGCGCGATACCAACTTCCCTACCGTAGATCCTGCCGATCCTTACCGGTTGACGGAAGAAGAACGCGAATTGGTAGAAAAGATTCATTATTCATTTATGAATAGTGAAAAGCTGAAGAAACACATGCGTTGCCTGTTTACCTATGGCGGAATGTATCTGGTTTCAAATTCAAATCTTCTTTATCACGCTTCTGTCCCTCTGAATGAGGATGGCAGCTTTAAGCATGTCAAAATACGTGGTAAGGAGTATTGGGGACGTAAATTGCTGGATAAAGCCGATCAACTGATTCGTACTGCGTATTTCGATGAAGAAGGGGAGGAGGATAAGGAATTTGCTATGGATTACATTTGGTATATGTGGTGTGGTCCGGAAGCTCCCTTGTTCGATAAGGATAAGATGGCAACCTTTGAGCGTTATTTCGTAGAAGATAAAGAATTGCATAAAGAGAAGAAAGGTTATTATTATACATTGCGTAACCGGGAAGATGTCTGCGATCAAATTTTGGCAGAGTTTGGAGCTTCCGGTCCTCATTCGCATATCATCAACGGTCATGTGCCTGTGAAAACGATTCAGGGAGAACAGCCAATGAAAGCCAATGGCAAGCTTTTCGTTATTGATGGCGGATTCTCAAAAGCTTATCAGCCGGAAACGGGAATTGCGGGATATACGCTTGTTTATCATTCTCATGGTATGCAGCTTGTGCAGCACGAGCCGTTCCAGTCTCGTCAGAAAGCTATTGAAGAGGGGCTTGATATCAAATCTACCAACTTTGTCTTGGAATTCAATTCGCAACGGATGATGGTGAAAGATACCGATAAAGGAAAAGAACTGGTGACCCAAATACAGGATTTGAAGAAATTGCTCGTTGCTTATCGTACCGGTCTGATAAAAGAAAAGGTATAATTAGTAATCAGTATGCTCAAAGTTGCACGTTTCTGAATTTATTCACCACAGAGGACGCAGAGGACACAGAGTTTTTTTTCTGCAAGTAAAACAGAGCGATAAATACGATTCTAAATACATGAGACTCTGTGTTACTCTATAGTGAATAAAAAATAGTAAACCTCTGTGTCCTCTGCGTCCTCTGTGGTGAATAAGTTTAGAAAAGAACAATACCCGCTTCGATAATAGCTCCCTTATCGTAATTGCTCGATTTATTATAGAATCTGGTTACCCCATATCCACCTGTTGCAAAGATGCCGAACTTCTTGGTAAATTGATATTCCAGATTTGCACGTGCCTGCAATGCGTACAGGCGTTTCGGGATGACCTCATCTTTGTTATCAAAAGCCTCGATGTGCTGGTATCCGAGGTCTCCGCTGATGGATAACCCCTTGTAAAGGGGGAAAGACAGACCGGCACGATAGGATGCGCTGGCCGAAAACTTATCATTCAATCCCTGATACATGGAACCCACTCCCAATATGGTATAAAACAACTGGTTCTTGAACCGTACCCCGATATTGGCAGGCGTTGCGTTTCCACCGTATACCATCATTTGCACTCTTGTGTCAGGATTTGCATTCACCAAACCAAGTTGGAGACCTTTCATATCTTCTTTGTAGTAATTGACAAGACCAATTTGAAGTCCGCGCGCTTTTGTTGCGTAGTTGCATAATGCTACTTGCACTCCATTCAGCTTTGATGCGGTTATATTGGCAATTCCTGCTATCTGCAAACCGTTCATGTGTTCGCCTACTACATTTAAAAGTCCCGAAGCCATCAGACCACCGAAGCTCTGTCCGGTGATATTTGCTACTCCGGAAAAGTGTAAGCCCGAAGCCATATTGCCAGTCACATTCATGAAACCACTAATCATTAACCCCGAGTTGTTGTCTCCTCCGATGCTCGTTAGCCCGGATATGACTACTCCCTGTGCTTTGTCGCCGGTGATATTTACCAATCCGGCAGCAGAAAGCCCTACGGTGTTATCGCCGCTGATATTACTGATACCAGCCAGCTGAACGCCTCGCATAGTGCCCCCTGCCAAGTTGGCTAATCCGGTGATTTGTACTCCGTTCATGTCACCATGAACCACGCTTCCCAATGCGTTGATACCCACACCGTTCAGACGGTTCATGGTAGACAGGAGGCCGATGTTTACATAGGTCGTCTGTGTACTGTCATGCGGTTGCGTGCATATATCTTTCCAGATGGATATATTGATCCCTGCACTCTTGTTCTGTGCCGGTAAAGAAACGGCAGCCATTAGTATAGCTGCCGTAAGTATTGTTTTCTTTATCTTCATTCCTTTCTCTTTTTCGGTTTAAGTTATATCTTTCTCTATGCAGCTGATAATCTATCAGCCTTTTGCTTCCTGATACAAATAACGCTTGATGCTCTTCTTCGGTGTCTTTTCAAATTCTTCCGGATAGATTTTCATCTTGGATATTTGGCTGTATGCCGGTAACATAGTGTTCAGTGTCACGCGGTTTTCTTCCATTACTTGTTCGATGTCTTCAGTCTTCAGGCCGTGAGCGAACGCATCGTCAAAGTCGGGATAAACAAGTCCGACAAGTTTCTCGTTTTGCTGAACGATAATGCTTTCAGCCACGTATGGCAGGTTGTTCAACTTATCTTCAATTTCTTCCGGATAGATATTCTGTCCGCTGGAGCTCAATAACAGGTTCTTGCTGCGTCCTTTGATTGTAACATTACCTTCTTCATCCATCAAAGCCAAGTCGCCGGTATGCAACCAACCGTCCTTGTCGATGACTTCTTGAGTGGCTTCTTCGTTTTTGTAATAGCCCAGCATCACATTCGGGCCCTTACATACGATTTCACCAACGATATTTTCGGGATCAGATGACAATACCCGTACATCCATCCGTGGCACAGCCTTTCCGCAAGAACCCGGTTTGAACTTTCTCCAATCTTCGTAGCAGATAATCGGGCCACATTCTGTCATTCCATATCCAACTGTATAAGGGAAATCAATCATTTTCAAGAATTGTTCCACTTCCTGATTGAACGCTGCACCTCCTACGATGACTGCCTTGAAGTTTCCGCCAAATGCCTTAATCATCTCTTCGCGCACTGTTGCCTTTATCTTGTCATTGATAATAGGCACTTTCAGCAATATCTTCATCGCCGGAGTTTCCAACTTCGGAAGTACGCTTTTCTTGATTATCTTTTCGATGATGAGTGGTACGGCAACAATCAGACTGGGTTTCACTTCTTCAAAAGCCTGGAAGATAATCTTAGGGCTTGGCATACGGGTGAGGAAGTAGATGTGGCAACCTACGGAGAACTCATAAAGGAATTCAAAAGCCAATCCGTACATGTGTGCCATAGGAAGCATGGAAACGATTTTATCTCCGGCTTCCAGTTCCAACACTTCAAAAGCAAATTTGGTATTCGACCACAGACTGCGGTAGGGGAGCATTACTCCTTTGGAATAACTCGTTGTTCCCGAAGTATAATTGATAACTGCCAGTTCTTCCGGTTCGTCTTTGTGATAAGCGACATGCTCTTTACGGAAATTCTTCGGATATTTTTTGCCGAACATTTCGTTCAGATGTTCGCGTGCATACGTGAGCCGTTCGCTGCGTGACACTAATAGGGTGAAGTCGTTCATCATCAGGATACCTTCCAGTAGCGGCATTGCCGACTCGTTCAGGTTTTCCCATACCATATCTCCTACAAGCAGTAATTTAGCTTCGGAGTGGTTGACGATATTATGCACGTTATCTGCTTTAAATTCATGGAGAATAGGTACAATAACGGCTCCATACGTCAGTGTGGCAAGGAAAGTAACTCCCCAGTGAGAGCTGTTTCTTCCACAAACGGCAATCTTGTCTCCCTTGCGGATTCCGCTTTCTTCAAAGATGATATGGAGTTTCTCGATTTTGCGAGCTACGTCTTTATACTGTAAAGTTGCACCTTTATAATCGGTCAGGGCATCCAAATCCCAATTATTCTTGATGCTATTCTCAATATAGGCTATAAAACTTTGTTCCATTGTTTTTGCACATTTGGTATTAAATTGTGCAAATATAGCAATTATATTAAGAATGAAGAATTAAGAGTGAAGAATTTTTGGAAATGGGGGAGAGAGTAGTGGGGGAATTTGTGTGGCGATACGTTATAAATACAATGGACGAGGCTTATAATTGAATAAATGGTGTTTATGGTTGGATAAATGATGCTTAGTTGGATGAAGGCTTATCACAAAAGGGATTAACTTATAATATAAAGATTGACTCGTAGTATAAAAAAGATTATGCTCATAGCTCAACAGATTATGCTTATAGCTAATTGGATTATCATTATAGCAAAACTGATTATCATTATAGCTAATTTAATTATCATTATAGCTAAAAAAAATATGCTATTAGCAGAAAACATTCAGCTAATAGCATATTTACAGTAACTTCATTTCTTATTTCAAGTACCATTCGTACATTCTTTGTACGCCTTCCTCGATTTCAATTTTGTGGTGCCAGCCCAGTACATGCAGTTTTGAAGGATCGGTTAGCTTGCGCATTGTGCCGTCCGGTTTGCTGCTGTCGAAGGTCAGTTTACCTTGATAACCTACTGTTTCAACGATCCGTTCGGCCAGTTGGCGGATGGTGATTTCCTTACCGGTTCCGATGTTGATATGGCAGTTGCGGATATCTTTGCTACCTTCTTTATAGGTATCTTTAAAGTCCACATGCTCCATAACGAAGACACTGGCATCCGCCATTTCTTCGCTCCAGAGGAATTCGCGGAGAGGAGTACCCGTACCCCAGAGAGTGACCTCTGTTTCGCTGATTCCGTATTTTTTCAGCATAGCCAGAATGTCCTCTTTTGAGCTGTCGCCGTTGACACCTTCCACCGGACGCTGGTTCATATCCTTGCGTACAGCTTCCCAGTTTCCTTCTTTCAGACAGTGTGCCAAATGAATCTTGCGAATCATGGCAGGCAATACATGGCTGCGTTCCAAATCGAAATTATCATTCGGTCCGTAAAGGTTTGTCGGCATCACGGCGATGTAGTTCGTTCCATATTGCAGGTTGAAGCTCTCGCACATTTTCAGTCCGGCAATTTTAGCGATTGCATACGGCTCGTTGGTATATTCCAACGGTGAAGTAAGCAATACATCTTCCTTCATCGGCTGTTCGGCATCGCGTGGATAAATACACGTACTGCCGAGGAAGAGCAGCTTTTTCACATTGTGACGGAAACTCTCTCCGATAATGTTCTGTTGAATCTGCAGATTCTTGTATATAAAGTCGGCACGGTAGATGCTGTTCGCCATGATACCACCCACAAAGGCAGCGGCAAGGAATACATATTCCGGCTGTTCTTCATCGAAGAATTTACGGACCGCCATTCCATCCAGCAGGTCAAGCTCTTTGTGCGTGCGGCCTATCAGGTTGGTGTATCCTTTATCCTGCAAATTCTTCCAGATAGCAGATCCCACAAGTCCGCGGTGTCCTGCTATATATATCTTTGCATTCTTTTCCATTCTATCTTTTATTAGTTCACCACAAAGGACACGGAGGGCACAGAGGAAAAAATAAAATCCTCCGTGTCCTCTGCGTCCTCTGTGGTGAAATGAAATTCATTTAATGTTTGGTAGCAATCATCCGCTTCACTTTTTCCATATCGTGGCGAACCATGATACTTACCAGTTCTTCGAATGATGTTTTGCATGGATCCCATCCTAACAATGTTTTTGCTTTAGTCGGGTCACCCAGCAGTTGTTCCACCTCTGACGGACGGAAATATTTAGGATCAACCTCTACCAAAGACTTTCCGGTAGCTACGTCGATACCTTTTTCATTCACGCCTTCACCTTCCCAACGAAGTTCGATGCCTGCTTCCTTGAATGCCAGCGTTGCGAATTCGCGTACTGTGTGCATTTCTCCGGTAGCAATTACGAAATCTTCGGGAACGTCATGTTGCAGGATCAGCCACATACATTCGATGTAATCCTTGGCATATCCCCAGTCGCGACGTGCATCCAGATTACCCAGATACAGTTTGTCCTGTTCGCCCTGTGCGATACGTGCGGCAGCAAGCGAAATTTTACGGGTGACGAATGTCTCGCCACGGCGTTCACTCTCGTGATTGAACAGGATTCCGTTTACGGCAAACATACCATAGCTTTCGCGGTAGTTTTTAGTAATCCAGAAACCATATTGTTTGGCTACCCCATACGGAGAACGGGGATAGAATGGAGTTGTCTCTTTTTGTGGAACTTCCTGCACCTTACCGAACAATTCGGAAGTAGAAGCCTGATAGATGCGGGTTTTCTTTTCCAGTCCCAGGATGCGTACCGCTTCGAGCATACGCAACGTACCGATAGCATCCGCTTCGGCCGTGTATTCCGGAACGTCGAATGAAACCTTCACGTGGCTTTGAGCAGCGAGATTGTAGATTTCATCCGGTTGCACCTGTTGAATAATACGAATTAACGAACTAGAATCTGTCATATCCCCATAATGCAGATTGATCGTACGTTTCTGTTTCATGTCGCGCACCCACTCGTCAAAATACAAATGTTCAATACGTCCTGTATTGAACGAAGAAGAACGACGGAGTATACCGTGTACTTCGTAACCTTTTTGCAATAGAAATTCGGCAAGATAAGAACCATCCTGCCCGGTGATGCCTGAAATTAGGGCTTTTTTCATACGCTATTATTTAATATAATTGAAAATGTGGGTGCAAATGTCGGCATTTTTTGTGAGCCAGCCAAGCTACTACCCAATTATTTTTCAGCACAGTCTTTCAGCACGGTTTTTCCCCATTATTTTGTCGATAATCAAAGCGATAGCTCCGTCGCCCGTCACGTTGCAGGCTGTGCCGAAACTGTCCATTGCGATGTAAAGTGCGATCATCAAAGCCTGTGCCGATTCGTCGAAGCCGAGCATGGATTGAAGAATTCCCAGAGAGGCCATGATAGCTCCGCCCGGAACCCCCGGAGCGGCTATCATTGTGATGCCCAGCATGAAGATAAATCCGGCAAACAAGGGGAAGTCGAACGGTATTCCCTGCATCATCATCAATGCCAGTGCGCAGGCTACGATTTTCAGTGTGCTGCCCGACAGGTGAATGGTAGCGCAGAGCGGAATCACGAAACCGGCTACTTCGGCAGATACACCGTTCTTTTTGGTTTGTTCCAGCGTTACAGGGATGGTGGCTGCCGAAGATTGTGTGCCCAATGCCGTGAAGTAAGCCGGCAGCATTTTATTAAGTAATTTAAACGGGTTTTTGTGTACAAATAGTGCCGCGATGGAATACTGAAAAACTAACAGGAAGATGTGAAGAGCAAAGATGACTCCGATAATTTTAATAAACACCATCAGGATGGAATATACTTGTCCCGAATGTGTCATGTTGAGGAATATGCCAAAGATATAAAGCGGCAGTAAAGGCAGAATGACTGCGCTAATCATTCGTACGATAATTTCCTGAAAATCACGTGCCACGTTTTTCAATGCGTCGCTGTTCAGTGACGCCAGTCCCAAGCCCAAGGTGAAAGCCAGTACCAAGGCCGTCATGACGTTCATCAGTGGTGGGATGGAGACGGAGAAGTAGGGGAGGATTCCTTGTGCTTCGCTCACTTCTTCAAGCGGTGCTCCCGGTTCGATGAGTGACGGAAATACGGTGACTCCTGTGAAGTAGGAGAGAAATCCCGAAAACAGGGTGGCGAAATAAGCAATCAGAGCCGTTACGAGCAGCATTTTTCCTGCACCTTTTCCGATGTCGGCGATAGCCACCGTTACCAGTCCGACGATAATCAGCGGGATAGAGAAATTGAGAAACTCGCTGAAAATGCCGTTGAAAGTAACGAATATTCGTACTAGCGGAGCCGGGAAAAAAGTGCCGATGGCAATACCCAAAATGATGGCAATTACGATGCGTGCCAACAAGCCGATTTTGATCTTCTTCATCCTTGATTTTATTTGTAGACCACAAAAATAATATTTTAATCTAAAATATTGCGAACAAATGTCCTTTTCAACTGTTACTAAGATAAAGAATATTCAAAATATACAAGTTATGGCAAATCAGAATAAAACAGATATCGGACTTATCGGCTTGGCTGTGATGGGCGAGAATCTTGCTTTAAACATGGAGAGTAAGGGATGGCACGTATCGGTTTATAACCGTACCGTTCCCGGAGTAGAGGAAGGAGTGGTAGACCGCTTCATGAATAGTCGTGCAAAAGGTAAAAACATCGAAGGATTCACAGATATAAAAGCATTTGTAGATTCGATAGCTATTCCCCGTAAGATAATGATGATGGTTCGTGCCGGAAGTCCGGTTGACGAACTGATGGACCAGCTTTTCCCGTTGCTTTCACCGGGAGACATTCTTATTGATGGCGGTAACTCCAATTACGAAGATACCAACCGCCGCGTCAAACTGGCGGAGTCGAAAGGATTTCTCTTCGTCGGTAGCGGAGTGTCCGGCGGTGAAGAAGGAGCCTTGAATGGAGCTTCTATCATGCCCGGCGGTTCGGAGAAAGCATGGCCGGAAGTGAAACCGATCCTTCAAAGCATTGCGGCAAAAGCACCGGACGGCACTCCCTGTTGCCAATGGGTAGGCCCTGCCGGATCGGGTCATTTTGTGAAGATGATTCACAACGGTATCGAATATGGTGATATGCAGTTGATTGCTGAAGCCTATTGGGTGATGAAAAAGTTGCTGGATCTGACCAATGAGGAAATGGCCGATGTCTTTGCCCGTTGGAACGAAGGCAAACTACGCAGCTACCTGATTGAAATCACCGCCAACATCCTGCGGCATAAAGACAAATCCGGAGGGTATCTGATTGATAAAATCTTGGATGCGGCCGGACAGAAAGGAACCGGCAAATGGTCGGTCATCAACGCTATGGAACTCGGTATGCCGTTGGGATTGATCGCCACGGCGGTATTCGAACGAAGCCTTTCTGCGCAGAAAGACTTGCGTCATCAGGCTTCCAGACAATATCAGTGTCAACATACACAACCTATATATAATAAGGTGGAACTCGTAAAGAATATATTTTCTGCTCTTTATGCTTCCAAACTCGTCTCTTATGCCCAGGGATTCGCCGTGTTGCAACGTGCTTCCGACGCTTTCGACTGGCATCTCGACCTGGCTTCCATTGCCCGTATGTGGCGTGGAGGATGCATCATCCGCAGTATATTCCTGAACGACATTGCTGCCGCCTTCGAAGCCACCGACAAGCCTAAACACTTGTTGTTGGCTCCTTATTTTAAAGAAGAAATGAAAACATTGCTTCCCGGATGGAAGAACCTGGTGGCGGAAGCCATGAAAGAAGAACTTCCCGTTCCTGCTTTCTCTTCTGCGCTGAACTATTTCTATTCGCTCACATCTGCCGATCTGCCCGCCAATCTTGTGCAGGCACAACGCGATTATTTCGGTGCGCATACTTTCGAGCGCAAAGACGAGTTGCGTGGACAGTTCTTCCACGAGAACTGGACAGGTCACGGAGGAGATACGAAATCGGGTACATATAATGTTTAAATAGAAAACAGTTTTGAAATGATAAATGGGAATTTAGGGGCGTAGCGCCCCAACAAGGTTTCCATTCGGCATGTTAT
>ERZ827117.1763-NODE-1763-length-14618-cov-5.009682_pt1 | contig 14618 bp, 10 predicted proteins | sample MGYA00519920_ERZ827117 | MGnify/ENA primary metagenome ERZ827117 (study PRJEB31778, sample SAMEA3449260) | human gut metagenome | biome: human gut; feature: human-associated habitat; material: faeces | place: United Kingdom | collected 2010/2012 ...
ACCTCCTCTTTGGGGTTCTTAGGGGCGAGCAGCCCCTAAGCCGGGCCTCCCGCGCGGTCGGAAGTAGCGGGCACTTTTTCGGTTCCTTTTTGGTGTCAAAAAGGAACACCTTGCGGAAGAAACCCACTAAAAAAGGGAGGACACCGCATGGTGGTGTCCTCCCGCAAAGCAAAATATTAAATCAACGCCAAATACTGCTCAATAATCCTAAGCCCCACTTCGCCGGATTTCTCCGGGTGGAACTGGCACCCCACCACAGCGCCGTGCGCCGCCGCCGCGCAAACATTGCGGCCGCCATACACGGTGTCAGCCAAACGGTCCGCATCCTCTGCGGGCTTTGCCTCATAACTGTGGATAAAATAACACTCCTCGCCGGGTTTGACCCCGGCCAGCACCGTGCCGGCAAAATCCGCGCGCCCGCCCGCCGAGTACAGCGGGTTCCAGCTGATGTGCGGCACGCGCTGGGGCTTGCCCTGCGCATCGACCGCCGGGATCTTCACCACACGGCCCGGGATCAGCCCCAGGCCCTTGTGCAGTCCAAATTCCTCGGACTCATCAAACAGCATCTGCATTCCCAGGCAGATGCCCAGCAGCGGCGTACCGGCGGCGGCCTTCTGGCAGATCGGCTCGATCAGGCCCAGCCTTTCCAGCCCGGCCATGCCGTCCTTGAACGCTCCCACACCGGGCAGCACCAGCGCATCTGCGGCCAGTACGTCCTCGGCCTTGCCCGTTACCAGCGTTTCCGCGCCAAAATGTGCAAACGCATGCTGCACGCTCAGCAGGTTGGACAGGCCGTAGTCGATGATCGTTACCTTCTTCATACGCGGCGCACCTCCACCCCACCGGCGCGGATGTCGTCTTTCAGCTCCGCGACCGTTTCTTTTTTGTAGTGCAGCACCGCCGCGCAGGCCACGGCGTCCGCCCCGGCGTTGGCACCGTCCACGATGTCATCGCCGCAGCCCACACCGCCGCCGCAGATCACCGGTACGCTGACAGCCTTGGTCACGGCCTCGATCAACTCCAGGTCCATGCCGCGCTGCAAGCCCTCGTTGTCCACGCTCATCAGCAAAATTTCGCCTGCGCCCAACGCTTCACCGCGCTTGGCCCACTCTACCACATCATAGCCGGAGTGCGCACGGCCATTGTCATAGTAGGCTTCCCACTTGCCGGGCCAGGTGCGGCTGCGCTTGGCCTGGATAGACAGCACCATGCACTGGCTGCCGAACGCCTCGGCCACCTCGGTGATGAGCTCGGGCCGCTTGATGGCCGCCGTATTGATGGCAACCTTGTCCGCGCCCATCGCCAGGATGTGGCGCACATCCTCGACGCTGCGCAGGCCGCCGCCCACGCAGACAGGAATGTACACATCATCGACGGTTTTGCGCACGATATCGCTCAGATTGTTGCGATTGTACAGGCTTGCCACAATGTCAATGTAAAGCAGTTCATCAATGCCCTGCTCGTAATATTCTTTGGCGAACTGGTTCGGGTCGCCCAGTTTGCGCAGCCCTTCCAGCTGGATGCCTTTGACCAGGTTGGTGTCCTTGACATCCAATCGGGCGATCAGGCGGATTTTCTTACCCATAGAATTACTCCCTTGGCCGCTACAGTTATGTTGTTATGCCACGTTCCGGCTTACACCTCATGGTGCGTGCCCCTCGGGTCGCCCCACAATACCTCGCTGTCGCCCTCGTACGGGGTGTAGCGCAGCTTCCACATGTTGTCCTCCCACTTCCACAGATGGGGCGAGCGGAAACGGTCGGCCAGGTGCATAAAGTACGCGCGATCCATCTTGGGCTGCTCAAACAGCTGGCTGGCCCAAGGGAAATGCTGACGATCCAGCGACAGATACTGGAAGATCTCTTTCTCAAAACGGTCGGGATACTCGCCGTCGAACTTCTTGCACAGCGCCTTGCCTTCGTCGAGGGTGATCTCCTCGTTGCGGATCTCCTGCGCGGCGTCGTAGGTGGTACGCCCGATGCCGTACTTGATATAGGTGGTGTAATAGAAGAAGTCGTCGATCTTGTCGTCGATGGAGTTGTACTTCGAGTAGGTGCCCTGGGTGCGCTCGGGCGCGGGGCGGAAACCGCCGTGCTCGACGCTGTAGTAGTACGCGCCCTGCGGATGCCACTTCTCATAATAGCCCAAATACCGCACCTGGATGTGGTTTTTCTCAAGATTCGAGGTCTCGCCGGGCAGATAGATGGCCAGATCTGCCTTGTCGACCTTATAGTCCTCCTCGAGCTGACGCAGGCTGACGCCGCCGAGGTAGATGTGGTCGTAGTCGTTGACGGCGAAGAAATGCTCGTCACGCAGCGCCGAGTTGTTGTCGGCAATGGGGTTGCCGAACTCGGCCTCGTTCTCACCGTAGAACACCAACGGGATGCCAAACTTGGCGGCCATCTTGGGAGCCAGCTGCTTCTGACCCAGGATAAACGGCTGGAACGGGTGGAACAAATTCTCCGTTGCCAGGCGGGTCAGCAGACGGTGGGTCATGCCGTTGGGAGTACACAGGTAGTTGTCGAATCCGGCATGGATCCAGGCCTGCATGTTGTCCCATCCCCAGGGGGTATAGATGTGCGGTGCCCAGGTGACGGTAAGCGGGTGCATGCCGTACTTGTATTTCAGCAGATGGGCAGCGTAAAAGCTGTCCTTGCCGCCGGAGCCGGGCACCAGGCAGTCATAGCTGCCATCGTTTTTGCGGTACTGGTCGCACAGCTCCCGCAGCTCTTTTTCACGCAGCGCCCAGTCGATCTGGCCGTTGGCCTTGTTATGGCAGGCGTGGCAGGCATCGCAGACGCCGTCCTCCTGAATGACCATCGTTTTTTTGATGGACTTGATGGTATGCTCAAACTCATAGCAGGAGTTGGGCTTCTGGTTGCTCATCACGCATTCCTTGCAGAACTGCACGTGCTTGGGCAGGCCGTAGTAGGCCTCCCGCTCTTCCACCGGAATGTCCGGCGCGTATTTGCTGTAATCAATTTCCACATTACGGGGCATCTTTTCCATATTTCTACACTCCCATCCGGCCAGATAAAAGAAAAAAGGCACCGTCCGATAGCAATGCTAACGGACGGCACCTTTGCCGTTCGTGGGTATTATAACACAGGTTTTTTCGTTATGCAAGGGCTGTGGGCAGCAATTTTGTGCGGCCGGGTTGTGTTTTTTCCCCGCAGGATGTAAAATGTTGGTACATTGATTTGCCAAAAGGAGCTGCATGCTTTGAACAAGGTTTCCCGTATTGCGATCCCGCCTGCTGTGCAGGGGCTGCTGCCCGCCTTTTTCTGCATTTTTTCGGGCGTGATCGACCGGCTGTATCTGGACATTGATTCTTTCCTGGTCAGCATGACCTGCAACGGGCTGTACGGCAGCGGCGCCGTCTGCCCGGTCATTCATCCGCTGCTGGCTATCGTGCTGGGGCGGCTGACACCGCTGGCACCCTCGGTCGACTGGTTCACCCTGATCAGCCGCGTTCTGGTAGCCCTGACGGCCTGGTGGGTCGGCACGGTGATCGCCTGGTGCATCGGATCCGCCCCCAAACGGATCTTTTGCCTGGTTTCGTTCAGCATTCTGCTGTTCCGGTTTCCGCTATTCAACGCCAATTACACGGTGCATTGCGCCTTTTTTGCCATGGCTGGTGTCACCACACTGGTGCTGGCCCTGCGCAGGGCTATGCCGCGCGGGTCTTTGTTCTGGGCTGCATGGTTCCTCTGTCTGGCCATCCTGTGGCGGCCCGAGGGGGCAGCTTTGATGCTGCCGTTTCTTCTGCTGGATCTTGTGGTGCTGGCCCTGCGCCATGCGCTGCCCCTTGCCAAGGTCAAAAAAGTGTTGCTGCCCGCCCTGATCCCGCCGCTGCTGTTGGTTGCCTTTTCGGCGCTGCTGCCGCTGTTTTCGGCACAATATGCCGCAGGCAAGGCGTACAGCGATGCCAGACGAGCCTTTGTGGATTACCCAAGCCGCCCCTGGGCCGAGGTCGCCGACCAAGTTACAGCGCTGGGGCTGGACGAAAACGACTACGAGACACTTTCGTCCAGCGTCCTGATAGATACTTCAATTGCCGACACAGCCACTTTACAAAAACTGGCTGTCATCGCCAAAAAAGGCCTTTCGACCGAGGGGCTCGGCACGCTGGGCCGTGACTTTGTGGCTGCGTTCTCCACACTTCAACTGCGGGTATTCTGCATTCTGACGGTGTTTTTTCTGGCGGTGGTCTGTCTTTCCGGTTCGCCGCTGCTTGTCAAACTCGAATCCCTTCTGGCCGTATTGGGCAGCCTGCTGATCACCCTGTACTACCTGTACAGCGGCCGCCTGCCGGAACGGCTGTTTGTCTCGATCTTTTTGATGCAGTTCAGCGTGCTGCTGCCGCTGTTTCTGGACGCTGCCCCTGCGCCGCGCGCTGTACGCATGCGGTTCTGGAAAGCCGCCTGTCTGCTTTCCGTCTGCTGCCTGTGCCTGCTGCTGATCAAGAACCGCCACAATTACCACGTCACACAGCTGGCCATCCATGCTGGTACCGCCGCTGCCGACGACACCGCGCTGCTGCCTGCCAACGACCCGGATACCGTCTACCTGTGGGACTCGATGTCGATGGCCCTGTACATGACCGAGCATTATATGATGGAGGGCAAACTCCCCAGCACAGCGTTTGTGCGGCAAAACCTTGCCTGGGGCGAGTGGAACACCAGCGGCCAGCCGTTCTATCAAGCCCTGCTGGCCGATCTTGACCTTGAAAATCCCATGCAATGCCTGCTGACCCGCCCCCACACTTACCTGGTCGTCAAATCCGAGTTTGCTCCGCACCTGCAAACCTGGCTGCAAGAGCACTGCACCCCCACTGCCACCCTACAGCAAACCGCCACCGTCAATGTCTACGCCTATGGCGACACCCCCATCTGGCAGGCGGTTGAGGAATAAAGGCCCCCCTACTTGTATTGATATGCTCCCTATATAGCGAACAGTGAAATATAACACTGAAAGCTATATAGGGAGCGTTTTTATTTTTGCCTTATTCTTCGATTTGTTCCCCATTGATGAACACGGCGCGGACTTCGGTAAAGACCTCGAAGGGACTGCCGTCGGTGATTACGACGTCTGCGTCCTTGCCCACCTCCAGTGAACCGACGCGGTCGGCCACGCCGATGTGCTCGGCAGCGTTCAGCGTAATGGCACGCAGCGCGTCAAACGGATCCATGCCCGCTTTGACGGCCATACCGGCGCACAACGGCAGATATTGCTGCGGGATGACCGAGTTGTCGGTGATGATGGAGACATGGCAGCCCGCCTTAGCCAGCACGCCGGGCGTGGCCCAGGATTTATTCTGCAATTCAAACTTGCTGGCAAACGTCAGGCTGGGGCCGACCGCCATCGGCACGTCGGCTTCCTTGGCCAGCTCGTCGGCGATCAGATGTCCCTCCGTGACATGCTCCAGCGTGAGACGCAGGCCAAACTCGCGGGCGATGCGCAGTGCGGTAAAAATATCATTGGCCTGGTGCGCATGGGCTTTCAGGGGGATGGTACCGTCAAGCACCGGCAGCAGGGCTTCCAGTTTCTGGTTGTAGGCGGGCATCTTGGCGGTGTCACCGTTGGCCGCCTGCTTGCGTGCGGCGTAATCTTTGGCCTGGTTCAGCGCGCCGCGCAAAATGGCCGCCGTGGACATGCGGGTAGAATCGCACTTGTCACGGTAGCAGCGCTTGGGATTCTCGCCAAAGGCACACTTCATCGCCACGGGGTCTTTCACGATCATGTTGTCCACGCGGTCGCCGACGGTTTTCATCGCCAAAAAGGTGCCGCCCAGCACATTGGCACTGCCCGGACCGGTGCAGACGCAGGTAACGCCCGCCTTGCGGGCATGGGCAAAGCTGGGGTCGCGCGGGTTGATGCCGTCAATGGCGCGCAGCTGCGGCGTCCAGATGTCGTTCATCTCATTGTAGTCGCAGCCCTCGTACCCGATGCCATAGCCGTCCAGGCCGATGTGGGTGTGCGCATCCACAAAGCCGGGGTAGACTTCCAGCCCCGTGGCGTCGAACATTTCGGCGTCGGCGGGGGCATTAAGGTTCTCGCCGATGGCTGCGATCTTACCGCCTGCCAGCAGCAGGTCGACCTTGCGGGGTTCGCGGTGCACGGCGTCCCGCACCAGTCCGCCGCGGATCAGTATGGTTTTGGTTTGCATTTTTATCCTCCATTACACGGTAGGGGCGTATTCTATATACGCCCGCAGAAGGTTGCCCGCTCCACAGGCGGATATGGAATCCGCCCCTACCGTTTTATTTGATATTTTTATACCGTAAAGTCCAGGCAGGTGCGCACCGCAGTGTAGGGGCGCACTTTGCCGTCGGCTACGGCCACATGGGCCGGGTGGACGGCATAGCCCTTCAGGGCCGCTTCGTCGGTAAAGCTGGTGTCCAGCATCAGGTCCGCATTGGCAGAGCTGGGCAGAGCGTCGGTGTAGACATGCACATCCAGCAGGCCCGGGATCTGCCCGGCCAGGCCTTCCAGCCCGTCCTTGATGCCCGCCTTAACAGCGGCCTTTTCGGCCTCGGGCATGTCTTTCAGCTTCCACAAAATAACGTGACGTACCATTAAATGTCTCTCCCTCTTTCAAATCATCGCCATCGGCGGACCTGTGCCGACGATGACGATACATCTAGAGCAAAAAAGTGCATTTTTGTGTCGTCAGGCGCGAAAATGCGCTTTTTTGCGACGGGGTGAATCCAAAGGAGGGGTTCGGGGTCGCGTCAGCGATGCAAGCCCCAGTGGGGCTTGCAACCGAACGAGTGGTGCCAGCTCTGCTGGCTGGCGGCCATCGTTTTGGCCGCCAAGCGGCAGGAGCGTGGCACAGCCACAAGCGACGAACCCCTTCTTTGAAGCGCGCTCAGCGCGCTTAGTTCTCCTCCCAGATCGGGTGCTTGAGCTGCCACTCGCCGTACTCATTCTTCTCGAACAGGTCGCGGTTGTAGAACTTGTCCAGGATGGCCCAGAACTCGCTCTCGGTGTAGCCGCAGAAATCGCAGAAATCACGCACGCACAGCGGGTCCAGCTTGCCGTCGCGCGCCTTGATGATGGGGATGGCCTCCTCGCGGGTCATCATGCCGTAGCGGATGTAGCGGGCGGTGTAGTCGGTGGCGGCGGCGTGGCCGAACTTGGGATACTTCAGCCAGCTGTGCACCAGATAGGCGCGGGAGTCGATCTGGTCGAAGTTCTCGGCATGGTGGGTGCGGTCCCACTCGTGGGTCAGGTCGTGGAAGCCGTGGGCCTTGGCGATCTGGTAGTTTTTGTAGCTGTTCCAGGGTACAAAGTAGCTCATATAGAACGGGTCGAGTTTGGCGCGCTCCTCAGCACTGGGGGCCAGCGTCAGGGAGAGGTCTTTCTCGGTCACACCGTCGCCGAGCAGCTCTTCCATCGGCATACCGACGGCCACGCCGTTCTCGATCTGGTCCATGGCGGAGTAGGTCTCCTTGTCGGCGTTGCCGCCGTACTCAAAGCTGACGTTCTCGCCATAGCAGAGCATCGGGGTGTTGAACTTGGCCGCCATATGCAGCGGGAAGGTATAGATCAGGCGGTCGACATACCAGGTCGGCTTGCCATACTTCTCAAAGAATTTGCGCATCAGGACTTTCTGCACCTTGATGTTGGGCTTGCAGGAGATGATGGTGCAGCCAAATTCCTCGCTGATATTTTTCAGGTTGTGGATGCCGGCCTGCGTCATGGGGAAGTTATCCTCAACGCTGAAGAGGATGGGGTTCATGTGCATGACCTCTTTCAGCATCCAGACCTGGAAGTGGCTGTCCTTGCCGCCGGAAACTGCCACAGCGCAGTCGTATCCGCCGGGGCCGTTCATGCCGCGGTACTTGTTGCAGTAGGCCTCAAACTCTTTAAAGCGGGCATCCCAGTCCACATTTTTTCGGTTCTCGTAATGGCGGCAGGCGCTGCACACGCCCTCGGCATCAAAAGTGATCCCCGGCCGGGTATCCGGCATCGTACATTTTTTGCAGTAACGCATAAGTTTCTCCTTTTTATTGGTCAGAGTTTTTATTGGTTTTCTGCACGTTCGGCATCAGAAGCTGCGTGCATAGCATCCGCGGAATCATAGGCATAGACCACATAACGGCCATCGTTGTACACCTCGGTACAGCCGCCATACTGGACAAGGGGAATATCCTCTACCACTCCATCCGTTTGGGTGTCAATGAGGATAAACGGTTTTTCCGGGTCACGGGTCATATGGTAGTTCGGTTGCAGCCATCCCTCGTTGTCATCGTTGTGAAGGTTCGAGTACCAGATATCCAGCTTGCCGTTGGTCATCTCTACCATACCGCCACCGCTCCAAAAGCTGGCATAGCCCTCTTTGTAGCCGTTGTCCACAAGCCAATTGGCCACTTTATCAACGCCGATGCGCCCTAAAGCGGGATGCTCGATCTGCTGGCGCACTGTGTTAATGCTGCAAATCGAGATTGCCCCAGCCAGCAGAACGGCCAGCGCGCCGCGCTCTCCCGGCAGGTGCAGCTTTTCCGTCTTGATCTCGATCGCCATAATCGCGAACGCCGCCGGCATGCTGGGATACCAGAAGTATTGGCTGTACTCCCGAAAATAGGAGAACGAAAGCCCGCAGACAGCGATCATGCTGCAAAGCAGCAATACCATGAACCGTTCCCACACGGTCAGGCTCTTGTAGCGGATGATGAGCCGCACAATACAAAACGCCAGCCAGATGCCTACCAGCAGCCCCAGCCCTGATGCAATACCACTGAAGTGAAAAACACCTACACCATCCGTATAGCCAAATTCGTGGAAATAGTCTGCGATGATACGGTACAGTTCAAAAAAGCCATCCCGTTGGCGGCCCCAAGTAATGCCGCCAAAAGACTTAAAGTTGTAGTTCTTTGCCAGGACTTTTGTGTTGATGACATAGCCAGCCATCGCGGCCACAGTCGTGTACAGCGCACCCACTGCCATCTGCATTTCGGCTGCGCAGGCCCAGCAGGCATCTTTCCAGTTCGTTTTTCCGCAGCTATTCAGGGCTATAATTGCCAAAAGCAAGGTTGCCAGCAAAAACGGTGCCTGGAATACCATCAACACTTTTACACCGTTCAAGCCCGCCCCCAGCGCTACCAGGCAAGCCAGCAGCGCATAAACAATCTTGTGTTTGCTGCTCTGCGCCCGGGCACTGCAAAAAACCAGCGCCAGCGTCAGCATCGGCAGCAACATGTGGACCAGATAATAACCACCGTACATGGCATACACAAGATATCGCATGCCAAACGGCCAGATCAGCGCCCCGGCCATCCAAGGGCCAAGGCGTCCCAGCCCAATCCCTTTTGCCAACAGCAGCATGGCCGCAACAAACACCAGCAGCGCCACTGCCATGCCAAACGTGCGGGCCATGTGCCAGTCGTTCGGGAACAGCAGCAGCCCGACGCGATAGAACCACTGCATATTCACTGCGCGAATCTCGGTGGAATAACCCCAATTGTGGCTTAAGATCGTACCCTCTCGGTTCAGAATATTGGTTAGTATCATTTCCGACGCCAAGTCGGCATCAACGATCCACTTTCCCGGTACAAACTGAAACCACACGTCCAGCGCATACCCGGCGGCGATCCACAGCCACGGCAGCAGCGCCCATACTTTTTTCAGTATGCCGCCGTTTGTTTGTTTTTCCATGCAGTTCTCCCATTGTTTTCTTACTTGCTTTAACTATACCCCATTTCCGGTTAAAGCGCAAGTTGTACACCGTAAAAAGAGCCTGCACCCTTTTATCGGGTTTTCCGCTTTTTCCTTTTTGCGAGACAGAATATCACCCCCACCAGCGTCACCAGGCTTACCACATCCGCCGCAAGCCAGCGCTTGGGTTCGCGGTAGGTTACGCGGATGGTGCCGGTATAGTTGGCGGGGACGGTGACGCCGACCATGCCGTTGGCGGTCTTAAAGGCGGTGCCGGGCCCCTCGATCACCGTGTAGCCGGGGTAGTACAGCAGCGGCAGCTCGGCGTGCTGATCCTGGCCGGTCGTTTCGGCGCAGGTCAGCGTGGTTATGCCGTCGGCCTGCTCGATGGACGTCACTTCCACCGTCGTGACCGGCACGGTGCTTTCGTAGCCGTTCTGCGTCTCGTGCGCACCGTCCGGCAGATAAAGGCCGTCAAAATACCAGCCTATGTTGAATTTTTTGTACTCCGAATAGATCAGCTGCCCGCCGTCGCCCAGGTAGGCGGTGTCGGCCTGCTGGTCGCGGAAGAAAAGCGCCGCGCCAAAAACCGACACGCCCAAAAGCAGCACAGCCACCGGCCGGGCATAGCCGGTGCGGCGCAAGGCCGACAGGCCGCACGCTGCCGCCAGCACCAGCAGCACCGTTGCCAGCGAGAGATACCGCCCCGGGAACTGGATGGCCACCAGAATGCGCCCCACAACCGGGATGCGCCCCACGGCCTGCCAGGGGAAGGTGTTCGTGCTCATCCAGCAGGCCAGCGCCGCAAAGCCCACAGCCCACAGGCCCACGCGGACATCCTTGCGGTTCACGCCCTCCGGCTGCGCATCGCGCTCCCGCAGGGTCAGCCAGCACCACAGCAGTACAAAGCCGCCCGCCAGCAGTTCCGGCCCCAGGTTGTTGTGGTTTTTCTGCCAACCGAACAGCTCGGCAATACGCAGGCCGCAGTTTTTCACGATCTGGCCGCCGTTTTCGGGGCTGTCGGTGTACATATTATTGTAATCGCCGCTCAGCATCAGAGTCAGGAACGGCAGCAGGAACCACAGGTTCAGCAGCACGGTCAGCGCCGCAGCCTTGAGCCAGGTAAGCAGCACCGGCTTTGTAAACGTGCGGCGCAGATGCAGCAGGCAGAACACCGCCGTTGCCAGCACGGTCATTTCCAACGAGAGCAGGTGTACTTGCAGCAGCATGCCAAAGCCCACGACCAGTTCGGCGCAGGCCTTGCGCGCACGGCGGCGGGTCAACGGCTTTTTATCGTACAGCTCGTACAGCGCGGCCGGGATCAGCGGCAAAAACGCCATGGCTGTGTACTCCCCCACCGCACTGAGCCAGTAAATTTTGTACAGGTGGTAGGTGGACAGCATGTACAGGGCACTGCCCACCAGCGCTGTTTTGTTTTGCTTAAAGATCTGCCGCAGGCTGAAAAACGCAACGCCTGCCGTCAGCAGCTGGACTGCCAACAGGTAGGTGTGGTATGCACCCTGCACGCTCATGCCCAGCAGGCGCAATACTGCCGGGAAATACAGCAGCAGTTCGCCATAAAACAACGACGGTGCATAGCCGTAGCCATCCTTTGCCATGCTGTAAACACGCACCGGGAACTGCCCTTCCCGCAGGCCGTTGGCGATGCCCTCGATGCGGGAAAGGTGGAACGACCAGTCCGCGCCGTTGGCTGCGCCGCCGTTCGTCAGGGCCGGGGCGCAGGTCAGCACAGCCATCGCGCAAAGCACCCACAGGCAGGCGCACAGCTCGCTGTCAGCCAGCCGCAGCGGGCTGCCGGGCACGGTCAGCAGCAAAAAGGCGTCCAGCAGCACAAACAGCACCAGCCAGCCCGCCGCGCAGGCCCCTGCGTACAGCATGTCCTGCTCGATACGCACGGTGCCCAGCGTAAAGATGCCGCCGTCGTTGTGCGCCACCAGCCGGACGGTCTCGCTGTAGTCGCTGACATTCAGGGTCAGGGTATCCTGCTGCTTTTTCACGTCGATGCACGGTTTTTCGCCCGTCACGGTGCCCGCCTCGGCCGAGGTGAAGTACAGGCAGGAGCGCCGCTCGACGCCGCCCTCCCACACGCTGGGCACATAGCGGTAGTCCAGCGTGACGGTGTAATGCCCTTTGGGCAGGGTCATGGGCGGGGTTTGCAGGATGTCCTCGCCGTCGGTCATTTCGGTAACACCGATGCGGCCATCCTCGTCATAGTCGATTTTTGACTCCTGGGCGATGCTCTCCCACTGGTCGGCGGTAAAGGTATACGCAGCCGCCGGGCGCAGCGCCGCCGCCAGGGCAAACGCGACGACCAGCAGCTGCACCACTAAAATCAGTTTTACCCCTACCTGCTCCCTAAAATATGTCAACAGTTTTTTCATCTGTTTTATCCTTTCGCAGGGCGTGCTTTTGCCGCAGCCCTGGACTTCTTTTTTCGAATTGCCAGCACAGCAATCCCCAGCGCCGTTATTGCGCTTACCCCATTTGCCAAAAGCCAGCATTTCGGTTCGCGGAATGCTACCCGGATCGTGCCGCTGTAATTAGCGGGCACGGTAACCCCCACCAACCCGTTGACCGTCTTAAAAGTGGTGCCAGGGCCTTCCACCACCTTGTAGCCTGGGTAGTATACCAATGGCAGTTCGGCGTGCTGGTTCTGTCCGGTCATTTCACTACAGGTCAGGGATGTCACACCGTCTTCCCGGGTAATGGATTCCACCGTTACGGTAGTCACCGGTTCTCCCTCGTCAAAGCCATCCCATGTCTGGATAATTTCGCTGGGCAAATACAGGCCATCGTAGTACCAACCAACATTTGTATAATCGTCTGCATAGATCAGCTGGCTTGCGTCGCCGAGATACTTTTCACTGATCGTTGGCAGATAACCACTGTAGAACAGCATCACGCCAGCCAGCGTTACCGCCAGCAGCATAGCACCCATGTTTTTGGCTGCCGCGCGGCGCCGCAAGTAAGAAAGTGCGCAACAAGTCGCCAGCAGCAAAGCAGGGATCGCCAATGCCATACAGCGCCACGGAAACTGAATCTTCAGCAGCATGCTGCCCAGCACCGGTACATGCAGCAGGTCATTCCACGGGAAGGTACTCGTGCTCATAAAGCAGTTCAGCACACCGAGGGTTGTACTCCACAGCCCCAAGCGGCGCTCACGGTCTGTCATTTCTTTCCCGGCCAGGAGGCAAAGCAGGAAGCATGCCGTCCCCAAAAACAGTGCCAGTCCGATTCCCTGCGCTTCAGCGTCCAGACCGAGCAGGCCAGCAAACGACGAGCCCCATTTTTGCAAATTCAGAGCATCCACTCGGTTCAGCTCCTGCATCACGTCGTAATCTCCACCCAACATCAGGGTCAGCAGCGGCACCAGAAACCAAGCGTTTAGTGCCGCCACCATACCGACAGCAGCCGTCCAGACAGAAAAGACACGTTTGGTAAAGGTACGCCGCAGACTGCACAGGCAGAACAACGCACATAGCAGCGTAACCAGTTCCAACGTAAGCAGGTGCGTTTGCAGCAGCATACTAAATGCCAGTGTCAGCTGCCACCACGCCTTGCGGGCCTGCTGCTTTGTTGGCGGGGTCGTGCCATACAGCAGGCAGAGCGCCGCTGGGATCAGCAGCAAGAAGGCCTGGGCTGCATACTCACCCACCGCCATGCGGATGTAAATGTTATGCAGGTGATACGGTGCCAACATGTATAAGGCACTGCCCGCCAATGCAATTTTCCGGCTGCCAAAAATCTGGCGCAGGGCATAAAATGTAACATAGGCCGTTACAAACAACACCGCAAAAGCATAGATATGGTAAGCCTGCTGCACACTGACGCCCAACAAGCGCAACGCTGCCGGAAAATACAGTAAAATTTCGCCATAAAACAAAGACGACGCATACCCGTAACCGTCTTTTGCCTGGGTATAAATGCGCACAGGGAACTGACCTTCCCGCAGGCTGTTGGCAATACCCTCGATGCGGGAAAGATGAAACACCCAATCAGGGCCGTTCAAACCACCGCCATCAAGCAGCATTGGCACAAAGGTCAGCAGTGTGATGGTAAGCAGTGCCAGCAGACAGGCCATTTTCTTTTTAGGTTCGGCATCGGTGCCGCAAGCAGCCCGCACAAAGGCCAGCATCAATGCATCCAGTACCGCAAAGCAAAGTGCCCAGCCCAGCACGCACACCATGGCGTACCGCATATCCTGCCGTATCTGCACATTTCCCAGGGTGAAGATGCCGCCATCGTTATGCGCCACCAGTCGCACGATGTTGGCATTCTGCCGCACATTCAGCACCACGGTATCTTGCTGGCGGTCAATGTTCAAAGCCGCTTCTTCGCCGGTCACCGTCAGCGGTTCGTCGGATTTTAGATATAGACAGGAATGGTGTTCCCGCCCGGATGCCAGACGACCAGGAATGTAGTTATAGTCCAGCGTGACGGTGTAATGCCCTTTGGGCAGGGTCATGGGCGGGGTTTGCAGGATGTCCTCGCCGTCGGTCATTTCGGTAACACCGATGCGGCCATCCTCGTCATAGTCGATTTTTGACTCCTGGGCGATGCTCTCCCACTGGTCGGCGGTAAAGGTATACGCAGCCGCCGGGCGCAGCGCCGCCGCCAGGGCAAACGCAACGACCAGCAGCTGCGCAGCCAACAGCACCAGCACAGCCGGTTTACGCAGGTAAGCTTGTATTTTTTCTTTCATAGCGGTAAAGTTTCCTTACATCCATACTTTTATAGTTTCTACTATACCATTTTTCGTGTATTTTCTCAACCTATAAAAATCATGTAAAGCCGCGGCAAATTGGCGGGCCGATGCAAGCATCGGCCCCTACAGAATGGGAGTAGAGGGCATTCGGCCCCGGAGGGGGCAGACGGAGAAGATGCAAAAAGCGTTAAGAAACGTGCAGCACTCCTGCACGTTTTAGCTTTTTGCTTCT
>ERZ827117.1768-NODE-1768-length-14568-cov-2.915731_pt1 | contig 14568 bp, 14 predicted proteins | sample MGYA00519920_ERZ827117 | MGnify/ENA primary metagenome ERZ827117 (study PRJEB31778, sample SAMEA3449260) | human gut metagenome | biome: human gut; feature: human-associated habitat; material: faeces | place: United Kingdom | collected 2010/2012 ...
CAGGATGTGAAAGTCGGTAGTGTTGAGCTGAATCCGTTTGAATTAATGCAGGGAGATATTATATCAGACACAAGTGCATTGATTTCTAAAATGACAAAATCGGAAAAGGTGAAAGTAGGAGAGGAGTGGATTGCTAATACAGATAAGAAATGGTATAAGCCATGGACATGGTTCCAGGAAAAAGGACATTATAAAGAGATTTATGAGGATAAGGAATATGTAGACGGAACCGAACTGGCTCAGAAGTTTTTTGCTCCGATTCAGGAATTACTGTATGAAAACAGTGAAAGTGCCGTTGAGTATGCAAAGAAACAGACAGCGTTAATAAAGAAAGAATTTGCAAAGAAATTCGATGAACTTGATGCTGTATTACAGTCAAAGTTAAAAGAACTGGAAATATGTGCTAAAGATAATGAAAATATTGAAGCAAGAATTAAGGAAACACAGGAAAGACTTGACTGGCTGGAAAAAATTCAGAACAAGGTAAATGGAATACTTGAAATTTAAGGAGATGTTTTAATGGCTGTAACGCAGGAATTTAAGCAGGCTGTATTGCAAAATAACAATCTTAAAACGAAAATCATGTTAAAAGACAGTTTGCTTGTAGATACATCTTTTAATCAGTTTGATGAAATGCTTAGATATGCTGAATCAAAATTAATGGAATTTTGGGTCAAAGATGAGGAAGACGATGAAATATTGTCAGATGACCCGCAGGAGTTTGATGTAATTCTTGCAGGGTTAGTTAATAATTTCAGCCATAAGAGGGTGAATCACCTGAAGAAAATGATTAGTACGATGTATCCTCGGAAAGTGGGAAAAAAGTTACCTCTGGTTAAAAAAAAGCGGTTTGTTATTAGGCAGACAGATGGAGTGCAACAAGAATGCAAGAGAATAACTAATAGCAGTACAGATATTTTAAATGTTGTATCACTAATTGATGAAAAAAAATATATGGATGATAAAGACATTGCTAAAATTATAAAGGCTGCAAAGAGTATTATAAAACATTGTGACAAAATAACGGGAAGTAGGTGCAAAAATGGCAATAACAAGTGAATTTATGGAAGCTGTTAATAATGGGAATAGAACACGCGTGAGGATTATGTTAAAGGACATCATGCTGGTTGACCCGACTATGGAGAAATTTGATGAGATGTTAAAGTACGCGTCATCAAAAATGAATGATTTATATGATGAGCATGACGATGAAACGTTAAAATATGACCGCACAGAGTGGAATGAGGCATATTTAAACAATCAGATGGTAGTGGTTGTTGGCAATTTTTCTAAAGAGCGGGTTGAATTGCTGCGGAATATGGTCAGATTTTTATACAGAGATAAGGCAGAGAAGATTAAAACACAGGCAGATTCAGAGCAGAGTTATCAGATTACAAGAAAACAGGTTGGAACCGGTGTGACAGCAGTTGGAGCAGTTGCGGCAGTTGCGGGAATCTGCGTTCAGTCGGGTGCACTGATAGCAGGTGGTGTGGTAGTTGCAGCAGTTGGTGTAGGCATGATTGTTACGGATAAGGGGTGATTAGATGAATAATAATGCCGATTTATCGGATGTAAAAACGGCAATAACGAATGGACAGCAAAGAGCAGCGAATGTAAAGTATCATAATATAGTAAATGGGTATCAGGCTGCGTTGCAGGTTGTTGATGATGTTGTTCTTAAAAATTATATAGGAAATCTGACAAAAATGCCGGTTGTGCCATTGTCAAAAGATATTCTTGAAAATAATATTAAGAACAATGTGCTTTTTTTCAAGATTACCGAAATGGTTTATGAGAAAGAAGAGTTTGCTACATATAAATTTGCCAGTGTATTTAATTCACTGGCAACAACGGAAAGTGCGGTTTTTGTTATTATTGATAGTGACGGCATAAAAACGGATTTTTATATGGGAGTCCGCTCTCTGGATTCGGAAAGAACGACAAGTTCATTGCGTGATACAGTTGAAAATGCGATGAAGGGACAGTTTCCGGGCATTAAAACTACGGATTATACAATAGAAGAAATGGAGAGTATTTTAGAAAAGATACAGGCAAATAGCATATCTTCCGTTTCATGTGTGGCAAATAGTAAGGCACATACGATTGAATCCAATAAAAATTTTGTTCAAGGTCTGGAAAAACTGGTGCTTTCAATGCAGGGCGAAAAGTATACAGGAATAATCATTGCAAATGGTACTACATCGGATCAATTAAGAGAACTGCGTAAAGGATATGAAAGTGTATATACCCAGATGTCGCCGTTTGCAACAACCCAGGTAAATTATATGGGGAATAAAACCGTTAATTATACTTTTACTGAAACGGAAGGGAAAAGTCGTTCAACTTCACATACAACCAATTCTTCTGAATCTGAAACGGAAACAACCAGCAGTGGAAGCAGTATTACGAATGGAGAATCAAAAGAAAGTGTTGCAGGGAAAACGCTCAAGGGAATTTCTTCTGCGGCTTCTATTATCGGGGCGGCATTGGGACCGCTTACAGGTGGTATGAGTCTTGCGGTTGGCGGAGTTGTAGCAGGCGGTGTAGGACTGCTTGGAAATGCTGTGCAAAAAACAGTATCCAATTCAACAACGGTTAATGAATCAATTTCTCATAGTATTGCAAAAGTATCCGGAGTTAGTGACGGTATTACAGAGGGTGTTAATTACGGAACATCTAAATCGGAAGGCTACACAAACGGTATGTCGGAAGGAATGACATTAACGCTTCATGATAAGTCGGTTGAAACAATGTTAGAAAGAATTGATAAACAGTTAAAGCGAATTGATGAATTTGAAAGTTTAGGCATGTATGAGTGTGCAGCATATTTTCTTTCAGAAAATCAGTACGCGGCAGAAGTCGCCGCTTCAACTTACAAAGCGTTAATGAGAGGCGAGAATTCGGGCGTTGAAATATCGGCAGTCAATTCATGGGGAAAGTCGGAAAAAGAAATAACCAAGCAAATAGGTCAGTATGTTACGAATTTTATTCATCCTGTTTTTAGATATGAAGGAACAGCCGGTAATATAGAAGTAACGCCATGTTCTTTGGTAAGCGGCAGTGAACTGGCAATTCACATGGGGCTGCCAAGACGTTCAGTGTGTGGTCTGCCGGTTATTGAACATGCGGATTTTGGAAAAGAAGTTGTAACTTACGGACGAGCTTCAAAAGGCGCCAGCATAAATCTGGGTAAAGTCTTTAATATGGGGAGTACAAGTGAGAATGCGGTAAGGCTGGATATTAATACGTTATCAATGCACACATTTATTACGGGGTCTACCGGTTCAGGTAAAAGTAATACCGTTTATGAACTTGCAAGACAGCTTGATGCAAATGGCAAAAATTATTTAATAATAGAACCGGCAAAAGGAGAGTATAAAAATGTTTTCGGATTACTGCCAGATGTAAAAGTATACGGAACAAATCCATATTATGAACCACTTCTGAAAATTAATCCGTTTAAGTTCCCGAAAGGAATTCATATTTTGGAACACATTGACAGGCTGGTGGAAATATTTAATGTATGCTGGCCTATGTATGCAGCAATGCCGGCAGTGTTAAAGGACGCACTGCTTCAGGCATACAGGGTATGTGGCTGGAATTTGGTTAATTCTAAAAATATGTATTCGGATGATTTATATCCGACATTTCAGGATTTATTGGCAGAATTGGTAGATGTAATAAAAAATTCGGCATATTCGGAAGAAGTTAAGAGCAATTATATGGGATCGCTTGTAACAAGAGTAAAATCTCTTACAAATGGTCTTAATGGACAGATTTTTGCGGCGAAAGAAATTGATAATAAAATATTGTTTGATAAAAAAACGATTATTGATTTGAGTAGAATCGGTTCAATGGAAACAAAATCATTAATTATGGGTATACTGATTATGAGATTAAGCGAATACAGAATGACCAGTAATTATGAAATGAATCAGCCGCTTAAACATGTGACAATTTTGGAAGAAGCACATAATATTTTAAAGAAAGTATCTACGGAACAAAATTCAGAAGGGGCAAATGTAGCAGGAAAATCGGTTGAGATGATTTCAAATGCGATTGCTGAAATGAGAACATATGGCGAAGGATTTATTATTGTAGACCAGTCACCGAGTGCAGTTGATATTTCTGCAATCCGAAATACAAATACAAAGATTATTATGCGGCTTCCGGACGAACAGGACAGGCGCATGGCAGGAAAATCAGCAGGACTTAAAGATGAGCAGCTTGACGAAATCGCAAAACTTCCGAAAGGTGTAGCGGTAGTATATCAAAATGACTGGGTTGAACCGGTGCTTTGCAGTATTCAGAAGTTCAGAGGTGAAGAAGGCAGATACCAGTATGTTTTTGAAGGAACAGAAGAAAATGCCACGGCATTATTTAAAACAAAAATATTGGAGCTGCTTTTAAAATACCGCGTGAATGACCCGATAGACAACGACATTGATGAAGTAATTGAACTTTTAAATGATGCGGACATTGCGGTGAAAAATAAACTGGTATTGCGTAAATTATTAAATACATGCAAAAAAACAGAGGATTTGCCAATGTGGAAAGATGATAATTTTGAAGAACTTTCCGGTGTGGTAACAGAAATTCTCGATGGTGCATTAAAAACAAAGTCAGCTATTGAATGTTCGCAGGATTATGATGAATTAACCAATCATCTGATGAAGTATATTGCAGAAGAAACCGAGGACTTACCAAGGTCATTTGCTTTAGCAGCTTCACAGTGTTTGATGAAAAATGAATCTGTGGATAATAAAGAAAGCAGAGACATTTATGCAGCATGGATTACGCATCTTAGAAACAAAAGTGTACTTTAATCAGAGATACTCAAGTAAAGGAGGGATTCAATGTTTTCTTTTGGTGATTTTAGTGGAATAGAAAAACTTGGCATTGACAGATCAGAACTTTCAAAGCTGGCGCAGTCAATGGACAAATTAACAGATGAAAAGGATATTGATAAACCGATAGCAAAGGAACTGGATGAAGTGAAGGGCTGCCCGATTGAAGGAAATGGCGGGCATTGGGAAGGAGAAAGAGGAAATTCAAAATGGTTTCCGAATAGGGATGAGATACCTAAAAATCCTTTGACAAATCCGGATGGATTGACATGGGGACAAATACTGGACAAATACGGTATTGATGGAATAGAATTTAAAAATGGGGAACCGGATTTTTCACCGGTTGCTAAGGGAACAGTTGAAATTGACCATTTTACCGATAACAGATACGGAAAAGGAGGTAATTTTGACCAGGCGTGTGAGAAGCTGGCAGAGCAGAGAGGATGCACAAAGGAGGAAGTCAAAGCCTGGATGAAAGAAAATAAATATACCTGGCATGAACGGTCTGATTGTAAGACAATGGATAAAGTACCTACTGAAATCCATGGCAATATCAGACATTCCGGCGGTATATCAGAGGCTAAAGCAAATCGGGATGCCGCAGCTTAAAGAATAGAGCCGTTTAAATACATAGAAAGAAGGTGCAGTAGATGAATGACAAAGTTTTTGGAGAATTAGTGTTTAATAATGGCTGGGAAAAAAAATTAGACTGTGATTTTTGGGGACAGGAAAGCGTAAAAATACGTGTGTCAGCATATAAAGATGAAGAGCCGAATGATAATCAGCGAGATGCGTATAGTCGTTTTAAAGAAGATATAAAACAGATTTCCAGAATGAGTTTCAAAAAGATGGAAGAATATTTACAAATTATTTCTGATGATATTATCGCATATTCGGATTTTGATCAGATGCCGGATGATATAAGAAAAATCGTAAGTATTAATCATATTCTGTTTATGGAATCGGGTGATTTTGCAGTTATTTGCGATGCTGTGTGGGACGACCATGGCGTGGCAGTGTTATGCACAGAAACAAAAATGATTGCAGGTCCGCAGGATATTGTCTGGATGAATGAATAAAACGGAGGGATACATATGGGGATTTGGGATATTGTCCGTTCTGCATCAGATGCTATCGTAAGTTCAACAATCGCTCAACAGGAACGTGTAGAGCGGGAGGTTAATAGAAAGATACGTGCTACAGAACGTAAAATTGATAAATATGACAAAGAGCATGGTGATGTTGAATCAAAGAAAAAAGTTGCCGAGGCAAAAAGAAAATTAAATGAAATGAAAGAAAGGACACAGTCAAGTCAGTCTGCGGTAAGAAGACGTACAGACTATGATTTGGAGAAGGATAATACGGGTTTAGATAAGAAACCAAGAGATTATCAATATCGGAAAAATGTAAGTTTATCGGAAGCAATTCAAACGGCTGATTCCTGTACGGGGGTTTATATTTTATACTTAAACGGTCAGGTGATGAAGTGCGGAAGAGCTGCATACGGACAGGGAGTAAGGTGGCGATTTGTACAATACTATAATCTGAATTATGATGATAGAGCCAGAAGAGGCGATTTATGGTCAGTAACAAAAGAAAATCGGGATTCGGTTATGGTATCATGGCAGTGTTGTCCGGTAAGTAAATGCAAAGAATTAGAGTATAAATTATTTGCAAAGTACGGAAAAGGACCATGGGGATTGAGAGCACCTGCAAAGTGTCCTGATAATTCATGGGAACTGTTAATATAAAAGCAGAAATAATTAAATAAAGTAGAAATAAATTCCCGGTAAAATATGCAATGAGTGTATTTTGCCGGGGAAATTTATTTTATAAATAATTAGTAAAATATATTGACAATAATCAAACGACACTATATATTATATATAAACAATAATGCGCGTGATTGTTAAATATTTAAGTGTCATTGTACACAAACAGAGGAGGTATGTATTTGAAAATTACGCAGGAGGCGGAGAAGGTCGTAGACGGACTTTGTCTTATGGACGATACGCTGTTTCGTGTCGTAGCGCAGGATAAAGGGTTTTGCGAGGAAGTTTTAAGAGTAATATTGCAGAAAGAAGATTTGGAAGTCATAACCGTTCAGGTTCAAAAAGATTTGCATCACATTCACAGTCATTCGGTAGTTCTTGATGTATTATGCAAAGATTCCCATAATAAAAATTACAATATAGAAGTCCAGCAGGAAGATAATGACGACCACCAAAGACGTGTGCGTTATCATGCGGCAAGCGTTGATACGACAATGCTGGAAAAGGGTAAAAAGTATGCCGATTTGCCGGATTTATGTGTTGTATATATTTCAAGTTTTGACATTTTCAAAAAAGGGAAGACCACATATCATGTAGACAGGACACTGCGGGAAACAAAAGATGTAGTTGACAACGGACTGTATGAAGTATATGTTAATACACAGATAGATGATTCATCCAGTACGGCGGGACTGATGAAAGTGTTTAAAAGCACGAAGCCTGTGCAGGATGAACGCTTTCAGAGGGTTTGTGAAAAGTTGAAAGAATATAAAGAAGGAAAGGGGAGAAGTACAATGTGTAAGCTAGTAGAGGATTATGCGAATAAAAAGGCGAAAGAAACGCAGGAAGAAACAGCCCGCAGGGCATTTGCAATGGGGTTACCGATAGAAAGTGTGGAGCAGTTGGTAAAGCTTTCGACAAAGGAATTGGAGAAAATTGCGACTGAGGTTGATATTGCGTAATAGATGCTAAAGTATAAAATGTTAATTTTTTGTAAAAATAAAAATTATGGATTGACATATTTTTTTACAGTGAGTAATATAATATTAAAGACAGGCAACTTGGGTGTCTGTCAAGTGTTGAAGTAGGGTGTTGTGCCAGAAAGCAGTGCTCTATAAGCTTTATAAGGGTTTAATATTTACCACAATCTGGCTAGAAACTACGAGTTTTAAAAGAAAATGTTGGAGGCTCTGCTATTTTGGCAGAGCTTTTCTTTTTAGAGGGGGATGGATTTATGCGGAATATAAAAGAATGTGTAAGTGCGTTCCTTCCACTTTTAAATATTGAATATGAGATTGTATTGATTTGTTTTTATCTCATGATACAGATGATAAGTATTTATGTAGGCCATTTTTCCCTGAGGATAAAAAAGATTATACGAAAAATCAAGCTTCTTGGACAATGTTGTATAAAAAGAAATGTAATCTGAACACAGGAGAGAAAACTATTTTATATGATAGATTAAAAAAATAGTTTGCTAATAGTATCATATTCACGGTTATCCAGTACAGCGGCATTGATGAAAGTGTTTAAAAGCACGAAGCCTTTACAGGATGAACGTTTTCAGAAGGTTTGTGAAAAGTTGAGGGAATATAAAGAAGGAAAGGGGAGAAGTACAATGTGTAAGCTGGTAGAGGATTATGCGAATATGCGTGCGGCAGAGGAAGCTGAAAAGGCAGTAGAGGAAACGACAAGAGAAACAGCCCGCAGGGCATTTGCAATGGGATTGCCGATAGAAAGTGTGGCACAGTTGGTAAAGCTTTCGGGAGAGGAATTGGAAAGAATAGCAGCTGAGGTTGATATTGCGTAAGCACATTTCATTTGCGATTTGCTATTGTTTTTACAGGAAATTTCCATTATAATAAATAAAGGCAATAAAAGAAAAAATGAATTTTACCGCGCACCGCATAAATACTGGGCTGAGTGACATTTTTAACGAAAATTCAGTGGAAAAATTGCTGAAAAATAATTCTTCCCCGCAAATCGCTAATTTAGCCCGCATAAATACTGGGATTGCAGAGATGCAGTTTGGAAGAGCAGAAACCCCAAAGGGGATTGAAACTTTTCATTGCATTGTAGTGTTATGCACACTATGACAGTTTGGAAGTGTAGAAACCCCAAAGGGGATTGAAACAATTTCACGGTTCTTTCGGAAGTTTTTTTGATTTGCCAGTTTGGAAGAGTAGAAACCCCAAAGGGGATTGAAACTTGTCTATAATAGACATTGCAACGTATTTATTTTTACTGTTTGGAAGAGCAGAAACCCCAAAGGGGATTTAACATAGCTTTTCTGAATTAAAGTCACCCCATATCCAATTTTGATAGTATATATACAGTTTTTTGTTACTCTTATGTAAATTTCAAGGACAAAGGGTTTATTCCAATATTTCAATAAAAAGTATCCCACAGTTGAGTAATATATAGATATTAAGACAAAATAATTAAAAAAACCAATAATTTTAGTTGAATTTATGTAAATTAGGAAATATAATATTATTGGAGGTGCAATAATATGTTGATAGAATTTCGATTTAAAAATTACAGGTCATTTAGAGATGAGGCGGTTCTTTCTATGGAAGCAGTAGGACTTGCATCATTTAAAAATTGTCTGATTGAACACGGAAATATGAAACTATTGCCGGGTGTTGCAATATATGGAAAAAATGGCGGCGGTAAAAGTAATGTAATCCGAGCGTTCTGGCTTGGTGTTCAGTTTATTCGAAATGCACAAAGAATACAGCATGAAAAGGCGATAGTGCCGGTTGTACCTTTTGCTTTGAATGATTATTCCATGAATGAACCAACAGAGTTTGAGTTTGATTATATTGTTAATGATGTGAAATATTGGTATTCATTTGCGGCAACAAGAGAAAAAATTATAAGTGAATCACTATATCATGCACCAAAAGGGCAAAAAGCGTTGGTATTTATTAGAAACGGGCAGGAGTTTACATTTACTGAGGATAAAGCACGCAGAAAACTTATAAGTGAAACAGTTGCGGAAAATCAACTGTTTTTTTCTGTTGCATGTACAATGAATGATGCTGTGTGCGTGAGTGCAATGAAGTGGTTTAGAGAGTATATTTTCTTCTCAAGAGATTACACGGATATTCCAAGACAGCTGTTGGAATATTCAGATGACAGCAACATGCTCAAAGCGATTTCCGATTATGCTAAGACAGCGGATTTTGGAATTGAAGAAATGCAGTTTGAGGTGGAGAATAAAGAAATAGAGAATGATTTTGAATTTCCTGAAGATATCCCTGTTGAAATAAAAGCAGCATTAACATCATTTGTACGGATATTATCTGAAACATCAAATAATTCGGAAAGTCAATTAAAAATGAGTCAGATAAAGGCAAGGGCAAAACACAAAGGAATTAATGCAAATGGTGATTCCGAATTGTACCATTTGGAATTGGAAGATGAATCGGATGGAACAAGAAAACTGATGTCGATTGCTCCGGCGATTGAATCAGTCCTTGACAAAGGTGGAGTATTACTGGTGGATGAGTTGGAAAGAGAACTGCATCCAATGCTTGTTTATTTTATCATTGCAAAGTTTCAGAGTAAGAGAAGCAATCCGCATGGCGCGCAAATTATTTTTACCACGCATAATACAGAACTTATGAATTTGGAATATATGAGAAAAGACCAGATATATTTTGCTGATAAAGATCGTGTTACGGGTTCTTCCGAATTATATAGTATTAGTGATTTTTCAACAAAAACAACAGAGAATATTAGAAAAGGTTATTTGGCAGGAAAATATGGAGCAACTCCGAATCTGGAAATTGAGGAGGTGGAGTAATGGCGAGAAAAAAGATTGGCAGCAGAGGTTCGGGTAAAACTATTATCCGGGTGTTTTGTGAAGGAGAAAGTGAGCAGGCATATACAGAGTTTTTGAAAGATAAATTTTGTGATGTTGCCGTGATTAAATATCCAAAGGAAACAGGATTGTTTGACAGAGCGGAAGACCGGTTCAAGAAAGACCCTTCATATAGAGATTATACAGATGTTATTGATGAGGTGTGGTTTTTCTTTGATGTTGAGATAAAAGATATTGCAAAATGTGATAGACGATACCGCACCATAAATTGGTTGAGAAAATTACGCAAAGATAAAGAAATCCGTGTCAGATTACTTATGACAACGGGGTGCATCGAATACTGGTTTATGTTACATCGAAAATTTTATATGCCGTCGTTGCAGACGGTTGCAGAAAAAGAAAAGGTGATTGCCGAATTAAAGGTAGAAGAACCTTTGTATGAAAAAGGAAACCGGGAAATAACATCAAAGATAGCCAGAGATTATCCGGTTGCAGTGATGAATGCAAGAAGAACAGTAGAAAAACTCTTGGCGGAGGGGCTGCCGGGGTTGGAAGACACGGATGAGCGAAATCGGTGGTTACAAAGAAAATGCCTGACCTTTTCAAATGTATATGAAGCAATTGAATTTTTAGAAAGCTTGGAAAAGTTGTAATCATAATTTTGTGGTTGAAAAAGCAGTAGATGAAAAGATAAGAGAAACAACCCGCAGGGTATTTGCGATTTGCTATTGTTTTTACAGGAAATTTCTATTATAATAAATAAAGGCGATAAAAGAAAAAATAAATTTTACCGCGCACCGCATGAATACTGGGCTGAGTGACATTTTTAACGAAAATTCAGTGGAAAAACTGCTGAAAAATGATTCTTCCCCGCAAACCACTAATTTAGCCCGCATAAATACTGGGATTGCAGAGATGCTGTTTGGAAGAGTAGAAACCCCAAAGGGGATTGGAACCAGTGCAAAAGCCACATTCCATGCTCATATTTTGGTTTGGAAGAGTAGAAACCCCAAAGGGGATTGGAACTTTTACTCGGGTCTAAATACCTATAGTAATCAATAGTTTGGAAGAACAGAAACCCCAAAGGGGATTGGAACTCTACCTCATTTCGTTCTCCAACTTTTTTATGATTGTTTGGAAGAACAGAAACCCCAAAGGGGATTGGAACCCTTTGCTTCTGCTAAAATTTCACCACATGTACCAAGTTTGGAAGAACAGAAACCCCAAAGGGGATTGAAACGATGCGCCTTTGAAGAGTTCATTGATGTACTTTGTTTGGAAGAACAGAAACTCCAAAGGGGGATTGAAACATTTCTTTTGATAAATCCAAACCATAAAAAGATTGCAGTTTGGAAGAGTAGAACTCCCAAAGGAGATTAATATACCGACTATAAATCCACACATTATAAAATTTCAAATTTTTTGAAGAAACTGACTGATATTATTAGACAAAATTGCTGAAAAATGGTAATATAAGAAAAGAAAATTGTCGAAAAGTACAGGAGGGGATTTGAAAATGACAGAACAGCAGAATATTAATATCATGATTACCAACGTAAGTGTCATTAACAAATATTCAATAAACGAGTATACTGATGTAAGTGGGGAACATTCTGATATTACAGGATATATTACCAATGAACCACCGATTAAGTATTTAATGGAAAAACTGAATGAAGACGGGGGAAAATTAGATAAACTCATATTGATTGCAAGTGATGATGTGAATCGAAAGGTTACAATTAAACTTCAAAGGGACGGGGGAAATAAAGAGGAAGTTGAGAAGTTTGAAGCTGATTATGGAAATGGAAAGATGACATCAGTAGAAATTCTTAAAGATAAAATCATAAAGTTTAGTGATGAAAAGAATATCCCATGTCCGGAATTTGAAGTCGTAAAATTAAGCGATGGCGGAAATGGCGGCACATTTTCTGAAATCTCTGATACTGCGGTTGTGAATGCGGTTGATGAAGTGAATCAAAAACTAATAGAAGAATCCCATAAATGTTGTAATTTAAATGTATATATTGAGTCTAATGGCGGTGTACGTTACGTTATTGTAATGCTTCTTAGTGTTATGAATATTTTGCAAAAAGTATATGCAAATATTAAATTGCAAGGCGTATATAGCATGATTTATAACAAAAAAACAGATGATCAGAAGATACCGATTTTGGATACGTCTATGACATATGCTTCAATAGAACTGCTTTCGGCGATGAATGAATTTATCTATTACGGTCGTGCCAAGGCATTGGCGGATTATTTTGATAAAAGGTTTACTAAGCGCAAGGAAACTGATGAAAAGTATGATGAAGATATTTTTGAGGGAATAAAGAAATGTATTAACCAATTACAGAAAATTGCAGATGATATGCAGCTTTGTAGAACAGAACAGATGATTGATAATTTTTATGAAAATGAAAGTATCAAAGATGTCTTGATGGGATTTAAAGCAAAATACAAAGAAGATGAAGATCCGGATGCCAGAATTTTTATAAGTGTTATTGATAATATCATGAAAGAGTACAGTGATATTTATGATAATCCGAATCCGAACAAATTTTTAAATCTGCCAAAGATTATTAAATGGTGTATTGATAAAGATTATATTCAGCAGGCATTGACATTGTGTTCAGAGAAGCTTCCGCAGTATTTTGTCCAGAGTCATATGATACATATTAGCGAAGAGTGGAAAGAATATGCAAGAAGTTTAAAAACAGGCATGAATAAAAATTATGAAGAAAACTATTATTTTTTGTGCCAGTTTGCAAACAGGGAATACAAGGAGTTCATTTCTTATATTAAATTGCATGAGTTATTAAAAGTATATGCTGAAGAAAGTACTGAGAATAATCAGGTTAAAGTAAAAAAGCTAATAGATAAATTTAACAAAGTGTTTTTGGGTAAAAGTAAAAATGTACCATTTTTAGAATGTTTAGAAAAATATTTTCATATGGAACTGTGTGAAAATCCACTAAAAGAGCAGTGCTTAAGGAATTTTAGTGCCAATTTTGAAAAACTTATTAATGCAGTTGAAAAGGATGAAAAAAATAAAAAAGAAGTCAATAAGTGGATAAATAAATTTAATTTCGAAAAATATAATGAAAAAGAGTATAATATCAAAAATAGGTTTGCAAATAAACTTAGGCAGAAATTGGATTTTAAGTTTACACCAAACTACCGGAAGAATATATCAAATTATAATTATTTTGGTATATTTGATGATACGCACTTTTATGCTGTGAATAGGGAAAAATTTAATGAAATATCAGTTATTTATGGAACATTAAAAGAACAGCGGAACTTATCAAACCATGCGGCAGAAAAATCACAGAAGGAAGATGATACATTATCTATGAACCAGATTAAATCCCTCATCACCTGGGAATTGGAGAAAATTGAGGAGTATAACAGAATCAACGGAGAAGTAAAAGATGTTCATTAATTTATCAAATCATGCGTTGCAAAACTGGAGTACGAAGCAGAAAGAAGAAGCAGAAAAGTACGGAGAACTGATAGACCTTCCGTTTCCGAATATCAGCCCATACGCTGACAGCGTGGAAATAGACAGGCTTGTGGAGAAATATTTAAAAAAGGTGCTGGAATATCACAATCCGGTGGTAATGTTACAGGGAGAATTTATATTCACATTTCGGCTGGCAACAAAGCTTAAAGCGGCAGGAATCAAAGTGGTTGCGGGCAGAAGTGAACGGATTGTGGTAGAAAGCGTTAATTCCGAAGGGATTCCGGTAAAAAAGAGTGAATTCCATTTTGCCGGATTTATGGAGTATTAAAACGGAATCAGAGGGATAAAAGAAAGTGAGGGGAACATATGTTAGCAAGGTTGAAACTGATCTTAGACAGCCGGCTGGAATATTATCAGTCGTCTAATCTTCAGGGAGTTCTCATGCAGAATATTGACACGGATTATGCAGAATATCTGCATAATCAGCGGTTCAATCCATATAGCATTGCCGTCGGTCATGAAGACGGTAATACCGTGTGGACGATTACAACGGTCACAAAAGAAGCGTATCAACAGATTATTGAACCGTTAAAGAGCGATTCGTTTAGAGAATTTGATATTCACAAACATCAGCTGCATGTCAGAATCATC
>ERZ827117.1776-NODE-1776-length-14469-cov-133.905092_pt1 | contig 14469 bp, 24 predicted proteins | sample MGYA00519920_ERZ827117 | MGnify/ENA primary metagenome ERZ827117 (study PRJEB31778, sample SAMEA3449260) | human gut metagenome | biome: human gut; feature: human-associated habitat; material: faeces | place: United Kingdom | collected 2010/2012 ...
CCGTGTGGTTTATCGCGGGTACAACAATGCGAATGCGAATGGCGGCGTATCGAATGCGAATGCGAACAACGATGCCTCGAACTCGAACTCGAATATCGGCTCGCGTCTGGAAATCTGACAATCGGCGTACAACACCGGGGACGTGTCCCCTACCGTGGTGCCGAGGGAAGCAAGCCACAGCAAAAGCGTACAGGATACGGAAAGCTGAAAAATCACGCGTCGGGTGGAGTTTGGTAGGCTGTCATCAGCTCGAAGAAGTCAGACCCGGGGAAAGGAAGGCCCTTATCTTCCATAACGACAACCAACAACCATGCGCAGAGAAGGATACATCACAGAGGAAATCATCGAATACTCCAACATGTCAGAGGCGTTCGACACCGTGCTGAGAGGGAACAGGCGAAAAAACTCAAGGCAAGGACGTTACCTGCTTGAGCACCGGGAGGAGGTGATCGCCGAACTGACAGCCGCCCTCCGGGACGGCTCTTTCCGACCCGGAGGATTCCATGAGAGAGACATCGAGGAATACGGCAAAAAACGCCGGCTGCAGATATTCTCCATGAAAGACCGCATCGCGGTATTCGCAGTGATGAATGTCGTGGACAGGCATTTACGGAAACGGTATATACGTACTACGGGGGCAAGCATCAAGAAACGGGGCACGCATGACCTGATGAAGTGTATCCGCACGGATATGCAAAGCGACCCGGAAGGTACCCGATACGGATACAAGTTCGACATCAAACGCTTTTATGACAACGCACGTCAGGACTTTGTCATGTGGTGCTTCCGCAGGGTATTCAAGGATAAGAGGCTGCTGAAAGTGATCGGGGCGCTCGTCACCGTGCTGCCGGAAGGTCTCAGCTTCGGACTGCGCATCTCGCAAGGGGCGGGAAACCTGCTCCTGTCTGTATTTTTAGACCACTACCTGAAAGACAAGTACGGGGTCCGGCATTTCTACCGTTATTGCGATGACGGACTGGTACTCGGTAAATCGAAAGCGGAATTGTGGAAGATTCGTGATGCCGTCCACTCCCAGGCCGCGCAAATCGGGCTCACCGTTAAGCCCAACGAACGCGTGTTCCCCGTGGACGAGGGCATCGACTTCTTGGGGTATGTCATCTACCCGGACCATGTGCGCCTTCGCAAGCGCATCAAGCAGAAGTTCGCCCGAAAAATGCACGAGGTAAAATCGAGAAAAAGAAGGCGGGAGCTGGCCGCATCATTCTACGGGATGGCGAAGCACGCCGACTGCAATAAGTTGTTTAATAAATTAACAGGCAAAAAAATGAGAAATTTTAAAGACCTGAATGTCGCCTACAAACCGGAGGACGGCAAGAAACGTTTTCCCGGAACGGTAGTAAGCATCCGGGAACTGGTAAACCTGCCCATCGTGGTCAAGGACTTCGAGACGGGCATCAAGACAGAGCAGGGCGAGGACCGTTGCATCGTAGCCATCGAAATGAACGGGGAGCCACGCAAGTTTTTCACCAACAGCGAGGAAATGAAGAACATCCTCGCCCAAGTAAGGGAAATGCCGGACGGATTCCCGTTCGAGACCACCATCAAGACGGAAACCTTCGGCAAAGGACGGACAAAATACGTATTCACATGAGAAGAGCAGAAGGTAACGCCGGAGTCAGGTTGCTGGAATGCACCAGCCCGGTCAAAAACAAATGGCGCATCCGATGGGACGTGCAAAAGAAGGAAGACGGATCCGCTTCCTACATGGAAGAGGAGTTCAACCATAAGCCGACCGACGAGGAGATACGGTCAACGGTCACGGCATGGTATAACCGGGAGACAGACAAGACCATCCTTTCCGGATTCACATACGAAGGGGTTCCGGTATGGCTGTCAAGCGAGAACCAGTTTAATTATAAGTCGGCATTCGACTTGGCAACTATGACAGGAGGAGCAACATTGCCGGTAACATTCAAGTTCGGCACGGACTCCGAACCGGTATACCGTGAGTTCACCATACTGGAAGACCTGACAGACTTCTATACGAAAGCCATGCGGCATATCCAAGACACGCTGGCCGATGGATGGAAAAAGAAAAATGCATTCGATTTATCGATGTATGCGGTAGATTAAAAGAAGCCTTCGGGGGCAAGGCTGTAAAAAAAAGCCCCCGGCCTGTTAATTAGTCGTCTCACTTACTTATTAACACAAAGATACCTCTTACAGGCACGACCGGGGGCATAGACCCTCGTTCGCCTGCAAGAGGTTTTTTGTGCACGCTTCTGCGCATAAATAAGTGAGACAGTGCAAAAGTACTAATTTTTGTTGAATATGAAAGTAATTGAGATACTGAAATTGAATAAAGGAACGCTGAAAACATGCCGGAAGGTAGGAATCCGGATGGAGGACGTACAGTATATCGAATTATACAATGACTACAACAGGCTGCTGGACGAAGGCGAGAAGGTTTCCTACATCGTGGCAGTACTGGCCGAACGTTATAATATTTGCGAGCGAAAGGTATATACGCTCATTAAACGGCTGCAAAGTGACTGCAATCCGTTTGCAGTGTAATGGGACAGCCTCCCCATTGAAGAGGGATGACGGCGCGGTACCTTTGCGGGGTATCAAAACAACGCACCATGAACAAGTATTATCAAATCCTGAAAAAGGTACTTGCCGACGGCAAGACACAAAAAGGCAGGAAAGGCGAAATCCGTTACCTGCTGAACGAGACGATCACGCTGGCCCCGGCGGAACTGCTCGATATTTTCGAGGGACACAATATCGCACGGAAGAAGCTCAGAAGTGAACTCTCGCTCTTCATGAGCGGGGAGAGACAGGTTGAGAAATACCGGGAAGCCGGGATAAACTGGTGGGACTACTGCGGCTCCATCCTCGTGAACTCCTACCCTACCTATTTCGAGAAGCTGCCGCCACTGATAGACAAAATCAACCGGGAAAAACGAAGCAGCAAGAACTACGTGCTGTTCCTCGGTTCGACCGGCACGGAAAGCAACCAAGCGCCATGCCTCAGTCTCGTTCAGTTCCAGATCGAGCAAGGCGAACTGGTCATTACAGCCTACCAGCGTAGCTCGGACGCCAACCTCGGATTACCGGCGGACATCTATCACCTGTACCTTATATCCCGACAAATAGAACTGCCACTGAAATCCATCACGATAAACCTCGGCAACGTGCATATTTACGAGAACAACGTCACACGCACACAAGAACTGCTTGCCGGCAATCCCAACATAAAATTCGAATTGAACGTATGAAAAAGATGTATCTGTCAGCCCCGCTGCCATTCGTGGGCCAAAAGCGCATGTTCGCACGCAAGTTTATGAAAGTATTGGAACAATATCCGGAAAACACGGTGTTCGTTGACCTGTTCGGCGGTTCCGGCCTGTTATCACACATCACCAAACGATGCAAGCCGGAAGCCACGGTCGTATACAACGATTTCGACAATTACCACAAGCGGTTGGAAAACATCCCAAGGACAAACCGGCTGATCTCCGACCTGCGTGCCATGGTCGGAAGTTCCGTTCCACGACACAAGACCATAACCGGGGAACTGCGTGAACGCATCTTCAGCCGTATCCTCCAGGAGGAACACGAGACCGGTTACGTGGACTTCATCACCCTGTCCTCCTCTTTGATGTTCTCCATGAAATATAAGCTGAGCGTGCAGGAGATGCGGAAGGAAGCCCTTTATAACAACATCCGGAAAGCGGACTATCCTGAATGCACGGATTATCTGGAGGGGCTGGAAATCGTCTCCTGCGATTACAAGGAGCTGTTCAACCGGCACAAAGACACGCCGGGCGTGGTGTTCCTGGTGGATCCGCCGTACCTTTCCACCGACGTGGGCACTTACAATATGAGCTGGCGTATGTCGGATTACCTTGACGTGCTGAACGTGCTCTCCGGACATCCGTTCGTCTACTTCACCTCAAACAAATCCTCCATCCTGGAACTGTGCGAATGGATCGGGAAAAACAAAAACATCGGCAACCCGTTCGAGGGATGTACCCGGATGGAGTTCAACGCACACATAAACTACAGTTCATCCTACACGGATATGATGTTGTTCAAAAAAGAGGCCGTCTGACGGCGTTTCTTTGCCCCCTGTTGAAACAGAAAGCCTCCGGCTGTGATTTGTCCGCCGGAGGCTTTACTGTCTGAACATGGCCATTTATCGAAGCCGTTTGAAGGCCACGCACGAATACACCTCGATATTTTCCACGATCTCCTCGTGATTGTGGTTCGTCTGGCTCTCCACCAGGTCAAAAACCTTGAACGTATCACCATCCATGCATGAAAGTCGCTCATGTATCAGTTCCGGCAGGTCAAACACCTCCAGCGCCTCTTCCTTGAACGGGCTGCCCTCACTGGCCGCACCGGTCCAGTCCGTCACGATATGCAGTTTCACTTCCGGTTCGGCACGATATTCCACCCCGTCCACGATCGCGTTCCAGCGTATCGGGCAGAACTCAACGAACACCGCCGGGCGTTCCCAGTTTTCCTCCTGCTCGATAAACTCCACGTTGCGGTTCCACAAGTCAATGTGTTTTATCAAGCCTCCGCCCACCTCCTTCAGCTCCTTGCAGAGCATATTGTAAAGTTCCTTTCTCATTTCCGTCTTATATCAAATTCGACATTGAAATATTCCGTTATATTCTCCTCTATGATTTCCCGGACAGCCTTCTCCACTTCGGGAGAGACACCCAAGAAACGCCTTCGGGGAATCTTGATCATACTGCCCTCCTTTTTCAACGCCATGAACTTCCAGAACTCCGCCTCGGTAGCCAGCTGTACGGTGCGTTTGTCCTTCCGCGGCTCGCCGTTCTTCCTGCGTCCGAAAGAACCGGTTGCCTCGTAGTATTTATGCCAAAAGTAACGCTTCATCTTTTTTGTCACCTTTATTTCCCCGCCGTCATTGTGGATGGCCGCATACGGGAGGTCGGTGTAAAACGTGATGCTGTTCTCAGTGGTCCGGCAGGAAACGCTCCGCCTGAGCCGGCCGGTATCTATCAAAATAGAACCTCCGGGGCGTGTCGGGCTCTTACGTCGCTGCCACGCCTCGGAGAAAAAAGCCTGACGCTCAAAATTGCGGTCGAACTCATCCGTCATCTCCACCCGGATATCCTGCAGGATCCGGGCGATCATCTTCTGCACGTCCTTATTCATAGTCATTGTCATTAAAGAGCAAAAGCTGGCGGGTTTCCTCGTCAGCTATCTTCTTGCTCGCATCCGCGCTCGCGTTGAGTATATTGTAGAATGTACGTTCGGTAACGGCATACACAGGATATACGTACCGCCGCCAGATCTCGCGGTTCGGTACGCCGCGTTTGGCATATTGGTCGTATATCCTGTTTATCTCCTCCACACGTTTCTCATAACTTACTCCGCGTCGCTTTGCCATCGCTTACTCTTTCTTCGGATTATAGGGTTGAATGTCCAGTTCCATCTTCGCGCTCACCATCACCCGGCCGCTACCGCCGCACTGGGGACAAACCTCCTCGGTTGTCTTCACTTTCTTTTTTCTGAAAATCCGGGAAGGGATCGCAGTCGTTCTCTGTACGACACCCGTGCCGCGACAAGCACGGCACAAGGCTACTTTTGGGGTCTTCTCTACGTTAAAGATCATGCGGCATCCTCCTTTTTCGGTTCAACATAGAATGTCTCGTCCTGGGCCACCTGTATGCCACACTTGGCCATCTGCGGAGCCATCTCTTCGGTGTCACGGTCTGCAAGCAGCTTGTCCTTGGCAATCTCCTCCGTCTGGCGCACATAACCGGGAAGAAACTCCTTGACAAGCTGCAACGCACTCGCCCACGTGAAGCCTTTCAAGGTTTTCAACTTTGGCGTGCCTGTACGGAAACCGATAACACCGTGCGCCATCTCAAGGCTCTTTTTCTTTGAGAACAATTCTGCCTGGTTCTCGGTGGCATAGGCCTGCAAGGTGTCGAATGCCTTTTCCTTCTCTCCTTCCAGCTCCGCCAGTTTGTTAGCGTACTTCTCACGGAGCTTTGCGCACTGGAGCTCGATGTCCGCTGTAATCTTCGCACTCTGCGCATCTGCCTTCGCATAGCTTGCAAACGCTTCATCGGCGGCCTCCCTGGTCACGCCGGTAATGATCACTTTCTTTTCTCTTTTTGCCATTGTAGTAAATTTTGATGGTTAATCACTGATTATTTTCTCATCCTTCAAAAGCAAGGCAAACGCCCTGTCTCTTTCAGCCTTTGTCTCAAACTTCTTATACGTCTTCCAACTTCCATTTCGACCTGTACAAAACTTAATCCTCGGAGAAGGGTAATCGTCCTTACGGATTATCTGGAAACCGGCATTAACCAGCTTGTTCTGATCGTCAATTCCCATACTAATCCTCCTCACTATAACCCGGCGTTTCCAACTCGCTTTCCAACAGGGATTCCTCGTATTTCTCATAAGACCACTCGTTCAGTTTATTGAAAAACTCCTCGCGGTCTTCGCTGTCCATTTCCGTGATCTCGTCAAGTATCTGGCTTTTGACGTTCTCCAGCAATTCTTTGAATTTCTTATCCATATCTTTCAATTTTTAGGGGCTTTGGTGTCTATGAACATATAGGTCACCGCTGCCGGTTGTTTTACTTCCTCTTTCTTTTTTTCCTTGAGTCCACCCTTGCGCCGGATAGAGCGCAGCTTTACGGCCAGTTGCTCCAGTTCGTCCGATGAGATTTGGGCAAATGCCTTTCCCGAAATCCTCGGGTTCCGGCAGAAATCATTGATACGTGCCCAGTCAGTGGTATCAATCCCCATCTCTTGCATGAGTTTCAAACACACGCTGCGCCAATATTTAAGCTCCTCCCGCATCTTCCGGCGACACTCATCCACACCGGCCAGCTTCTCCAATCCCTCACAACAGGTGTTATATTCAAGCCTCGTCATTTCACGAAGGCTGTCCGTCCGGTTCCACGTGTACTGCAGCACGATGGACTTCTTGAACTCTTCCCGGTCACCGTTATAAGGCAGCTTGTTGAACAAAGCGTAGAACCGGGCGAAATTGGTTACTTCCTGTGCCATATCATCCTTTCACTTTTTTCTCCACTGAAAGGATTGCCAGACTTATCATCATAAGTTTTACAGACTGACTGTCCTCCTCAAGCAAATCAATATCCGCAACCACAGACTCACCACTCATGGCATTCCATATTCGCTCTACCTCTTCCGTCTTCTTTTGGTTCATCAAAAAGAGATACGCATCATACTCGGAACGATCAAATTCAAATACGACCTTAACTTTCTGTTTTTCTTCCATATATTCACTATTTAAAGATTATTCAAACAAAACTTTAATGCCACACGAACTCGCCACGTCAAGTTCCAACTTCGCGCCTTTGCTCAGTTCCCAGTCCTTCAGCATATAGATATACTCACAATCCAAAAGCAGGGCTATATCCGCCCGCATGTGCTCCCTCCAATGGGCCTCGTCCGGCAAGCCGTTCTTGAACGGGTTAACCGGAGCAAACCCCATGTCTCTCAGTCTCTGTTCCGCATCCGCAAAAGCGCCTTTGCGTTCGTCAATGTTATAGTGGGCTATTGCCCCGCTGATGTAAACCTTGTCTTTTTCCATCATTTCTTTTTTTAGTTGTTTGCTTCTTCTGAATCTTTCCGGCAGTACTATCGTCCAGTTGCAGTTCCGACAACACTCACCCTCCTGTTTCACGGGAACGGGGCTATTACCCGGTTCCGTAAATCTCCTGCCACAAATGCAGCAGATCTTCGTCTCACTTTTTTCCATATCGTCACACTATTTCAAATTGCACCTTAAAATCATATTCCTTGCAAAGCCGCCGTATCTGGACCACAGTCAAAGGGATACTACCGTAGGGGCAAAATATCACCCGTTCCCTGGTAGAGCACCGAAAGCCTTTCCGACGCAGTTTATATAGGAGATTCTTGCGTCTCATCTTCTGTTTGTCCATAATTACAGGTTATTACTCGTTTGAATAATCCCTTCTTCCCATACTGCGTAATAACTACCGGCCTCACCGATGGCACGGCCTTGACAATACGCCTTATAACCGACCACCCTAATCTTCATGTCACAGATATAACGCAAACGGATCGCACCGCCTCCCATCGGCTGGCTCTTCTTTTCCTGACTGATCCAGATGAAGCACTTTTTCGGGAAACGCTTCATCAAGGCTACCGCATCCGGATACTCCCATTCCGACACCTGATACGAATCCACGATGATAAACTTCGGGGACTTCGGCTTCTTCAAACGGTCTATCAGTTCCTCATAGGTCTCGTCCACCACCACTCGGAACTTGCCTTGTACCTCGTTCATCTTCAAATAATCCATACGGCGTTGGAATGTCTGGTTCACGCCCTCTTCATAGCTCAAGTACAACACAAGGCCGAACTTGCACAGCTCCTTGCCAAGCTGCATCACAAAGCTGCTCTTTCCGCTGGCGCTGGCACCGCTGATGAACCAGGAGGCGTTTTCCGCAGGGAATCCGAAAGGCTTATTCCATTTCTCACCCCACGGCAACGTCACCCATTTCTTGGCAGCTATGTCTTTCGGACTATATGCTCGTTTCATTGCACAACCATTTTAAGTTTCTCAATTTCCGTATATACACGTCTCAGACCTCCACGTGTCTTGCGTACAATCTGCGCTATATCCGCACCAGCCGGGGCATTCACCTTAGCCACCGTTCGTGCCTGGGCATTCAAGAACGCCTCGCGCTCCTTGCCGTCATCGGGAGTCACCTTGCTGTAACGATCTCCGTAACGGCTCAGCATCTCGGTATAGCCCACTTTTTTACATTCTATCGAACGGTTGATCTTCTCTTTCAAACCATCCGCACCCATCATATACCAGGCGCAGCTACGTTCGGTGGCGTTCCACAAAGCCTTCAACTCAAGGAACGCCTCATACTGCAAATCCCCGGCCTCGTCCAAAATAATAAGCGGATTTTCAATGGAACGGAGGTAATAAGTCAAATCCTCGTACACATCGCTATATTTGCCTTTGGCATCCACACCGAACTCCGCGGCGATCTTACGCACCAGCTTCAGCTTGGTCTTCACCTGCGAGCAGTCGATATACACGGCATTCTTGTGGTTCTGCACATAATACCGTGCGGTAAAGGTTTTTCCTATGTTTGGGATATCACATAGGATAGCCGACAAGCTCGACTGCTGGGAGAACTCCAGCTGGGCGGTTATATACTCGAACGTGGCGGTCTTGGCGACCTTCCACTCCATATCGGCACGGAGGCTCACGCCCAAACGACGGGATATACTTATCCAGTTGGCGTCACTAAGGGCCTTGTCCGTCTGTCCGTTCTTGATGGCACTGTACACCGAAGTACTGATGCCAAGGGACGCGGCGTGTTTGGCGTCGCTCGGGTAATTCGCGCGATTGGCGGCTACCGCTCCCAAAATCTTCTGTTTCTGCGCTTCTGTAATCATAATTCAAACGCTGTTATAATGTTATTCTAATCGTATCCTTACATATCTCCGATACCCAATGCGGCCATGTTTACCGCCGGCTGCCATTCGTAAATATCTTCGGGGGCTTCCGGTTTCATTTCCGAGGCTACCAGAAGATCTACCGGCTCTTCTTCGGCCGTCTGTTCCGTTTTCGCTGCCACGCCTACCTGACCGATGGCGTTGTCGCGGACGTATTTGCCGAAACTACTTATCTTCTTCTGCTGCTCGATATAGTTCACAACATCCTTCTCGGTCTGCTCGGCCAGCACCCTGTTGTAGGTTTCCACCTTCTCCACCTTGTCGATATAGCGGTCGCCCTGAAATATATACACGTCCGTGGGCTTTCCCTCCTCATCCGGCAGGTAGTAGGCCGTCACCTTGTAGTCGTTCGGCTGCAGGCGTTCCAGCACCGATGTGTCGCTCAGCCACCAGTCCTCGTAGGCCACTCGCACCGTTGAGTTGCGCCGTATGCTGGTTTCCACACGCTCGCCGATGAAGCGGCTCAGCGTGAGTTTGTCGTACTTGCGCAAGGTAGGGTTGATGTTCGCCATCAGCACTTGCCAGCGGGTCATGCCCGGATATTTCTTCTGGTTGGGATGCAGGGTGTTGTTCCATTCCGCATTGTCCCGGCGGTCATCGGCCACCAGCTGGTCATAGCTGAAGTATTCCCGGTCTTCGTAGGTGTCGTTGTATTCGTCACTAATCTTTTTGTGTTCCGTGCGCCACTTTCCTTTGCAGTAGTGCCGGCCAATGCCGGCATGGTTCTTGTGGATGACGCTGCGCTTTTTCGCGCCATTCAGTGGCTCGGCATATTTCTCCTGCGAGTTCTGAGGGGCGCAGAAGTGAACGAAGTTGAATGCAACCCCGGCCTGCAGGAAACCCTCCTTGTACTCGCTCATCAAGTGGTTTTCCACTTCTATGCCAGCAGGAATTCCCCAGCCGTTGCGCTCGATGAGCCGGAACATGTCACGGAAACAGTCCACGACAAGCATCTGGTCTTTCTTGCGTCCGTAACTGGCGCCGACCACGCACTGGCTCACCACGTCGTAGGCGTAATAGGCGTGTACCCGCTGCTTGGTGTCTTTCAGCTTGCGTGTCAGGTCCACGTCGTCCATCGTGATTTGCGACAGGCTGAACTCTCCGTTATGTCGGTGAACGTGAGGCATCTGCTCGTGCATGAACGTGGTATAGCTGGAAAGGGCGTGCTCTACCAGCAATTTGTTGCTCGGCTTATTCAGAACATTTCTGATGGTACTCTCGCTCAGTTCCTTCGGGTCGCCGTTCTTGTCGGTAAAATCGTCGGGATTATAAATTTCGCCGGTACTCAGGTCATACACGTCAAGCTCCCCGCACACAAAGGACATATACATCTCATGAACGTTGCTGTTGAACGGTTTGTTAGGAAGGACAGCGATACTGCATATCAGCCGCTCGGTCTTGTGGTCCACCTTCCTGGCAATCTGGTTCCCGAACTTTCCACTGATAAGGCACTCATAACCGTACTGCTTGTACTCGTTCACCTTCTTCCGGAAACGCAAGGTACTCGCCGGCAGATCATGCCCGAACTCCTCGCGCAGCGTCTCAATGGTAGTAGCCATCATGCTCCAATCATACTTCTCTCCCATCAGCTTACGGTAGTCACGACTCCGATTGTATAACCGGATGCAGGTATTCAGAACCGACGCGTTCACCGCATACTTTCTGGCAAGCTCGTCAGAAGCCTTATCGCTGGACTGCCGGGCAGCCCAATCCATAAAGAAAGCGACGGCAGCCTGATCAAGCTCGTAATTCGATATTATCCAACCACGCAAAAGAATAGCGGCGCCACCAGGATGTTTTTCATTTACTTGATCTTGATATTCAGTTGGAAGGCTATCGACAACAACCAAAGCGTAGTTTCCCTTTCCACCACCAGAACGAGCCATCTTCAGCCTGTTACGTGCAGCAAGTTGACGGCAGTAATCCTGTGTCAAAATACCGTCAGCCTCAAGTTCACGTACCGATATGCAAAGTTTGTTATCGAAAAATTCCATACTCACACCTCCTTATTTCAACGCGGCCGCAAAATTTTGGATGATGTCTATATTGGAAAATGTCACATTATCATAATGTCTCACCTCTTCCCCTTTATAAGTCACCACACCCGTACTGTCGTTTTTACTGATTTCCAACAACGCGCCATTCGGAAAATATTGGCGTATCACGTCATCATGGTCGTGTAACGTCTCCATAACCGGAGCCACAGCCATTACAATACCGCCACGCTCACGGGCGGCCTTCTGGATCCTACGGATGGTATCCGTGTCCTGTTCAAAACGCAGGGCTTTCCAAACCGTCACGCTACTTACGTCGAAAGCCTTGGCCAAAAACTGGCGATCCTCACTTGTTACATGAATATACTTTTTCATATCTCACTTGATTTTAATATCCTAATTCATTATATTTGTTGCGTTTTCAAAAAAGAACAAGTTATGTTACCTCTTTATACCGTTACTTATACACTCACTGCACGTGATCAACAAAATCTCTGTTTAGAGCAGTTCAAGGAATATATCTCCCCGGCCATTGAATGTGCCACACACCTTATGGGACTTATTACAGCCGGGAAAAAACCAGCAATCGCTTTTTATGAAGAACCGGAACTATATGCAAAAATCATCGTATCCGTTTCTTTTGGAAAAAACAAAGCCGAGCACCTTTCCCCAATAAGCATCGCACTTGGAGACCTCATGGCATTGGAACTTTCCGAATGCGAAATAAGCACTAAGATTGACCAATACGTTTTGGGATAGGAGGACGATTCACCACATCCGCCAGTGTCTCACACGCCACTACTTTTTCAAATGTAGCTTGGTGCCTTAAAACGGCTAATACTTCCGCATTCAAGGAAAGGCAATTAACGTACGCTTCACTATTATAGCGTTCCGAACTTTCCGGTACGGCCGCTTTCATTTCATTCATCACACCATTCAGGGCACCAAGTAATTCCTCTAATGCCTCAGTACTTACCTTGTCTAATAAAGTTGCTTTCATATCTCACTATTTTATCATTACTCCGCATTTTCAACCTTGAAAGAAAAGCCCTTATCCGCCAGCACCCGCTTTACAAAATCCAAATCGTGTTTATCAACCGGGAAAAATACGGCTTGACAATCCACACTGGGATAAGATTTGATAGCAGTCTTCGTTGCCACCTTCTTAACTAATCCATAAAGAAGTCCGGCTGTTTCAGCCGTTGCTTGCGCTATAATTACTTTCGCTTTCATTTTCTCACTTATTTAAATTCGTTTATAATCGGTTTCAAACTCACGCCGTAGCAGCTCATCAAGCGCCGGATAAGATTCTTCACATAAAAATCGGGAGCGGAAAACACAATCCCGGTCTCTTCAGTGTATCTGAAGCTGATACCATCCATCATCAACACGTAAGCGACTTTGTACTTCACGCTTTGTGTCTGCCATTCTTTGATTTCTTCGTTCATTTTCTTTAAGTGCTAAAATTCGTTATTCTCGACCCTTTTCTGTATCTTTGGCCGCTTGTTAATTTCTTAACTCGATGCAAATATAGTATGAGATTTTCATACTACAAAATATTTATGCGTAATTTTTCATACCAAACTCGTTTTATGGAGGAAAATATCAGATTCATTCAAATACTTGACGAATTAAAAGCTCAAGGGCAAATAACCGATTATGTACAGGTAGCAAGCATACTTGGCACAAATAAAGCTGGCATAAGTGACATTAAAAGTGGCCGAAAGAAATTATCTATAGAGCTACTTAGAAGTCTGAAATATTCATACCCTGATATTTCGATTGATTGGATCATCATGGGGACAGGGGATGCTTTCATAACAATGAAAGAGAAGCAAGAAGCCACAGATGCACACTTATTCGTACAAACCATAACTCAACAGGCGGAAGAAATCGGCCGTCTTAAAGAACAGATCCGCCAAATGAATCTTGAAAAAGGGAAGCCTGCATCGGATGCGTACACTTCTGGAGATGCAAATGTAGGGTAGAGCGCACTTTTACCATCAGGAGAACATGAAACGTTACCCTACGAATCCCCCTAATCATACCTTCAGGTTCCCCTCCCTCGGTATTCCCCCTCCATCTACCCCATATAATCACCTTAAAAGGACTGATAATCCGTTATATAATAATGTGGGATTTTTGTAGGTGGTGGTTTTTAGGGTGGGTGTATCGAGGCATATTTTACACCTATCATTCAAAAAACCATATTTTACCACACTTCCAACTACCCCCTCTCAAAACCGTGTTTTGTCACTCCAAATACAAAAATCTGTCACTCCAAACTGTCACACCAAGTGTCACCCCAAAGGGTCAATCGTCACTTTGGGGCACAAAAAAAGGAGACCATAAGTCTCCCCTACAAGAATAACTGCCGAATGGTGATTTTCTTTCGTTCTAATGCCATTCTAATCTATTCATCTACTCTCCCCTCCTACTCCCTGAAATAAGCGTAGATTGCTTGATTATAGCCCTTTTAGTGCATACTGTACCATTACCGGACAGACCAGCATGTAACAGATAATTTTTGGTCGCACCCACCTGTTCTGCCGTCAAAACCGTATAAACAGCCGAAATGCTACTGAAATACCAATCTCTTCGTTTTGTTCCGTCTATTCCGTGCGTCAAATGCACATGTATAACCTTTGCCATATCACTATTATATTTGATACAAATATACCAAATATCTATTATATAGAATATTTTAGAAACATATAATCCAAAACAATGTATAAAAAAGTGGCCTACCACCGATATCTTCCTCTCCTACTTACGCACCATGTAAACCTCGTGTAAGCCCATTTAAAGCAATCGTCAAACCGATGCAGCCGAAACAACCCTCCACGTAAACAGAAATTAAACCTACGTATACGTTTCGTTTTGCGGGAGTCCCTTCCATTCTTCCCCATAACCTACTGTATTACAAAGCAATGTATTGTTTTATTCAATATATCGTTTTATACGCTTCGTTCTGTGCCCCATA
>ERZ827117.1779-NODE-1779-length-14443-cov-3.097303_pt1 | contig 14443 bp, 11 predicted proteins | sample MGYA00519920_ERZ827117 | MGnify/ENA primary metagenome ERZ827117 (study PRJEB31778, sample SAMEA3449260) | human gut metagenome | biome: human gut; feature: human-associated habitat; material: faeces | place: United Kingdom | collected 2010/2012 ...
TGACGATGGGCGGCGGCATTGGCCAGAGCCGCCTGTGCATGCTGCTGCTGGGCAAAGCCCACGTAGGTGAAGTACAGGTCAGCCTGTGGGATGACGACACCGTCGCCGCCTGTGAGAAAGCGGGCATTGCGCTGCTGTAAAACAGAATAACAAACAAAAAGGCCGTGAGGAAAATCCCTCACGGCTTTTTTTACGACGTTTTTACGACGTCAGCGCAAAAATAAAGCCGTTTACGACGCTTTTACGACGTGATTTTGAACGTTTTAGAACGCTTAAAAACGCCAGAAAACATAGAAAAAGCTCGTAGATAAGATGTTATTTCTTATCTACGAGCTTTTTTATATGGAGCTGACAACAGGAATCGAACCTGCAACCTGCTGATTACAAATCAGCTGCACTGCCAGTTGTGCTATGTCAGCGGAACTTCCTTATTATAGCATAAGGGAAGCTGAGTTGTCAATGGGGACCAGCGCAGCGAGCAGGGCGCAGTAATCTTGCAGGGTCAGCTGTTCCGGGCGGGAGCGCGGATCGAGGTGGGCGGCTTCCAGGGCGGAAAGGACAGCGGCTTTGGGCAGCTGCAAACCGTTGGAGATGGCGTTTGCAGCGGTCTTGCGGCGCTGAGAGAACGCTGCACGGATCAGGGCGAAAAATGCTTTCTCGTCCCCGTTCGGCACCTCGACGGCGGGCGTCTTGCGGACATTCAGCCGAATGACAGCGCTGGTGACTTTGGGTGCGGGGTAAAAACTGCCGGGCTGCACGGTAAACAGCAGTTTTGGCTCGGCGTAATAGGCCACCGCGTAGCTGATGGCCCCGGCGTCGCGCGTGCCGGGGGCGGCACACAGGCGCTGCGCGGCCTCTTTCTGCACCATGACGGTAATATTCTCGATGGGGAGCTTCTCTTCCAGCAGGCGCATCAGAATCGGGCTGGTGATGTAGTACGGCAGGTTGGCGCAGACGGCTACCGGTTTGTCGCCGAACTCCTCGGCCAACAGGGCTTTTAAATCGACCTTGAGGACATCGTTCAGCACCAGTTTGAAGTTATCATAGTCGGCCATCGTTTCTTCCAGCAGAGGCGGCAGGCGCTTGTCGACCTCGATGGAAACGACTTTGTCAGCGCGTTTGCAGAGCTGCTCGGTCAAAACGCCGATACCGGGGCCGACTTCCAGCGCGCCCCAGCCGGGGCCGATGCAGGCTTCCTCGGCAATGCGGGGGCAGATGCCGGGATTGATGATGAAATTCTGGCCAAAGCCTTTGGACAGGGCAAAATCATACCTGGCACAAAGGTTGCGAATGGTAGACAAATCGGTCAGGGTAGGCAAAGCGGGCTCCTCTCAGCTTGGAAAAAATCAGTTTTGGCCGGACAAAACCTTGGCGGTGTTCAGGGCCTTGGTGATCTGGGGGTCGGTATCGACGGTGTAATCGTAGTAGGCGTTCTGCTCATCGGCAGACAGGGCAGCGTCCACATCGGGGGTCAGGCCCAGGTCGTTCCAGGACTGGCCCTCGTTGTCCAGCAGCAGGCCGATTGTGATGTAGGCGGCGGAGCCATCGGAGAAGCTCTGGGCATCGCTCATCACAACGCCCTTACCCGCGGTGCGGGTGCCTACGATGGTGGCATTGTTCATCTTGCGCAGGGCATTGGCAAACAACTCAGCACCGTCGGCTGTGCTGCCGTTGACCAGCACGACCATGGGCACGGTGACTTCATTTTCATCGGACATGCGCAGCAGGGTCACATTGCCGTCTTTATCTTCCTGTTGGGCGATAACGCCGGAGGGCACGCAGTAGTCAGCACAAACCAGCGCAGCGTTCAGGTTTTCGCCGGTGTTGTCGCGCACGTCAAAGATGAAGCTGGCAGCACCCTGGTTCAGCAGATTGTCGACGGCAGAGCGGAACTCGCTGGCGGTACTGGAAGAAAAGGCGTCGATGCGGACATAGCCGCAGGTGTCGCCGATCATCTGGCTGGAAACGGTGGTGGTGCGGTAGTTGCTGTGCACGAGATCGACCGTCTGCTCCTGGCGATCCGGGGTCAGATAGGTGATGGTGGTCGTGGTTCCCTCTTCGCCCAGCAGGGCCGAGGTGAGGGACGCAGTGTCGGTCATCGACTTGGTAGAAAGATCACCGATGGCCGTGATGAAGCCGCCGACCTGCAAGCCTGCCTCGCTGGCGGGCGAGTTGTTGTACAAGCGGGTGATGCGGCCATAGCCGGAGGACGGGTCGTTGACGACGGCCACGCCGATGCCGGTCAGCTTGCCAGACTCAACTGCCAGGCGCTCACTGTAGGCCTTGGCGGTGTAGTAGCGGGCGTACTTATCGTTGATGCCCAGCATGTAACCGGCGGCGAGAGTATCGTTCAGCGTATCCTCGTTGATGGAAAAATATTCGTTGGCACGGACAAAGCGGTCGATCTCGGCCAGCTTGTTATATTGGCGCTCCTTGCTTTTGACGCTGGAAACGGTGGAGTTGAACATATTCATCGAGACGACCATCGTCAGCGAGAAAGTGACCGCCATAGCGATCAGTGCGATGGTAATAGTGACGCCGAGACTGATTTTTTTGCTCATGGGTTCAGATGGCTCCTTACAAAATTATGCGGTCTTTTACAGGGTATAGGCAAGGCTGAAAAGAACGCTGGAAAAAAGGCCAAGGATCATAGCCACCGCAATGACAAGGCAGAAAACGCGCACGGCGGGCTTATGCTTTTGGGGCTTCATCAGGACTTCCCTCCCCTTACGAGATATAGTTGGTGACGCTGGTCAGCACGCCGTTGACCTTCATTTCAAGGTGCAGGTGGTTGCCGGTAGAGTTGCCGGTGGTGCCGACATAGCCCAGCAGCTGGCCCTTGGTAACGGTCTGCCCTACACTGACAACGGGGGCGCTGTTCATATGGGCGTACAGGGTCGAGTAGGTGTTGCCGTTGGAATCGGTACCATGGTAGACCTGCACATAGTAACCCCAGCTGTAGTGATAGGTGGCGGCGGTGACAATACCGTCCGCAATCGTGTAGATCTGGGTGCCGCCGGGGGCTGCATAGTCGGTGCCGCGGTGTCCGCCGCCGCCGAAGTAGCAGGAAATGTACTTAAAGGTCGCCAGCGGGCGGCCAAAATCGAGCGAACAGGTAATGGACGCGTTGCCGTACTTCTGGTTCTGGGCGTTCAGGTAAGCGTCCAATGCGGCGGCAGCGGCATCCAGCTTTTTGCGGGCCTCGGCTGCGGCTTCTTCGGCGGCTTCCTGCTGGGCGGTGGCTTCGTCGATGTCCTCATTCGCCTGGGCAATGTTGACGGCCAATTCGTCCTGTTTGTTGTTCAGCTGGGTGTTCTGCTCTTCCAGGCTGGCCTGGGTGGCTTCCAGCTCGGCCTTGGCATTTTCCAGGTCGGTGCGCTGGGCTTCGAGGTCGGCTCGCTGGTTTTCGAGGTCTTCGCAGATGGATTGATCCTTGCTGCTGATCTGCTCCAGCGTCTGGGCAAAAGTCAGCAGCTGGTACAGGTTGGTGGCGCTGGAAAGCAGTGCGATGGAACCGCCATCGTTCAGCATCTGCATGGCGCCCATGCGCTGTTTGAAATCAGCCCAGCGCTGGTCGTACTCGGCCTGCTTGTTGTCAACTTCGATCTGCTTTTCATCAATCTGGGTCTGCTTTTCGTAGATCTGGCTTTGCAGGTCAGTGATCTGGTCGCTGATCAGCGATATCTGGCTTAAAATCAGGGTCTTTTGATCTTCCAGCTGGGATTTGACAGCCTCGGCATTGGCCTTGTTGTCCTTGGCCTCTTTGATGGCGGCGTTGACTTTGTCCAGTTCGGCCTGCTTGGCTTCTACCTCGGCTTTCAACTGGTCCTGTTTGGAGTCGGCCATCGGCATAACGTCGGTAGAAAAGGTCATGACAAAGGCCATGGTTACGGCCAGCAAGGCGGAAGCGACCCGTTTAAAACGACGAGAAAGTTTCATTTGTTTTTTTGTTCCCCTGTTTACATCATGGTATCAAACGTTCAGATGTTTACGGATACTGGTGGCGGTGCCGATGCCGCAGAGCACAAAGCCCAGCAGCGCAAAGCCGCCGACAAGGTAGTACCAGACGTTGGTCAGCGGCACCAGCTGACCGCCGAACATCTGGGACAGATTGGAGGGATTCTCGGCATACCAACGGGTCAGGGCGTAGTACGCGCCACAGATGATGCCGGACGCCAGCGCGGCGGAGATCAGGCCGGAGGTGACACCCTCGACAAAAAACGGGAAACGGATAAAGCCGTTGGTGGCGCCGACCAGTTTCATGATATTGATTTCTTTGCGGCGGTTAAAGACGGTGATCTTGATGGTGTTGTTAATGACCACGATGCTGACAATAGCCAGCACCAGCACGATGCCATAGCAGGCGTAGCTTACGACTTTTTGCAGCGAGACAAACACCTTGGACATTTCCAGCGGGGCGTTGACCTGGTACACACCGTCGATCTGGCGCAGCTGCTGGGAGACCGATTCAATATTATCGGGGCTGTCCACCACAACGCGGTAGTTGGGGTAGAACGGGTTATCGTTGGCAAAAGCGTCCTGCAGGTTGGTGTAGGAGGACAGCATATCGCTGTAAACGGCCAGCACGTCCTGCGGCGACATGTAGGTGACGCCGACCACGTGGGCAGTACTGCGGATGGCGGTGTCAGCAGCGGCGATCTGGTCATCGCTGGCACCCTGGTCCATATAGACAACGGTCTCATTCTGGTCACCGATATACTCGACCATGGCGTCGATATTGACGCCCAGCAGGTAGGCGGCACCAATCAGCAGCATGCAGACGGTCAGCACGCCCATGGAGGCAAAGGTCATAAGCCGGTTGGCCCGCAGGTTATGCAGGCCCTGGCCGACCAGATAAGTAAAGCTGGAAAAACGCATGGTATCCCCTCTTAATTATTCCTCATCATCGTAATCTTCGTAGTCATCGTAGCCGTTCTCACGCTCGGCCATGCGGGCGGCATAGCGGCGGGCAACTTCGGGGTGCGAAGTGTCCGAGGCGACCATACCGTTGGCCAGCTCAATGACGCGGTTGTTGTATTTGCGGGCAAGTTTATGGACCAGCTCGTGCTCGTGGGTGACGACTACCACCGTGATATTGACCTTGTTGATGGCCTCGAACAGCTGCATGATATCAAGCGACATCTCGGGGTCGATATTGCCGGTAGGCTCGTCGGCGATGATCAGCTTGGGGCCGTGGGCCAGCGCGCGGGCAACGGCCACACGCTGCTGCTCGCCGCCGGAAAGCTCATCAGGAAGACGATCCATCTTATCCTCAAGCCCGACCAGCGACAGCACGTACGGGATGCGGGACTTGATCTTTTTGGTGGGAATATTGGTCACGCGCATGGCGAACGCGACATTCTCGTACACCGTCATGGTGGGAATCAGTCGGAAATCCTGAAAGACCACACCCATCTGGCGGCGCAGATACGGCACCTTGCGGCGCTTCATCTTGGTAAGGTCCTGACCGTTGATGATGACGCGGCCCTCGGTGGGCTTTTCTTCCATCTGAATCAGTTTGAGGAAGGTAGATTTGCCAGCGCCGGAATGGCCCAGAATAAAGACGAACTCGCCGTCGTCGATCTGAATGTTGATATCGTCGAGCGCTACGTTTTCATCGTTGTGCGTTTCGTAAGTTTTTGAAACATGTTCAAATTCGATCATTGGTTTAAACTCCCATGCCCTTGAGACTTCTTGCGGATGGTTACAGTCATACATATAATAGAATACCATGCCAGCATGTTACGGTCAAGCGCTTTTGTGTGAGGAAAATGCGAAAAAATCCTGCTGTTGTGCGTAACAGCAGGATTTTTTGAAAACTTTGTAAATTTATGGAATTTAATATTTTGCCGGGTTGGCAGACAGGTACTTTTTGACCATCAATGCAACCTTAAAGACGATGGCATCGTCGAAGTTGCGCAGGTCAAGGCCGGTCAGCTTGCGGATCTTTTCCAGGCGGTAGACAAGCGTGTTGCGGTGCACGAACAGGCCGCGGCTCGTCTCGGAAACGTTCAGGTTGTTCTCGAAGAAGCGCTGGATGGTGAACAGCGTTTCCGCGTCGAGAGAGTCGATGCTCTCCTGCTTAAAGACTTCGCGCAGGAAGGCTTCACACAGGGTGGTGGGCAGCTGGTAGATCAGGCGGGCGATGCCCAGATGATCATAGCTGATGACCTGACGCTCGGTGTCGAACACCTTGCCGACTTCCATAGCGATCTGGGCTTCTTTGAAGCTGGAAGCCAGATCCTTGATGTTGCCGATGGGGGTGCCGATGCCGACGACCGCCTTGATATAGTGGTCGCCCTGCAAGGTATCGACGATGGAAGCGGCCAGCTTTTCCATATCGCGGGTGTTGTTATCGGGCTTGATCTCCTTGACCAGCACGGTATCAGTCTCGCTGATATTAAAGACGAAGTCCTTCTGCTTGTCCGGGAACAGGCCGCTGACGACATCGTAGGCAGAGATATCGTTGCCGGAGGTCACGCGGACCAGAAGCACGACGCGCTGCACATCGGAGACAAAGTGCAGCTCTCGCGCTTTGGCGTAGATATCACCGGGCAGGATGTTATCCAGCACGACGTTTTTGATGAAGTTGGTCTTATCAAATTTTTCGTCGTGATACTGTTTGATGCACTGCAAGCTAATCGACAGCATGGCAGAGAACTGCTCAGCCGTTTCATCGGTGCCCTCGACAAATGCGGCATAGTCGTTATGCTTGGCATTGGAGAACTGATGGTAGGAATAGCCGTCGCGCACAAAAGCATCACCGGCGGTCTGGTGGGCAGCGGCTACGCCCTCGCGCACCTCGCCGATCTGCCCCAGCTCTGAGCAGGAAATCACGGTGCCCGTTTCGTCAACAACGCCGACCACGCGGTCGACGGCGTCCTTCATCTGGTACACCACGTTCTGGAAGACCCTGTTCGCCATAGTATGTGCTCCCCTTCAGATATTTGTGGGCAAATTGTCGTTGGCCATCTTGCCCGAAAATCAAAAGCTCTTGATGTATATTTTACACAATTAGCTTGACTTTTGCAACATATTTTAACGAAAAAAGCAAGATTTTCTTGTACATTTTTCAAATCTGGGCAAAATGAACCCCACTGCCGGGTGAAACAGTGGGGTCAGCATCCGTCATTTTGACGATTTTTGTTCAGTTGGTTTCTGCATGTTGCCTGTACCGCCTTCGACAACACCGCGGCGCTGGAACACGTAGGAGAAGCTGTGGAAGAAAATTTTCAGGTCCATGCCAAAGGTCAGGTGGGCGGCGTATTCCCCATCATATTTGGCTTTTACGTCGATGGGCAGCTCGTCGCGGCCGTTGATCTGCGCCAGACCTGTAAGGCCCGGGCGGATATCGTTGGCATGTACTTTGTCGCGTGCGTCGATGAGATCGTACTGGTTGTACAGTGCCGGGCGCGGGCCGATAATGCTCATCTGCCCGGCCAGAATGTTGTAGATCTGGGGCAGCTCATCCAGGCTGGTCTTGCGCAGAAATGCGCCGCTTTTGGTGATGTAGCTGTCGGCGTTTTTTAAAAGATGGGTGGGCACGTCGTGCGGGGTGTCGCCGCGCATCGTGCGGAACTTTAAAATGTTAAAGTGGGTCTTGCCTTTGCCGACGCGGCGCTGCTTGAAAAAAACAGGACCCGGGGAATCGGCTTTGATCCACAGGGCAATAATGCCCATCGGGATGGCCAGCACAATGGTGGCCGTCAGGGACAGGATGAAATCCAGGATGCGTTTTACATAGCGTTGGTACATGGCATCAATCCCCCTTTTCGTCATGCAGCTTGCGGGCTTTTTCCAGCTCTTCACGGGAGAGGATCATGGTATTGCCGCTGGCAGCGACCACGGTGTGGTCGGCACGAACACGGCGGTTGGGATGGTAGCTGGGCACCATCTCCTGCAAGCACTCGACTACGGCGTCATCGTTGTGCTGGGCCGAGGCTTTAAGCTCCTGCAGTTCGGTATAGAATTTTTCAAGGTCAATATCCATCGGCGGCGCGATGAAAATTTTGTTGTGGGCAGTCTTAAGCATCTTGTCCTGCTCGGCGTCCATCAGGAGTTCTTCGTACAGCTTTTCGCCGGGGCGCAGGCCGGTGATCTTGACCTGCATATTGACGCCCGGCTCGTACCCGTAGAAGCGGATCAGGCGGTTAGCAAGGTCCATGATTTTAACGGGCTCGCCCATATCCAACACGTAGATGCTGCCGCCCTTAGCCAGACCGCCGGCTTGCAGCACCAGCTGCGCGGCCTCGGTGATCGTCATAAAGTAGCGCACGATATCCGGGTGGGTGATTGTGACGGGGCCGCCGCGCTTGATCTGCTCCTCAAACAGTGGGATGACGCTGCCGTGGCTGCCCAGAACGTTGCCGAAACGCACAGCTACGCACTTCATATCGGTGCCGCTGGCAAAGGACTGGATGAGCATTTCGCACAGACGCTTGGTGCAGCCCATGACGTTGGTGGGGTTGACGGCTTTGTCGGTAGAAAGCTGGACAAAGCGCTCGACGCCATGCTCGGCGGCGGAAGTAAGCAGATTTTTGGTGCCGAACACGTTGTTTTTGACGGCTTCAGCGGGGCTGATCTCCATTAGCGGCACGTGCTTGTGGGCAGCTGCGTGGAAAACGACCGAGGGATGGTAGGTTTCAAAAACTTCGTCCAGACGCTGCTTATCGCGGATGGAACCGATCAGCGTGATAACGGGGGCCTCGGCACCGTATTTGTTGCGCAGCTCGGTTTCGAGCTCATAGGCGCAGTTTTCGTAGATGTCAAAAATCAGCAGACGGCGGGGCTGGTAGCGCATGATCTGGCGGCAGAGTTCGCTGCCAATGGAACCGCCGCCGCCCGTGACCAGCACGATCTTGTCATGCAGATATTCGGAGATCTGGGCGTTGTTCAGCTGAATTTCATCGCGGGACAGAAAGTCGGCGGTGTTCAACTCACGGAAACCGGCGGCTACGGGGTTGCCGTTCTCGTCAACGGCCTGCGGATCAGACAGCATACGCACCCGGCAGTGGGTGGAGTTGCAGAGGTTGATGATCTCGCTGAGGCGCTCACCTTTTAGCGTGGTGATGGCAATGACGATCTCAACAATGTGGTACTTGCGCACCAGCTCGGGAATATCGGAGATCGTGCCGCGCACCGGCACGCCCTGCACGCGCAGACCCTTTTTGGTCAGGTCGTCATCGACCATACAGACCGGGTTGCCGAAGCTCTGGTTTTTATTTTTGCAAAGATTGACCGCCCAGGCACCGGCGTTGCCCGCGCCTACGATCAGCAGTGGCGTATCATCCTCGGGCTTATTGACGCGGGCATCGTGCAAAGTGCGGCACAATCGCCATAGAAAGCGAACGCCTGCTATAGCTGCCGTGTTGAACACCGCGCCGAAAATCAGCACCGCGCCGGAGATGGGACGGCTGTGATAGAACAGATCAAACAGCATGATAATGCCGGTGGCAAGGCCCGAAAGGCAGGTCAGGCGGGCCAGGTCGCGCATACCGGCGTATTCCCACATGATCTCGTACAGACCGCCGAACCAGAACACGATCATATAGATCGGCAGTACGTAGGCCAGCATGGGGGCCATGGCGCGGATGGTCAGCACCCGCTTGTAGGCGTCGCCGCTGTCAAACCGCAGCATGACCGCCAGCCAGTAGCAGAGGACGATCAGCCCGCAGTCCAGCAGCATCAGGGCAATGCGCCGGGGCAGACCTTTGATGATTTGTTTTGAATCCTGTTGCATTGATTGTTTCCTTTTGTAAGGTTATCTTCAGAAAAGCCACAAGGGGCAAAAGTAAAGTGCGGTATATACTTACTTATTATAACACAAAAATGCTCCGTTGTGTTGCATACTGCGCACAAACGGAGCGGCAGGCTGCCTAAAGATAGGCATTACTTTTTGGTGAAAATTACTCAACGGTGACAGATTTTGCCAAGTTGCGCGGCTTATCGACGTCCAGACCCTTGGCGCAGCTGACATAGTAGGCCAGCAGCTGCAGCGGAATGACCGACAGGCTGGTGGCAAAATGCGGGTCGGTCTTGGGCACGTAGACGGTGAAACCGGCGGTATCCTCGATGCTGTAGTTGCCGTAGGTGGTCAGCCCCATCAGAAACGCGCCGCGGCTCTTGACCTCGACCATGTTGGAGACACTCTTCTCGAACAGATCCGGCTGGGTCAGGATGCCAACGACCAGTGTCCCCTTCTCGACCAGCGAAATGGGGCCGTGCTTCATCTCGCCCGCAGCAAAAGCCTCAGAATGGATGTAACTGATCTCTTTGAATTTCAGGCTGCCTTCCAGCGCCACGGCATAGTCCAGTCCGCGGCCGATGAAAAATGCGTCCTTGGCGTTGGCATACTTGCTGGCAAACCACTGGATGCGCTCTTTGTCGGCCAGCGTTTTTTCAATCTTTTCGGGCAGGGCTTCCAGCTCGGTGACAAGGTTCTCATACTGTCCCTCAGCCAATGTGCCGCGCACACGGGCAAATTCGGTCGCCAGCAGGTAGCAGGCAGCCAGCTGGGTGCTGTAAGCCTTGGTGGTTGCAACGGAAATCTCCGGCCCGGCCCAGGTATACATAGTAGCGTCGGCCTCGCGGGCAATGCTGGAGCCGACCACATTGACGATGCCCACCGTGCGCACGCCGCGGTCTTTGCACAGGCGCAGCGCAGCGAGCGTGTCAGCGGTCTCACCGCTCTGGCTGATGACCAGCGCGAGGGAATCCGGCTCGAGCACGGGGTTGCGATAGCGGAACTCGCTGGCGACGTCAACCTCGACCGGCAGACGGGCCAGGCTTTCAAAGACATAACGCGCCGCCATGCCGACGTGGTAGGCGGAACCACAGCCGATGATGTAGATGCGGCGGATGGCGCGGATGGTCTCCTCGTCCAAGGCTAGCTCGGACAGGTCGATGCGGCCATCCTTCAGGCGCGGCGAAAGCGTATCGCGGACAGCGGCGGGCTGTTCGTGGATCTCTTTCATCATGAAATGCTCGAAGCCGCCTTTTTCGGCTGCTTCGGTGTCCCACTCAATGGTGGAAGCTTCGTGCTGGACGGGCTCTTTGTCGGTGTCGAAAAACTCGATGGAATCGGGCGTCAGGCGCGCGATCTCGAGGTTGTCAATGTAATAGACGGTACGGGTATATTTGAGCAGCGCGGGCACGTCAGAAGCAATCAGCGTGCCGCTCTCGGCCTTGCCGACGACGAGAGGGCTGTCCTTGCGGGCAGCGTAGATCGTGCCGGGTTCATCGGCAAACAGCACGCCCAACGCGTAAGAGCCGCGCACATGCAGCATTGTGCGGGCGATGGCGTCCAGCGGGTCGCCGGCGGACTCACCCATATAATAGTAGTCCAGCAGCTGGGCCAGAACCTCAGTGTCGGTCTGGGACGCAAAGGTGAAGCCCTTGTTGGTCAGGCGCTCTTTGATCTCGAGATAGTTCTCGATGATGCCGTTGTGTACGATGGCAATTTTTTTATCGTTGGAGTAATGGGGGTGTGCATTGACGACCGAGGGCTCACCGTGGGTGGCCCAGCGGGTGTGGCCGATGCCGCAGCTGCCGGTGAGAGTGTTGCCGCCGTCCGTCATCTCGCTCAATACTTTCAGGCGGCCCTTTGCCTTGACGACTTCGATCTTGCCTGCGGCGTTCTGCACGGCAAGACCAGCAGAGTCATAGCCGCGGTATTCCAGCTTAGCCAGGCCATCTAACAGGATCGGTGCTGCCTGGGCGGCACCGGTAAAACCGACGATTCCACACATAAGAGTACGCCTCCTTGTTTATGTTCAGTACGGTATTGGCATGAATTAAACAATATACGCATATAAGTATATTCTATTTTACGCAAAATGTCTACTGTTTTGCAAAAAAAGCGGGCGGCCGTCAAGGGCTACGGCCGCCCGCTGCGCATATTCTCCTCTTCCGAGTTCTTACACCATAAGACTCATCATGAGCTCTTGCGCATTTATCAGTTTACCACGCTTGCAAAATTTAAGCAAGTAAAAAAGCATATTTTAGACACAAAATTCTGAATTTGCGAAAGAATCTGAAGTTTTAGCCGCATTTTCAGAAAAATGTTAAGAGCTTACCCGGCGTGCCACGACCACATACCGCCCGTTGGCCGAGGAATACTCGCAGGTGGAAAGGGTCAGCAGCTGTTCACCATAGGCGGGGCGGATACCGCTGTTTACATCGCTGCGGCGGATGACTTCGTCCACATAGGCGTTGTAGGCATCCTCGTCCATGTCAACGTACTGGTTGTAGACAAAGCTCGTGTCCTGCACAACGTCGATGGCAAACGCGGCGAAAACCTCGTACTGGGCATCGCCGTACAGGGTGTCGAACTCGATGACCGGATGCTCCTGATAGTAGTCAGCCTTTTTATACTCGGTCAGGCAGCCGAAGATGGTGCCGGTTTTCATGTTGTGGCCGTATACGATCAGGTTGTTACTTTGGGCATTAGCACCGATGGTCGTCTTTTCGTCGAGGTACGGCACGCCGTAATCGCTGTACTGGTGCTTGAAATCATGCTTCAAGTAGTAGTCCTTGTTGTCCGGCGCGTACATGACCGGGAAGTCCAGGCTGGTGCCCTCGATCGAGATCCAGCCTATAAAATCGCTGTTCTGGTCCTTCAGGGCGGCGAACTTGGCACCGTTGGAAGCCGTATCCTCCCCTGCCGGAGCCGGTGCGGCGGCAGTGTCGATCATGGATTGCAGGTCGGAAAACTCATTCTCGGTCTTTTTATCGTCCAAAAAGCGCTTGGCCAGCAGTCCACCGCTGACGAGAAAAATCGCGGCAAATACAACCATAGCAACGGTATAAAGAAGATCCTTTTTGCCTTTGGCTGCTTTGGCAGTGCCTGATTTTTTGCCGTTCTTTTTGGCAGAATGCGATGGGTAAGAATCGTCGTTATCCTGGTCATACAGCCGGGTCGGCGCGGCGGGGGCTGCCGGTTCCGGCTCTTTGGGCAGTGTAATGGTCTGGGTGGGGTGCTGTACGGGCATATCATTGCGATGAATTTTGGCCATAGTGTCTGGTTCTCCCTGTCAGAATACTGTCCTTACTATACGCCAAACAGGAAAATTTTGCAAGCGAAACACGGCGAAATTTGTGGGATAGACTGAATAAAAGTCAGAAAGTAAATTGCAGCGGCGTAAAATCGCTGCTGCCGTTAAGCAGGGCGTCCAAATCCATAACGCCGTATACATCCCAAGAGGTGGTGCCGCGGTATGCGGTGCCTGATTTGTCGAGACCTTGAATCGTGCCCTACTGCGCATCATAAGCGGCCAGCACACGGCCATTTTGTATAACTTATCGCTTATTGAGGAAAAGCCCTCTATTTGCTGCTTTGGGGCAATAGAAAAGCGCCGTATTGCTACGACGCTTTTGCTTTGCCCGGAAGATGGAGCAAAGGGGTTGTTCCGTTATCTGTTGTGCTTTTTCTTGCTACCAACAACGGCTGTTCCAATGGCTGCACTGCCGCTGACAAGCATAAGGACAAGCAACAAAGCAGGGTTGCTTGTGTCGCCGGTCTGCGGAATGGTGTACTGAGGTGTGGCTGTTGCAGTAGGTGTCGGTGTAGCTGTTGCGGCAGGTGCCGGGGTGGCTGTTGCGGCAGGTGCCGGAGAGGTCTTGCCAGCGTCCTTGTATTGCAGGGCGGCAAGGGCATCTTCGATGGCCTTTGCCATGGCATCTACTTTGCCCTGCTCGGTAATGTTCTTGCCACGGACAACGGCATTGACGGCGGCCTCCACAGTGGAGAAATCCTTGTAGTTGTCCTTGTTTAGTGCATTTGCCTTGGCGATGGCTGCATCGACCTTAGTGTAGTCAGCATCCTTGTATTGCAGGGCAGCAATCGCATCTTCAATTGCCTTTGCCATCTTGTCCACTTCGGATTGCTCAGTAATGTTCTTGTCACGGACAACGTCATTGACAGCGGTTTCCACAGCGGAGAAATCCTTGTAGTCATCCTTCTTTAACGCATTTGCTTTGCCAATGGCTGCATCGACCTTGGTGTAGTTGGCATCCTTATATTGCAGGGCAGCAATAGCAGCTTGGATAGCCAGTGCCATTGCATTGACATTAGTCTGACTCACAAAAGCCTTGCCCCTGACAACTCCGTCCACCGCCGTATTCAATGCGGCAACAGATTTGTCGGTATAGACAGTCAAATCAGTGGGAATGGCTGCCATCGCTGCTTCCACAGCACTGTAATCTGCCGGTTCTGCACCGCAAAGAACCTGTCCGTTCACAAAAGACCATCCGTTGCTGTTGTCGCCGTTATTCAGCGCGGCTGCAAAAGCTTCGGTTTTCATTTCATCCTGCGGTTTTTCAGTTGCAGATTCGTTCTGTTTTTTAATACCGAGGTTTTCCACTGCAAAATAGCAGTTGGTTATTTCGCTTCTCTTAGTCGCAGACGACTGCTCCGCAAAGGCATACTGAAAGGGTGATGAGCCTG
>ERZ827117.1780-NODE-1780-length-14434-cov-24.691355_pt1 | contig 14434 bp, 7 predicted proteins | sample MGYA00519920_ERZ827117 | MGnify/ENA primary metagenome ERZ827117 (study PRJEB31778, sample SAMEA3449260) | human gut metagenome | biome: human gut; feature: human-associated habitat; material: faeces | place: United Kingdom | collected 2010/2012 ...
ATTTCCCCCGAATATGAAATCATATCTTCATTCAGTTTCACATAATAAACATTCGGATTGCCCCAATACATATACGCTTGTCCGTCATCATCAATAAATACGGTAGGGTCAATATCATCCCAATGCTCTTTTTGCCAAACTAATGGTTTATTCAAAGGGTCTTTAAAAGGACCGTAAGGAGAGTCGGATACCAATACGCCAATACCATTACCGTGAATCGGGCAATACATGTAAAACTTGCCATTACGTTCGATGACCTGTTCTGCCCAGGCACCATTATCACGTTTCACCCAATCAAAACTCTTCAGAGAAGCGACCGCTCCGTGATCGGTCCAATTCACCATATCAGTGGAGGTATAAAGCAACCAGTCCAACATTTTGAATCCTTCGGCATCATCCTCATCATGGGTTGTATAAAGGAAAACGGTATCGTTATATACCATCGGAGCCGGATCGGCAGTATATTTTGTTTGTATAATAGGATTTTGTGCAGTTCCAGAAGTAGCGGCAGTGATTGCCAACAAAAACGACACGCCTAAAAATTTAAAGTTTCTCATATTCTTTTATTTAAAATGGTTATTTGGTTATTAATACTCCACCATTGCAAGGAATAGCCAATTGTAATTCTTGTTTCTTCCCTATTTCTATTTGTTTCACACCACCCTGCAATGCCTTATCATCACTAAATAGTCTCACCTTTTCTCCATTGGAGAACATCGGCAAATTAACTTTAAGTTTCAGTGTTTCCTTCTGCGCATTTACTCCGGCAATATACCATTTGTCACCATGACGACGGGCAAGAATAACGTATTTACCAGGATAACCGTCAATGAAACGTACTTCGTCCCAAGTCGTTGGAACCTCTTTCATAAAATCAATTGCCCACGACGGAGCATCGGTCAGGTTATTCGGTGCCAAAGCGAAATGCTGTACCGGACTCTGAAATAGCACCGCCGTAGCCAGTGCGTAGACATCTGATGTCACCCGCCGGCTTCCCCGTGGGGCATTATCCGCATTATAATATTTGTTCAATGCACTACCTCCAAAATCCATGCTACCTACCGTGTTACGGATAAACGGATGTAAGGTAGCATTAAAGGCCTCATTATCACAGCTGCCTTGAGAGAAATGAAGATTTTCACTAGCCAATACAGCCTCACTCGATGCGAAGTTAGGATACATACGTTCCCAGCCACGAGGCAAAGTGCATCCATGAAAAATAACCAGAAGGCCGTACTCGTTTGCATCCGACAAGATATCCTCATACAACTGCATAGTCATTTGCTTGTCACCTCCGAAAAAGTCAACTTTTATTCCACGAATGCCAATGCTTTGCATCCATTTCATCTCCTTACGTCTGGCTATCGCATTATCCATGATACTTCTCGGAGTTTGCGGAGCATCATTCCAATACCCATTCGAATTATACCACAAATAAAGAGCTACCCCTTTGTTCTTCCCATATTTAGCCAATTCTTCAATTTTATCACGTCCTATTTGTTTATCCCACAAGGCATCCACCAACACGGACTGGTACCCCATTGCTGCCGAAAAATCAATATACCGGAGTTGCTCTTTATAATTAGTACTTCCATCCATACCGATAATCCAGCTCCATGAACCCCGGCCATACGTATACTCTCCTTTTGCCTGATAAAGCGGTTTTACAACATCAAAAGGAACGGTTGTCTCCACTATTGGAGCCAAAGTCTTGCCCACAGTAATAGTACGCCAAGGCGTCTCGCCCGGCAACGCTATCCCCGGAGAAACCGTACCATTCCCATTTGCTTCACCTTCTTGCGGAAATCCAATGGTATACACTCCTCCTTTGTGTCCCAACAGACGGCTCGCACAATATCCACCATTTACTCCCGTTTCGGAAACAAGCACCCAACCATTATCTCCATTACGGAATAGGCAGGGAAATGTATACCCTTCTCCCCAGCCATTTTTGCCTGCGACATCATCTGCCGTATAAGACGTCTCATAACTTGGAGAAGTACGGGCAAATCCTCCCATCGGTTTACTTTGCGGACAAAGGAAAGTGGTGGTTCCGTCAGGAAACACAAATCCTGTGACTTCTTGCTTAACCACGCAACTTAGTGTCTCACCTTGCGGATACATCTTATATTTAAAAGCAACATCGTTATTACTTATGCGGAATATAACATCATAAATTGTTTTCCCTTGTTGTGTAAACGAAAATACAGCTTCATTTGCCACATAATGTACCTTACTCTTTTTAATAGAAGCCAACTCGTATGTTTCATCTATTTTATTTGTTGAAACATTCTTCTCCAGCGACATCCCCGATGAGAAATCTCCTATATTTGCAATCATCCCCAATGGAGATGGTTTCAAAAAGAGAACATTGTCATAACTAACAGAATAAGAGGGTCTTCCATCCATATCTGCGACTGTTACTACCAGCTTTCCATCAGGACTTGTTATCTGTTTATTTTCTGCACTTGCAACGCTACTACCCAATAACATAGCCATTACTATAAAAAACTTCACCATATTTCTATTTTTTAGATTCTTCTCTGTTGGCATAATCACACATTCTATTACAATCAAAACTTTACAGAAATAGCCTTTCCATTATAATCGACGTTTTTTTGAGTCCCGTCCTGGAGAGTTACAGTAAACTTACAGTTCTTCAACATTCCCTCATACGCACCTTTTCTTGCTCCTATCGTCAATTTACAAGATGTATTATTCCACGAGATTGGAATTTCCGTATAAACGCCTTTTTCGTAGTTGTAATTATCAAATTCATCTTCATATAAAATGAAGTTTCCATTCGCACCCGCATACACCTTCAGTTCAAGATGATCCCACGGTTTTTCAGTTGCATACTGAACTTGTGGACCGACAGGAATAATACTACCCGCTTTTACATACAATGGAATAACATCAAGTGTAGTCTCTTTGGTAATTTCCTTTCCGCCTTCGTGTTTCTCGTTCGTCCAGAAGTCATACCATAGCGTTCCTGCCGGTAAGTATATTTTAGTAGATTTCGTTTCCATGAAATCCACAGCAACGTCAGTTTTTGCTTTTTTCACTCCATCTCTGTTCCATCCTTCTTCTTCGGAGACTTTTACCACAGCTTCCGGTGTATATTGTGCATGAGCAATCGGAGCTACAAGGATTGATTTTCCAAACATATATTCGTCATTGATATCCCACACCTTTCTGTCATCTACAAAATCCATCATCAAAGCGCGCATAAAACTCGATTGGCGATTGCTCACCTCCCAAGAAGTAGAATAAATATAAGGCAACAGAGAGTAACGCAAACCTATCATCTTCTCGATAGCATCATATACAGGCTCACCCTTCTTTCCGAACTTATAGATTTCCCTATAAACATCCGTCCCGTGCGAACGCATCATCGGATTGAACGTTCCAAACTGCAACCAACGCACATAAAGCTCCTGATACAATGGATTTTTTGAAGCACTATCATCATTCCAGCTTTTATTATAGTGTCCTGCAAAAAAGCCACCAATATCACTATTCCAGTGAGGCATACCACACAAAGAAAAGTTTAATCCGGCAGGAATCTGATTTCTAAAACTCTCCCATGTGGAAGCGACATCACCACTCCATACATTTGCACCATAACGTTGTTGCCCCAAAAATCCCGAACGGGTTAAAATAAACACACGTTTGTCCGAAGTCACTTCACGCTGATGGTCGTAAACCCCTCCGACAGTCATCAACGGATAAGCATTGCGCACCTTACGGAACGAACCCAGATAGGTTTTGGTATCCATATCCTCCGGCTTCCAGTCCAAATGGTCGGGTTCGGTAGAGTCCATCCACCAGGCATCCATTCCCAACTTGAAAATTCCATCATTCAGATATTTCCAATAAATATCACGTGCTTCGGGATTGTAAGCATCATACACCCTTACACCGGAAGGATATTCCATGTTGGGGGGCCATGACTCCAATCCCGATTGCGGCCAGGTAGTGAAGTTAAACAACATACCTTTTTTGTCCAATTCTCTATAAGGTTTGGTCATCGGTCCGAATGACGACCAGATAGATATAGCCATGTGTGCGTTCATCGCATGGACATCCTCCATCATCTTTTGAGGATTATTGAAAGTCGGATTCTGAAAATCCATCGCATTCCACAAATAGTTATGCCCCCAATATTGCCAATCCTGAATAATACCATCCAAAGGAATACCCAATTCACGATATTTACGAACAACGTCTACCACTTCCTCCTGGCTTTTATATCTTTCTTTACTTTGCCAGTAACCATAAGTCCATAAAGGAAACATCGGTGCTTGCCCGGTCAAGCTGCGTACTTGTGCTATTACACCATCGGCATCCTTCCCATACATGAAATAATAGTCTACACAATCACCTACTTCAGAACGAAAAGATGTTTCAACTTCGTTGTCCGTAAAAAGAGTCGGCGAATAGTTATCCCAAAACACACCATATCCTTTAGTAGACTGGAAGAAAGGTGACACATCTTCAACATTTCCCTGTATCAGATTTTTAGTCATGTTCCGCTGAATCATCTTTCCATTTTGCAATTGTCCCAAACCATAAATGGCTTCCTCCTTATCTAATATAAAAGGTTGATAAACCTGATAAGTTTTTGTCCCGGCATCATCGAAATCGATAAACTGCATACCGGATTTCTCTGCCAATAATGATTTGCCATCCTTTGAGAAATAAGAAACAATTCCCGTCCCGGTGTCCACACTGACACTTAGTTCACTGGTATTCAATACAATCTTATTATCTTGTATATCAGCTTTGAAACTCACCTTTTCAGGTTTGGCAATTACAGAAAGACTCTGTTTTTCATAGGCAACACCTTCCGGTGACTTTATTACTCTCGCCACAGCAGGCGCAAAGAATTGTACTTCTATATCCACTGCATTTACAGTGGTTTTGATACCGGACGATGTTTTCTGATAGTTCTGTGCGAATAAGATATTTGTGCTGAAGCATAAACATATACCCCAAAATAGATGATGTATTTTCATAATTATAGAATGATAAGGTTTCTAATTAATAACCAACAGATGTTGCATACAGCCCAATCATTGCTCCTGTAAAGCCACCAGCCTCATTAGTAGAAAGAATATCACCGGAAACGGTTCCTCCTAAATTTATGAAACCCTTGCCATCAATCGAATAATTAAAACGATAATCATCTCCATTGGCTGTTACTTGCAGTGTCACAGGTTTCTCTGTTTCTATCTTCACCTCACCCAGGACACTCGCTTGTCCTTTTTCGGTTCTTTGCAGTATCAGGTAATAGTCTTTTCCCTTTTTAGTGATACCGAAAACATAGTGATATCTTTCATTCTGATAACATGTTATACCGGCAAAATCTTTCTCATTTTTCGGTTTGTACTCCATGGTTGCTGCCGCTGTAAATTGATTATGCTGCTGACGGTAGAACAAGGTAGAAGTAGGTTTCACTTCATTGATATTTGAGGTAAAAGGGACGATCCGCAATCCTTTATCGGTCATATCAACGAAATCTTCACGAGGACCTCTAAGACCAATCCATCTAAAGTCTAATGTCTTATCGGAGAAATCATCCTTAAAGACAAAGTTGCCACTAGGCAAATAACCGTTTTTCCCTGTTTGGTTCTCAACTCCCGAAGGCATCTTCAATGTAGGTTTCATAGGGATAAGCCCATTCTCGAAAACAGGAAATGTTCCGCTCCAGTCCACCGGAAAAATAAAAGTTTCGCGTCCGGTATTCACTCTGTTCTTCTCATTGGGGCGTATTCCTAAAAATACACCATAATATTTTCCGTCGGGTCCCTCCACTAAGTCTGCATGACCAGCCCAGTCTACTTTATCCGCCCGGTTTGCAGGAAAATAACGTTGAGTTAAAATAGGATTATTATTTGCCGGAAGATAAGGTCCTTTCGGATGATCACTTACAAAAATGACTTCGCTATGCCAGCCTCCGGTTCCTCCTTCCGCACACATTAAGTAATAACGTCCATCTTTCTTATAGATATGAGGAGCTTCAATCCATATCGGCTTTTCTTCTATATTGACGCCACCGTTTACGATGATCCGGTCCGTTCCCGGAACCACTTTATCATTTTCCACATCATAATCCCATATTTTTATGACACGGTGTCCCGAGTAACGCTCGTTTGCTTTAGCAGGAGCATCATTATGTACCACGTATGCCTTGCCATTATCATCAAAGAAAAGAGAAGGATCAATGCCTTCAAATTGAAGTTTGATCGGATCACTCCAGCCATTCTCCGGATTCTTTGTCTTTACCACCATATTTCCAAAGCCGCCGGAAAATTGAGTGGTTATCATATAAAACGTATCATTATTGGGATTATATCTTATAGCAGGAGCATATACACCAGCACTAATACCACAATCTTCAACCTTTAATTGTGACGTTCTGTCCAGCACATGACCGATTTGCTTCCAGTTGACCAGATCATTAGAATGGAAAATAGGCACCCCGGGAAACATAGCAAAAGATGAGCACACTAAATAATAATCATTACCTTTCCGCGTTATACTCGGATCGGGATAGCAACCCTGCAAAATAGGATTATAGAACTCACCCGGCTTTAAAGGATTGTTTTGATAAATAGCATCCTCCCCCTGATAAATAAATTGCGTAAAGACAGGAGCATTTTTTGTTATTTTACCCTTGCCACTCACCTCCATATTAAAAAACAGCACAATAAATACGACAAGACCCACAGATTGCCAGCTCGACAAAATCAATTTTAATGTTCTCATATTATCACTTTTTATTTTCTATAATTTCCTGTTCCATAGTAGTGTTTGCAAATGTATCGATTAGGTTTTATCATATATGTACAATCATGATACAGGCATCTATATACAGGTTACATTTATCACAGACATGTAACATGATTCTTTTCTGATGTAACAAAAAGCCCCAAAACAGAAAAATGGTAAGATAAATAACTACATTACCTATTATTTCAGCACTTTTATCTTCCATCATATAAAATGCTGAATATCAATAATTAGCAAATATTCATTTTCCTTTAAAAGAAAGCCCCCGTTGGTTTAAAAGAAACGGGGGCTTGGTTTAAAAGAAACGACCCGTTCCTTTTAAAGGAACAAGGTCGTTCTTTCTTTATTCATTCAATAAATAAATCCGGATTGTCTATCTGTAAAAATAAACAAAATTCCAAAGCGGTATTACTGTACGTTCATTACAATCGTTTTCAACTTATTTCTATCAGAAGTTCCTCCATACAGTAATTCATAAGTACCTTCCAACGGACACATCGTATTCGACTCTACATCAAACCATTCAAAGTTCTCACCGGTAAGAGGAATAGCTACTGATTCAGTTTTCCCTGCCGGAATATGAACGCGTTTGAAAGCACGCAAGGTATAACGGGGACCTTCCTTATCACCCGGACGTCTCAAATAAACCTGAACCACCTCTTCTCCATCACGTTGCCCGACATTACTTACCGGAATAGTCAATACTACATTTTCACCTTTGGCGATTGTATTCTTGCTCAATTTAGCTTCTCCATAAGTAAAGTCAGTATAACTCAACCCATGACCGAATGGGAAAAGTGGTTGCTGTTGCATATATCGATAGGTACGCCCCTTCATGGAATAGTCTTCAAAGTCCGGCAATTGATTCACATCCTTATAGAAAGTGACCGGCAGGCGTCCACCGGGATTATACTCTCCCCAAAGAGCATCAACGATAGCTGTACCACCCGCCTGTCCCGGATACCATGCCTGCAGAATCGCTTCACAAGTAGTCGTTTCGGGCACTAATCCGATAGCTGAACCGGAATAATTGATAAAGACAACCTTTTTACCAGCCTTCTTCAAAGCTTTCAACAAATCACGTTGAACGTCCGGAAGTTCAATATCCGTACGGTCACCACCCTTAAATCCGGGAACTTCTACCGGCATTTCCTCACCTTCCAGACTTGGAGAAATTCCACCAGCAAAAAGAATCACATCAGCATCCATTACTCTCTTCACTGCGAGGTTCAAGTCGATCCCGACCTCTTTGCCCAAATCAAAATCAAGTGTAGCCCTTTCATTCCGTTGTTTGAATAAAATCTCGATATGATACTCTTTTCCAGCCTTCGCCTGTAACGTATAGAGGTTCGTCGGATTCTTAACATATATTTTCTGGGCCACTTGCTCACCATTTATAATAAGAGTCACTTCACCATCCAGTTGGAAACGGAAAGCAACATCACCCGACTGCGAAGGACGAAAGACAGATTCATAACGAGCCGAGAAATTAGTTATCTCCACACCGGGCGCAAATGTAGTAGCCCCTGTTGTCGCAAAATGGAACGGAGTGGAAATCTGATCGGTAGCAACCATTTCCCCTTCACGATCACGATTATTCCAATATTCTGCCAAGAAACCGGGTTTACCATTTATGCTACATTCATCAAACAGGCTTTGGAGTGTCTTTCCATCCACACGGTCACAACCCGGTTCGTATATGATTTGTCCTTCCGGTAGTTTGGCACGGACAGCTTCCAATAAGGTAACCGTATGTGCCGGAATACCGTTATAATTTCCCCACTGCATCACGGAGTCATTGGCATTAGGTCCCATAACAGCTACTTTCAGATGGGTATTCAGAGGCAAGATGTTGTTTTTATTCTGCAAGAGCACCAATGATTCACGGGCCATACGCAAAGCCAGTGCCTGATGTTCCTTACTATTCAACACAGAGGTTGGAATTTCCGACCAAGCCGGTTGTTCGTCCATTTCTCCCAGTTCAAAACGTGCTGTCAACAAACGTTTCAATGAAATATCTATTTCTTTTTCGTCAATCAAACCGGCTTTTACAGCATCCGCCAGTGAAGCATATTCACTTCCACATTCAAGGTCTGTGCCTGCCCGCACAGCACCAGCCGAAGCGTGTTCCTTGTCCGGGTGAGTCCCATGCGTTCCCGGTCTATAGAAATCAGAAATCGCTCCACAGTCAGAGACTACAATGCCTTTGTATCCCCATTCATCCCGCAATATTTGCATCAACAGGCGATTGCTGCCACAACAAGGCTCTCCCTCAAAACGATTGTAGGCACACATCACTTCCTTTACATGCGCTTTCTGTACCAAATCTTTAAAAGCAGGCAGATAGGTTTCCCATAAATCCCGGGGATCTATATTCTCCGCATCAAAACTATGCCGGTTCCACTCCGGACCTGAATGAACAGCAAAGTGCTTGGCACATGCGTGCAGCTTATCATACCTGGCATCTTCCGGTCCTTGCAAGCCACGGACTACAGCCATTCCCATTTGTCCTGTCAGATAAGGGTCTTCACCGTATGTTTCCTGACCGCGTCCCCAACGAGGGTCACGGAATATATTGACATTCGGTGTCCAGAATGTTAATCCCTGATAGCGTTTCAGCACGCCGCTTTCACCGAAAATACGCGATTTTACGCGAGCCTCATCGGAAGTGGCATTGAACACTTCATATAATAATGAATCATTAAAAGAAGCTCCCATACCGATAGACTGGGGAAAAACAGTAGCCAATCCGGCACGTCCCACACCGTGCAACGCTTCATTCCACCACTCATATTCTTTAATTCCCAGTCGGGGGATAGCAGGTGATGCATTTTGCATTAATGATACTTTTTCTTCCAAAGTCAACCGAGGCAACAAATCCTCCGTCCGTTGTTCCGCCGCTAAAGAAGTGTCCTGGTAAGGCAGCAATTGCTTACATGCCGAAAACGATAACACCAAACAAACACCCATAATCGGTATCCAACCTCTTTTCATAATATTATACTTATTAGTTATGATTAATTTGGAAACAAAAATAGCCTATTTTCTAATAAAACAATGTTTCATTGGTTACAAATACATATTTGTTTGTTACATTGACGCATCACAGAACGAATAATCAAAGGAGTCCACATCTACATAACCGCCCACGGAACGTGTAGCATAGTTAAATATAGCAAACTTACTGCCCATGAACATACGGGTGTAGTCAAATTTCATCTTAATAGGCAGACCGACAGGTATCCATGCTTTCCCATCAAGACTATAAGAAAAACGAGCCTCATCCCGTCCATTGGTAAAGTCACCTTCCACACGCAAGTAGACAAGCTCTTTGTTAAGAGGTATACGGGCTTGTTCGGTCATATCCACACGGCTAATGGCACGCTTCGTTTTCTCAAATACACTTTTCTGTTCACTCATCACAAGAGACAGTTTATTTCCGTTCTTTTCAATCGTAAGCACACCGCTGTCACCATTAAAAGCCGATAATCCTGCACGGTCACCATCTTTCATACCCCCCAGAGAGAGACTGACAGTGCCCATGCATTTCGGTCCTACCATACGTTGAGTCAACGTATTGGGAGCAACAAACAGGTTATCTACCACACGGGAGGTTTTCAAACGCAGAAATCCGGGACGGTCGGTAAGACTCCATGCCTGATCGACGGGGTTATGATTCCACTGCCAATAGAGGGAAAGCCCGGAAGCGGAAAATTCATCCGAACCGCAGATACCATCCATTGACATATACGATAAAGTGGTATCATTCGGAATGTGCCCATCCTTGTCTCCCAGCATAGGCCAACCATCTTCCGTCCATGTACAAGGCATGAGACACGGCACACGCCCTACGCCACCACGATCCTGAAAAATCAGTCCGTACCATTCACCGTTTTTCCCGTCTACGATACATCCTTGACCAACACCGCCATGCCCGTCAAACTCCGTTTCAAGAATGACACGCTTTTCGTAAGGTCCGGTAATCTTATCGGCACGATAGCATACTTCACGACGCAGACGGCCGGGAATACTCCAATCCATAGAAATCATCAGCAAGTAATATTTCCCATTATACTTGATGACGGAACTACCTTCCAACAGCCCTTGTTCGTCAGCATCCCGTTCAAATATTTGCTGATTGATGCCACCGGGAAGTACATCGGTCAAATCGGTTTTCAACTCCGTAAGCTGTCCCGTACTGTGAAAGAGATACACCCGCCCGTCATCATCAAACAGAAGCGAACCGTCATGGAAATGCGGAGGACGCGAAAGAAGTTTCCAGGGACCGGCCGGATCTGTCGCAGTATAGACAAACCCACGTCCGGGCGCGCCATTGGCTGTAAACCAGACATAGAATTTACCGTCATGATAGCGGATAGATGATGCCCATTGTCCTTGCCCGTAAGCAGTGCCTTCGAGCAAATCATAACGAGGACCATCGTCAATGCGAGAAAATACGTAGCTGATAGTTTCCCAATGTTTCATGTCCGGCGAACGCATGATAGGTGCTCCCGGCATCAGATGCATAGTAGTGGAAACCATGTAAAAGTAATCGCCTGCGCGACACACCGACATATCGGGCACGTCAGCATAAAGAATAGGATTACGGTATTGTGCTCCGGCTGATAGCGGGAAGAACAATGTAAAAAGAGTACACAGTAAAATAGTGTTGATTTTTGTTTTCAGCATAATCATCGTTTTTTATTAACTGGCTACATTATCTATTATTTGAAAGCTAATTATTTAAAATGTTCCTTGTTATCTTCCACATCACAAAAATAGAAAATGCAAACAGATATATTGACCAAAGTATGCTACATGATTTCTTTGTGATGCTACATATCGAATGAAGAATGTTACATCTATATTTACTCATGTTACATCACCCTATCTCCCAAAGAGAGGAGACTGTATTCAGCCTCCTCTCACTTATTACATACCCGAAACAACAGGCATCAACAACTATTCTTATTACAAGAACTTATCAGAACTCAACCAGTATACGGAACACCTTTCCCGGATTCGCCGTCCATTCTTGCATAGCTTCCAAAGCCCCTTCCGGTTTTGCTATCCTCGAAATCAGTTCTTCCACCGGACAATTCCCTTCTTTCATATAATTAATAACCGCACGGAAATCAGCAGGTAACGCATTTCTGGAACCACGGATATCCAGTTCTTTCTGAACGAAATATTTCGTTTGGAAAGCTACTTCGCTTTTGGCATAGCCAATGCAAACGACCCGTCCTGTAAAACCGACTTCATCCACCGCCATCACATAAGTGACCGGACTGCCGACAGCTTCAATCACCACATCGGCACCGAAGCCCTCCGTTATCTGTTGCATCCGTTCGTGTACATTTTCTGTCTTGGAGTTAATCACATAAGAAGCACCTACCCTTTTCGCCAGTTCCAGTTTCTCGTCATCCAGATCGACAGCAATGACCGTTGCCCCTCTCAAAGCAGCACGTACAATGGCACCGATACCAATCATACCGCAGCCAATAACCATCACATATTCATTATCGATCACCTGCGCACGAGATACCGCATGGAATCCGACACTCATCGGCTCAATCAACGCACAATCGCGAGGAGAGATATTACCAGCCGGAATAATCTTTGTCCAAGGTAAAACTGCATATTCGCACATCACTCCATTGCGCTGTACCCCTAACGTTTCATTATGCTCACAGGCATTGACACGACCATTACGACAGGAAGCACATTTACCACAATTGGTATATGGATTCAATGTCACGTTCATCCCTTTTTCAAAGCCGGCCGGAACATTCGGACCGATTTCCTCAATCACTGCTCCTACCTCATGTCCCGGGATTACCGGTAACTTCACCATTGGGTTACGTCCTAAAAAGGTATTCAGGTCGGAGCCACAGAAACCCACATACTTGATTCTTACTAATACTTCACCGGCACCAACGGTCGTTTTTTCCAGTTCAACCACCTTCATTTCGGAGGGATTGACAATTTGAACTGCTTTCATTGGATATGTTTGATAAATAAATTTATTAATCGATTACTTTATAACCTTTCCAACCATAATATGCACAGAAGACAAAGCAAATCATCGGTACACAATAGGCCATATAATAGATATGCTCATTGGCATGCATGAAATAAGCCGTCAACTGTGGCAGGCAGGCATTGCCGACAATAGCCATTACCAGAAATGCCGAACCGCTCTTTGTCTGATTCCCCAGTCCTTTTAGCGCCAATGAGAACTGCGTGGGATACATTATAGACATAAAGAAAGAGATAGCCAACATTGCGTATAACCCGATCATACCTCCCCATATCATCACTGCCCCGCACAAAAGAATATTCATCAAGGCGTAAACCAGTAGCATATCCTGTGGACGGAATTTCACCATCAATCCGGTACCGATCCAACGCCCCAAAAGAAATGCGAGCATATACAATCCGAAGAAGGTAGTCGCTGTATCTTCCGGCAATCCGGCATAAGTGCAACAGTAAACCAGGAACAAACTGTTTATCGCCGTCTGTCCGCCGTTATAGAAGAATTGCGCAATCACTCCCCACCGCAAATGTGAGTGCTTCAATACACCGAAGTCTATCAGTTTTTCTTTCTGGCTGCCCTCTTTCGTTTTACCCGAAGAAGTCGTTTTATCGGAAGAAGCCGTTTCTCCTTCGTCCCCAATCTTTGGCAATTTTGAAAAGACGAAGACAACAGCTATGGCAATCAACAGTATAGCCAATATCAGATAAGGAAGTTTCATGGCATCCGTTTCCAATTGGATATAGGCCTGCCAGCCTCCCGGATAATCTACAGGAAGGGTCTCTCGCGTGTAATGAGTTCCGCTAAGGATGAGCTTACTCAAAAACATGGCAGCGATAAAAGCTCCGAGTCCATTGAAAGACTGCGCCAGATTCAATCGGCGGGGAGCTGTTTCGGGGGCTCCTAAAACCGTCACATACGGATTGGCAGCCGTCTCCAGAAAGCACATTCCCGTAGCGATAATAAAGAAGATACAGAGGTAAGCCCAATATTCTTTTAAAATGGCGGCAGGAAAGAAAAGCAGGCCTCCGATTGCTGCTAATACCAGTCCGAAAATAATTCCCGCCTTATAGCTGTAACGTTTCATAAACATCGCTATGGGGATGGGGAAAATAAAATAAGCCAACCAGTAGGCAGTCTCGGTAAAAGAGGCTTCAAAGGTATTCAGTTCACATGTCTTCATCAATTGCCGGATCATCGTGGGAAGCAGATTGCTGCTTATCGCCCACAGAAAGAAAAGGCAGAAAACTAACGCTAAAGGTATTGTATATGTATTCTTTTTCATGGTATAAATCTAGTTTTACGATAAGGATGTTTTCTCTATCATTCGGACATGTTCTTGATGTAAGGAAGTACGGGGAGATCCGTGAATCCATAGAAGTTCCGGGCATTTTCTCCCAAAAAGAGTCTTTTGTCCTCTTCCGTCAACTCGGAAGACTTCACCACAAAATCGTATGACATCTTGTAGGTGATTGCTGTAATGGTGCGCGGATAGTCCGATCCCCACATCAGTTTCTCCATGCCAACTAAATCCGCCGCTTCCCGAATGGCTTTCACTGCTCCTTTGAAAGGATAAAATTCATCATTGAAAAGCCAGGTGATTCC